>Ga0302157_10004391_pt1 | contig 15366 bp, 16 predicted proteins | sample I_Bog_N3_3_FD_193502 | JGI IMG/M metagenome (GOLD analysis project Ga0302157, IMG submission 193502) | Peat permafrost microbial communities from Stordalen Mire near Abisko, Sweden - I_Bog_N3_3 | ecosystem: Environmental > Terrestrial > Soil > Wetlands > Peat | place: Sweden: Abisko, Stordalen...
TCACATGACGGACACCACCGACGTCACGGAACACGAGACCGTTACCGAGGAGCCCGACCCCCGCCGCTGGCTGGCCCTGGCCGTCATCGCCGTGGCCCAGTTGATGGTGGTCCTCGACGCATCGATCGTCACCATCGCCCTGCCCTCGGCCCAGCACTCGCTGCACATCTCCACCGGGAGCCGCCAGTGGGTCATCACGGCCTACACCTTGACCTTCGGGGGCTTCCTGCTCCTCGGCGGCCGGATCGCCGACTACGTGGGCCGCAAGCGGATGTTCATCATCGGTCTGCTGGGCTTCGCCACGGCATCGGCCCTCGGCGGACTGGCCCAGAACGGCGCCATGCTCTTCGCCTCGCGGGCCCTTCAGGGCGGCATGGCCGCCCTACTGGCCCCGGCCGCCCTCTCCCTCATCACCGTGACCTTCACCGAGGTCCACGAGCGGGCCAAGGCTTTCGGCGTCTACGGGGCCATCGCCGGCAGTGGGGCGGCCATCGGTCTCATCATGGGCGGCATCCTCACCCAGTACGCCTCGTGGCGGTGGTGCCTGCTGGTCAACGTGCCCATCGCCGTCATCACCGCCCTGGCCGCCACCCGCCTGGTCCGCGAGAGCCGGGCCCACGGCAACACCAGTTACGACATCCCCGGCACCCTCACCGTCACGGCCGGACTGGCCTCGCTGGTCTACGGCTTCACCAAGGCCGAGTCCGACGGATGGGGGTCCACGGTGACGATCGCCTTCCTGGCGGTGGCCGTGGTCCTGCTGGTGTCCTTCGTCCTGATCGAAGTGCGGTCGAAGAACCCCCTCCTGCCCATGCGGGTGATCCTCAACCGGAACCGGGGCGGCTCGTACCTCGGGGCGTTCCTGGTCGGGGCCGGCATGTTCGGGATGTTCCTCTTCCTCACCTACTACTTCCAGGGCACCCTGGGCTACTCGGCCCTCAAGTCGGGGTTCGCCTTCCTGCCCTTCTCCGCCGGCATCATCATCGCCGCCACGGTGGCCTCGAAGCTGGTGCCGAAATTCGGCCCCCGTCCCATCATGATCATCGGGTTCCTCGTGGGCGGGGCCGGGATGGTGTGGCTCACCCAGATCGGCGTGGACACCACCTACCTGGGCAGTGTCCTGCCGGCCGAGGTGCTCATGAGCCTGGGCCTGGGCTTCGCCTTCGTCCCGATGAGCTCGACGGCGCTCTTCGGGGTGGGCAACCACGACGCCGGGGTGGCCAGCGCCCTGATCAACGCCAACCAGCAGATCGGCGGGTCCCTCGGCACCGCCCTGCTCAACACCATCGCCGCCTCGGCCACCACGGCCTACCTGGTCGGCCGGGTCCCGTCGAAGGCCACGGTGGCCGCGGCCCAGGTCCACGGGTACACCGTCGGGTTCTGGGTGGCCTCGGGCTTCCTCTTCGCCGCCGCCCTGTCGGCCATCTTCCTGGTGAAGGCCACGAAGGCCGACATGCTGGCCCTCAGCGCCGAGGCCTCGGCCGCACCGGCCATGGCCTGATCCGGCCCCGACCGGGAGGCCGGGGCCGGGGCCGTCCGGGGGGCCGGGACCGGGGACGACGTCAGATGGCGTCGGCCGGGACCGTTCCCAACCTCCCGGCCTGGAAGTCCTCGAAGGCCTGGGCGATCTCCTCCTTGGTGTTCATCACGAACGGCCCGTAGGCCACCACGGGCTCGCCGATCGGCCGACCCCCGAGGAGCAGGAGCTCGAGCTCGGAGGAGCGGGAGTCCTGGCCGTCGGACGCCGACACGGTCACCGTGTCCCCGGGCCCGAACACGGCCAACTGGCCCGAGACCACCGGACGGCCCTCGGCCCCGACCGTCCCCCGCCCGGCCAGGACGTAGACCAGGGCGTTGAACATAGGGTCCCACGGCAGCACCAGGCGCGCCCCGGCGCTCAGGGAGGCGTGGGCCATGGTGATCGGCGAATGCGTGGCGCCCGGCCCGTCGTGCCCGTCGACGGTTCCGGCGATCAGGCGGACCAGGGCCCCGCCGTCCGGCGACGTCAGGAGGGCCACCTCCTCCCGCCCGATCCCCTGGTACCGGGGATCGATCATCTTGGCCGACCGCGGCAGGTTGACCCACAGCTGGATGCCGTGGAACAGCCCACCGCTGGCCACCAGCTCCTCGGGTGGCGCTTCGATATGGAGCAGGCCGGAGCCCGCGGTCATCCACTGGGTGTCCCCATCGGTGATGAGGCCGCCACCGCCTGTCGAGTCCTGATGGCGGAAGGTGCCGTCGATGAGGTACGTGACGGTCTCGAACCCCCGGTGGGGATGCCAGGGGGTCCCCTTGGGCTCACCCGGGGCGTAGTCCACCTCGCCCATCTGGTCCATGTGCACGAAGGGGTCGAGCACGTGGTGGGGGACGCCGGCGAAGGCCCGGTGGACGGGGAAGCCCTCACCCTCGAATCCCTCGGGCGCCGTGGTCACCGACACCACGGGGCGGTCCACCACCCCCGGACCACCCGGACGGACGATCCTGGGGAGCGCCAACCTGTCCTCTACGTCGACTGCCGGCATGGCCGTCCTCCTCTGTCCGTCCCGGGTGCGGTGCCCGGGTCCCTGGCAACTACTACGATCAGCACAACACTATTTGCGTGCGCAACATTTCAGGTGGTCCGACCGGGGCCGTCCGTCGGCACGCCGGGACCTTGGGGGAACGATGACCGCGGAACTGGAGACGACCGTACACGGCCGGGTGGCGCCGGGCTTCGAGGGCGTCCGGGACGTCTTCGTAGCGAACTTCGCCGAGCGGGGAGACCTTGGAGCCGCCGTCTCGGTCTACCACCACGGCGAAGAGGTGGTCGGGCTGTGGGGCGGCGTGGCCGAACGTTCGACCGGTCGACCCTACGGGGAGGACACCCTCCAACTGGTCTTCTCGACCTCCAAGGGCGTGGTGGCCGTCTGTGTGGGCCTCCTGATCGAACGGGGCCAGCTCGACCCCGACGCCCCGGTGGCCGAGTACTGGCCCGAGTTCGCGGCCGGCGGCAAGGCCGGCATCCCCGTGTCCTCGCTGTTGTGCCACGAGGCCGGGCTCCCCGTGCTCGAGGGTCACCTCGACCTCGACGAGCTACTGGCCTGGGACCCGGTCGTCGAGATGCTGGCCGCCCAGACCCCTCTCTGGGAGCCCGGGACGGCGCACGGCTACCACGCCCTGACCTTCGGCTGGCTGGTCGGCGAGCTGATCCGGCGGATCAGCGGGCGGACCGTCGGGACCTTCCTGGCCGACGAGGTGTCCGGCCCACTGGGGTTGGACCTGTGGATCGGCCTGCCCGAGGCGCAGGAGTCCCGCGTGGCCCCGCTGACCATGTCGTTCGACTCCCTGGCCACCATGGACCCCGAGGAACTGGCCCAGCTGGCCGCCCGGTTCGCCCCCGACAGCCTGGGGTTCCGGGCGGTGTTCCTCGACGGGTCGTTCGGGGTCTTCTCCGAGGAGAACAGCCTCCTCAATTCACGGGAGCTCCGGGCCGCCGAGGTGCCGGCGGCCAACGCCGTGACCACCGCCGACTCGCTCGGCCGCCTCTACGCCGCCACCATCGGCGAGATCGACGGCGTCCGGCTCCTCGCCCCGTCCACGGTCGACGCGCTGCGCACCCCACGCAACCTCGGGCCCGACCTGGTGCTCGGCGGGGACACCTCGTTCGGACTGGGGATGATGTGCCACAACGACTACACGCCGTTCCTCGGGCCCGGGTCGTTCGGCCACTACGGTGCCGGTGGCTCGGTGGCCTTCGCCGATCCGGCGTCCGGCACCGCGTTCGCCTACGTGATGAACAAGATGCAGATGGACCTGAACGGGGACGACCGCTCGCTGCTGCTCATCCACGCCGTCCGGGACGCCATCGGGTGACCCGCCGGGTCCCGGGCGTGCGGGGTGCCGGGACGGACGGTGCCGACGTTTGCCCTGACGGGTACCATTGGCCCAACCCCAGGGGAGAGTCAGGAGTAATTGCGTGATCCGGCATCGTGGTGGTTCCACCCGCCACAGTGGCGACGAAGACCAGCAAGTGCCCACCTCCCCGGCCCGCATCGGGAGGACGCTCAGGAACGCACGGGAGGAGCGCGGCCTCGACCTCCTGACCGTCCACGACCGCCTGGGGCGGCCCATCACCCTGCTCGAGGCCCTCGAGGCCGGCGACCTGGCCGCCCTGCCCGATCAGGTACTGGCCCTGTCCACCCTCCGCCGCTACGCCGCCTTCCTCTCCCTCGACGGCGACGCCATGGCCCTGGAGCTCCTCGACGCCTGGCCCGAGTCGCCGGCACCGGCGAGCCGGCGCCGGGCGGCCCGTGAGAGCCAGTTGGCCATGACGGGAGTGGTGACCGCGGTGAACGGCCCGGAGCACCTGCGGGCGTTCACCCAGACCGGCGAGGTGCCCAGCGTCGCCGGGACGGCCAACTGGTCCACGGCGCCGCGGGGGTCGGGCCCGTCGACGGGGCCCCCGACGGGCATGCTGCTGGCCATCCAGCCCGAGAGCATCAAGGAGACCAAGCGGGCCCACGCCAAGGCCCGGCGGCGGCGGCGGGCGCCGACCGCCCTCCGGGTGGTGACCTGGTTGGTGGCCCTCGTACTGCTCGCCACGCTGGTCGGCCTGGGCCTCAGCCAGTGGCGGCCGGCGACGCTGGTGCAGTACCACGTCCTCCGGGTGGTGAACCCCGCGGCCGCGGCCACCACCCTCCCGCCGTCGGTCCGGAAGGCCCCGCCCCACCCGAAGCCCGCCGCGGTGCAGCTCACGTCCTCCGACAACCTCACCCGGGCCACCTACACCGTGGCGGCCGGCCAGTTCACCGTGAGCCTGGCCACGTCGGGCGAGTGCTGGGTCCAGGTGACCAGTCCGGCGTCGATCGCCCCGCTCCTCGAGGGCGTCCTGCAGGGTGGCCAGGTGCGCACCTTCCCCTCCGACGGTTCCCTCACCGTCCAGGTCGGGTCGTCGGCGGTGGTGGTCGGCGTGTCGATCGGGGGGAAGAACGTCTTCCTCACCACGCCGAAGGTGGCCCCGTTCACCTACACCTTCGAGTCGCCCACCGTGGCGGCCACAGGCTCACCGACCGGGGCCACCTGAGCCCACCCCCTACGACAGGTTCGTCGAATACGGCACACAGTGGCCGAGCGGTCGGCCCCCGTGGTCGGCCAGCCAGCCCAGCTGGGCGCAGATGGAGGGACCGAGCACCTGGTCGTGGTCGAGCCCCGGATAGACCTTCTCGGTGACGTCGGAACCCAGGGCCTGCAGGTGGGCCACCACCTGGGCCGTGGCCTCGGGGGGGACGTCCTGGTCGGTCGAGCCCTGGACGACCAGCACCGGGCCGTCCACCGGGGCGAGGTCCGGGTCGCCGTAGGCGCTGAGCGATGCGCTGAGGGACCGCACCTGGGCGCCCGTCAGGTCGAAGATCTGCGACGGGGTGACCCCGGTGAACGAGGCGTCCGAATCGGCCAGGCACCCCGAGACGAGGATGAGGGGCAGGCGGACCCGTCCCGCCGGCCCGAGCAGACGGTCGAGGTCGACCGACGGATCGACGGCCGACAGGCCGATCAGGGAGTACACGCCGTAGGAGAGGTCCGAGGTGTCCCCCAGGTACAGCACCGCCGGGAGGATCACCGACAGCCCACTGGCCGGGGCGACGGCCACCGAGGCCAGCAGGTGCAGCGACGGGGCCCGGCCGGCCGCCCGGGTGGCGAACAGCACGGCCTGGCCGCCCTGGGAATGGCCCACGGCGAACCAGTCCGGCGACAGACCGGGGTCGACGGTGTGCGAGGCGGTGACGACGTCGACCATCGAGTTCCCCTCGTCGACACCGATCAGGTAGGAATGCAGGCCCGGTGTCCCCAGGCCGGGGTAGTCGGTGGCGGCCACGGCGTAGCCGGCCCGGACGAACGAGGCGACCTCCTGGGCGTACTCGTCGTAGTACTGGTTGGCCGTCTCCGACGGTGCGCAGCGGTCGGCCATGCCGGTCGTACCGTGGCCCCACGAGACCACCGGCCAGCCACCGGGCGGCGGCGGTCCGGGCGGTACGAACAGTGCCCCGCTCACGGCGATGTCCTGTCCGTCCACGTCGGTCGAGTGGTAGAGCAGCTCCCATCGCTCGGCCCCGGCGATCTCGGGGTCCGGCCCGAGGTCGGACGCCGCGAGCAGCCGGCCCGGCGGTCCGGGCGGCAGCGGGTCGGGCACGTGGTACGTGTACCCGGAGATGGCCACGGCGGGGACCGACGGCACGCCGCGGCGGGGTGCCGCGGCAGGTGTCGCCGGGGTGCACCCGGCCAGCACCAGGGCCACCAGGGCCACCAGCACCACCAGCGTCCCGGCCCCGGTGGCCCGTCCCCTCCGCGTCGGCACCGGCACGCCGGACACGCTAGGCCGGCCCGTCGCCCCCGGGGGTGCGGCACGTCCACGATCCGACCGGTGGCCGGTCACCCCGTGCCAAGATGGGTCGGCCCCGTACCCACGGGGCCGGCGGCGCCACCCCCAGGAGGACATCGTGCACGGAGTCATCGGCGACATCCTGCCCTTCGCACTGGCCGTGACCATCTCCCCGATACCCATCGTGGCGGAGATCCTCCTGCTGTTCACGAAGAAGCCGGTGGCCAACGCCACGGCCTATCTGATCGGCTTCGTGGTCGGGGTGGCTGCCGTCCTGAGCATCCTGGTGGCCGTGGGCGGCCACGTCCACCTCACGAGCTCCGGGCCCTCCCACGGCGCCGCGGTGCTCCGGATGGTGCTGGGCGCCGCCCTCATCGTCGCCGCCGTCCGCCGCTTCCGCGGCCGTCCCGAGCACGGTGAGGACGCCCCGGTGCCCAAGTGGATGGACGGGATCACCGGGTTCACCCCGGGCCGGTCCCTCGGTGTCGGCGTGGTGGTGGGGGCGGTGAACCCCAAGAACATCGTCGTCGGGCTGGCCGCCGCCCTGTCCATCGCCTCGGCCGGTCTGTCCACCGGCCAGCAGGCCGTGGTGGTGGTGATCTACGTGGTGATCGCCGTGCTCGGTGTCGCCGCCCCGCTGGTCGTGACGATGGCCCTCGGCAAGAAGTCGGCCGACGTGCTGGAGCACTGGAAGACCACCCTCACCCGGAACAATGCCGTGGTGATGGCCGTGCTGTTCCTCATCTTCGGGGTGATCCTCATCGGCAAGGGGATCACTGCCGGCTGACCCTCCGGTCGCCGTGCGGTGATCAGAGCTTGGGCAGGATGGCCGTGGCCAGTTGCTCCTCGGCACTGAGGGACGGGGCCGCGCCGGCCGGGGAGACGGCGATCCGCACGTACGAGTCGCCCTTCAACACATTGAGCGAGGCGTAACCGTCGTAGTAGGCCTGGTCGCCGTAACCGGAGATGGCCTGAGGGGTCAGGCCCGGCGTCGACTTGTAATTGTTGTACCAGGTGACGGCGTCGGGTCCCTTCACCACGACCACCCGGACCGAGTCGGGCTGGGCCACGTTCGGGTTGGTGGGCGTGGTGGTGGACGGCCCGTAGAAGACGCAGGCCAGGCCCCCCTCGACCGTGGCGTTGCCCAGCACCCCGGGGGTCACCGACGAACCCAGGGCAGCAGCGGCTTCGGGCTGGGTGACCACCGAGCACGAATTGAAGTTGGCCGTCGAGGCGGCGGCCGTGGTCGTGGTCGGGGCGGCCGTGGTCGTGGTCGACCCGGCTCGGGACGTCGTCGTCGACGCCGCGGTGGTGGCCGTCGTCGAGGACGACGACGAGGAGGAGCCGCAGGCGGCCAGCAGGACGGCGGCGGGGACCAGGACGGCCAGGGCCACCGGACCCGGGTGCAGCTTCAGGTGCAGTCTCATCGGGTCCCCTTCGTCGGGTGGTCGTTGCTGACCGGGCGATCCTAGCGCCCGGACCGATCGGCAGCCGGGTCCCAGGCGGACCGCAGACCCTGCAGGGCCCGCACGAACCCCGGTTCGTCCTCGAGTGAGCCGAAGAACCCCCGGTCGCACGCCTCGACCACCACCACGGCCCGGTTGGCCAGGGCCCGCCCCTCCCGGGTCACCGTGACCGACCGGGCCCGGCGGTCGTCGGGGTCGTCGTTCCGCTCCACCAGTCCACGCCCCTCGAGGACCCGGAGGACCTGGGAGGTCATCATGGGGTCGGTGACCGCGTGATCGGCCAGGTCCCGCTGGTTGACCGTCCCCCCGTCCCGTAACCACGTGAGGGAGGCCAGCAGCACGAACTGCACGTGGGTCAGACCCAGGGGGCGCAGTGCCGCCCGTTGGGCCGCCTGCCAGCGGTTCGTGACCTGCCAGAGGAGGAGACCGGGGCTCTGGTCGGCCTCGGCGAATTCCGTGGCCAGGCGGCGCCCGCGGCCGGTCATGCGCCCATGGCCCGCCGGATGACCGCCAGATCACCGTCGGAGAGGGCGACCAGTCCCCGTCGCAGCGGAGCCCCCCACCGGGGGCCGGCGGTCAGGTCCAGCGTGCCGGCCAGGTCCGCGACGGGTACCTCGACGGTGCCGGCGACGTAGTCCACCCGGCGGCGCCACGGGGAGAACCCGTCCTCGTCGGCCTGCCACACCTCGTCGTCGGTCACCGTGCCGACGGCCGTGAAGGCCCGCAGGTGCGCAGCACTGTCCATGGACGGGCGGGGCGAGTAGTAGACCAGCCAGTCCCCCGGCCGCATGCGGTCCAGCCCCGGCCGGCGACCGTGGCCGATCTGGGCGATCCCCAGGGACACCCCCCGCAGGACATGGTCGCGGTTGACGACGCCGAGCCAGTTGCTCACACCCCGGTCCCCACCGTGGCGACCAGCCGGTCGAGGTCAGCCTGGGTCGACGCCCGGAGGTCACGGGCCAGGACGAGCATCCAGAGCCGGGACAGGGGGCCGGACAGCGATACGGTCACGTCGACCGAGCACCCGCCTCCGGGCAGATCGGCCACCCGGTGATCGAACGTGAGACGCGCCCCGGGCAGCCGGGAGACGTCCACGTAGACCCGGCCGGGCTCGAGCTGCTCGATGACGAATTTCGTCTTCGGTCCCCGGGTGGGCTTCAGCACGCCGGTGGTACCGACGGCGAAGGGTCCGTCGAGCCGGGCCCAGTCCATGTCGGTGCTCCACTCCGGCCAGGTGGCCATGTCGGCCCACCGGTCGAAGAGCGCCGCCGGTGGGGCGGTGGTGATGGCGTGGGCGGTGGTGATCACGGTGGTCATGGCATTTAGTATGCGCACATACTATCTCGGAGGTCAAGCGGTCCTCCGGCGGGCCGGTCATGGCCCCATGCTCAGTACCCCGTGTCGTCGCCCTCGCCGAGGGGCAGCCGCAACCACGAGAGCATCTGGCGCAGCTGCTCGTAGGCCTCCAGCCGGGCCGCGTCCGTGTCCTCCTCCTCGGCCGCCTCGACCGGGGCCCACAGGCGGTGCACCATCGAGGGACCGAGCTCGAGGAGCCCGCCGCTCCCCGCCGACGCCCACTTGGCCAGCACGTAACGCACCACCGCCCCCTCGGGGATGTCCAGGGCGCCGGCCAGCCGGCTGATCGTCGACATGGGATCGACATGGGCGTAGAGGGCGACGTCCGACTTGAAGTTGGCGTCGGGGTCGTCGGCATCCCACGGCCCAACCCACACGGTCAACGACACGGTCCGGGGGTCGTCGGCCATGCGGGCGAGGCTACCTGAGCCGCTGCCGAGGGTCGGTGCCGAGGGTCGGTGCGTTACGGCCCCGGGATCACGGCGTGCGTCGACCGGTGAGGTGTCCGGCCAGGAAGGCCAACGACGGTGGCTCCTGGGACACGAAGTACGCCCCGTCGTGACAGCCCGTGGAGAATTCGACGACGGCGTCGGCCGGGAGCGCCCCGGCCAGCGCCTCGACACCGGCATGGAAGGGGTCGGCGTCTCCCGAGGCCACCCGCACCGGGGTCCCGGCCAGCGCCCCGGCATGGGTGACGGCATCGTCAGCGGCGAAGTCCGCGGCGGAGGCGTAAGCCCCGGCGTTCGCCGCCCGAGCCTGGTCGTAGCTGGTCCAGACGGCCGGGCTGATGGCGGCCACCGCCGACACCACGGAGGGGTACTTCTCGGCGAAGAGCAGGGCCCCGTACCCGCCCATCGAGATGCCCATGGTGCCGATCCTCTGGGGTGGTCGACCCAGGCCCAGGCCCTGGCACATCGGGATGAGCTCGTCGATGACCATGGCCATGGGGTCGTCGCCGGGGTGGGGATTCCAGTACCCCTCGCCGCCGTCCACGGTCACCAGGGCCATCGGGGCGAGCGGGGCACCGTCGACCCGGAGCGCCACTGCCTCAGCCGGAGACATCCCGGACAGGGCCGAGGCATGGTTCCCCCCGAACCCGTGCAGCATCACGACGAGCGGCAGCGAGCTGCCCGGTCCGTGCCCGGGAGGGTAGGCGATGGTGTACGCCACCGCCCGGTTGCGCGCGTGCGAGAAGAACCACCCCGAGACGGACGGGCCGGGGTCGGCGACGTCGAGCGGTGTGCCCGGGACCGAGCACGCTCCGTCGTACCGGTCCAGCGTCTGCTGCCCCGGCAGGTCCCCGTGGGCCACGAGCTCGAGACCGACCACCCCGGCGACGACCACAGCCGCGGCGCCACCCAGTCCGACAGTCAGCAACCGTCGCCGGCTCCACCGCCGCCGACCGTCACCGGTGGTCGGGTCGGATCCCCAGCCGTCGGCCGGTGCGGAACCGGAAGGGTCCTCATCCCGGATGTCGGTCATGGGATCCGGACCCTCAGCGACCCACCGCGGTGAGATCGGCGTTCCGGGCCCGGAAGACGGCCTGATGGGAGACGATCAGCGCCCCCGCCATGACCACCAGTCCGACCAGGTCGATCGCCCCGGCGTGGAAGAGGTTCCTCGGGCCCGGTCCGCCGTCGACGAGCCAGAAGATCGAACCGATCAGAAAGGCCGTCATGGCGAGGACGGCCAGGTTGGCCAACCACCGCTCGAAGGCCAGAGCGCGGGGCGGGAGGTCCAGGCGCCGCACGGTCTTCACGGACCCCACGACCAGGCAGGCCATGGCTACGGGGCTCACGGCCATCCAGGTGAGCTCCTGGGCGGGGAACGACAGGAGCGCTCCCGGATGGGCCCAGTACGAGGTGACCGACAGGGTCGAGGCCCAGGCGAACGCCGCCACCCCACCGGGCACCAGGCCCTGGTGGGCCCAGGGGTGCCCCCCGGTCCCCGGCCAGCCGTTGCCGAAGTGCCGGGCACCCGTCGTCAGGACCACGGCCCCAGCGAGGAAGAGCACGGTCGGTCGGACCAGGCCCCGTGACTCCCGGCGCACGAACCGCCCGATCACCTCGGAGGCGATAGGGACTGCGGCGAGGACGACGAGGATGCCGAAGACCAGCATGGTGGCTGACATCGCCACCATGCCCACCGACGTACCGGTAGTGTCAGGCCGTGACCACTGCCATCCGATGGCCAGCTGCGCCCACATGGCCACCCCCAGGACGAGGAAGGCGGCCAGCGCGCACCCGAGGGAGGCCAGACTGGCACGGACCTGGTCACCGGGATCGAGCGTCCGGGCGGTGAGGCCCGACATGTTGAGCCGGGCCACCACCCCGCTGGCCGCCACGTCGACGGTGCGCCGGAGCGAACGCGGACGCTCCGCGACGTCGTCGGTCAGCAGTGCGGCGAACTCGTCGCCGTAGCGGGACCTCCAGCTGACCGGGTACCACCGGAGGAGCCGCTCGACCCGTCGGGACGTCGGCTCGGAGACCTGGCTCATGCCGTCCCCCAGTTGCCGGCCAGTCGGCGGAGGCCGAGGTCGGCGACCTGCCGCTGGGCATCGAGGTGGGCCCGCAGGGCCACGGCGCCGGCGCTGGTCAGCCGGTAGGGACGGCGCCGGTCCGAGCTCTCGACTGCTTCGATGAGCCCCTGGCCCTCGAGACGGCTCAGCGCCTCGTAGAGGGTCCCGGGTGCCAGCCGGACCCCGGCGAACGACTCGATGTCCTTGGTGAGGGCGTAGCCGTGCTTCGCTCCGTCGGCCAGGCTCGAGAGGATCAGGGTCGCCGGCCCGGCGTAGCGCCCGAGCGTTCCCAGCGGCTCGGGCCGGGACGCCCCGCGATCGGGGTCCTTCGGGGATCTGGTCACCCGACCATCTTATATCGTCTAGCGATCTATCGGCAACCGAGCCTGAGAAGCGACATGGGCCGGATGGAGGAACGGCAGGTACCGACCGACGAACGACCTCGGGAACGGGTCACGCAGCCGCCAGACCCCGGCGTCCACCACGAAGTGGGCCGTCACCACGCCGAGGTAGGCCCCGAAGACGAGCCGGCCGGCGGGGCCGGCGTCATGGAGGTGGGAGGCGGCACTGAGGGCGACTCCGCCGATCAGGGCCAGATTGACGAACACCACGACGGGCAAGGTCCGTGACGCCGACCACCGGCTCCGGCCGGCGACGAGACCCATGAGGAGGAGGTACTGCAGCCCGTGGGCCACGGTCATTCCCCCGACCGAAGCGTACGGGGAGGTGCACACGAAGATCGGCAGGGAGAAGAGCAGAGCCAGGAGGTAGACCACGCAGAAGGCGAGCGGTCGGTCGGTCGCCGGACGGAGGACCAGCGCCACCAGTCCGGTGCCGACCGCCCCGGCGAACACCACGCCGGCCCCGGCGAACAGGGCTCCCATACGGGGGTCGAGACGGAGCTGGAGGAGCCCCGGACGGGCCAGCAGCCCCACGATGCCCGCGACCCCGGCCGACATCAGCGCCCGGCGCTCCACCGTGCGCAGCGCGGCCACGCGCCGTGAGGCCGCGGCCAACGCTGCCATACCGAGGTTCTGCTTCTGGAAATGGAAGAACTGCCAGGCGAAGTACGGGAGGATGACCCAGGCCAACTTCGACGTTGGGCAGAGGGCGGCTGCAACCGCTCCCCCGACGATGAGGCCGACCGGTACCCCGACGTAGCGTGTCAGGTGGCGGGCGGCGTGGGCACGGACCTCGGGAAACCTGGCGAGCCAGCCGGTGGAGGCCACGTGCACCGAGGAGCCGAGGAAGAGAAGCCACACGAGCCCACGCGGCGGGGCAGCCGACGCCGGCGGCGCCAGGACCTCAGCCGCGATGAAGGCCCCCGCGGTGAGGAGGACGGTGGCCCATAGCCAGGCCGCTGCCGCCCGGCGACGGGCGGCTTCCGCAACGATCGACGGTTCGTCCACCCGGTCCATCCGGACCACCCGGAGCCCACCCGTCAGGACGCCCGCCGAGGCCGGAACCTCCGGCCCGTCACCCGCCACCACACCCACCCGCCGCCCCCACGACGTGTCCCGCCACCACGAGGAACACCCCGACGAGCACCATCGTCGACATGCTGCCGATGAACACGGTGAGGACCACCCGCTCCAACGTCGTCCGACGTCGCGGCGGCGGCAGGAACGGTGGTGGTGGTGGCAGGAACACCCAGGGGATCGGTGGTGGTGGCAGAAACGGTGGCGGCGGCTGGATCGTCCGCCGTGCGTGCACAGGGTTCATGCCGAGCTACTATATCGGTAAACGATCTATCGTCAAACTGTCTATCGTCATCCGGATTACTCACGCACGGAAGCCGTGGGGGCCGAGGTACTCATGTCCCGATCCGCGAGTCCTCGAAGCTGTACACGTCGCCCGATTGACGAGAGGGGACCGGTCCAATTCGCCACCGTCGTCCAGGTGCAGTTGGTGGGGGCCGATCCGAAGTCGCTCCGGCCACATGCCCAGGTGTCGTAGTGATGATTGGATGAGCCCTGTCTCCGAAGTTCCGCTCGTCACCGGTGTCGACCTGATCGAAGCACGGGCGTCAGCGGGCGACGACAGGTTCCGCCAGCTCCCCGGCCACTGGGTGCAATTCCTGGGCGGTCGGCGCGAATCGGGCGACGACTCCATCGACGTCCTTCCCGACAGCGTGAACGTCACGGAGGATGGGACGGTGGTCGCCATCGACGACGACTGGACCGATCCGGGACTCTCGAGATCCGACCTGGTCAAGCGGGCCGACCTGGTCTGTGCCCCACTGCCGGCCAGCCACACGTCACCTTCCCGATGGTCCGGCGACCGCGTGCGCGCTGTCGCGGCCTACTTCGTTCAATCGGTCGACTCGGCTGCGATGCATGGATCGGGAACGCCATCCTCCTCGAGGCGCGCCTCCACAGCGAGATCGGTCTTCGCACTCCGGCTGGACGACCCCTGACGGTGACCCCGTCCCCTTCGCCATCAGGGGGTCCACCGGAAGATCGGGACCACGGGCGACGGCGGTGGATCCCGGCCGGAGCCACCACCCCGCAGGGGGCCGACCAGGGCATTCGGAGTGGGGCTAGCAAGAATCGAACTTGCGACCTCAGCATTATCAGCAGGCCTGACGTGGATTTCGACGAACCCTGACGAACTGAATCCCCTGGTCAAAGGGTTATCCACACCTTGGCTATCGGGGGCGAATCGCAGCAAGCGCGCGATGGACGCGCGATGGATTCATCGCCGAGTTGCGAGAACTCCACGCCACCACCCGCTCCGCAGTGCGGACGAATTGGCCGCCGGTCGGCCGGTAAGCTGTAGAGATGACCGACCTTCACGTTCGAATTCCGGACGACGTGGCCGCTCGGGTAGCCACTGAAGCGCACAATCGGGGTGTCACCCCCGACGAGGTCGTCGCGGAGGCGTTGCGAGTCCACGTAGCCGCCACGTCGGACGATTCCCTCGGATTCATTGGCATCGGTCGGGCAAAGCCCGGATTCTCCGCACGAGCTGCGGAGGAGCGCATGGAAGCCGAGGGGTTCGTCTGAGCATCACCGTGGTCGACACCGGTCCGCTTGTCGCTGCCGCGCTGGTCGACGACCCCGACCATGACGAGTGTGTCGCCTGGTTTGAACAAGTCACGGGATCACTGGTGGTCCCTGACCTAGTGATCCCCGAGGTCTGCTACCTCTTGGCCACCGGCGCCCGAACCCACATCGAGATCGACTTCTTACGCAGCGTGGTCGGCCACCGTCTCGCCATCGAGCATGTGGACGGCTCGGACATCCAACGGATGATCGAACTCGTCGAGATCTACGCCGACCTCCGCCTGGGTGCAGTCGACGCTTCCGTTGTTGCGGTCGCAGAACGACTAGGGGCCACTGAGGTCGCCACCCTTGACCGTCGACACTTCACCGTCGTCAGGCCCCGCCACACCGCGGTATTCACGCTGCTTCCCTGAGTCCAACGTCGCGACCTGCAGGCTGGAAGAATGCAGAACGTGGCCGTCGAACCGACGAAGTTGGCGCCCCTCGGTGCTGCTCTCGACTCATGCGGGACGAGAGCGCCGCTCTTTCGCTCCCGCGGGTGCTCCCGACTCGCCAGCCCTCGATCTACAAGACAAGGGCATCCATCTCGGCGTTGCGTATTTCCGCGGACATCCGGATACGCTGCTCACCGCTACTACGACCCGACGACGGGGGAGTTCCTGACCG
>Ga0302157_10004397_pt1 | contig 15356 bp, 9 predicted proteins | sample I_Bog_N3_3_FD_193502 | JGI IMG/M metagenome (GOLD analysis project Ga0302157, IMG submission 193502) | Peat permafrost microbial communities from Stordalen Mire near Abisko, Sweden - I_Bog_N3_3 | ecosystem: Environmental > Terrestrial > Soil > Wetlands > Peat | place: Sweden: Abisko, Stordalen...
CCCCTAATAGAGTTCGAGTTATGCTTGCGCCGCCAGGTGCGCTTTGGGCCGAGCAGCTTAGGCGTGCGGGCGATTCCGCGCGGGCAAACGGTAAGCCGGTTTCAACGATTACAATTGGCTATCTTCGAGTCTGGCCGCAAAAATTCTCGCCGGGAAGCAAAATCTTCGGTATATTAAAGACTCCGGTACCATCCCAGACACGTTCGAGCCCGCACTGGCAGGCAATTTCAAGAACGGTAAGGCGATTTCCTCCCTCGGAATCGCGTGGCATTTGTGCATCTTGGGCCAGACATCGCAATCAGCACGGAAACATTCCATCGGGAAGGTTGCAATGCAATTATCGGATCGACCTATTCGCACTCCGCGCCCGCAAGGGCTCTATCACTCAGGCAACGAGCATGACGCCTGCGGCATGGGGCTTGTCGCCAGCATTCGCGGCGAAAAGAGCCACGACATTATCCGCAAGGGTCTTGAGGTGCTCATCAACCTCACCCATCGCGGCGCGGCGGGTTGCGACCCGGAGACGGGCGACGGCGCGGGCATTCTGATTCAAATTCCGCATGTTTTTTTCGCGCGAGAGTGCGGCGAATTAGGAATGCCGTTGCCGGAGCCGGGCGCCTATGGCGTGGCCATGTGCTTTCTGCCCGTGGACAAGCACAGCCGGCTGCAGTGCGAGGGCGTCATCGAGCGCATCGCCCAGGAAGAGGGCCTGACGGTGATTGGCTGGCGCGATACGCCGGTCAATGGCATCGCCATCGGCCGCGAGGCGCGCGCCTCTCAGCCCTACATCGAGCAGTTGTTTCTGGGACGGCCCGCAGGCTTGGATGAAGATGCCTTCGAGCGGCTTCTCTACAAAGTTCGCCGCCGTACCGAGAACGAGATTTCCGCCTCGGAGATCGATGGCAAGGACTTCTTCTACGTGCCATCGCTTTCCTGTCGCACCATCGTTTACAAAGGGCTGATGCTGGCGCCGCAGATTGAAAAGTTCTACTTTGAGCTGGCCAATCCGCTGGTGACCAGCGCGCTCTGCGTGGTGCATCAGCGTTTCTCCACCAATACGTTTCCGAGTTGGAAGCTGGCGCACCCTTACCGCTATGTATCGCACAACGGCGAGATCAACACCATCCGCGGCAACGTGAGCTGGATGAACGCGCGCCAGTCGGTGCTGGAGAGCCCAACGTACGGCGACCAGATAGGCAAGCTCTACCCGGTCATCATGCCGGAAGGCAGCGACTCGGCCTCGCTGGACAACGCCGTGGAGTTTCTATTCCAGTCAGGCCGCTCGCTGCCTCATGTCATGGCCATGCTGATTCCCGAAGCCTGGGCGGGCAATCCCGACATGGACGACGACAAGCGCGCCTTCTACGAGTACCACGCCTCGCTGATGGAACCCTGGGACGGCCCGGCTGCCATCACATTCACGGACGGCCGTGTTGTCGGAGCCACACTCGACCGCAACGGACTGCGCCCCGGCCGCTACATCGTCACCAAGGACGATCTGGTGGTGTTGGCCTCAGAAGCTGGCGTGCTCGACGTACCGGCCAAAGACATTCGCAAGAAGGGCCGCCTGCAACCCGGACGCATGTTCCTTGTCGATACCGTGCAGAAACGCATCATCAGCGACACGGAGATCAAGAAGCAGTTGGCCGGAAGGCAGCCTTACGCCGCGTGGCTCCAGGAGCAGCAGGTCACGCTCGATCAGTTGCCGGAGCCATCTCGGACCATCGCCTCGAACCCCGAGACGCTGCTGCGCCGTCAGAGGGCTTACGGCTACAGCGAAGAAGATTTGAAGATCCTGCTAGCGCCGATGGGCGCCACGGGCGCGGAGCCAACCGGCTCCATGGGCACCGACGTACCGCTGGCCTGCCTCTCCGACCGTCCGCAATCATTGTTCAGCTACTTCAAGCAGCTTTTCGCACAGGTCACCAATCCGCCCATCGATTCCATCCGCGAAGAGATGGTGATGTCGCTGATCAGCTATATCGGCACGGAGCGCAACATTCTGGACGAGTCGCCGGAGAACTGCCACACGCTCAAGCTGCCGCATCCCATCCTTACCAATCGCGACCTGGAAAAGCTGCGCCGCGTATCTTCGGGAGACTTGCTGGCCACCACGCTGCCGACGCTGTTCCGCGCCGCCGATGGCGAGAAGGGCATGAAGCACTCGCTGGAAGACTTAAGCGCCCGCGCAGCGCACGCCGTCGAATCAGGATACACGCTGCTGATTCTCTCCGACCGCGGCGTCGATGCGACTTACGCGCCGATTCCCAGCCTGCTGGCCATGGCCGCGGTGCATCACCGGCTGTTGTCCGACAAGACCCGCACTCAAGTGGCGCTGATCATCGAGAGCGGCGAACCGCGCGAGGTGATGCACTTTGCCCTGCTGATCGGCTACGGCGCCAGCGCCATCAATCCTTACCTGGCCATCGAGACCCTCCACGACCTGAAACGGCAAGGCCTGTTACCGCACAACGTTACCGCCAACCACGCGGAGAAGAACTTTATCAAGGCCATCAACAAAGGCCTGCTGAAAACCTTCTCGAAGATGGGCATCAGCACCCTGCAAAGTTATCGCGGCGCTCAGGTCTTCGAGGCGGTGGGACTTAATCATTCGTTGGTCGAGAAATACTTCTCCGGCACGGCTTCGCGCATTGAAGGCGTGGGTCTTGATGTGCTGGCGCGCGAGGCGCTGCTCAAGCACGCTTACGCTTTCCAGCCGCTCACCGAATCGGAGACCGAACTGGTCGTCGGCGGCCAATATCAATATCGCGAGGGCGGCGAATATCACCTGCTGAATCCGGAGACCATCAGCAAGCTGCAGCAGGCAGTGCGCGCAAACAACCCCGCCACCTTCCAGGAATACACCGATCTGCTCGATGACCAGAACCGTCATCTGTGCACGCTGCGCGGCCTGCTGAAGCTCAAATACGCAGCCAAGCCCGTGCGGCTCGATGAGGTTGAGCCAGCCAAGGAGATCGTCAAGCGATTTACAACCGGGGCCATGAGCTTCGGGTCGATTAGCAAGGAAGCGCACGAAACGCTGGCCATTGCCATGAACCGTATCGGCGGAATGTCAAACACCGGCGAGGGCGGCGAGGAAGAAGAGCGCTTCAAACCCGACGCGAACGGAGATTCGCGCCGCTCAGCCGTCAAGCAAGTCGCCAGCGGCCGCTTCGGCGTAACGACAAATTACCTGGTCAATGCCGACGAGTTGCAGATCAAGATGGCGCAGGGCGCAAAGCCGGGCGAGGGCGGCCAGTTGCCCGGTCACAAAGTGGATGAGATCATCGCCAGGACGCGCCACTCCATTCCGGGTGTGGGCCTCATCTCGCCGCCGCCGCACCACGACATCTATTCCATCGAAGACCTGGCGCAACTTATCTACGACCTGAAGAATGTCAATCCCAAGGCGCGCATCGCCGTCAAGCTGGTCGCCGAGGCCGGCGTGGGGACGGTGGCCGCAGGCGTCGCCAAGGCTCATGCGGATGTGGTGCTTATTTCCGGAGACAACGGCGGCACCGGCGCATCGCCGCTCAGTTCCATCAAGCACGCCGGGCTGCCGTGGGAGCTGGGCCTGGCTGAAGCACAACAAGTCCTGCTGCTGAATGATTTGCGCGGCCGCATCAAAGTGCAGACCGATGGGAAACTCCAGACTGGTCGGGACGTGGTGATCGCCGCCCTCCTCGGAGCGGAAGAGTTCGGCTTCGCCACCACTCCGCTTATCGCCATGGGCTGCATCATGATGCGCAAGTGCCATCTGAACACATGCTCGGTGGGTATCGCCACGCAGGACCCGGTGTTGCGCGCGCGCTTCAAAGGCCAGCCCGAACATGTCGTAAATTTCTTCTTTTTCATTGCCGAACAAGTGCGCCAGCACATGGCCAAATTAGGCTTCCGGACATTTGATGAGATGGTGGGCCGCGTGGACAAAATCGATGCCGCCATCGCCCACGACCACTGGAAGGCCAAGGGCATCGATCTCTCTTCGATCCTCTACGTGCCCACGCTGCCTTCACGCGTCGCGCATCGCAAAATGCAGGATCAGGATCATGGCCTCGATCGCGCTCTCGATCATGTCCTCATCGAAAAGGCCACGCCGGCCCTCGAATCAAGGACTCCAGTCACGGGCAGCTTCAATATTCGCAACACGCATCGCACTGTAGGCGGGATGCTGGGCGGCGAAATCGCGCGCCGCTACGGATCTGCAGGATTGCCGGACGAGACCATTCACTTCAAATTCAGCGGGTCGGCCGGCCAGAGCTTCGGCGCTTTCGTTCCCAGCGGGGTCACGCTGGAATTGGAAGGCGACTCCAACGATTATCTGGGCAAGGGGCTCTCCGGCGGACGCATCATCGTTTATCCGCCCAAGACTTCGAGCTTCCTTCCCGAGGAGAGCATTCTCGTCGGCAATGTGGTGCTCTACGGCGCAACCAGCGGCGAGGTCTTCCTGAATGGAATCGCGGGCGAGCGTTTTGCCGTCCGCAACTCCGGCGCCATTGCGGTGGTCGAGGGCGTAGGCGACCATGGATGCGAGTACATGACCAATGGCACGGTTGTCGTGCTGGGCTTGACTGGACGCAACTTCGCCGCGGGCATGAGCGGCGGATGCGCCTATGTTTATGACGACCAGGGCGACTTCGCCACGCGCCGCTGCAACCAGGCCAGCGTTGATCTGGAGCCGTTGGTTTCCGATGCTGACGTGGCCGATGTGCGGGGCCTGCTACAACGCCACCGCGACTTGACCGGTTCGCCGCGTGCTGCATGGATACTGGAGCGATGGGCGGAGGCGCAGCCGCGTTTCATCAAGGTCTTTCCGCACGAATACAAGCGCGTGCTTGGCGTTACCAGCCTCAATGCCGCGCCGGATGCGGGCCATGTTTCTCCCACCACTTCGTCGCCTCTGGCGGCAGCCGAGGTGCACCATGGGTAAGGTTACGGGATTTCTGGAGATTGAGCGCGAACAACCCACCCGCCGCAAGGTCGAAGAGCGGTTGCAGGATTGGCTCGAGGTTTACGAGCCTTTTCCAGAAGAGAAGCAGCGCGAACAGGGCGCACGCTGCATGGATTGCGGCGTTCCCTTCTGCCACACCGGCTGTCCGGTCAACAACCTGATTCCCGACTGGAACGACCTGGTTTACAACGGTCGCTGGGAAGCGGCCATACGCCGCCTTCACTCCACCAACAACTTCCCCGAGTTCACCGGCCGCATCTGCCCTGCTCCGTGCGAGGCCGCGTGCGTACTGGCCATCGATCAGCCAGCGGTCTCCATCAAACTGATCGAGCGTAGCGTCGTTGATCGCGCGTGGGACGAAGGCTGGATTCACCCCGAGCCACCTGAGCAGAGCACAGGCAAGAGAGTGGCCGTGGTGGGCAGCGGACCCGCTGGATTAGCGGCGGCGCAACAGTTGCGGCGTGCCGGACACTCGGTCACCGTTTACGAGAAGAGCGACCGCATCGGCGGCCTGCTTCGCTATGGCATTCCCAACTTCAAGTTGGAAAAGCACGTTCTCGACCGTCGCCTTCAGCAGATGCGCGCAGAGGGTGTCACTTTTGTCGCCAATGCCCACGTGGGCGTCAACTTGCCAGTGGACAAGCTCACCGAGCGCTATGACGCTATCCTGCTGTGCGGCGGCTCAGAGCAACCCCGCGACCTGAAGATCCCCGGCCGCGAGCTCAAAGGCATTCATTTCGCCATGGAGTTTCTGCCTCAGCAGAACCGTCGCTGCGAGGGCGACCATCTTGATCCCGCGCTCGACATCGTCGCCGATGGCAAGCGCGTGGTCATCATCGGCGGCGGCGACACCGGCGCCGACTGCCTCGGCACCAGCTTGCGTCAGCACCCGTTGAGCGTCCACCAATTCGAGATTATGCCCAAGCCACCTGCCCAGCGCGCCGCTTCTACGCCATGGCCGATGTGGCCCATGCAGTTGCGCACTGAAGCCGCGCACGAAGAAGGCGGCATACGCGATTGGAGCATCAACAGCGTCGAGTTCACCGGCGACGCCGAGGGCCGCGTCAAACAGTTGCACGCGGTACGCGTCGGGCCTCCGCCGAAATTCGAGCCAATCCCCGGCTCCGAGTTCACGCTCGACGTCGATCTGGTTTTGCTGGCAATGGGTTTTCTGGGTCCCGAGCGTTCGGGAATGATCGAGCAATTGGGAGTGGCTCTGGACAGCCGCGGAAACGTAGCCACCAATGCCGAATACCGGACTTCAGTCGAGAATATTTTTGCCGCCGGCGATATGCGCCGCGGACAGTCGCTGGTGGTTTGGGCCATCAGCGAAGGCCGCAGGGCCGCAGCGTCTGTCGATCGCTACCTGGCCACCATCGACGAGCCCGTATCCCAGCACCATCGCGTCCTAGCCTGAGCTTTGTGCTGTAACTGAAGCCCCTCGGCTCCGAATCACAGGCAAGGCTTGTGAATCTGCCTTGCCAAGGGGCGGATTCTTGTGCTGCGAATCCGCCCCTTGGCGCGGAGTTTATTCAGGGATGAATAACTCCAGCTTGACTTTCCAGGTGACGGATTGTCCCGGCTGGAGCGTTACCATGCCGGTATCGCTGTTGCCCCACTCTCTGCCGAAGGGATCGTTGAAGTTGAACTGAGGCTCGAGTGCGATGAACTGCTTATCGAGCGGAGAGTAGACCTGCACGGTATTGACGTGGCGGCTGAGCGCTACGATTCGAATGCCGTACTTGGCGGCGGGGTCGATGATCTCCGAGTACGAACTGCCATCGGAATCCTTCTTAAGGTTCGTCCAGTTGTCGTCCAGGAATAGATCGCCGAGCGGTTTGCCTCCCTTGGCTGTGAAGTCGTAGGGAGTGCCCTGAGACGGAAGCAGCTTGCCGGTGGGGAAGACGTCGTCGTAGTTGTTGACTTCGGCGCGCTGGTCGCCAGCCAGGTGCAAGCGCGCCTGTGCGCGGTCGCCGCTGGGCAGGTTGAAATACGGATGCCAGGCGATGCCCACCGGCTCCGGCTTGTCGCCCACATTCTTTGTCTCGACAGTGGCAATCACCGCACCACCGCTAAGAGAAACGGAGATGCTCACATCGGTCTTGGAGAACCAAGGTTGGCTCAAGTTTCCATTGTGAATCACGCCGCTGACGGTCTTGGTGTCGCCCGCCACCGTCTGTTTTACGTCATCTGTTTTGGATGCCAGGATGAGGCCGTGAATCGCGTGTCGGATAGCTCCCGGCTTAGCGCCCTTCCAGTTAGCGTCGAGCGTAAAAGGATGTCCCTGCCAATCGAAAGAGACCGTCTTGCCTTCGTTGGAAAGCGGCCCGATGATGCGATTGGCAAAGGGAGCCAGAAATGCTCCGCCGAATGTAAACGCCTTTGTGCCATACGGATCGTCGGGTCCTCCGAGGATGCCTGCGGCCTCTTCGAGCGAGGGAGAATGAAGGACAGGAATCTCCCCTTTGCCGGGCACGTAGGCGGTTATTTGAAAGAGATTCATGCCGCGGCCGGGAAGCACCACGGCGGAAAGAAACTCCGGCTTATGGCCGTCGCCAGTCTTCACACGGGTGAGCGTGACAACGGGCTGGCCGCCGATGAGCGGAGTTTTGTTGTCGTTTTTGGGAGCGGATTGTGCGGAAGAAGTCATAGTGATCACCAGGAGTGTTGCCAAGGTTAGTGTAAAGGTGCGAAACGCGTGGATGTGCATGGTAACTCCTCGAAGACAAATAATTTCAAAAATCCAGCGGGCCGATCTCTCGCTATGCATTTCCAGCGGCCTCTCTGGCGATCCGGCGCAACTCGGGGAGGATGTCACCCAACTGCACCGCCTCTGCCGAGCGCGTGCCCAGCGCGAAATAAGCCTTGCGATACAACGCGAATAGCCTCTCGTAAACCGCGGTAGCTTCCGGCCGGGGCAAAACCACAGTGTACTTCAAGCAGAGCTTGGCCTGGGCGGCTTCTATCGTTGGAAAAGCTCCCGCCGCGAGCAGCGCAAAGATTGCCGATCCCAGGCTGGTGGGCACTCCGGCAGGAACCAGCACGGGCTTGCCCAGCACGTCGGCGTAAACCTGGTTGAGCACGGCGTTGTTTTGCGGGATGCCGCCGGCGTTGATTACGCGGTCCACCGGCACGCCATATTCGGCCATGCGTTCGAGAATGATGCGCGTGTGAAATGCAGTTCCCTCAATGGCCGCAAAGAGCTCGTCTTGCACGGTATGCACCAGATTCCAACCCAGGGTCACACCACCCAGTTCCGAGTTGACCAGCACCGTGCGGTCTCCATTGTCCCAGGTGAGCCTCAGCAGACCGGTCTGTCCAGCGCGATACGCTTCCAGACCTTTGGACAGCTCTGCGACCTTTACACCAGCGCGGCGCGCAATGGCCTCGAAGATGTCACCAGTCGCAGAGAGGCCCGCCTCAATGCCGGTAAATTGCGGATGGACGCTGCCCGGAACCACGCCACAGACGCCCGGAATCAGTTGCGTCTTGCGGCTCATGGCAATGATGCAGGTGGAGGTGCCGACCACGTTAACGACATCGCCCTCGCGGCAGCCCGCGCCAATCGCATCCCAGTGTGCGTCGAATGCTCCGACGGGCACGGGAATACCTGGCCGCAGACCAAGCTCCTCAGCCCACCGCGGAGCGAGGTGCCCGGCGAGATGATCGGAGGTGAGGTAGTCGCCCGCAAGCTTTTCTCGAATGCCGTCAAAGAGCGGGTCGAGTTTGGATAGGAACGATTGCGGCGGCAGGCCGTCCCACTTGGGATTCCACATCCACTTGTGGCCCATGGCGCAGACGCTGCGTTTGGCAAGCTTCGGGTCGGTGACGCCGCAGAGCGTGGCGGCCACCATATCGCAGTGCTCGAAGGCCGAGGCAAATTTGTCGCGCTTTTCGGGATTATGCCTGAGCCAGTGCAGCAGCTTGGCGAAGCCCCACTCGTGCGAATAAACTCCGCCGCACCAGTCAATGGCCTCTAGGCTTTCGCGATGCGCGAGTTCAGTGATCTCCTGCGCCTCGGACTTGGCGCGATGGTCGCACCACAGATAGTATTCGTTGAGCGGCTGCATCTCGGCGTCTACCGGCACCACGCTGGAGCCGGTGGTGTCCAAGGCAATGGCCTCAATCTGCTCGCCCTTAATGCCCGCTTCCTTCACCGCCTGCCGCGTAGCGGAGGCCAAAGCACGCATATGGTCGCCATGCGCTTGCGTCGCGTAATCCGGATCCTCGCGCCGCCGATGGAGCGGATACTCCGCCACCGCCGTTCCCAGACGACCGCGTTCGCTGTCCAGAATCGACACGCGAACGCTCAACGTTCCAAAATCCACTCCTGCAACAATGGTCACTTTCTCTCCTAATCTTCCGCTTGCCCGTGGAAGAAGGACTCCCATCCCAGATAGCGTGTTGCGGCCTCATGAACAGCCTTGGAAACGTCGCTGAAGTTGGCAGCCACGTGGTGCTCGAAACCCTCGCGGCAGATGTACCTGAGCAGCTTCTGCAACTGCGGAATCTCAGCCACGCCTGCACCGCCGAAAGTTTCCAGCGGATCGTCGGTGAATTTCCCCGCGCCCGTGTAACCACGAATAACGCCGCGGCGGTCGTCGGTGGAGTAGCGCGCATAGCTCATGGCGCCGGCCTTCACGCGGCCCACACAGGTGCCGAAAGTGTTCACCTTGCCTACCGTGCCGGCGATGATCGCCTGATAGTCCATCGTCGGAGCTTGAGCAAAAAAGTGCTTGGGCAAGTTAGAGCAATGGAAGCAAACGCATTTGTCGGGATGGCTGCCGTAGTTGTTGTTCCAGTCAAGCAGCGCCGAGGGCGTCTGGCTGGCCAAGGCCAGCATATACATACTGAGCACGCCGGGCACATCCACCTCGCAGGCGGAAGGAATCAGGTCGTTGCTCATCATGCTCATGATGGTGCAAGGCACCACGCCGAAGAATTCCTCCATCGATGTCCAGCATTGCACGGCGCTGACCGTCACGTTGGTCTGCTTCATCCAGCCGTCGATTACCGCGCCCAGCTTAGCCATCTTGAGCAGCGCCTCGGCGGGAATACCGCTGGTGGAGACGTAGCTCTTGATGGCGGCCAGCTTGGCCTGCGCGGCATCGTCGCTGTCCTTCATGCGGCTGATGCGACCGAAGATTTCAGATAAATCGATCGGCTCGATGGAGATGCCCGCCGTCTCGAAGATGCGCTCGGAATAGCGAACCGTGTTGAAGGCCGCCGGACGCGCGCCGACGGCGCCGATGCGCAGATTCTTCAGGCCTTTGACGATGCGGCAAACCGCGGAGAACCATTCCAGATCGGCCTTGAACTCCGACGATGCAAGGCTCTCGGTGTGCAGCGTGGTGAGCGAGTAAGGAATGCCGTACTGCATCAGGTTGTTGCAAGCGCTCATCTTGCCGCAGAAGCTGTCGCGGCGGACGGCGATGGTCATTGCGTCGGAGCGGTCGGGCGTGGCCTGCACCAGCACCGGAACCTTGAGGCCGGAGAGACGTATCGCGTCCACGATGCCGCGTTCTTCGCCGAAGTTGGGCAGCGTGACGATGATGCCGTCAATCTCTTCGGCGTGTTTCTTGAATAGCTCCGCGCACCGCTCGGACTCGGCATAGGTTTCCACCGCGCCGTGCTTGGACTCTTCCGGGCTCAACACGATGGCCCGTGCCCCGGCTGCCTGCAAAACCGAGAGGATCTCTTCGCGGCCGGTTTTCGCCAAATGGTCCGGGAAGAAACCGCGATTGCCTACTATCACTCCAAAAGTCATCGTGCGTTGCGGTGCCATCTCTGTTACTCCTTTAACCTTGTTCGTTCACGCGCCATTGCCGGATTTGAGAATGGTGACGACGCTTATTGGGCGCGGCCGGGACGGAACTTCACCACGTAGAACGCGCCGATAGCCGCCAGAAAACCGCCCCACCATACCGGAGTGTGCAGGCTGGTTAACTCAACCAGAGGCGGGTAGCTGGCTGTCTGCCATTCATAAACGCCATAGCCGAAGATCATTGCGCCATAGACGGCCAGCAGCACTCCGATGAAAAACCAGATAGGAATTCCGGAACCATGCATATCGTTTCTACCTTCTCTCTTGCACTCAGGGGCTAAAGCCCGCTGCGATTCTGCTAAGTTTGCGGCACGACTAAAGTCGTGCCCTGATACAAAGCTACCCTTTGAGATACGATCTACGAGTTTTTCCGCAGTCCGTAAAGTCGTGCCCTGACACAGAACCCTTGCTGTTCCACAGCCCGTAATACCGCTCTCTTCAATTTGATCCACTACAAATCATCCTTCTACCAGAACAGAATGTTGAGTGCGGCAAAGATGCATACCGCCAAGATTGCCCAGAGCCACACGTTCTTGTAGAACGGAACCGGGTCTTCCTTGGGCAGAATGGTTGCTCCATAAACCAGACCGTCCAACTCTGCCACCGGTCTGGCTTTGGTAAGCAAGCTCACGACGAACACAATCACAGCGGAGAACAGGAATGCCCATAACGCGCGGAAGACATTTTCAGCCATCGGCTTGGCGTCGGGCGATAGCGCCACGCTGGCCAGCGCGGCGGGAACCAGCTTGACCCACATGAACAGGCTGGCGGAAAAAACAATGCCCAACAGCAGGCCCAGGAAGCCGGCGAGTTTGGTGGCGCGCTTCCAGAACATGCCAAACAGAATGGTGGCCAGTAGTGGCGCGACAAAGATGCTGAACAGCGCCTGCACGTAATCCATGATGCCGTGCGCGTGCATCACCAGATAAGCCGCTCCAATCGACACCGCAACGCCGATCAGGATCGACAATCGGCCTACCAGCACATAGTGGCTGTCGGAGGCGTTTTTCTTGATCATGGTTCTGTAAATGTCGTATGTCCACACGGTCGAAAAGGCGCTCACGTTGCCCGCCATACCGCTCATGAAGCCGGCAATCAGCGCGGTAATGCCAAGGCCCAGAAGGCCCGGCCCCAGGTAGCGCACCATCATCAGCGGCAACGCCTGGTTGTAGCTGTGCAACTCTGCGTCGGGCGCTCCTTTGAGAACCTTCATCTGATAACCGGCAGGCAGAGTGGTCTTCTGCATTGCATTCGAGCAAGCGGCGCCATCGGCCGGAACTCCGGCCGACCCTGCCGCGCATGCAGCCACCACATCCTCGCCTACCAACTGGCGGCGGCTGCCGTCGGGATTCTGCAGCAGCACCAGGCCCAGCAGCCCTGGCACAATGACGATGAACGGAACCGCCATCTTGAAGAACGAGCCGATAATCGGAGCCATGCGCGCGGCTCTCAGGTTATGCGCCGCCAGCACGCGCTGCACCACCAGAAAATCCGTGGTCCAGTAGCCAAAGCTGATCACGAAACCCAGTCCAAAGACGATGCCCGCCCAATGCACACCCATCGGATTCGATGCAAAGTGCCCGGTGTCGCGCCACAGGTGGAAGTAGCTGTCGGGAGAAACGCCAGAGCCCATCGACTTCATATTGTGGATGATCTGCGCCTTCAGGCCGCTCACTCCGCCAGCCTGATAGAGGCCCAGGATGGGCACCAGTAATGCGCCGCCCCAGATCAAAACAAACTGCAAAACTTCGTTGAAGATGGCCGAGCGCAAGCCGCCCAGGCCCACGTAAACCGCGACGGCGACCGAGCTGACCAGGATGCTGAAAGTAATATCCCAGCCCAGCACAACCTTCATCACCACGGCCATGGCAAACATGTTCACGCCGCTCATCAGAATCATCTCCGCGGCGAAGGAGATGGCAGCGACTCTGCTAGCCGCCGGGCCGTAGCGCAGGTTCAGATAGCCCGGCACGGAGTGCGTCTTCGAGACGTAATAGAAAGGCATCATTACCAGGCCAAGGAAGAGCATGGCGGGAATGGCGCCGATCCAGTACCAATGCGTGGCCAGAATGCCATATTGATATGCCGAGCCGGCCCAGCCCATCAGTTCCAGGGAGCCAAGGTTGGCCGAGACGAAGCTCAAGCCGGCAATCCACGCGGTCATCTCGCGTCCGGCCATGAAGAACTCTTCACCGGTGTTCGACCTGCCCTTGAGATAGAAGCCGATCCAGATCACCATTCCGAAGTAGATGGCGATTACGGCAATGTCCAGGAAGCGCAGATGCGCCAAAGGCGTGCTGACGAAAGCCAGCAGAGCCGGCGATGCAAATTGGCTGATGGAGTTCACGATCACGGTTTCGAACCTCGAACGCCGCCATTAGGCGACTCTTTCATTGCGAATTAACTGCGACGGCCGGCATGCTCGCCTGACTGGCGCATACGTCTATTTCTGCCCATAGGTCGCATCCGCGCCGTGCTTGCGGAAGTAGTGCCGATCCAGCAGGGCTTGTGAAACGCCCGCACCCTCTGGACGCAGAACCGTTGTGGTAAATGCCATGCGCGCCACATACTCCAGAATCACGGCGTTGTGCGCGGCATCCATCGGCGTCTTGCCCCAGGTGAACGGCGCGTGCCCCGCCACCAGCACAGCCGGCGTGGCCATAGGGTCAAGACCGCTGAAGCGGCGCACAATGGCCTTGCCTGTATTCAACTCGTACTTGCCCTGAATCTCCTCGTCACTCAGCGCGGCGGTAGCGGGGACAGGGCCATGAAAGTAATCGGCATGCGTGGTGCCGAAAGCAGGAATGGAGCGGCCGGCCTGCGCCCATGCCGTGGCAAATTCCGAATGCGTGTGGACTACGCCGCCGATCGAGGGAAATGCGCGATAAAGCTCCAGATGAGTTTCCAGATCAGATGAAGGCTTGAGGCGGCCTTCGATGATCTTCCCGTCCAGATCGCAGACCACCATATCCTCGGGAGTCATCTGGTCGTAGGGAACGCCGCTGGGTTTGATCGCTATCAGACCAGTTTCACGGTCGATGCCGCTGGCGTTGCCAAAGGTGTAGAGAACCAGCCCGCGGCGGACGATTTCGAGATTGGCTTCGAGAACCTGGGCTTGCAAGAGAGGCAGTTTCATAAAGCTCCGCAAAACGAGTATGCACGATCTCCGCCGGGCACGGACAGAGCCGCGCCTGCGTTCTGACGGCTGGTCACTCAATCGAGTAAACCTTTACCCGAACCGCAAATATAAGGTATATTTTATTCCCGCAGCCTGTCAACTCCTCATTCTGTGGAGTATCCTGTAAGCGCATTCTAGTGTGCCCCTATGACCGATTCTGTCCCCAAACCCAAGCGCCGCTCCGCACAGAATTCAGAGCGCGTGGATATCCATACGGTGGCGCGGCTCGCCAACGTTTCCATTGCCACTGTCTCGCGCACCATCAATCACATTCCTACCGTGAATCCCAGGATGGCCAAACGGGTTTGGCAAGTTATCAAAGAACTGAATTACTTTCCCAATTCCCAGGCCCGCTCCCTGGTCTCCGGCCGCAGCAGGCTTCTCGGACTCATCGTCTCTGAGATTACCAACCCATTCTTCCCTGAATTGATTCAAGGATTCGAGGACATAGCCGTAGAGCACGGGTACGAAATCCTGATCGGTTCAACCAACTACGAACCCGAGAGGATGAAGCGCTGCATCCGCCGCATGGTAGAACGCAAGGCCGAAGGCGTGGCCGTGATGACCTTCGGCATCGAAGAGCCGCTGCTGGACCAATTGGCGGATCGCAAGGTGCCCCTGGTGTTTGTGGATGTGGGGCCGGAGCGGCCCGGCATCAGCCTGCTGCACGTGGACTATCATCACGGAATCCGCCAGGGCGTGCAGCATCTGGCCGCTCTGGGGCACAGGGATATCGCCTTTATAACCGGGCCGCTCAAGCTGCATTCGGCGCAGTCGCGGTTGGCGGCATTTCAGCGCGCGGTACAGGAGTGCGGCATCGTAGCCGATAAGGAGCGGATCATTGAAGGCGACCATACCATGGAGGGCGGCATGGCCGCGGCCGAGAAACTGCTGGACAGCGTCAAGCGGCCCACGGCGGTAATGTGCTCCAACGACGTGACCGCCATCGGAGTGCTGCACGAGGCATATCGCGCAGGGCTGCGCGTCCCTGATGACCTCTCCGTCATTGGCTTTGACAATATTCACATCACGCAGATGACAATTCCGCCGCTCACTACCATCCAGATGTCGTGCTTTGAGTTGGCCAAGGCCGCTGTCCTTGCGCTGAGAGCGCATGTGGAAGGGACACCGGAGCCGAAGCGCGAATATCCCATCGAGACTCAGCTCGTGGTGCGCGAATCCACAGGATTCCCGAGAGGCGCCATGCACGACCTGCGAAAAAGCAAGACCGCCGCATCAGGCGCGCGCGCCGAATCGTCAACTGCTCGATGAACCCAGGAAATGGTCGGGCAAGCCAGTTGCGGCTCTCTATCTGAACAAGCATCAACGGAAGCAAATTCTTGATGCCTGGCAATCCGTGGGGCAACCGGCCAAGACGCTAACAGTGCCTGGCGGACCAGCAA
>Ga0302157_10004401_pt1 | contig 15349 bp, 10 predicted proteins | sample I_Bog_N3_3_FD_193502 | JGI IMG/M metagenome (GOLD analysis project Ga0302157, IMG submission 193502) | Peat permafrost microbial communities from Stordalen Mire near Abisko, Sweden - I_Bog_N3_3 | ecosystem: Environmental > Terrestrial > Soil > Wetlands > Peat | place: Sweden: Abisko, Stordalen...
GGTGCTGCGCCGCGAGCACATGTACGGACCGGTGGGCCATCGCTCGGCCTCGCGCCAGCGGCTGCGCATCGGCACCGATGGCGAGGGCGTTCTGACCGCGATCGATCATCACGCCAAAATCGCGAGTAGCAGCTTCGACGATTTCTTCGAGCCGGCCGCCGACGCCTCGCACACGCTTTACGCAAGCCCCGCGATCGCCACTTCGCACGAGGCGGTCCGCATCGACAGCGGCACGCCGCTGTTCATGCGCGCCCCCGGCGAGGCGACCGGCTCGATCGCGCTGGAGAGTGCGATCGACGAAACCGCGTTCGCCTGCGGGATGGACCCGTTGGCCTTCCGCCTCCGGAACTATGCCGAGGTCGAGCCGATTTCCGGCAAGCCGTTCTCCTCCAAGGCGCTGCGGGAATGCTACGCCCAAGGCGCCGCGCGCTTCGGCTGGTCGGCGCGCCCGCTGGCGCCGCGACAGCGGCGTGACGAGGCCGGCTTGCTGGTCGGCTGGGGCGTAGGCACCGCCACCTTCCCCGCGCTGATGTTCCAGGCCGAAGCCCGTGCCGTGCTCAAAGGCGACGGCTCGGGCGTGATGGAGATCGGCGCCCATGACATGGGCCAGGGCGCCTCCACCGCGCTGGCCCAGATTGCCGCCGACGGCCTCGGGCTCGAGCTCGAGCGGATCGAGTTCAAATCCGGAACCTCCGATCTGCCGGACGCCGGCATTGCCGGCGGCTCCGCGCATACCGCCACCGCCGGCATCGCCATCCACCAGGCCGGCTCGGCCGTCATCGCCAGGCTCGCCGATCTCGCCACCGCCGACCGGCGCTCGCCGCTGTTCGGCGCCGGCAATGCCGGCGTGGTCGCGCGCGGCGGACGGCTGTTCCGCCGCGACGACGAAACGCGCAGCGAAAGCTATGCCGACATCCTCGGCCGCGCCGGCCTGAAGCAGATCGACGCCCGCGGCAAAAGTGCGGCCGACCCGGCGGCGCAATCGGTCTACGCGATGCATGCGCATGGCGCTGTGTTCGCCGAGGTCAGGGTCGACCCGGATCTCGGCCAGGTCCGGGTCACCCGCATGGTCGGCGCCTTCGCCGCGGGACGGGTGATCAATCCCCGCCTGGTGCGCAGCCAGATTCTCGGCGGCATGATCTGGGGCGTGTCGTTCGCCCTGCACGAGCAGGCCGTCACCGACCGGCGCTCCGGGCGGATCATCAACGCCAATCTCGGCGAGTACCATGTCCCGGTGAATGCCGACGTGCCGCAGATGGAGGCGCTGATGATCGACGAGGTCGATCCGCATGTGAACGCGCTGGGCATCAAGGGCGTCGGTGAAATCGCAATCACCGGCTCGGCCGGCGCCGTCGCCAACGCGGTCTGGCATGCGACCGGAATTCGGGTGCGCCGTTTTCCGATCGGGATCGACGATTTGCTGACGCCTGCCGCGCATTGAGCCGCACGCCCGGGGCAAGCGCTGCTGACAGTGCCCTCTCCCCTTGCGGGAGAGGGCTCAGTCACGAGCGCCGCGGCTCGTCCCATATGCGATAGCCCTGCCGCGCGAGCAGTGGTCGATACCTTCGCGGCATCGTCGCTGGATATCATTCGAACTAAAATCGCGCCAACTAATAAAGCCCGCCGGTGCCGGAGCGAATGATGGGGCGGTCGGCGTCGGACGAGGACGGGTAGCCGCGGCCGTCCGCGTCGGCGACGCCCTCCGCCGCATAGTTGTAATTATTGTCCGGCGGTGCGGTGCCGGGCTTGAACGCCTCCAGGATCGCCGGCCCGCCCGGCACGGCGCGCAGGCCGGTCTTCGGATCGACCCGGATCAGCTTGATGCCCGGAGGTATCTTGAACGGTATCGCCGGCTTGTCGGCCAGCGCCAGCTTCATGAAATCCCGCGCGATCGGCGCGGCGGTATGGCCGCCTTGCGCGCTGCGGCCGAGGCTGCGCGGCTTGTCGTAGCCGAGATAGAGACCGACCACGAGATCCGGCGAGAAGCCGACGAACCAGAGGTCCTTGGCGTCGCTGGTGGTGCCGGTCTTGCCGGCGATCGGCTTGCCGACTTCGCGCATCACGTTCGCGGTGCCGCCCTGCACCACGCCTTCCATCATCGAGGTCATCTGGTAGGCCGTCATCACGTCCAGCACCTGCTCGCGGTGATCGACCAGCTGGGGCTCGGGCTGGTTCTTCCAGCCTTCGGGGGCGTCGCAGCCGCGGCATTCGCGCGCGTCGTGCTTGAAGATGGTGTGGCCGTAACGGTCCTGGATGCGGTCGATCAGGGTCGATTTCACCCGCCTTCCGCCATTGGCGAACATCGAATAGGCCGTGACCATGCGCATGACCGTGGTCTCGCCGGTGCCGAGCGAATAGGACAGATAGTTCGGCAATTCGTCATAGATGCCGAACCGCTTGGCATATTCGCCGATCAGCGGCATGCCGATGTCCTGCGCCAGCCGCACCGTCACGGTATTGAGCGACCATTTCAGCGCCTCGCGAAGCGTCGTGGGGCCCTTGTAGCGGCCGACCGAAAAATCGTCGGGGCGCCAGACCGCGCCCTGCCCCTGGTCGATCTCGATCGGCGCATCGACCAACACCACCGACGGCGTATAGCCGTTGTCGATCGCCGAGGAATAGACGATCGGCTTGATGGTGGATCCCGGCTGCCGGTAGGCCTGGGTGGCGCGGTTGAACTGGCTCTGGTCGAACGAGAAACCGCCGACCATCGCCAGCACCCGGCCGGTCCACGGATCCATCGCCACCATGGCGCCTGAAATCTCCGGCAGCTGGCGCAACCGGTACTGGCCTTCGACGACATTGCCGTCCTTGCCGATCAGGGGATCGACATAGATGACGTCGCCGGGGCTCAGCACCTGCGACACCGCCGTCGGCGTCCTGCCATGGCTCGGGCCCGACGCGGCCTTCGCCCAGCGCACGCCATCGAGCGTGATGTTGCCGGTCTGCCGGTCCCTCAGCACCGCGCCGCCGAGTTCGCGCCCGGGCTGAAACCCGATCCGCGCCGACTGGTCGCTGGTCTCCAGCACCACCGCCAGCCGCCACGGCGCGATGTCCGACAGCGACTTGACGTCGGCGAGTTTCAGGCCCCAGTCGCCGGCGAGATCGAGCTTGCTGGTGGCGCCGCGCCAGCCCTGCGCCTCGTCGAAGTTGACGAGGCCGGCCGCCATGGTCTTGCGCGCCATCACCTGCAGTCTGGGGTCGAGCGTGGTCCGCACCGACAGCCCGCCCTCGTAGAGTTTCTTCTCGCCGTAGCGCTCGAACAGGTCGCGGCGGACTTCCTCGGCGAAATATTCGCCGGCGAAAACATGCGCGCCATTGGCCCGGTTGGTGACAACAAGCGGATCCTTGCGCGCCTTGTCGGCGTCGGCCTGCTTGATCCAGCCGTTTTCCAGCAGCCGGTCGATCACGTAGTTGCGCCGCTCGACGGCGCGGTCGTGGTTGCGCACCGGATGCAGCGCTCCCGGTGCCTTGGGCAGCGCCGCCAGGAACGAGGCCTCCGCGACCGTGAGTTCGTTCACCGGCTTGTCGAAATAGACCAATGAGGCCGCCGCGATGCCATAGGCGCCGAGCCCGAGATAGATCTCGTTGAGATAGAGTTCGAGGATCTTGTCCTTGGAATAGGCGCGCTCCAGCCGCATCGCCAGCAGGGCTTCCTTGATCTTGCGGGTGAACGACACCTCGTTGGTGAAGAAGAAATTCTTCGCGACCTGCTGGGTGATGGTGGAGGCGCCCTGCGGCCGGCGGTTGGAACCGAGATTCTCCGCGTACAGCATCGCGGCGCGCGCCATGCCGGAAAAATCGATGCCGCCATGCTCGTAGAAATTCTTGTCCTCGGCGGCGAGGAAGGCGTTGATGACCAGCTTGGGAACCGCCTGGATCGGCAGGTACAATCGGCGTTCCTTGGAGTATTCCGCCAGCAGCGCGCCGTCGGCGGCATGGACCCGCGTCATCACAGGCGGTTCATAATCCTGCAATTGCGAATAGTCCGGCAGATCCTTGGAAAAATGCCAGATCAGCCCCGCCGCGGCGGCGACGCCCGCCAGGAACAGCACGGTTCCGGCAGCGAACAGGAAGCCGAAGAAGCGGAACAGCAGTCTCATAAGTCCTACCCGGCCGTGAGCCTGCTCAGATCAAATCCAGCGCGAAAGCTGCCTGTGCTCGCGCCGTATAGCCGCGATCTCGATCCATTTCAACCGACCATGCCGCGGATACCCGGCAAGGCCGGAACCACATCCTGGCGCCGTTTCCGGCCGCTTCCGGTGAACGGTTTCCATGACCAGGACCCGCGCGCGTGCGCGCCCCCCGCGAGTCCGCGCAACGGCGTTGCCTTGCCGGCCTGAGGCCGATCTGTTTAGCATGCATTCGCATTCCATCGCGGGGCCAAGGCAGTGGCGCTGAAAAACATCATCGGGATCGACCACGCCGTCGTCGTCGTCGGCGATCTCGACCGGGCGGCGGAAAACTGGAAGCGGCTCGGATTTACGGTCTCGCCGCGCGGCACCCACAGCGCCCACATGGGATCGGGCAACTACACCCTGATGTTCGGTTCGGACTACGTCGAATTGCTCGGCGTGCTGACGCCGACCGAACACAATGCGCCGACCCGGGAATTTCTCGCGCGCCGCGGCGAAGGCATCGAGCGCATCGCCTTCACCGCGCTCGACGCGGCCGCCGGTGCCGGGGAGATCCGCGCCCGCGGCTACGCCGCGCTCGGCCCCACCGATTTCGAACGGCCGGTGACGCTGCCCGACGGCACCCGCGCGGCGGCGAAATTCAGCACCTTTCAATGGCCGCTCGAACAGGCGCCGGCGGGGCTGCGCATCTTCGCCTGCCAGCACAGGACGCCGGACACGGTCTGGATCGCGCAATTGCAGCGGCACGCCAACGCCGCCAAAGCCATCAAGAGCGCGCTGGTGGTTTCGCCCGAGCCGGCGCAAGACGCCGCCCATCTCGGACGCCTGATCGATCGCGAGTCTCACACTGAATCCGACGGCGCCGTCGCGGTGCCTTCCGGACCGGACCGCGCGGATTTTGTCTTTCTGACCAGGCAACAATTGAGCAGCCGTTATCCGGGCGTCGCGCTGGCGCAAGTTCCCGAACGGGGATGCGCCGGCCTGGTGCTCGCCAGCGGCGATCTCGGCGCCACCGCGACCGCAGTCGGCAACGCCGGTGTCCGCGGCGACGGCGGTGTGCTGGTCGCCCCCGCCGCCGCCAACGGCGTGCTGCTGGCCTTTGTTGCCGGCTGACGGCGGCAGTCCGCGGCCTTTCGGCCTGCCGCGAACGCCATGCCGGATCATCCGGCTATCCCCGATCGCGTCAAGGACAGCGCCCCGCCCCCTGCTGTCCCCTGCGCGCCCGACCCTGGCCGCGTCCAGCGCCTCCTGCCTCGCGTTCACTGCCATCCCGATACGCCCCTCGGTGAGGTGATTTGTTGGAACAATACATGAACAAATTTTCGCAGAAACGCAAGGCCAAAAGATCCGGGGGACAAAATATCGAAAACAACCCCATGCAAAGTAGCGCAATACCGCCTAGCGGGACCGCGCAACGCCCGGCCCGGTGTTTTAATACCGCGGCGCACACCCGGCGCTGCGGGGCTTCGGCCCCTGACCAGGACGGGCTATCAGCCTGTGGCGAGCGCAGGCGGGTTGAAGCCGAAGGCGCAACCCGCCACGGGCGTTACGGCGCCGCCCGTGAGAATTAAAGCACTGTCCACCGTGATACGGATTTCGCAACGCGCTGCCCGCCGATCAAATCGACGTTTTCGCGCAGCCTCACGACCGGCGAACGGATTTCGGACAGCCGCGCCGCCAACCGCGGACGCGGCATCCGGCAGCGCCGCTATCGGGAGCATGCCATCCGCGACGGGAGCGATTTTGACGGTCATGCGGACTGCACCCACATCACCCCGGTCAAGCACGGTCTGGTGTCGCGGGTCAGGGATTGGTCGTATTCGTCGTTCCACCGCATGATAAGACTGGAAGTCTGTCCCCAGGATCGGGCGGGCGATCTCTCGACCGACCACGACAGTTTCGGTGGACGGCGGCGGCTCGCGGCGGAGTGACGGGTTTCGCTTCTCATCCCCCCGCAGGCGCGGCGAGGCGAATCCGCGCGCCCGCGCCGTTCCACGTTCAAGCCAGCGCCGGCCGCGCCGGCCGCCTCGCCGACCCCTTCATTTCGGGAACGTGCCCGAAAACACCCGGCTCGCCAGCACGTCGGGCGCTTCCAGCGACATGATGTCGTCCGCGGTCAGCTCGCGGTCGAGGTCGGCGACCAGGCGGTTGGCCTGGCGCAGCCGGATGCGGTCGAGCGCGTTGCGGATCGAGCGGGCGTTGGAGAACAAGGGCTGGGTCTTGCGCAGGGCGATGTAGCGGACGAAGGCGGCGCGGGCGTCGGCGCTGAAGCGGTAGTTGATGTCGTGCAGCATCAGTTCGGCGATCGCCAGCAATTCGTCGTCGGAATAATCCGGAAAATCGATGTGATGGGCGATGCGGGAGCGGAAGCCGGGATTGCTGGCGAAGAACTTGTCCATCCGGTCGCCATAGCCGGCCAGGATCACCACCAGGTCCTCGCGCTGCGATTCCATCACCTGCAGCAGGATCTCGATCGCCTCCTGGCCGTAGTCGCGTTCGTTGTCGGGGCGATGCAGGTAATAGGCCTCGTCGATGAACAGCACGCCGCCCATCGCCTTTTTCAGGATTTCCTTGGTCTTGGGCGCGGTGTGGCCGATATACTGCCCGACCAGTTCGTCGCGGGTCACCGACACCACATGGCCGCGCCGCACGAAGCCCAGCCGGTGCAGGATGCTGGCGATCCGCAGCGCCACGGTGGTCTTGCCGGTGCCGGGGTTGCCGGTGAACGACATGTGCAGGGTCGGCACCTCCGACGTCAGGTTCATCCGCTTGCGCAGCCGCTCGATCAACAGCAGCGAGGCGATCTCGCGAATCCGGGTCTTGACCGGCTTCAGCCCGATCAGCTCGCGGTCGAGCTGATCGAGCACCTCGCCGATGCCGACCTCGGCGAATTCGCGGCGCAGGTCGATCCGCTCGATCGGCGGGGTTTCACCGGCATCTTGCGCGGCGGCCGAGGGACCTGCCGACCCGTTCATTTGCCACCGTAGCGCGTGCCCTCGGGCCGGTCGGCCGCATAGGACCTGGTGGTGTAGCGGATGTTGCGGCCGCTGGCCTCGTGCCGTTCGAGATGGAAGCCGGGCTCATCCTTCGGCCGGTTGACGATGAAGGAAAGCCGCAGCGATTCCCAGCCATGGGTGGAATCGAACGCCGACATCCGGATATAGCGGTCGCCATATACCTTGCGGCATTCGTTCAGCTCCATCAGCACGCCCGCGGCGTCGCGCAGGTCGAACATCGGCAGGCCCCACATCTCCCAGAAACTGTTGCGGGGATGCGGGTCGTCGGTGAATTCGATATTCACCGCCCAGCCCTTGCTCAGGCAATATTGCACCTGGCTGGAAATCTGCTCGTCGGTGAGGTCGGGCAGGAATGAGAAACAGCCCTGGGTAATGCGCATGATTGTGCTCCTTACATCGAGACGCTGGCGGTGGGGGCGTAGTCCGGCATGTCGGTGGATTCGTAGTTGAAGCTGACGTCCTTCCAGACCTCCAGCGCCGACTTCAGCGGCGTGCAGGTCTGCGCCGCCTTGGCAAGAATCTCCGGCCCTTCGTGCAGATAGTCGCGGCCTTCGTTGCGGGCGAGGATCATCGCCTCCAGTGCCACCCGGTTGGCGGTGGCGCCGGCCTGGATGCCCATGGGGTGGCCGATGGTGCCGCCGCCGAACTGCAGCACCACGTCCTCGCCGAGATGATCGAGCAGCTGATGCATCTGGCCGGCATGGATGCCGCCGGACGCCACCGGCATCAGCTTGTTGAGGCTGGCCCAGTGCTGGTCGAAGAACACGCCGTGCTCGAGTTTCATCGGATTGAAGTCCTCGCGGCAGATGTCGTAATAGCCGCGCGTGGTGGCCGGATCGCCTTCCAGCTTGCCGACCACGGTGCCGGCATGGATGTGGTCGACGCCGGCCAGCCGCATCCATTTGGCGATGACGCGGAACGAGACGCCGTGGTTGCGCTGCCGGGTATAGGTCGAATGCCCGGCGCGGTGCAGATGCAGGATCATGTCGTTGCGGCGGGCCCATTTCGCCATCGACTGGATCGCGGTGTAGCCGATCACCAGGTCGATCATGATGATGACCGAGCCGAGCTCCCTGGCGAACTCGGCGCGCTCGTACATCTCCTCCATGGTGCCGGCGGTGACGTTGAGGTAGGTGCCCTTGATCTCGCCGGACGCCGCCTGCGCCTTGTTGACGGCCTCCATGCAGTAGAGATAGCGCTCGCGCCAGTGCATGAAGGGCTGCGAGTTGATGTTCTCGTCGTCCTTGGTGAAGTCGAGCCCGCCCTTCAGCGCCTCGTAGACCACGCGGCCGTAATTGCGCCCGGACAGGCCGAGTTTCGGCTTCACGGTGGCGCCGAGCAGCGGGCGGCCGAACTTGTCCATGCGCTCGCGCTCGACCACGATGCCGGTGGCCGGGCCCTGGAAGGTCTTTACATAGGCGACCGGCAGCCGCATGTCCTCGAGCCGCAGCGCCTTCAGCGGCTTGAAGCCGAACACGTTGCCGATGATCGAGGCCGACAAATTGGCGATCGATCCGTTCTCGAACAGGTCGAGATCGTAGGCGATGTAGGCGAAATACTGCCCCGGCGAATTCGGCACCGGATCGACCCGGTAGCACTTGGCGCGGTATTTCTCCGCCGCGGTCAGCCGGTCGGTCCACACCACCGTCCAGGTCGCGGTCGAGGATTCGCCGGCTACCGCGGCGGCGGCCTCGATCGGATCGACGCCATCCTGCGGGGTAACGCGGAACAGCGCGATGATGTCGGTGTCCTTGGGCGTGTAGTCGGGCTCCCAATAGCCCATCCTCTTGTACTGCATGACGCCGGACTTGTAGCGGTCCTTGCCGCGGACGGTCATCGATAGTTCGTTCATGGGTGTCTCCTTTGTTGTGCGGCCGGCTGATCCGGGCTTTTGAAGGCTTTCAGGTCATTCCGCGGCGGACGCGTAGTCGCCGATGCGCGGATCGAGCGCGCCCGATCGATAGCGCCGGGCCATTTCCGACAGCGGCACGACCTTGATGCCGCTGGCGTGGCCGGCAGTGCCGAACTGCTCGAAACGCTCGCGGCAAAGCTCGCGCATCGCCTCCATCGCCGGCTTGAGGAATTTGCGCGGATCGAACTCGCTGCGGGTCTCGGTCGCGACCCGGCGGAACGCCGCCGTCATCGCCAGCCGGCAGTCGGTGTCGATGTTGACCTTGCGGACGCCGTGCCGGATGCCGCGGACGATCTCCTCGACCGGCACGCCCCAGGTCTGCGGCATCTCGCCGCCGAACCGGTTGAAGGCGTCCTGCAGCGGCTGCGGCACCGAGGACGAGCCGTGCATCACCAGATGGGTATTGGGCAGGCGGCGGTGGATTTCCTCCACCACCTGCATCGCCAGAATGTCGCCGTCCGGCTTGCGCGAGAACTTGTAGGCGCCGTGCGAGGTGCCCATCGCGATCGCCAGGGCGTCGACCCCGGTGGCGCGGACGAAATCGACCGCCTGGTCCGGGTCGGTCAGGAGCTGGTCGTGGCTGACCTTGCCTTCGACGCCGTGGCCGTCCTCCTGCTCGCCGCCGCCATGCTCCAGCGAGCCGAGCACGCCGAGTTCGCCCTCCACCGAAGCGCCGATCCAGTGCGCCATCTCGACCACGCGGCGGGTGATGCCGACATTATAGCCATAGTCGGCCGCGGTCCTGGCGTCGGCCTTCAGCGAGCCGTCCATCATGACCGAGGTGAAGCCGTATTGCAGCGCCGTGGCGCAGGTCGCCTCCTCGTTGCCGTGGTCCTGGTGCATGCAGAGCGGAATCTGCGGATACATCGCCTCCAGCGCGTCGATCATCTTCGACAGCATGATGTCGTGGGCATAGGCGCGCGCGCCCCGCGAGGCCTGGATGATGACGGGCGCATCCACCGCGACCGCCGCGTCCATGATCGCCAGGCCCTGCTCCATGTTGTTGATGTTGAATGCCGGCACGCCGTAATCGTGCTCGGCGGCATGATCCAGCAATTGCCTCAACGTGATTCGTGCCATCGCTCTCTCCCTGTCGGTTGTCGCCGCGCATCAGGCGTCACGCGCCGGTGGCCGCCATTGCCGATCGCGCCATGCTGCGCCTGGCCGCTTCGGCTACCGCCGCGGCGGTGATGCCGAATTCGCGGTACAGCGTCTCGGCGGGAGCCGAGGCGCCGAAGCCGGTCATGCCGACGAATTCGCCGCCATCGCCGAGCCAGCGCGCCCAGTCGCCTTCCACCGCGGCCTCGACGCCGATCCGCGGCGCCGTGCCGAGAACCGCGGCGCGATAGTCGGCCGGCTGGTCGCGGAACAGGTCGAAACACGGCGCCGATACCACCGCGGCGCGGATGCCGTCCGCGGCGAGCCGGCTGGCTGCCTCCAGGGCGATCGAGACCTCCGATCCGGTGGCAATCAGCGTGACGTCGCGGCCAGCTTCCGGCTCGGACACCACATAGGCGCCGCGCGCGACCCGGTTGCCGTCGTCGTCGGCCTGCCGGAACGCCGGGACGGCCTGCCGCGACAGGCACAGCACCGATGGATTGGTTTCGGCCCGCAGCGCGCAATCCCAGGCCTCGGCGGTCTCCACCGCATCCGCCGGCCGGAACACCAGGAGGCCCGGAATCGCCCGCAAGGCGGCGAGATGCTCGACCGGCTGATGGGTCGGCCCGTCCTCGCCGAGGCCGATGGAATCGTGCGTCATCACATGGATGACCCTGATCCGCATCAGCGCCGCCAGCCTGATCGCCGGACGGCTGTAATCGGCGAAGGTCAGGAAGGTGCCGCCATAGGGAATGAAACCGCCATGCAGGGCGATGCCGTTCATCGCCGCCGCCATGGCGTGTTCGCGGACGCCATAGTGGATGTAGCTGCCTTCGAAGCGGTCGTGCCGCACCGGCTGCTGGGTCGCCGCACGGGTGAGATTGGAGTGGGTGAGGTCGGCCGAGCCGCCGAGCAGGTTCGGCAGCGCCGGCGCGATCGCCTCGATCACCAGCTGCGAGGCCTGCCGGGTGGCGATGGAGGGGCGCTCGGCGGCGAAACGACGATGAAGCTCGCGCATCGCGGCGGCATATTCGGGAGGCAGTTTCCGGTTCAGCGCATCATGAAACGGCGAGCGCGGCGCCGAATTGAGACGCCGGGTCCGCTCGATCCAGTTCTCGCGGGCGGCATGACCGCGCGCGCCGATCTTGCGCCACTGCTGCAGGATGGATTCCGGAACCAGGAACGGCGGATGCGGCCAGTCCAGCGCCTCGCGCGTCCTGGCGACCTCGTCGGCGCCGAGCGGCGCGCCATGGGCCTTCTCGCTGCCCTGGCGGTTCGGCGCGCCAAAGCCGATCACGGTGCGGCAGGCGATCAGCGAGGGACGGTCATTGCTCCGGGCCTGCTCGATGGCGGCGGCGATCGCCTCGGGATCGTGGCCGTCGATTCGGCAGGCCGACCAGCCCGACGCCGCGAACCGTGCCAGCTGGTGGTCCGAGCAGGACAGCGAGGTCGACCCGTCGATCGAGATCTCGTTGTCGTCGAACAGCACGATCAGCCGGCGGAGCCGCAGATGCCCGGCCAGTGAAATCGCCTCGTGGCTGAGGCCTTCCATCAGGCAGCCGTCGCCGGCGATCACATAGGTATAATGATCGACCAGCTGATCGCCGAAACGCGCGTTCGAGAGCCGCTCGGCCAGCGCCATGCCGACCGCCGTGGCAATGCCCTGCCCCAGCGGACCGGTGGTGGTCTCGACCCCCGGCGTGTGGCCGTATTCGGGATGGCCGGGCGTCTTCGAGCCCCACTGCCTGAACCTTTTCAGCTCGTCCGCGGTCATGCCCTGGTAGCCGGTCAGATGGAGCAGCGCATACAGCAGCATCGAGCCGTGACCGGCGGACAGCACGAAGCGGTCGCGGTCCGGCCAGGCCGGATCGGCCGAATCGAATTTCAGGAAGCGCGAAAACAGCACGGTGGCGACATCGGCCATGCCCATCGGCATGCCGGGATGGCCTGACCTGGCCTGCTCGACCGCGTCGATGGCGAGAAAGCGGATCGCATTGGCCAGTTCGGCGTGCGAAACCTCGGTGCGGCCGGCAATGCAGGCGAGAGCTGGAGCGTTCATACCGTGCGCCTCTTGCGTTCCATCAGTTGCAGGATCAGCGGGGTGAGGATGAGCTGCATGGCAAGGTCGAGCTTCGCGCCGTGGATTACGATCGAATTGGCCCGCGACATGAAGCTGTTCGGGATCATCGACAGCAGATAGGGAAAATCGATGCCGCGCGGATTCTTCAGGCGGATCACCACCATCGATTCGTCCGGGGTCGGGATCCAGCGCGCGATGAACGGGTTCGAGGTATCGACGGTCGGCACGCGCTGGAAATTGATGTCGGTCTCGGCGAATTGCGGGCAGATGTAGTTCACATAGTCCGGCATCCGCCGCAGGATGGTGTCGGTCACCGCCTCAGCGCTGTATCCGCGAGCGCTGCGGTCGCGGTGCAGCTTCTGGATCCATTCCAGGTTGATGACCGGAACCACGCCGATCTTGAGATCGGCGTATTGGGCGATGTTGACCTTCTCGGTCACGACGGCGCCATGCAGGCCCTCGTAGAACAGCAGGTCGGAATTCTCCGGCAACCGCCCCCATTCGGTGAAGGTCCCGGGCTCCGCGCCGTACAGCCTGGCCTCTTCGTCGTCATGGACGTAATGGCGGGTGGTTCCGGTGCCGGATTCGCCGTAATCGCGAAACACCCGTTCCAGTTCCTCGAAAAGGTTGGTTTCCGGGCTGAAATGGCTGAAGTGCTTGTTGCCGCGCTCGGCTTCCTCCGCCATCCTGTTGCGCATCTCGACGCGGTTGTAGCGATGGAAGGCATCGCCCTCGATGTAGGCCGCCGACACCTTCTCGCGGCGGAAGATGTTCTCGAAGGTTTTCTTCACCGACGTGGTGCCGGCCCCGGAGGAGCCCGTGATCGATATGATGGGATGACTTCGTGACATCGTGCCGGTCCGGTCTCAGCGAAACAGGCCGCGCCGCGCAAACAGCGGCGCGTCGCTATTGTCGAACATCGGTTCGATGCCTTCGTGAATGGCGGCGACGTCGCGAACGCCGCGCCGCGAGCCCATGATCAGCGGCACCCGCTGGTGCGGGGTCTTTGCCCCCAATTCCAGGATTCGCCGCCGCCCGGTGGTCGCAGATCCCTCCGCCCACTCCATCACCAGCGCCATCGGGTGGGCCTCGTACAACAGCCGAAGCCTGCCTTCGCGATATCCGGGGCGGGCGTCGGCGGGGTAGAGAAACACCCCGCCGCGCACCAGGATACGCAGCGCCTCCGCCACCAGCGAGCCGATCCACCGCATGTTGAAATCGGCGCCGCGGTCGCCGTTGGTGCCGGCCAGGCATTCGTCGATATAGGCGCGAACCGGGCCGTGCCAGTGCCGGCGATTGGACGCGTTGATGGCGAATTCCGGGGTATCGGGCGCCACCACGGCGCCCTGGCGGATCAACACGAACTCGCCGGCGCGCCGGTCGAGAATGAAGATGTCGACGCGACCATTCAACGCCAGCACCAGCGTGGTCTGCGGACCGTAGACGGTGAAGCCGGCGGCGCACTGCGCCGTGCCGGGCTCGAAGAAGGTCGACACGACGTCGTTGCCGCGCGGCCGGATCGAAAAGATGGTGCCGACCGAGATGTTGTTTTCCAGATTGGCCGAACCGTCGAGCGGATCGATCGCGACACAGAACGGGGCCGCGGGATTGAAGGTTTCGGGCAGTGCGGCTTCCTCGGAAAGCACCGCCGCCACCGGTGCGTCGCGCAGGGCGCGCCGCATCATCTGGTCGGCCAGCACGTCGATGTCCTTCTGCTGGTCGCCGTCGGAATTGATGCCGTCGGCCTTGCCGGTGATGCCCGCCAGCGGTCCATCCGCGATCACCCCGGCGACATCGATCGCAGCCGCAGCGATCGCCTCGATCACCTCGCCGACGCCAGGCAGCGTCTGCGACGCCGACCGCTCGAGCTGCGAACGCAAGCTCACGCGCTCGTCCATGGTCGTCTCCCCGCGCCCTCTTCGGGACGCTGCAACTGCGGTCGGCCGGTATGGCCATCCGTGTGCTAACCAAGCCCAGTTTGCTTAATGAGTAAAATTTCGTTATCTTTGGTACTTGCAAAGTTTATCTTATGGAGGGACCGGCGGTGGCAGGACGCTTTCTGCGCGAGTTGACCATCCGCCAGTTGCGGGCGCTGGCCGCCGTCCACAAGAGCCGGTCGGTCACCGCGGCGGCCAAGCAGCTCAATTTGACGCAGCCCGCGGTGACGCTTCAGCTTCGCAACCTGCAGACGCTGGCGGGATTGCCTTTGATCCAGCGTTCCAGCGAGGGCATGCTGCTGACCGATGCCGGGCGCGAGGTGCTGGCGCTGGTCGAGCGCATCGAGGCCGCGATCGCCTCCTGCGAAACCTCGCTGGACATGATCGCCGGCAAAACCGCGGGGCGGATTTCGATCGGCGCGGTCAGTACCGCGAAATATTTCGTGCCGTTCGCGATCTCCGGATTTTCGAAGGCCCATCCCAACATCGAAATCACGCTGTCGATCGGCAACCGGCAGGAAATCGGCACCGCGTTGCGCGGCTACGATCTGGACATCGCCATCATGGGCCGGCCGCCGGTGGATATTCCCATGAACGTCCACCTGATCGGCGACCACCCCCATGTCATCATCGCGCCGACCGCCCACCGATTGGCGCGAAAGGCCCGGCTGTCGCTGCGCCAGCTCGCCGACGAGACCTTCCTGACCCGCGAGCCGGGATCGGGAACGCGCGGATTGATGGAGCAATTGTTCGAACGAGCCGGGCTACGGCCGAAGATCGGCATGGCGATGAGCAGCAACGAGACCATCAAGCAGTCGGTGATCGCCGGCCTCGGCATTGCGTTCATTTCCGCCCATACGGTGGCGACCGAACTCGACGAGCGACGGCTGGTGACGCTCGATGTCGAGGGCATGCCGGTGGTCCGCCAGTGGTTCGTGCTGTCGCGCAAGGACAAGGTGCTGCTGCCGCCGGCGCAGGCGATGCTGGATTTCCTCAGCGCCAGGGGAGCCCAGTTTCTTCCGCGAACCCACGGCCGGATTCGTCTCACCCGCGCCTCGACGCGCTCGACGCGCGGATGAACGGGTCGCGATTGCATCGGAAATCGATGCCCGTTGAAGCGGCATCGGCCTTCATCTGACACAATGACGCCGCAATTTCTCTCTCAAGCG
>Ga0302157_10004406_pt1 | contig 15337 bp, 12 predicted proteins | sample I_Bog_N3_3_FD_193502 | JGI IMG/M metagenome (GOLD analysis project Ga0302157, IMG submission 193502) | Peat permafrost microbial communities from Stordalen Mire near Abisko, Sweden - I_Bog_N3_3 | ecosystem: Environmental > Terrestrial > Soil > Wetlands > Peat | place: Sweden: Abisko, Stordalen...
CCAGACCCTGCTCGTGCCGGCCGGTGACATGTCGTAGTGATGCACCCTCGAGCCCGCGGTAGAGTTCCAGGTTATGCACGCCCGGGATGCCGAACACATGTCGTACCCCGGCCGCCTGCAGAGCCTCTATCACGTAATGGCCGACTGTTTTCATAGTTCACAAGCATGGCATGGATCACGCCGTCATACTGGCGCGACGCGCGTCGCAGGCGCATTCCGACAGCGCGCATCGCTTTGCGCTGGCGGCGCCGGGCGGGTAGCGCCACTATGGTTATCTCCCGGCGCCGCCGACCACGACGAGCCATCGGCGCCGGCCCCTGAACGCCGCACGGCGATACAGGTCAAAGAGGAATGACAATGCAGATCCGGGCTGGTTATGAGCTGATCTATCAATTTCCCCAGCCCACTCCGATGATCCTGGCGCTCAACATCCATCACACCCGCGCCGCCGACCTGTTACGCCCCGATCACCTGCTTACCGATCCGCAGGTGCCGTTGACCGCCTATCGCGATCGGTTCGGGAACTGGTGCACCCGTCTGGTGGCGCCACCGGGCCGCATCCGGCTCACCGCCGATGCCCTGGTGCTGGATTCCGGGGTGCCCGAACCCACGGTGCCACACGCGCGCCAGCACGAAGTGCAGGATCTGCCCGAGGACACGCTGGTATTCCTGCTCGGCAGTCGTTACTGCGAGACCGACTGCCTGACCGATATCGCCTGGAATCTGTTCGGCGGTACGCCGCTCGGCTGGGCCCGGGTGCAGGCGATCTGCGACTTTGTGCACTACCACCTGGTGTTCGGTTACCAGTATGCCAGGGCCACCAAGTCCGCACTGCAGGCGTACAACGAGCGCAATGGAGTGTGCCGCGATTTCGCCCACCTGGCGATCGCGTTCTGTCGCTGCATGAACATCCCGGCGCGCTACTGCACCGGATACCTTGGCGACATCGGCGTGCCGGTGATGGATGCGCCGATGGATTTCTCCGGATGGTTCGAGGCCTACCTGGGGGATGGCTGGTACGCTTTCGACGCCCGGCACAACATACCGCGTATCGGACGCATCCTGATTGCGCACGGCCGCGACGCGTCGGATGTGGCGATCAGCACCGCATTCGGTCCAGGCACGCTCGAGAGTTTCCGGGTGTGGACCGATCAGGTTGCCTAGTTCGCCGCAGCGCCGGGCGCCACCCACATGAGTGAGCCGGACCCTGATGAGTGAGCTTGCGCTGGGCGAGCACGACGTGCTCTCAACGCTCAGGCCCGACAGCCTGATCGGGGCGCTGGTCTACCTGGCGGTGTTCGTGATCGTGGCGATGTTGCTGTCGCGTGGCCTGCGCGCGGCGGTACACGCGGCGATGACGCGACACGCGGGTCATATCGACCTGACCACGATCAGCTTCGTGCAGCAGCTGGCCTCGGCGTTCATCTGGGTGGTGATGCTGATCCTGTACGCGCACCTGATTCCGGTGTTGCGCTCGATGGGTACCGCGCTGCTGGCCGGAGCCAGCGTTGCCTCGGTGGTCATTGGACTCGCAGCGCAGAGCACCCTCGGCAACCTGGTGGCGGGGGTTGCCATCACCATCTACCGCCCGTTCCGCCTGGGCGACACGCTGCAGATGGCCGCTCCGACCGGCACCGAGATCGGCACCGTGGAGCTGATCTCGCTCGGCTACACCACGCTGCGAGCACCCGACGCACGCCTGATCGTGCTGCCCAACAGCGTCGCGGCCAGCCAGGTGCTGATCAACCTCAGCCAGACCTTCACCCCGTGGCAGATGTCGGTCAGCATCCACATCAGCCGCAGCGCGGATGTGGAAGCGGCCCGCAAGCTCGCCATCCGCGTCGCCGCGGAATCGGTCGGCGCCAAGGCCGTCATCGGCTGCTACCTGACCCGCATCGACGCCGCCAGCGCCGTGCTGGAGCTGCGCCTGCAGGCGCCCGACGCCGCCAGCCGCGATGCGCTGCGTTCGAGCCTGCTGCAGCAGCTGGCGCGCGAATTCGCTCACAGCGGCAGCGGGGCAGGTGGCGGCGAGCCGGCGACTTTCTCCTGAGCGCGCGGCGCCGGTAAGTTCCACGCAATCCCGGTAAGTTCCACGCAATCGCTGCAGCGCTTCACGGACGCTGTAAGCACCTGCCCGCTAGACTGTCCGTGTGAATGACCTGTCAGTGAAATTCCCGTGGTTCTCGCGGCCAAACTTAAGCCTTTGGGCGCGGCTGACGATGCTGGCGATCGTGTTTGTGCTCGAGAAATTGTTTCTCGACCGCTTCGTGAACGTGGACGGCGCACAGCTGGCTGACGGCCTGCTACGGCAGTCCTATCACTGGGTCAGCCGCGGGCTGGTCGCCATGGCCGCCTGCATCGGCGTGTTTGCCGTGGTGCGCGGCGAGCAGCGGCTGCTGCAGGGAGCGGCTCGGGTGCATGACCTGGCCATTCGCCCAGCATGGCTGTTGGCGCACGTGCTTCTGTTCGCGACGCTGGTGCCGCTGTCGGCGCGGCTCTACCAGGACAACGCCGCGCGAATGCCGTTGGGGTTGATAGCGGCGCTGACGTTGCTGTGCGCGCTGGCAGCGGTCGCTGCGGCGTTACTGGCCATGGCCCCGTGGGCGCTGTGGCTGCGCGCGGTACTTAACCTTGGCAGTGGTTGGCTGTACGCCGCCATGGCTGCCGCGATCGGCGTGTGCACCTGGCAGTGGAGTCAGATGCTGTGGACGCCGACCGCGGCGGTGACCTTCCATCTGGTCCAGCTGTTGCTGTCGCCGTTGCTGCCGGACTTGCGTGTGGATACCGACAACCTGGTGTTCATCACCGGCCATTTCGCGGTACAGGTCACCGAGCAGTGCTCGGGACTGGAGGGTGTCGGCTTCATGCTCGCGTTCGGCTGCGCCTGGCTGCTGTATTACCGCAGGGAATACATCTTCCCGAACGCGCTGCTGCTGCTGCCGGCCGGTGTGCTGCTGATCTTTGCACTCAATGTGCTGCGCATCGCCGCGCTGTTCCTGATCGGCAATGCCGGCTTCGTGGGCGTGGCCAAGTATGGTTTTCATTCGCAGGCGGGCTGGATAGCGTTCGTGGTGGCCGCCTGCCTGCTGGCCTATACCAGCCGGCGCAGCGCCTGGCTGAGCAGGGCGGCGGTGCCGGCCGCGCCTTCCGGATCGCTGGAGAATCCGACCGCCGCCTACCTGCTGCCGCTGCTGGCGATCATGGGCAGCGGGATTCTCGCGCGCGCGGCTTCGAGCGGTTTCGAGACGCTGTATCCGCTGCGGCTGCTCGCCGGCGCATGCGCGTTGTGGCTGTGCCGGGATCGATGGGCGCGTCTCGACTGGCGCTGCAGCTGGCGCGGGCCGGCGATTGGCGTGCTGGTCTTCGTACTGTGGATCCTGGCCGCGCATTTCGCTGTTCCCGCGGCGGCGATGCCGGCCGAGCTGGCGGCGATGTCGCCGGCCGCCCGCGGCAGCTGGATGGCATGCCGCGTACTGGCGGCGGTCGTGACCGTGCCGCTCGCCGAGGAGCTGGCGTATCGCGGCTATCTGCTGCGCCGCCTGCTGGACGGCGACTTTGAGTCCGTGCGATTCCAGTCGATCGGCTGGCTCGCGCTGCTGGCCTCGTCCGCAATCTTCGGTCTCGCGCACGGCGCCCTGTGGCTGCCGGGGATCGTCGCCGGACTGGCCTATGGCGGGCTGGTGGTACGTACCGGTCGCATCGGCGAGGCGGTAGCGGCGCACGCGATCACCAACGGCCTGATCTGCGCGCTGGTGCTGTTCGGGCAGCAGTGGCAGCTGTGGTAATTCCAGCCCATTCCGCATTATGTCTCGTCGTCGTCAAATGTGGTTTAACTTATTGAATTTAATAGGCGAAGTCTATGGACATTCAACTGAAGCGCGACATAGCATGCACTGGAGTAGGAATTTTCTGACCGTATATGTAGGAGCAAATGAATGTCCAAGGTGCTCGGATTCGTTGTACTACTGACCGCCAGCGCCAGCGCATTCGCCGGAGGTCATCACGATCCATCGTGGTGGGGACCGCCGGGTTGGTGCTTCAAGGCGCCGGAAATCGATCCAGCCTCGGCGATGGCTGGCCTGACCATGCTTGCCGGCTCGTTGGCCGTCATTCGTGGTCGTCGCAGCAAGAACAAGTAACGACAGGCTGATCAAACTGACTGACGTCGTGGCGCGCAACGCCACGATGGACTGACAAACCGCCCGGACGATGCAGCTCGCCCGGGTTTTTTTTGCGCGCTGCGTTACTGTGCGCCCTGAATGCCGCGCGCTCTATCCGATCAGGGTCTTGAAGCGCTGCGTGCGGCTGCCGTCAGGCACCGCGTCCACCCGGCGCAGCAGCTGCATGGCATCCGCCGCCGGCAGCGCCTCGCCCAGCAGGTAGCCCTGCGCCTCATGGCAGTCGTGCTCCTGCAGGAACATCAGCTGCGACATGTTCTCGACCCCTTCGGCGGTCACGTCGATGCGCAGCGAGCGTGACATGGCGATGATGGCGGCGGCAATGGCCCGATCGTCGCTGCATTCGTTCAGGCTGGTCACGAACGATCGATCGATCTTCAGCCGGTTCACCGCGAAGCGGCGCAGCCGCGCCAGGCTCGAGTAGCCGGTGCCGAAGTCATCGATGGCGAGCGCGACGCCGAGCGCCTTGAGCTGCTGAATCGCCGTTTCCGCCCACACCTCATCGTTCATGATCAGTGTTTCGGTGATCTCCAGTTCAAGCTTGCCGGGCTCAAGGCCGGTCTCGCGCAGGATCGCACCGACCATGGCTGGAAACTCGCTCAGCGCGAATTGCTGGCCGGAGACGTTGACCGACATGCGCACCAGCGGCAGGCCCTCGTCGTGCCAGGCTTTCGCCTGGGCGCAGGCGCTGCGCAGCACCCACTCGCCGATCGGCAGTATCAGGCCGGTCTCCTCCGCCACCGAGATGAACTCTGACGGCGGCACGACGCCAAGCTGCTCATTGGTCCAGCGTAGCAATGCTTCCATGCCCGAAACGCGGCCGCTGCGGATGTCGAACAGAGGTTGGTAGGCGAGGCTGAACTCGTTGCGCTGCAGGGCGCCGCGCAGCTTGTCCTCGATGGTGAAGCGATGCAGCGCGGTCGCGTTCATCGCCGCATCGAAGAATGAATAGGTACCCGGGCTCCTGCGCTTGGAGAAATACATCGCCAGATCGGCATTGCGCAGCAGCGCTTCCGCGTCGGTGCCGTCGTTGGGGAAGATGGCGACGCCGACGCTGGGTGTGACCACCACGGAATTGCTCGCCAGCTGCAGCGGTTCGCGCAGCGAGCCGATGATGCGCTCCGCGATCACGCCGGCGTCGGCCGGCTTGCGTATGCTCGGCAACAGCACCATGAATTCGTCGCCACCCAGCCGCGCCAGGTCTCCGGGTCGCGCGATGGCGCTGGCATCCGCGCCCCTGGCGTCTGGCCCCCTGGCATCGCCCCCCCTGGCATCGGGATAGCGCAGGCAATTGCGCAGCCGCGAAGCGACCACGCGCAGCAGCTCGTCGCCGGCCGCGTGGCCTAGCGTGTCGTTGACGCGCTTGAAGTTATCCAGGTCAAGATACAGCACAGCCAGCGTGCGTTCGTGCTGCCTGGCCGCCTCGATGGCGCCGATCAGGCGGTTGCGTGACTGTTCCCGATTCGGCAGGCCGGTCAGCGCGTCGAAGTAGGCGAGCCTGACCACGCTGCGCTCGGCGCGCCACTTGCTCGCCAGTGCGATGGTCATCTGGCGCACCTCGTGCGGGTGAAACGGCTTCTGCAGGTACGACAGCTTTTCCTCCGGCGGCACGATGCCGCCGATCTCGCACGGATCGACGTCGGAATAGGCGGTACAGATGACAATTTCGATGGCTGGATCCAGCTCCCTGATGCGGGCCGCCGCCCACACGCCGTCCGGTCCGGGCGCCATGCGCATGTCCAGGAACACCACGGCGAACGGCTGCTCCAGGGCGAGCGCCGTCTTCACCGCCTCGACTGCCGACTCGGCGCCATCGCAGAACACCGGATCGAAGCTCGCGCCGCGGGCGGTCTCGGGCGTACCGGCCGCCGCTGGTAGGCCTGCAGTCGTATCATCTTTGCGAAACAGCCGCGTGCGCAGCTCGCGAAACGCCGCCAGGTCACGGCTGACATCCGCTTCCAGGAGGATCTGCCGGTACGCGTCGCGGACGTCCTCTTCATCATCGACTACCAGGACGCGTATCGGGCTGCGGTTGCGGTCTGACACGGATAACCTCATGCGGCTTGAACCGCTGCCGCGCCCGCGCGGGCAACCAACGGCAGGCGAATATGAATCGATGCGCCCAGCCCCGGTCCATCGCTCGCGGCCCAGATCCTGCCCCCGAGTGCGCCGATCGCGTTGGAGCACCAGTGCAGCCCGATGCCGTAGTTGCTGCCCGTAGACTTGGTCGAAAAGCCTTTCTCAAACACCCGGTCGAGGTTGGCGGCTGCGATCCCGACGCCGTCGTCCTGGCACTGCAGGTGCAGGTAGTCGCGGCCTGCGTCATGCGCGATGCGCGCGCTCAGGCGCAGCATGCCCTGGACCTTGCCGGCATCGCGCACCGCGTCGGACGCATTGATGATCAGGTTCTGCAGGACCAGGCGCAGCACCGTGCGCGCCACCTGCACGACTCCGATCCTGCCCAGGGATTCGTCGGCCTGTATGGTCAGGCGCTGTTGGCAGGCATCCGGCACCACTTCCAGCGACTGCGCCAGCAGCTCGGGCAGGCGCACCGACTCGATGACGTGCTCATTGCGCGACGATCGCATCTGATCCGACAGCGCGCTCTGCACGATGCCAGTCTGGCGCGTAAGCACCGCGACATCCTGCTGCGCGGCACGGATGGTGACGGCGAATTCGCCGCATGCCAGCCGCAGGAATTCCTGCAGGTCCGCGCGCCGGACCGGTTCCACCGTGCCACCCTGCAGTTCCAGGGCCGCCTGTTCCGCGTGTATCGTCGGCGCCTGGCGCAGCCGCTGGCCCAGTGCCGCGAGCCTCACGCCGATCGGCGTCATCGCGTTTCCCAGGTTGTGGAGCACGCCCCTGGCGAGCTCGGCGAATCCCGCCTGGAAGGACTGGTCGACCAGCTGGCGGCGCGACTCGGCAACGCGCTCGACCATGCGGTCGAATTCGACCGCCAGCCGTCCGATTTCATCGCCGCGCTGGAAGTTCAGCCGCGCCGACAGGTCTTCGCTGCCGCCGATCGCCACTGCATGGCGCGTCATGTGCGCCAGCGGCATGAGCACCACCCGATTGAGCACCAGCAGCAGCAGCAGCAGCACGACGATGGCAGCGGCCAGCAGGCAGATCGATGCGTAGGCAATGGCGGCGTGGCCGCGTTGCGTGATACGCCTCGGCACGTCGACACGCAAGGACGTGAGCGGCTGCCCATAGACATCGTTCACGGTGCTGAAGACCTGGGTGAACTGCGCGGTCTCTACCAGCTGCCCCGGCTCGCTGTCCCCGGGGACACCGGTGGCCGCGGTGGCCGCGATGCCGCCGTTAGCCGCGGTGGCTCCGGTGGCTCCGCTGGCTCCGCTGGCTCCGCTGGCCCTGGTAGCCGGCGCCATCGTCAGCAGCGCCTGGGCCTGGGCCGCGATGCGCTGGATCTCGATCGCCGACAGCAGTCGTCCGAGCATCACCATGCCGCGCGTCGGACCGCCGCCGTTGCCATCCAGCACCGGAGCGGCGGCGATCATCATGACGCCAAGGTTGGTTTGCAGGAAGCCTCGGGCGGCCCTGCCAGCGCGCAGGTTGGCGCGCCATGGGAAATCGGCCGGCAGCGACTTGCGCGCGGCGAAGTCGATGTCCAGGGGCTGTTCGGTGCCGAGATCGAGCGTTCTCGACATCACTATGTTGCCCTGCACATCGATGACCAGCATCGCATTGATCTGCAGTTGCTTCAGCCCGACAATGGTCACATTGGCGCGGACGAAGTTGGCGTTGTGGTCGTCTACGAACCGGTACGTGTCCTCCCAGTTACCCCAGTCGGCGGCCGACAGCCCCAGCCGTTCCAGTGTCAGGTCGAGTGCGTAGTCGATGCGGCGCATCGCGATGCGCGCATCATCGCGCTCGAGTTCGGCGAAACTCGGCATCAGGATGTGCTGCTCGACGACGATCTGGACGATTCCCAGTACCACGAGCATGGACGCGACCAGCGCGATTACCTTGGGGCGTATGGTCATTCCCGCAGACTAGATAATCTTTACCGATCCAGACCTTGCGCGAATCTCAAATCGGCAACCGCGGCCGGGGAATCGGGTAGGAAGTGACGGCGGTCACACAATGACGCGCCCCGCAGGCGCGCAGTCAGCCGCCGCCCCAGGCGCCGCGTCGCTCGCCACCTCAGGAGCCACGCGCGCTGGCGGAGAGAAACTGTTCGATCAGCGCGGCGGCTGCGGCGGGCTGTTCCATGATCAGGTAGTGTCCGCAGTCAGGCAGTATCTCCAGCTGGCAGTGCGGCAGCAGGTCCCTGATGATCGAAAAGCCGACGCCGCTGGGCGCCGGGTGGACCGGCGTCATGGTGTCCTCTTCACCGCCCAGCAGCAGCGTCGGCGATGTCACGCTTGCGAACACCGGACCCAGATCGGCCTGTTCGAGCGCTTCGGTGCTGGAGATAAATACCTCGGGCGTGGTTTGCGCAAACGCCTCGCGTACTGCCTGCAGCTGTTCTTCGGCATCGGCTCGCTCGTAGAAGCTGCGCGCGAATCCGGCAACCGACGTCAGATCGGCAACCGCCCGCATGCCGCTGTCGCGCGCGGCGCGCTTCCAGGTCGCGCGCATCATGCGCGCGGCGAGGTCCTGACGCGCCAGGAAACAGCTCAGCACCAACCGGTCGATGAGTTCCGGATGACGCGCGGCCAGCGTCACTGCAAGCATCGCTCCGAACGAGGTGCCATGGACGTTGATCTTCGACAGACCGAGGCTGCGTATGAACTCGAAGATCATCTCGGCCATCGCCGGTATGCCGTCAGCCTGACTTGCGCTGCGGCTCTCGCCGTAGCCGGGCAGATCGAAATCGATGACCTGCGCATACTGTGCCACCAGCGGCGTGAGTTTCTCGAAGTTACGATGTCCGAAGGCCGATCCATGAATGTGCAGCATCGGCGCGCCGCTGCCCTGGCATTGGTACCAGATGCGCGCGCCATCGGGCAGGTCGATCGAGCTCAAGTAAAGCCTCGTCAGTTTAGCGGCGGCGGGTGTGCCACAGGGCGACATATTCTATCGCTGAACATTCCTTCTACCGCCGAACATTCTGCTGGCATCCATCGGTGCGGTCATGGCTCCTAGGCGTAGTGCCAGGGCTCGTACGGCGATGCGAGTGGCCCGTAGAAGCGGTTACCTGCGGCGGCCACTGCGGCGTGCAATCTTCGTGTCCATCCAGCCGCATCCCACTGGCTGTGCGCTGATGCCGACACGATGCCGGCGATCACGCGGCCCTGCTGCTCCACCTGGGAATCAAATGCGCGACCCTGGCCGTGCGCCGACAGTCCTGGTGCGGCCAGCGGTGCGGCACTATCCGGCGTCCAGTCCATCAGCGCACGCCGCAGTTGGGCTTTGTCCGGCACGGTCGCGCTGCTGCCGAACTGCTGCTCCAGCGCGCGCGCGAGCGCGGCGGCCACCGTGCCGACCGAAGGATTGTCGTTCCAGCGCGCCAGCTGCGCTTCAAGACTGCGCGGCATGCGGTTGACTCGCAGCGTGAAGCCGGGGTTGGCGGCGGCAAAAGCCGCTGTCACCGCGTCGATGTCTGCAGCGGCCGCTTTGCCTTCCGGGCTCGCCGCGTAAGCCGCGATGCGATCCTGGCTCCAGCTCCAGCGCTCATCGAGCGAGTTGCCGGCGCGCAGGTAGGCGCGCAGCGCAAGCAGCCGACGGTCAGGGCGGCTGATCGCGGCCAGCGCGCTGATCGCACGCGCATCGAGATCGGCGCTGGCCTGCACCACCCATGCTTGCAGCCGCGCTCCGCTTGTCGACTGGGTCGCCGAATCGATTGGCGGCGCTGGCGCTAGCGCCGGCGACGCCAAAGCCAGCGCGGCGCCCAGCAGCACTGCACAACCCAAGGGAGAGCCCCATGTCGGATGGTGCTGACTGTATCATTAGCCCATGGCGGCGGAGACGGACATCAGTAGACTGGATCGAGGCATCGTCACGCCGGCCGCTGGCGATACCCCGCACAGCGATCCGCTGGACAGCGATCCGCTGGAGACGCGCGACTGGATCGAATCCCTGGACGCGGTGATTCGCGCCCAGGACTCGGCACGAGCGCTGTTCCTGCTGCGCCAGCTCGACGAGCATGCCAAGGAGCTGGGGCTGGTCGCCGCGGCGGCGCCATTTTCCGCCTATCGCAACACCATCCCGCTCGAGCGCCAGGGTATCTATCCGGGGGACCTGGCGCTCGAGGAGCGCCTGACGGCGATCATGCGCTGGAACGCGCTGGCGATGGTGATGCGCGCCAACCAGGCCTATGGCGAGCTCGGCGGCCACATCGCCAGCTACGCCTCGGCGGCCGAGATCTTCGAGGTCGGCTTCAATCATTTCTTCCAGGCGGCGCGCGACGGCGGCGGTAGCGGCGACGGCGGCGGTAGCGGCGGCGATCTGGTGTACTTCCAGCCGCACTCGGCGCCCGGCGTCTATGCGCGCGCATTTCTGGAGGGGCGGCTGAGCGAGACCCAGCTCGCCGGCTTTCGCCAGGAGGTGCAGGGCGCAGGCCTGTGTTCCTATCCGCACCCGTGGCTGATGCCGGATTTCTGGCAATTTCCCACCGGCTCGATGGGCATCGGACCGATCAGCGCCATCTACCAGGCGCGCTTCATGCGCTATCTGGCGCATCGGGAACTGCTGGACACCGGCGGCCGGCGCGTCTGGGGCGTGTTCGGCGACGGTGAGATGGATGAGCCGGAATCCATCGCCGCGCTGTCACTGGCGGCGCGCGAGCGCCTCGACAACCTGACCTTCGTGATCAACTGCAACCTGCAGCGGCTCGATGGCCCGGTGCGCGGCAACGGCCAGATCATCCAGGAACTCGAGTCGCTGTTCGCCGGCGCCGGCTGGAACGTCATCAAGGTATTGTGGGGATCGGAGTGGGACGCACTGTTCGCGCGCGATACCCAGCACGCACTGCTGCGGCGGCTGGCGGCAACCGTGGACGGCGAATACCAGAATCTCGGCGCCAAGGACGGCGCCTACAACGTCGAGCATTTCTTCAAGAAGGATCTGGAGATCCAGTCGCTGGTCGCGCACATGACCGACGGTGAGATTGATGCGCTCAGGCGCGGCGGCCATGACCTGCGCAAACTGTTCGCCGCCTTCGCCGCGGCGCGCGATCACCGCGGCCAGCCCACCGTCATCCTGGCCAAGACCAAGAAGGGCTACGGCATGGGCGGTGTCGGCGAATCGCGCATGACCGCGCACCAGGCCAAGAAGCTCGATGTCACGGCGCTCAAGGCGTTCCGCGACCGCTTCCAGCTGCCGCTTTCCGACGACGACGTCGCCGCGCTGCGCTTCTACCGGCCGCCGGAACACAGCCGTGAGCTCGACTACCTCGCCAAGCGGCGCGCGGCGCTGGGAGGCGCGCTGCCGGCGCGCAAGCGTGAATGCGCGCCGCTGGCGGTGCCCTCGCTTGCGTCTTACGCGCAGTTCGCGCTGGCAGCGGATGGCAAGGAGATGTCGACCACGATGGCGGCGGTGCGCATGCTCGGCAGCCTGCTGCGCGATGCGACGCTGGGCGCGCGCATCGTGCCGATCGTGGCAGATGAGGCGCGCACCTTCGGCATGGACAACCTGTTTCGCCAGATCGGCATCTACTCACCGGTCGGCCAGCTGTATCAGCCCGAGGACGCCGGTTCGATGCTGTTCTACAAGGAATCGAAGAACGGGCAGCTGCTGGAGGAGGGCATCACCGAGGCCGGTGCGCTGTCCTCCTGGGTGGCCGCCGGCACCGCCTACAGCGTGCATGGCATCGCCATGCTGCCGTTCTATATCTATTACTCGATGTTCGGATTCCAGCGGGTCGGTGACCTGATCTGGGCGGCGGCCGACCAGCGCACCCGCGGCTTCCTGTTCGGCGCCACCGCCGGCCGCACCACGCTCGGCGGTGAAGGGCTGCAGCACCAGGACGGCAGCAGCCATGTAGTGGCGGCGACAGTGCCCAACTGCCGCGCCTACGATCCGGCCTTCGCCTACGAGCTGGCGCTGATCCTGGATCACGGCATGCGCCGCATGCTCGAGCAGCAGGTCGACGAGTTCTACTACATCACGATGATGAACGAGAACTACGCGCAGCCGTCGATGCCGCCCGGCACCGGCGGCGTTGCCGGCGACCTTGCGAGCCAGGTCATCCGCGGCATGTATTGCTATGCAACCTATACTCCGGCTGCGGCACCGGCACAGTCGCACGCGCCGGTGCGGCTGCTGGGTTCGGGTGCGATCCTGCGCGAGGTAATCGCCGCGGCCGCGCTGCTGGCGCAGGATTGGAAAATCGGCAGCGACGTCTACAGCGTGACCAGCTTCAGCGAGCTGGCGCGAGAGGCCGCAGACGTTGCGCGCTGGAACCGGCTGCATCCGTTAGAGACGGCGCGCCGCAGCCACGTCGCTACGCTGCTGCCGGGGACGCGACCGGTAATCGCGGCGACCGATTATGTGCGCGCCTATCCGCAGCTGATCGCCGCCTGCATCGAGGCGCGGCTGGTGGCGCTGGGTACCGACGGCTTTGGACGCAGTGACAACCGTCCGGTGCTGCGGCGCTTCTTCGAGGTCGACCGGCACTCGATCGTGGTGGCAACCCTGGCGACGCTCGCGCAAAGCGGTGACTTGCCCCGGGAATCGGTAGCGCAGGCGATCGAGCGCTATGGTATCGACGCCGGGGCTGCCGCCCCGTGGCATCGATAGCCCTCGCAGCAGCGTTAGCCCCGTAGAGCGTCAGCCCCCGTACCAGCGTCAGCCCCCGTACCAGCGTTAGCCGTATGGTGTTGTGCAACTCTTTTGATCCTGTTCACTGTTATCCCATTCAAGGAGCAAGCCAGTGGAATTTCGCAGACTCGGAGCTTCCGGCTTTAATGTCCCTGTCCTGAGCTTTGGTGCCGGCACCTTCGGCGGCAAAGGCGAGTTCTTCCAGGCCTGGGGGGCGAGCGATGCGGTCGAAGCGCGTCGCATCGTCGACATCTGCCTTGAAGCCGGACTCAATATGTTCGATACCGCCGACATCTACTCCGCCGGCAGTTCGGAAGAGGTGCTCGGCAGTGCGATCAAGGGTCGCCCGCGCGATGCCCTGATCATCTCGACCAAGGCCACCTTCCGCAGCGGCACCGCACCCAACGACGTTGGCTCCTCGCGCTATCACCTGGTACAGGCGGTCGACAAGGCCCTGGTGCGCCTCGGAACCGACTATATCGACCTGTTCCAATTGCATGCATTCGACGCGCTGACGCCGCCGGAGGAAGTGCTCTCAACGCTCGACACGCTGGTGCGTGCGGGCAAGATCCGCTACATCGGGGTCTCCAACTTCTCCGGCTGGCACATCATGAAGTCCCTGGCCGTGGCGGATCGCTATGGCTATCCGCGCTATGTCGCCAATCAGACATTCTATTCACTGGTGGGGCGGGAATATGAGTGGGAGCTGATGCCGCTGGCGCTGGATCAGGGCCTGGGTGCCGTGGTGTGGAGTCCACTTGGCTGGGGACGACTGACCGGCAAGATCCGTCGCGGCCAGCCCTTGCCAGAAACCAGCCGCCTGCCGAAGACGGCGGCGTTCGGACCTCCGGTGGCGGACGACTATCTCTATCGAGTGGTCGATGCGATCGACAGGATCAGTGAAGAGACCGGCAAGAGCGTGCCGCAGATCGCCTTGAACTGGCTGCTGCAACGGCCGACGGTCGCGACCGTCATCATCGGCGCCCGAAACGAGGAACAGCTGAAGCAGAATCTGGGCGCTGTCGGCTGGAGCCTGACGGCCGACCAGATGCAGCGGCTGAACGCCGCCAGCGACGTGACACCGGTGTATCCGTACTGGCATCAGCGCCCGTTTGCGGAGCGTAACCCGCCGCCCGTCGTTTGACGCCGCCGGATCCATGTGACCAGCGCATCGCCGCGACCAGCGCATCCGCGTGGCTGGCGCATCCGGCCTCATCACTTGGCATCGCTTCGGCGCGCCTGCACGGCAGCCATGATGAGGAGAAACCACACTACGACGAACAGCGGTCCTTGCGCCCGATTCACGCGCGAGAACGGAATCCCGACGAAGACTTCCAGCGTCAGCAGGATCAGCAGTCCGGTCAGCATCGGATCGCCCCAGCGTTCCTGCCAGCGCACATATCGTCCAAGCGCATCTGCATGGCGCATGTGATCTCAAAGGCGATGCGGACCAAACTTCCGCAACCCTGGGGGTTACCCGATTCATGCACAACTTTTAATGTTGCCAGTGGATGGCAATGGCGAGCGACGCGGTGCTCGCGCGGGCGCGTGGCAGGGGGCTGGCGGCGGGGGTAGTGCCAGCGGCTGAGCTAGTCGGCCTGCTCAAGTCCCTCGACTTCATCCATTCGTTCAGCGATCGAGCGCTTGCGGGCTTCGAGTTCTTTCCACCGGGTACTCGCTCTTTCGATGGCAGAGGCGCTGGCATTGGGTTCGCCTGCCAGCGCGAAATAATGCGCTTGGGCCGCGCCCGCGGCGCTCAATGCAGCACGATAGCGTGACTCGAGCTTGCGTAACCGGGAATCGATATCCATGCGAGTAACCTGCCGTGGCCAGCGTGCATTGCAGACGCTACAAGGCGTTGTTGACAGCGGTGCGACGGCGGCGTGACGACACGGTGACCGGGACATTGCGGATTGACCGGACCGTCCCTGAAGAGGCAGGCTTACCTGCAAGATGTGCGCCCGAACGATGTGCGCCCGAAGGAGTAGTCCCCGTTGATGCAACAGCACGGCCGCTATTTCTGCCGCAACGTGGCGCTTGCCGCGCTGCTGGTCCTGGTCAGCGGCGGGTCCGCCGCTGCGGCGCCGGTATTGATGATTTCGGTCGATGGTCTGAAGCCGGAGAACGTCCTCGGGGCCGATGCTAAAGGCCTGAACATTCCCTATCTGCGAAGTCTGGTGTCCGATGCCGTCTATGCCGACGGCGTTGTAGGGGTGTGGCCTACGATCACGTATCCGAGCCACACCACGCTGGTAACCGGCGTGTCGCCGGCCGAGCACGGCATTCTGGCGAACCTGGAATTCGATCCGCAGCATGATTTCAGGGAATCATGGTTCTGGTACGCGCAGCAGATCCGCGTCCCAACCCTGTGGCACGCGGCGCATGCCGCGGGTCTGGTAACCGCAAGCGTCGGCTGGCCGGTTACCGTGGGCGCG
>Ga0302157_10004416_pt1 | contig 15310 bp, 16 predicted proteins | sample I_Bog_N3_3_FD_193502 | JGI IMG/M metagenome (GOLD analysis project Ga0302157, IMG submission 193502) | Peat permafrost microbial communities from Stordalen Mire near Abisko, Sweden - I_Bog_N3_3 | ecosystem: Environmental > Terrestrial > Soil > Wetlands > Peat | place: Sweden: Abisko, Stordalen...
CCGCCGCGATCTTCGTCCCCTTCAGTCCTCCGAGTGTCGTGATCGTCGAACCCTTGGGCACGACGAGGCCCAATGACGCACCCGGCGCGACCGGCTTCGTCACGGCGACCACCTTGAGCGGCACACCCCCGGCCTGGGCGAAGATCGCCGGCGTGTCCGCGGTCAACGTGAGGTCGATCGAGCCGCCCTGGATGGCCGCGACGGCCGGTGGGCCGGCCGGAAACGTCGCAAAGTTGACTTTGTACTGCGCACCCTTGAGGGCGCCCGAGTCATTGAGCAGTATCTGCGTCTGGCCGGCCAAGTCCCCGACGTTGAGCGTCACACCACTGAGATTGATCTTCTTCGGCGCTGTTTTGTGTTTGGTCGCCGCAGCCGACGCTCCACCAACAGCCATTACAACGACAGCGGAGGCGAGCATGACGGCCGCCCCGCTGATCCTTAGTTTCGTCCTACTTTGTCTCATGGTTCTTCCTCTCTGTCGCGATGGCTTTGTGCTCACCGGCTGGTCCTGTCTTAATTCTCTACTTCTTCAATCGAATTACTAGGAAATACATCGAAACGGCTCTCCTGTGGGCTTTCACGTCGTTACTCCGGGGTCACTGCGAAAAAAGACGTCTCACTGATCGACGCCCAGCTCACTGAGAAGGCGCCGACGGAGCGTCGCGAACTCGACACCGATCTCTCGAGGTCGCGCCATGGGAACATCCACTTCGAATCCGAGGTGTCCCTCTCGCAGCAACACCACCCGGTCGGCCAAGAGGAGCGCCTCATCCACGTCATGTGTCACGAGCAAGACCGCCGGTCCGTGTCGCGCGCAGAGATCGGCAATCAACTGCTGCATCTTGAGTCGCGTCAACGCGTCAAGCGCGGCGAAGGGCTCGTCGAGCAACAGCAACTGCGGTTCGCGAACCAGTGCGCGCGCGAGCGCGACGCGCTGCGCCTCACCACCGGAGAGCGTGGCTGGCCACACGTTCGCGTGTGACGCCAGTCCGACCTCTCCGAGTGCGCCGATCGCCGCTGCGCGCGTGGCGGGTGAGCGCTCCAGTCCCAGCGCGACGTTCTTCCAGACGCGCTTGGAGTTGACGAGTCGAGGCTCTTGGAAGACGACGGTGCGCGAACGAGGAACGAGCAGTTCGCCCGAGTCCGGGGAGTCGAGCCCGGCGAGGAGGCGCAGGAGCGTGGTCTTACCGCTTCCACTCTTGCCCAGCAGTGCGACGAACTCGCCTCGACGGATCTGCAGGTCGAGTCCATTGAGCGCCGGGTGCTCACCGAACTGACGAACCAACTGGTGGGTGTCGACGGCCAAGGACTCGTCACGCGTCTCCAGGGACGCGCTCATCGGACCGACACTCCGGCGCGCCATGGCAACGCCAACTTCTCGATCACGCGCACGATGAGATCGGCGCTCAGGCCCAGCGCGGCGTAGATGAGGACGCCGCAGAACACGATGTTCGTCTGCTGGAACTGCTCGGCCTGGTTGATGAGATAGCCGATGCCACCGTTGGACGCGATGGTCTCGGCGCCGACGAGTGCGAGTACGGAGAGACTGAGCGAGAAGCGAAGTCCGGTGAGGAGCCCCGGCAGCGAAAGCGGGAAGATCACTTCGCGTATGAGACCAAAACCGTGGAGACCGTAGGTGCGGGCCGCCTCCACGACCTTGCGGTCGACGTTGCGCATCGCGGCCGATGTGTTGATGTACATGGGGAATGTCGTCGCCAACGAGATCAACGCGACCTTGGGCAGTACCCCGATGCCCATCCACACGACGAACAGGGGGATGAGCGCGAGAAACGGGACCGTGCGAAGCATCTGCAGCGGGGCGTCGAACAGTTCCTCACCGATCCTCCAGAGTCCCGCGATGAGCCCCAATGAAAATCCCAAGGTGACGCCGATCGACAGTCCGAATCCGGCGAGCGACAGGGAGTCGCCAATCTGACCCCAGAGATCATGCGAGAACAACGTGCCGAAGGTCTTGACGACGGTGTAGGGCGTGGGCAGCGAACCGGCCGGCAGCCAATTGGCTCTCGCCACAGCCCACCAGAGGAGCAGAAGGATAAGTGGCGAGAGTGCACGCAGCCCCAGCGAACGCGAACGCGTTCGAGAACGCAGGCGAAGAACTTTCGGGGTGACCAATTCGATTGGTGAGGCCGTGGCGCCGTGATCCACGGAGCCGACGTGGTCACGTGCGTACGTCTCGACTCTGGACACGATACTGACTCCTTACCAAACCTCTTGTACGCCGCCACTGTGGCGCTCAACTTCAATATCCTACTATTTCACTCGTAATTGTAGGTTATGAAGAATGAACCCTAGGTGATGGGGTGGGGCGACGTCAAGTTCGCATGCATGACTGACACGAGAAACGGGTCATGACGCGCGCAAGCGTTGGATCACTTCTTTCTTAGATCTCTCGCGCCTCGGCGACGTTCTCGAAGCGGGCGAACTCGCCGCGCCAGGTGAGGTGCGACGTGCGCGTCGGTCCGTTTCGGTTCTTGCCAACGATGATCTCGGCCTCGGCCTTCTTGTCGTTCGCCACCTCGCCGTACTGCTCGGGTCGAAAGATGAACAATACGACGTCGGCGTCTTGTTCGAGCGAACCCGATTCGCGAAGGTCCGACATCATCGGTCGCTTGTCGGCTCGCTCTTCGAGCTTTCGCGACAACTGCGAGAGTGCGATGACCGGGCACTGAAGTTCGCGCGCGAGGATCTTCAATGAACGACTCATCTCCGAGACCTCAACTTGTCGGTTCTCGGCTCGTCCCCGTGAACTCATAAGTTGCAGGTAGTCGATGATCACGACGCCGAGATCGCCGTTCTGTTGACGAATTCGGCGCGCTCGCGCGCGAACGTCCATGACCGTGAGCGCCGGGTTGTCGTCGATGAAAACCTTGGCCGACTGCAAGTACCCGAAGGCTTCATGTGCGCGATTCCAGTCGGCGTCACTGAGGTCACCGGTTCGCAGTTTCGACGAGTCGATACGAGCGGTGGAAGCGAGGATCCTCTCCGCGAGTTCTTGACGACTCATCTCCAGAGAGAAGAACAGCGCCGGTCGCTTCACGACCGCGCCGACGTGGATCAAGATGCCGAGCGCGAAGGCCGTCTTACCGGTACCGGGACGCGCTCCCACGATGGTCATACTGCTCGGTTGCAGACCCTGCAGGATCTGATCGAGCGACTTGTAACCGGTCTCGAGACCGTTGATACGACCTCGCGTCTCGCCACGTTCTTCGAGGATGTCCGCTTCGCTCAACAACAGTCGCTGCAGCGGGGAAACCGTGTCAGTTCGACCGGCATCGCCAATCGCGTTGATCTTTCGCTCGGCTTCATCGATCAGACCCACGACGTCTTCGGTCGCGACGTACGCCTCGTCGACGATCTCACCGGCGACCGAAATCAGTCGACGTTGCTGGGCCTTCTCCTTTACCAAATCTGCATAGTGCTGTGCGTTCGCGGCGGAAGGTGTATTCATCTGCAAGGACGAAAGAAGCGCCAACTCCACCGCGATCGCACCGCGCTCTTGTAACTTCGCCTGCACGGTCACATAGTCAACGGGTTCACCGGCGTTGGCGAGCGCGATGATCGAACTGAATATCTGTCCGTGCAGCGGTCGATAGAAGTCTTCAGCCTGCACCGTTTCGTAGGCGATGCTTACGGCCTCTTGCGATAGAAGCATCGCCCCGATCAGACTTTCCTCGGCTTCGATTGCACTCGGAGGTATGCGGCCGCCGTTCGGCGCCTGTCGCGTACGTGGTTCCGATTCAATCTGTGTCATAAGACCTCAATGGTCGCTCGCGTGGGGTGTTTGCAACAAGAACAACAACGTGGGGAAATGTCTGTGTACAAATCACACCAATCTGATGATTTCATTTTGGTGTGACATTTCCCTCATAACGCAGTTCACGCCGAGACTCTCGTCTCGGCGTGCGCGCAATTCTCACATCGTTGACTACTTCGCGGTGATCTCCACGTTGATGGTGGCGTCGACGCCGTCGAACAGCGTCGCGGTCACCGTCGATGCGCCAACTTCCTTCAAGTGTTCGGTCATGTGGATCGCGTGACGATCGAGCGAGATGCCCGTCGCCGTACGCAACGCATTGACCACGTCCGCTTCAGTCACCGAACCGAACAGTCGACCGTTCGCACTGGCGCGAGCCGCGATGCTCAAGGACTGGGCCTCGATGATCGTTCGCTGCGCTTCGGCCGCCTCTTTGTTCGCGGCGTCGCGCAAATCACGTGACTTGCGCATCGATGACGCCTGGACTTCCGTGCTGTCGCTGGCCTTCATCGCCGCACCTGAGGGCAGCAAGAAGTTGCGGGCGTAGCCGGACTTCACTTCGACGATGTCGCCGCGTCGGCCGACGCCGTGAATATCACTGCGGAGAAGGACCTTCATTCGGCCACCTCTTCGACGAGCTCGACCTCGGCCACCGGCGTCGCGTCGACGTACTCGAGGATCTCTTCGGCCTCGACGTCCGGCGCTTCGACGTTCACGCTCTCGAGAGCGGGGGTGGCCGGACGGTCACCATCGCGCGGTGGGCGCGGTCCGCGGTCGTCACGGTTACCCCGACCGCCACGGCGCTCGGTCACGGTGCGCTGCGTGTAGGGGAGCAACGCTAATTCGCGAGCGGTCTTGATGGCGTCGGTGACGTCGCGCTGGTGCTGTTGGCAGGTGCCGGACACTTTGCGGCCGCGGATCTTGCCGCGGTCCGAGATGTACTTACGAAGCTGCGCGAGGTCCTTGTAGTCGACCGTGCCCACGCCGTGCTGACAGAACGAACACGGCTTCTTCTTCGCGCCGCGACGGGTGTCGATCTTCGGGGCGCGCTTCGGCGGCTTCGGATTGTTAATACGTGGCATTAGAAGGGCTCCTCATCAAAGGCGTAACTGCTGGGTTCGTTCGAGCGTGGTGCGGCGGCCGGTCGGTCGCTGGAGGACTGGAAGTTGCTGCCCTCGGCGCGCGGGGTGCGGGTGACGACGGCGGTCGCCCACTTGAGACTCGGCCCGATCTCGTCGGCGTTGATCTCGACGATCGAGCGCTTGTCGCCGTTCTCGGTCTCCCAGGTGCGCTGCTCGAGTCGGCCGCTCACGATGACGCGCGAGCCCTTCACGAGTGAGTTCGCGGCGTTCTCGGCCATGGTGCCGTAGCCCACGATCTCGAAGTAGCTCACACGCTCTTCCCACTCCTGGGTCTGACGGTTCTGCCAACGCCGGTTGACGGCGATGGATAGCTTCAGCGCCGCCTGACCGCTATTGAGGAACTTCAGTTCGGGGTCGCGGGTGACGTTCCCTACGACGGTGATTGCGTTATCGGCCATTTCTCTCTCCTTGGAATCTCAAGCGTCCGAACTTACGCCTGCGCCGTGACACGGCTGGCGCTCGGGCGTTCATGGCGGCGAAGAATCTTGTAGCGCAGGACTTCGTCCGAGAGGGTCAAGATCCGGTTGAGCTCGACGACGGTCGCCGAGTCACCACTGAACTCCACCAAGACGTAGTAGCCCTCTTTGCGCTTGTTGATCTCGTAGGCCAGGGGACGCTTGCCCCAACGGTCGATGGCGCCAGGGGTTCCCCCGTTAGTTCGAATCGTCTCTAACGCTCGGTCGAGCGCGATCTGGATCGTCTGGGCGTCGACGGCAGTGTCGAACACGATCATGGTTTCATAGGGCCTCATGGCCGATTTCCTTTCCCTCTGGTCCGACTACGTCGGGCTCTGCGGAAAACAGAGCAGGGTATGTGGCACTTCCCCACGCTTGTGGGAACGACAATCCTAGTCGAGAACGCCGAAAAGGGCTACTCGAGTAGCGCTTCGGGGTTCGGGTAGGCCTCGTCCTCGTTCGGGAAGTCGCCGCTCCGCACGTCCTCGGCGAAGTGGCGAATCGCCTCGGTGATCACCGGGCCCAAATTGGCGTACTGGCGCACGAACTTGGCGGGAGGACGATTTGTCAGTCCGAGTAGATCGTGAAAGACCAGCACCTGACCGTCGGTGTCGGGGCCCGCTCCGATGCCGATCGTCGGAACATCGAGGGCCTCGGTCACGTTGCGGCCGACCACGCTCGGTACGCCCTCGATCACGATGGCGTAGACCCCTTCGTCCTGGAGCAGATGCGCGTCTTCGATGAGCAGCTTGGCGCTCTCCATGGTCTTGGCCTGGACCTTGAAACCCCCAAAGGCCAACACGCTCTGGGGCGTGAGTCCGAGATGTCCCATGACCGGGATCTGCGCGTCGAGTAATGCGCGCACGACCTGTTGACGCACACGACCGCCTTCGAGCTTTACGCTGCCGGCGCCGGCGCGAATGAGTTTGGCGGCGTTACGAACGCTGTCTCCGACATCGACGTGGTAACTCATCCACGGCATGTCCGCCACGATGTGCGCTTCGGGTTTGGCGGCCGCGACGGCGCGCACGTGGTGACTCATCTCGCCGACCGTGAGGTGCAACGTGGTCTCTTGACCGAGCACGACGTTCGCCATCGAGTCCCCCACCAGGATCAGGTCGACGCCGGCGGCCGAGGCCAAACGAGCCCCCGGCTCGTCGTAGGCGGTCACCATGACCAGGGGAATTGCGCCATTTCGGCGTTTGCGAGCCCGGATCCCCGGGGCGCTGAGGGTCACTCGCCGACTTCCTGGCGCTCAATGGCGTTCACGCGACGAGCCCGGCGACCACCGGCCGACCATTTGCGCACGAGGTGGTGAAACGAACACCCGACGCACACCTCGACCGCGTAACACTGCACCGGCTCTTCGCGCCGCTCGAGCTTCAACAGTTCGGCGCGCGACGTGGGACAGGTCCCACCCGAGGGCAGCCTCGCTCCGAAGACGTACGTCACTTCGACGAGTTCGACGTCGCTGCAGACCGGACAGGTCTCGCCGGTCTTGCGCCCGAGGTTCTTCGCGGCGCGAAGTAGTTCAGGGTGCGCGTCACAGACGTCTTCGTAGCGAAGGAGACCGGCGGCGACCTTGGCGAGGAGTGCGTGACGAACGAGGCCGAACTCGACCACCGCTCCGTTCGCGGTACTCGTGCGGAATCGCTTATCCATTAGGGGTGACCCTACACGCCTTTGTTTCATTGGTAAATGACACCACTGTACGTTCGATATATCGAAGTGATACTATGTTTCGCGTGTTAGACATTGCCATCCTGGGTCTCCTCATGGACCGCGACCACCACGGTTATGAGATCCGCACACAACTGCGCGACCGACTCGGTGTTTGGGCGAATGTTTCCTTCGGATCGATCTATCCAGCGCTCGCGCGCCTCGAACGCCAGGGTTGCGTCGAAGCGGTCACCTCTAGCGAAACGCGACTGAACTCGCTCTCCACCGGTTCGCTCTCGGGTGAACGGGCGTCGCTGCGCTCGCTGCGCACGACCACGGGCATCGGACGCCGCGGCCGAAAGGTCTACCGGATCACCGAGCGCGGCCGCCGTGATTTCGTCTCGATGCTGGCCGACCCGGCGACGCTCGATGACGGCAAGAACTTCTCGTTGCGCATGGCCCTCGCCAAGTACCTGAACCCGAACGCTCGAGTCGGTTTGCTCGAGCGTCGCCGTGGTGACCTCATTGCCCGCCTGGCCGAAGTCCGCGTCGGGGCGAACAACGAACAGCTCGACCCCTACGCGCGCGGCGTCATGGAGCACGCGGCCCAAGGCGTCGAGTTGGACCTCGCGTGGATCGACGGATTGTTGTCCACCGAACGTAGTAATCAAGAGTCCTTCGCGCACGACGCGAAGTAGGAAAGGAGCGCCATGGAGAAGATTCGCGTGGCCATTGCGGGCGTCGGAAACTGCGCCAGTTCACTCATCCAGGGCGTCACCTATTACAAGGACGCCAATCCCGCCGACGACGTTCCGGGCCTCATGCACGTCGTGCTTGGGGACTATCACGTCAGCGACATCGAGTTCGTCGCGGCCTTTGACGTCGACGCCTCCAAGGTCGGCAGCGACCTCGGCAAGGCCATCGAAGGCGGCCAGAACAACACGATCAAGTTCGCCGACGTGCCGTCGTTGGGCGTCACCGTGCAGCGCGGTCCGACCATGGACGGACTCAACAAGTACTACCGCGCCATGATCGAAGAGTCCCCCTACGAGCCCGTCGACGTGGTGCGAGCGCTTCGCGATTCGCGCGCCGAGGTCCTGGTGTCGTATCTCCCGGTCGGTTCCGAAGACGCCCAGCGCTTCTACGCGCAGTGCGCTCTCGACGCCGGCGTCGCCTTCGTCAACGCCATACCGGTCTTTATCGCCTCGGACCCCGTGTGGGCCCGCAAGTTCGCCGACGCTAAGTTGCCGATCATCGGCGACGACATCAAGAGCCAACTCGGTGCGACGATCGTCCACCGCGTCCTCGCCCGACTCTTCGAAGACCGCGGACTGACGCTGGACCACACGTACCAGTTGAACGTCGGCGGCAACATGGACTTCAAGAACATGCTCGAGCGCGAACGCCTCGAGTCCAAAAAGATCTCCAAGACCCAGGCCGTGACCTCCCAGCTCGAGATCTCCAATATGGACCCCGACGACGTGCACATCGGACCGAGCGACCACGTACCGTGGCTTCACGACCGTAAGTGGGCCTATATCCGCATGGAGGGTCGCAACTTCGGTGACGTGCCGCTCAACGTGGAACTCAAGCTCGAGGTGTGGGACTCCCCCAACTCGGCTGGCGTCATCATCGACGCGGTTCGTTGCGCGAAGATCGCACTCGACCGCGGCATCGGTGGACCGATCATCGGGCCCTCGGCGTACTTCATGAAGTCACCGCCGATCCAGTTCCACGACGACATCGCGCACGACATGATCGAAGAGTTCGCCGCGGGCGCCGAGAACCCCGTCTGGCCGTAGGCTCGCGCGGGAGACTATTTCTCCTGTTCAGCCCACCATTCACGCAATCGTACCGCGGCCTCTTGCGGCGTGATCTCACCTTCGTCCAGTCGGATCTCCATCAGGAACTCGAGCGCGCGCCCGACCGCGGGGCTCGGCGTGATGTCGAGCAGTTCCATGACCGCGACGCCGTCAAGCGCGGGACGAAGTCGTTCGAGGTCTTCGAGTTCACGAAGCTCGGCGATGCGAATCTCGAGTTCGTCCATCCGCTCGGCCAGTGACGCGGCCTTGCGGGCGTTCCGCGTCGTGCAGTCGCAACGCGTCAACTCGTTCAACTGGTCGAGCAGCACTCCGGCGTCGCGCACGTAGCGACGCACGGCCTTGTCGGACCACCCCAGCTTGTACGTGTGGAAGCGCAGGTGCAGTTCGACGAGCGCACTCACGTCGTCGATCATCTCCTGGGAGTAGCGCAGGGCCGTCATGCGCTTTCTGGTCATCTTGGCGCCCACGACCTCGTGGAACCGAAAGGTCACGCCCTCATCGGTGATCGCGCGCGTCGCCGGCTTGCCGATGTCGTGGAACAACGCGGCGAGACGCAGCACGAGGCTGGGAGACGTCTTGTCGACGACCGCCCAGGTGTGCGCGAGCACGTCCTTGTGGCGGTGGATCGGATCTTGTTCCAGTTGCAGCTTCGGCAGCTCCGGGAAGAAATACTCCGCGAGCCCGGTGCGAACGATGAAGTCGAGCCCCACCGACGGCGCGTCGGCCATCAAGAGGAGGTCCAACTCACCGCGGATGCGCTCGGGCGACACCTTCGTCAGTCGCTCGGCCATGGCAGTCGTCGCGGCTTCGATCGCGGGATCGATGGTGAGCGAGAACCGGGCGGCGAAGCGCGCGGCGCGCAACATCCGCAGCGGATCGTCGCTGAAGAGGATCTCGGGGTCGATCGGCGTGCGCAGCACCCGTTCGTGCAGGTCGTTGAAGCCGTCGTAGAAGTCGAACAGGGTCTGGACGTCCGGGGTGGAGGCCTCAAGGGCGACCACGTCGAGGGCCAGCGCGTTGATCGTGAAATCCCGTCGACTGAGGTCCGCTTCGAGCGAGTCGCCCCATTCAACGGCCGGTTTGCGCGAGTGATCGACGTAGGCCTCGGAGCGGAACGTCGTGATCTCGACCTTGATGCCGCTGTCGCGAAGCAGCCCCCCGATCGTCCCGAAGGCCCGTCCCTGCTCCCAAATCGTGGTGCACAGCGGGGACATCAGCGCCACGATGTCATCGGGGCGCGCATTCGTCGTGAAGTCGATCTCGAAGTCCTCGCCACGCTCTTCACCGAGGATCGCGTCGCGAACCGAGCCCCCGACGGCGTAGAGGGAGAAGCCCGCGTCGGCGAACGCGCGGGCCACGGGACCCGACAAATGCGCCAAATCACTCAGTCGGTCGTGGACTTGATCGAAGGAAGTCACTGCGAACGAGGGTACTTGGCGGCGAAAGTAATGGTGGCACGAAGGTAACCTTGGGCCAGCATGTTCCACCGATTTTCAACCTGGTGGCGGGCACTTAGCGTCGTACTCCTCTGCCTCGCAACGATGGCGTGGCCCGCGGCCGCGCGAGCAGGAACGACGCCCACCTTCACGCTGCTCCACCAAGACGCCGTCGCGATCGTCACCTCCAAGGGCACCGCGCATTTCACCTTCACGCTCTCGACGTCACCCGTGGGCTCCACGTCGCTCGCCCGAGTGACCATCTATCCCCGCGTCATCGATCGCTCCCAGCTCGCGCCGATCGTCGCCGACACCGGAACGAAGCAAAAGTCACTAGGCACGACCAGCACTTTTAGTCTCAAATGCGAGACCCACGGGCACTACAAGTTCACCGTCGAGCTCTATTCGAGACGCCCAGGCACGCCTCGGCGGGGTTGCTCACCGGCACCGCGTCTGCACTTTCCCTGTCCGGCGCTTCATTGCGACGGGGTCTATCCCGTTCGCCTCGAAGTGACGACGAACACTTCGACATCAACCGAATGGTCGCTCCTCGCCGTACAGTCCACTGAGGTCGAACAACCTCTGCGCGTCGACCTCGTCGAGACGATGGACCCGAGTGCGTGGGTGCACGCGAAGCGCTCCATCGCCGTACTACACCTCCTCGCGCACCACCCTTCATCGGCGATCTCACTGAGCGCCGACTATCGAACGCTCGATACCGTGTCCCAACCGGGATCACAGAACACCCTCTTTCGCACGGCGCTGCGCGAGGCGTTCGTCAGTCCCCTGCACGAGGCCGTCAACGCGCCGCCGGCAAATATCGACTTCGGCGGTCTCGCGGTCCACGGCTTCGGCGACGAAGTACGTCACCAACTTTCGCTGTCGGCCAGTCTCATGAAGCACCTGACCAGTCGCGCGGTCGACAGCCCGGTCTTACTCAACGGCACGCCGTCCCTGCAGAGTCTGCGCGCCTTGAAGCGCGCCGGCGTACGAGACGTCGTACTGCCCGAAGCCGACCTCACCGCCGCGCCATCGACGACACTCAACTGGGGAGCGCCCTTTTACGTCGGGGGCGTCGGGGGCGTCACCGCACTGAGCACCGATGGACCGCTCTCGACGCTCTTCGCCGATACGGCGATCAGCGCTGGCCGACGCTCGGCACTCACGCTGGGCACGTTGGCGTTCTTGCATTTCGAAGCACCGAACGCACCGGCGGCGCGCACCGTCGTCATCGTCGCTCCGATCTCCCAGACGTCCGTCGCGCTGCTGAAGGACGTCTTCAACGGCTTCGCCAGCAATCCGTTCATCACACTCGCCACGCTCACGCCCTCCTTCGAGGACTCACTCGTCGCCACCAACGGCGCGCCGGCGACGCGCCCGGTGCTCAATCCGCGCTCGGACACGAGTTGGTCGTCGCACAACGTGACGTCACTCAGTTCCTTGGTCGTCGAAGTCGACTCCTACGCACCGGCGCTTCGCTCGACCAACATCGGCATCGACCTCACGGTCGCAATGGAGGCCGCCGAGATCACCGGACCACCGGGAGTGCGACAGTCCGCCATCAACGCCGCGGCCAGTGCACTCAAAGGTCAGCTGAGTAACTTCTCGGTCGATCCCAGCACGATCACGCTCGCCGGGTCCGGGACGTCGATTCCCATCACCTTGACGAATCACGCGCCCTACACCGTGATGGCCGACGTCCATCTGCTGACCGACCAGATCACGTTCCCCAAGGGCAACGACGTTCCGGTGTCGTTGAACGCGCCGACGAGGTCGGTGCGTGTCGCGACGTCGAGTCACACTGGCAGCAGTTTGACATTGCAGGTGATCGTCACCACCCCGAACAATCGGCTCGTCCTCGCGCGCGCCGCCATCCCGGTCCGCATCGCGGGAACATCGATTGTCGGCTACTTCTTGACCATCGCGTCATTACTCGTGCTCGCCTACTGGTGGTTGCGCACGTACCGGAAAAAACCCAAGGGTCGTCACGCCCGATGAGTCCCGCGTCGACGCATAGCTCGCGCGTCGTCTCCATGGCGAGCGGCACGATGGTGTCGCGACTCACCGGACTGTTACGAGTACTCGTCTTGGCGTGGGTCCTCGGTTTCACTCCCATCGCCGACTCGTTCAACCTCGCCAACACCGTGCCCAACATGCTCTTCGACCTCGTGCTGGGAGGCGTCGCCGGCGCGACGTTCATCCCGGTCTTCGTGGAGCGTCTCGCCCTCGACGGCGAACGACGCGCGTGGAAGTCGATCTCGAGCGTCGTCACCGGCGCACTCGTCGTCCTCACGGCCGCGTCGCTGATCGCGTGGTTCTGCGCACCGTGGATCATTGACGGCTTCACCGCCTTTCGCGAGACGAAGAGCGCGGAGTCTTTGGTCGTCCTCGCTCAACAACGCGCGGTCGCGACCGATCTGTTGCGATGGTTCGTGCCACAGATCTTCTTCTACGGCGTCATCGGCATCGCGACGTCGTTGCTCAACATTCGCAATCGATTCGGCGTCGCGGCATGGGTGCCAATCGCCAACAACGTCGTGTGCATCGGCGTACTGGTCTGGTTCCACCTCGTCGACCCCACACCGATGCTCGCCACGCTGGGCGGCTCACGCGACCTCATGTGGCTCGGACTGGGCACCACGCTGGGCGTCGCGGTCCAGTTCCTCTGTCTGATCCCTTCACTCTCTCGCGCCAGCCTCGCTCGACTGTCGTTTCGTTTCAATTGGAAGGACCCGGCCCTTCGCGCCGTGAGTCGACTCGGCAGTTGGACGCTCCTGGTCGTGCTGCTCAATCAGCTCTCACTCTTCGTCGTCTTGGCCTTCGCCTTCGGCATCGGCGGCGACGGCCCCGTCAGTGCCTACACCTACGGATGGTCCTTCATGCAACTCCCCTATGCCGTCGTGGTCGTCTCGGTGCTCGGCGTGCTGACGCCACAACTCGCCGGCATGTCGACCGCCGCCGACTACGAGGGTCTCAGTGAGCGCCTTCGCTTCGGACTGCGACAGTCACTCGTGATCATCATTCCCTGCACGCTCGTACTCTTGGTATTAGCGCAACCGATCGTCTCGATACTGCTGAAGCACTTCAACGCAGCGCACCGTTGGGACGTCGGAACCGTCCTGGCCGTGCTCGCCGCCGGACTCCCCGGCTTCACGATCTTCCAGTTGTGCGTGCGCGGCCTGCAGTCGATGCAGCGCGCGCGCGAGGTGTTCTATCTCTACTTCTTGCAGAACGCCCTCACGGTCGTCTTGTGCATCGTCATCGGACGTCACTCGATCGCCGGTCTCACCGCGAGCGTCTCGATCGCCTACAGCGCCGCGGCGGTGGTGGCCCTGATGGCGCTCGCCCGACACCGCGTCGTGATCGCCTCGGTCATATGGTCGCGCCACGTTCGCCGGAGTCTCGGCGCGTCGTTGGTCGCCGCTCTGGTCATGGCGCTCACCTACGCCGGACCGACGTGGAACCGGGGCGTCGGCCTGGTGACACGCTTCTCGTTGGCCGTCCTCGCCGGGCTCGGCGCCTACGCGCTCGTGGTCGTGATCCTCCAGCACCGCGTGACGCGCGTCGGGGCGAAAGATGCAAGGCTGAACTAGTTCAAAGGGGGGCCATGGCTCGAATTCGCGTAGTGACCGACAGTGCGTGCGACGTTCCCGAAGAGATCGCGCGTCGTCTCAACATCGACATCGTGTCACTGAGCATCCGCTTCGGTGACGAGGAGTTCACCGACCGTGTCGATCTCTCCCCCGAGGCGTTCTGGGCCAAATGCAAGGCCAGCAAGACGCTCCCGGAGACCGCGGCCCCGTCGCCCGGCGCCTTCCAGGCCGCGTACGAACGCGCGATCGCCGACAGCTGTGACGGCGTCATCGTGCTCACCTTGTCGGCGCTGCTCTCGGCGACGAATCAGTCCGCGGTCCTCGGAGCCGAAGCGGTCACGGACAAACTGCCCGTGCGCGTCGTCGACACGAAAGCCGTATCGATGGCCCAAGGTCTTCTCGTCATCGACGTCGCCGAGATGGCCGCGACCGGAGCGGACCTCGAACAGCTCGTCGCGCACGCCGAATCACTGGTCGCGAAGGTCGGTGTCGTCGCGATGCTCGATACGCTCGAGCACCTCATCAAGGGCGGCCGGGTCGGCGGTGCTCGCGCGCTCCTCGGTCAAGTGCTCTCGATCAAGCCGTTGCTCGAACTGAAAGACGGCGTCGTGGCCGAGGCCGGGCGACAACGAACCCGGTCCAAGGCCCTCGTTGCGATCGCCGAAGTCGCCAGGTCCCACGCACCCCTGAAACGTCTGGCGCTCGTCCACGGCGCATCGAGTGAGGTCGCGAATCTGGAGTCGCTGGTGGAGGACGTTTCCACGCAGAACCCCATCATCGTCACCGACATGGGACCGGTCGTCGGCACGCACGGTGGCCCGGGGATCATTGGTCTCTGTTGGATCGAGGCGTGACCGCGACGTTGCCCGGTAGATTGGCGCCATGACCGAAGCGAAGAAACCCAGCGACGGCGACTTCGTCGACAAGGCGCTCTTTCAGTTCGACCACGTCCTGGACATCGTCCACGACAAAGTGCTGCGACCGATTCTGTTGGCCGGTCGCGCCGTCGCCTACGGCCTGGTCATTCTTCTCGCCGCCTTCTTCCTCGTCGGGGCCCTGCTCATCGGACTGCTCCGCTTCGTCGACGTCTACTGCTTCGCGGGCCGTGAGTACCTCAGTTACGTCTCGGTCGGGGCTTTGTCGCTTCTCGCGGGACTCATTGTCTGGCGTAAGCGTCGTCCGGTCAACCTGAGGAAGTAATGCCCGAACACACTCGTGTCTTGATCATCGGCTCGGGCCCGGCCGGGCTCACGGCCGCCATCTACAGTGCCCGCGCGCAGCTCAACCCCATCGTGATCGAGGGTGAGCCGTCGTCGACGACCGACCAGCCCGGCGGTCAACTGATGCTCACGACCGACGTCGAGAACTATCCCGGCTTCCCCGAAGCGGTGACCGGACCGGAGCTTATGGCGAACATGCGCGCGCAG
>Ga0302157_10004417_pt1 | contig 15307 bp, 13 predicted proteins | sample I_Bog_N3_3_FD_193502 | JGI IMG/M metagenome (GOLD analysis project Ga0302157, IMG submission 193502) | Peat permafrost microbial communities from Stordalen Mire near Abisko, Sweden - I_Bog_N3_3 | ecosystem: Environmental > Terrestrial > Soil > Wetlands > Peat | place: Sweden: Abisko, Stordalen...
CTCGCGTCCGTCGGCCAGCGACACCTGATGACGTACCTCCGGGCGCGCCGTCGTCGCCGGCTTGCCGGCGCGCACCACGTGCGAATTCGTCAGCACGTAGCCGTCGGGCGTGAACAGGAAGCCCGACCCGCCGCCCAGCGAATCGCCGGCGCCGCTCGCGCCGCGCAGGCGCACCGCGGCCACGCTCGGCCCGACGCGCTCCACCACCTCGCTCACGGTACGCGAGTAGGCATCCTGCAGGAAGGCGTCGTTGGCACCCATGTCGTTCTCCTTCGAGACCGCAGGTGCGTGCCGCCCCGCCCGATTTCAAGAGCGAGCGGGGAACTCACGTATATCGCTTCTCCAGCGCATCCCACTCCGCCTTGCCGACCAGGCGCTGGCGCTCGGCGAACGACACGACCAGCGCCGGATCCTCGTCCACCCGCCTCGTCTCCTTCAGCACGCCCAGCACCTTCTGCATGCCGGCCACGGCGCCTTGCAGGGCCGCGTTGGCATACAGCACGAGGCCGTAGCCCAGCGTGCCGAGCTCGTCGGCGCCGAAGATCGGGGTCTTGCCGCCGATCACCAGGTTCATCAGCTGCGGCCGCGACAGGCGCCGCGGCAGCGCGCGGATCTCGTCGGCCGTCGTCACGGCCTCCACGAAGAGGATGTCGGCTCCGGCCTCGGCGAGGCGGTGCGCACGTTCGACGGCCGCTTCGAAGCCGTGGGTGGCCGCCGCGTCGGTGCGCGCCATGATCAGGAAGTCGGGATCGTGGCGGGCATCGACCGCGGCCTTGATCTTGTTGACGGCCTCTTCGGTGGAGATCACCTCCTTGCCGGAGAAGTGGCCGCAGCGCTTGGGTGCGACCTGGTCTTCGAGCTGGATGCAATCCGCACCCGCGCGTTCGAGCACGCGCACCGTGTGGCGCACGTTCAGCGCGTTGCCGAAGCCGGTGTCGGCATCGACGATCAACGGCAGGTCGACCGCGTCGCGGATGCGGGCGGTGTGGTCGGCGATGTCCGACAGGCCCATGAAGCCCTGGTCCGGCATGCCGAACGCCATGTTGGTGACGCCAGCGCCGGTGACGTAGATCGCCTCGAAGCCGAGGTCGGCGATCACGCGCGCCGACAGTGCGTTGAAGGCACCGGGCACGAGCACGCCGCGGCGTGCTTCGGCGAGCGAACGAAGGGTCTTGCGAGTGGACATGGAGAAATCCTGTTCTTCAGAAACTGTCGCCGGGCACTCGGACCCAGCCTTCCATCAGCACGCGAGCGCTGCGGCTCATCAATGCCTTGGTGACCGTCCAGGTGCCGTCGACCAGCGTGGCTTCCGCGCCGACGCGCAGCGTGCCCGAGGGGTGGCCGAAACGGACGGCACTGCGCGCACCGCCGCCTGCGGCGAGGTTGACCAGCGTGCCGGGGATCGCGGCGGCCGTGCCGATGGCCACCGCCGCCGTGCCCATCATCGCGTGGTGCAGCTTGCCCATCGACAGCGCGCGCACGAGCAGATCGACGTCGCCGGCCTTCACGTGCTTGCCGCCAGCCGCGACATAGTCGGCCGGCGACGCGACGAAGGCGATCTTTGGCGTGTGGTGGCGGCCAGCGGCCTCGTCGACATGCCGGATCAGGCCCATTCGCAGAGCGCCATGCGCACGGATCGTCTCGAACAGCGCGAGCGCCTTGGCGTCGCCGTTGATCGCGTCCTGCAGTTCGGTGCCGGTGTAGCCGATGGCCTGGGCATCGAGGAAGATCGTCGGGATGCCGGCGTTGATCAGCGTGGCATCGACGCTGCCGACGCCAGGCACGTCCAGGCGATCGACGACGTGGCCGGTGGGAAACATGGCGCCGCCGCCCTCGCCGTCGCCTTCGTCGGCCGGGTCCAGGAATTCGAGCTGCACCTCGGCGGCCGGGAAGGTCACGCCGTCGAGCTCGAAGTCGCCGGTCTCCTGCACCACGCCGCCGCTGATCGGCACCCGCGCGACGATGGTCTTACCGATGTTGGCCTGCCAGATGCGCACGGTGGCGAGGCCGTCGCGCGGAATGCGATCGGCGGCTACGAGCCCGTTGGCGATCGCGAACGGGCCGACCGCCGCGGACAGGTTGCCGCAGTTGCCGCTCCAGTCGACGAAGCGCTGGGCTATGGCGACCTGGCCGAACAGATAGTCGACGTCGTGGCCGGGCCGCGCGCTCTCGGCCACGATGACCGTCTTGCTGGTGCTGGACGTGGCGCCGCCCATGCCGTCGATCTGCTTGCCGTACGGATCGGGGCTGCCGACCACGCGCAGCAACAGCGCGTCACGCGCGGGTCCGGGCACGCGCGCGCGCTCGGGCAGGTCGTCCAGGCGGAAGAACACGCCCTTGCTGGTGCCGCCGCGCAGGTAGGTGGCGGCGATCCTGATTTGCGGAACTGAAGACATGCGGTGCTCGAGTGGGTTCAGGCGCTTGCGCGGGTCGCCGCCAGGAAATCCTGCGCGAAACGTTGCAGCACGCCCCCGGCATCGTAGATCGAGACTTCCTCGGCCGTGTCGAGACGGCACGTGACGGGCACGTCCACACGTTCGCCATCACGGCGATGGATCGCCAGCGTGAGCGTCGCGCCCGGCCGGCGTTCGCCGACCACGTCGTAGGTCTCGGTGCCGTCGAGTGCGAGCGTCTTGCGGTTGACGCCGGGCTTGAACTCCAGCGGCAGCACGCCCATGCCGACCAGGTTGGTGCGATGGATGCGCTCGAACCCTTCCGCGGCGATCGCCTCGACGCCGGCCAGCCGAACGCCCTTGGCCGCCCAGTCGCGCGACGAGCCCTGGCCGTAGTCGGCGCCCGCGACGATGATCAGCGGCTGCTTGCGCTGCATGTAGGTCTCGATCGCCTCCCACATGCGCATCACCCGGCCTTCCGGCTCCACGCGCGCGAGCGATCCGGCCTTCACGCTGCCGTCGGCGTTGCGCACCATCTCGTTGTTCAACGTCGGGTTGGCGAACGTCGCGCGCTGCGCCGTCAGGTGGTCGCCGCGATGCGTGGCGTAGGAGTTGAAATCCTCTTCCGGCAGGCCCATGCGGTGCAGGTACTCGCCGGCGGCGCTGTCCAACAGAATAGCGTTGGACGGCGACAGGTGGTCGGTGGTGATGTTGTCGGGCAGCATGGCCAGCGGGCGCATGCCGCGCAGCGACCGTTCGCCGGCCAGTGCGCCTTCCCAGTACGGCGGGCGACGGATGTAGGTGCTTTGCGGGCGCCAGTCGTACAGCGGCGCGACGGCCGCGCCGGTGTCGGGCTGGATGGCGAACATCGGATCGTAGACCTGGCGGAAGTGCTCGGGCTTGACGCTCCGCGCGACGATGGCGTCGATCTCGGCGTCGGTGGGCCACAGGTCGGCCAGGCGGATCTCGCGGCCGTCGACCACCGTCAACACGTCCTTCTCGATGTCGAAGCGCACGGTGCCGGCGATCGCATAGGCCACGACCAGCGGCGGCGAAGCCAGGAACGCCTGCTTCGCGTAGGGGTGGATTCGGCCGTCGAAGTTGCGGTTGCCGGAAAGCACGGCAGTCGCGTAGAGGTCGCGCTCGATGATCTCGCGCTGGATCGCCGGATCGAGCGCGCCCGACATGCCGTTGCACGAGGTGCACGCATAGGCCACCACGCCGAAGCCCAGCTTCTCGAGCTCGGCCATCAGGCCGGCGTCCTCGAGGTACAGCGTCACCGCCTTCGAGCCCGGCGCCAGCGATGTCTTCACCCACGGCTTGCGCGTCAGGCCGAACCGGTTCGCATTGCGCGCGAGCAGGCCGGCGGCGATCACGTTGCGGGGATTGCTGGTGTTGGTGCAGCTGGTGATGGCGGCGATGATCACCGCGCCGTCGGGCATGCGGCCAGGGGTATCGTCCCACGCGCCCGCGATGCCCTTGGCCGCCAGCTCGCTGGTGGCGACGCGCGCATGCGGGTTGGACGGGCCGGCCATGTTGCGAACGACCGTGGACAGGTCGAACGCCAGCGTGCGTTCGTACACGACGCCGTGCAGGCTGTCCGACCACAGGCCGGCCTGCTTCGCATACGTCTCCACCAGCGCGACCTGCGCATCCGCACGGCCGGTCAGGCGCAGGTAGGCGATCGTCTGCGCGTCGATGGCGAACATCGCCGCGGTGGCCCCGTACTCGGGCGCCATGTTGGAGATGGTGGCGCGGTCGCCCAGCGTCAGCGCCGCGGCGCCTTCGCCACGGAACTCGAGGTAGGCGCCGACCACCTTGGACTTGCGCAGGAACTCGGTCAACGCGAGCACGAGATCGGTGGCGGTGATGCCGGGGCCAGGCTTGCCGGCCAGCTCGACGCCGACGATCTCGGGCAGCCGCATCCACGAGGCCCGACCCAGCATCACGTTCTCGGCTTCGAGGCCGCCGACACCCACTGCCACCACGCCCAGCGCATCGACGTGCGGCGTGTGGCTGTCGGTGCCCACCAGCGTGTCGGGGAAGGCCACGCCGTCCTTCGCATGGATCACCGGCGACATCCGTTCCAGGTTGATCTGGTGCATGATCCCGTTGCCCGGCGGGATCACCTCCATGTTCCTGAACGCGCGCTTCGTCCACTCGATGAAGTGGAAGCGGTCCTCGTTGCGCCTGTCCTCGATCGCGCGGTTCTTCGCGAAGGCATCGGGATCGAAGCCGCCGCACTCCACCGACAGCGAATGGTCGACGATCAGTTGCACCGGCACGACCGGGTTGACCTGGGCCGGATCGCCGCCCTGCTCGGCGATGGCGTCGCGCAGGCCTGCCAGGTCCACCAGCGCGGTCTGGCCGAGGATGTCGTGGCAGACCACGCGGGCCGGAAACCACGGGAAGTCGCGGTCGCGGCGGCGCTCGACGATCTGCGTCAGGCACTCGACCAGGATCGCGGGATCGCAGCGGCGCACCAGGTTCTCGGCGTGCACGCGCGACGTGTAGGGCAGCGTGTCCCAAGCGCCGGCACGGATGGCTTCGACGGCTTCGCGCGCATCGAAGTAGTCGAGCGCCGTGCCGGGCAGGTTCTTGCGATAGGGGAGATTCATGACGTCGTGACGGAACAGGGGCGTGGCTCGCGCAGCTCAGCGGCGGTCGGCGATCGGCAGGAATTGCAGGTCTTCCGGTCCGGTGTAGTTCGCGCTCGGGCGGATGATCTTGTTGTCGATGCGCTGCTCGATCACGTGCGCCGCCCAGCCCGACGTGCGGGAGATGACGAACAACGGCGTGAACATCGCGGTGGGCACGCCCATCACGTGGTAGCTGACGGCGCTGAACCAGTCGAGGTTGGGGAACATCTTCTTGACGTCCCACATCACGCTCTCGAGCCGTTCCGCGATGTCGAACATCTTGGTGGAACCCGCCTCCTTGGACAGGCGTCGGGCCACGCCCTTGATGACGACGTTGCGCGGATCGCTGACGGTGTAGACCGGGTGGCCGAAGCCGATCACGACTTCCCTGGCCTCGACGCGGCGGCGGATGTCGGCATCGGCATCGTCGGGATGGTCGTAGCGCTTCTGGATCTCGAAGGCGACCTCGTTGGCGCCGCCGTGCTTGGGCCCGCGCAGCGCGCCGATGCCGCCCGCGATCGCCGAGTACATGTCGCTGCCGGTGCCGGCGATCACGCGCGCCGTGAACGTGGACGCGTTGAACTCGTGCTCGGCGTAGAGGTTCAGCGACGTGTGCATCGCGCGCACCCAGCTGTCGGACGGCTTCCTGCCGTGCAGCAGGTGCAGGAAGTGTCCCCCGATCGAATCGTCATCGGTCTCGACGTCGATGCGCTTGCCGTTGGCCGACCAGTGGTACCAGTAAAGCAGCATCGATCCGAGCGAGGCCATCAGGCGGTCGGCGATGTCGCGGGCGCCCGGCACGTTGTGGTCGTCCTTCTCGGGCAGCACGCAGCCCAGCGCCGAGACCCCGGTGCGCATGACGTCCATCGGATGCGCCGCCGCCGGCAATTGCTCGAGCGCGATCTTGACGCTGGCGGACAGCCCGCGCATCGCCTTCAGCCTGGCCTTGTAGGCGAGCAACTCGGCCGCCGTGGGCAGCTTGCCGTGCACCAGCAGGTGGGCGATCTCCTCGAACTCGCACACCTCGGCGATGTCGAGGATGTCGTAGCCGCGGTAGTGCAGGTCATTGCCGGTGCGGCCCACGCTGCACAGCGCGGTATTGCCGGCGGTGACGCCGGACAGCGCGACGGACTTCTTGGCCTTGAAGGGGGAGGTGGCGATTTCGGACATGGGATGCTTCTCGTTCTATTCGGGGTTCAGGCGGCGGGCATGGCGAAGGCCAATTCTTCTGTCTTGACGGGCGGCTGGACAGCCGTCGGCCGACCGAGCTCGTCGACCGCGACCATCTGGAATTCGCCACGCAGCACGTCGTCGGCGCGGGTACCGGGTGCCGTATCGAACGTGGCAGTGACCTGCACCGACATCGACGTGCGCCCCACGCGCGTGACGCGCGCCAGCACGCGCACCAGCGCGCCGACGGGGATCGGGGCGAGGAACTCGATCTGGCTGGCGGCGGCCATCACCACCGACTGCCGCGTGTAGCGCGTGGCGACCAGGAAAGCGGCCTTGCCGAGCAACGCCAATGCGTTCGGGCCGAACAATGTGCCGTAGTGGTTGGCCTGCTGCGGCAGGATCAGTTCGGTGAGCTCGAGTTCGTTGTCCGGCCGCCGGCATGACCCGGTTCCGGCGTCGTCCAGCGGCGTCTTCGGAGCGATCTGGTGGATCCAGTCCATGGGTTCTTCCATCGCTGGAATAGCCAGCAAGTTCGCAAAGTTTGCATTCGCGGTATGCTTTGCACAACCACTGAAATAGCGAACATTTGCGAAGCCGGAGACGCCATTTGCAATGTTTGCGAATAAGCCACGATGCGCAAGACCTTCCTCGGCGTGAAGCTCAAGACGCTGCGCGAACAGCGCGGCCTGACCCAGGCCGCGCTCGCGCAGTTGCTCGATCTTTCGCCCAGCTACCTGAACCAGCTGGAGAACAACCAGCGCCCGTTGAGCGTGCCGGTGCTGCTGCGCCTGCAGTCGTCGCTCGGGCTGGACTTGCAGCTGTTCTCGGAGGACGACGAAGCGCGGCTCACGTCGCATCTGCAGGACGTGATCGCCGACACCGGCGGCGCGGGCACCGTACCGCAGGCCGAACTGCGCGCAATGGCGCAACAGATGCCGGCGCTCGCGCAGGTGCTGATCCGCCTGCATCGGCGCAGCAAGGACGCCGAGGATCGCCTGAATGCGCTCGCGGCCAACCTCGGCGACCGCGCAGGCGAGCTCGTCAACGCATCGACGCAGCCGCACGAGGAAGTGCGCAACTTCTTCTACGAGCGCCACAACCACATTGCCGTGCTGGACGAACGCGCCGAGGCGCTGGACGCCACGCTCGGCAGCGACGGCGAGGCCTCCCCGCGCCCGCAGGGGCGGGACGCGCGCGATCTCGCGTCACGCCTCGAGGCGTACCTGCTGCGCGTGCATGGCGTGACGACGCAATCGCTGCGCGAGTCCGACATGCGGGCCGACGGCGGCACGTTGCGCCGCTTCGATGCGCGCACCCGCGTGCTGCAGGTGGCCAGCGCCGCCGAACCCGGCCAGCGCGCGTTCCAGCTCGCGACGCAACTGGCCTATCTCGAGTGCGGCCCGACGATCGCGGCGCTCGCCGACGCGGGCAACTTCAGCGGGCCCGAGCCGCGTTCGCTGGGCCGCATCGGCCTGGCCAGCTACTTTGCCGGCGCGCTCGTGCTGCCTTACGGCCGCTTTCTTGCGGCGGCGGAAAGCCTGCACTACGACATCGACCTGCTGGCGCAGCGCTTCGGCGTCAGCTTCGAGACGGTGTGCCACCGCCTGTCCACGCTGCAACGCCTCGATGCCCGCGGCGTGCCGTTCTTCTTCGTGCGCGTCGACCGCGCCGGCAACTTCTCGAAGCGTCAGTCGGCCACCGATTTCCACTTCTCGCACTCCGGGGGCACCTGCCCGCTGTGGAACGTCTACGAGGCCTTTGCGCAGCCGCACAAGGTGCTGACCCAGCTGGCGCGCATGCCCGATGGCCGCACCTACCTGTGGATCGCGCGCTGTGTCACGCGCACGACCGGCGGCTACGGCTCGGCCGAGCGCACGTTCGCCATCGGCCTGGGCTGCGACGTGCGCCATGCGTCGCGGCTGGTCTACGCGAAAGGGCTGGTGCTCACCGACACGGAAGCCGCCACGCCGATCGGCGCCGGCTGCAAGGTGTGCGACCGCCAGGGCTGCTCGCAACGCGCCTTCCCGGCGCTCGGCAAGCGGCTGCGCATCGACGAGAACGAACGCCCGCGCGAGCCGTACGCCAGCAACTAACTTGCGGACGCGGGACCGCGGCCGTAGTGGCGCGGCGAGCAACCCATCACGCGCTTGAACGCCGTGCTGAAGGCGCTTTCCGACTCGTAGCCCAGTGCCGCGGCCAGCATGGAGATGGAATCGCCGGAGTTCGTCAGCTTGTCCGCCGCCACCATCATCCGCCAGCGCGTCAGGTAGTCCATCGGCGAGGCGCCGACAGCGCGCTTGAACTTCAGGGCGAAGGTCGAGCGCGACATGGCCGCACGTTCCGCCAGGTCCTGTATTTTCCAGTGACGCGCCGGCTCGTCGTGCATGGCATGGATCGCCGCGCTCATCTGCTTGTCGGCCAGCGCGAAAAGCCATCCAACGCCGCCCTGCGCGCCTTCGCCCAGGTGCAGCCGCAGCGCCTGCACCAGCATCATGTAGGCGAGCTGTTGTGCGATCAGGAACCCTCCTGGCTGCGGTTCGCGCAGCTCCAGCATCAGGCGCTCCGCGGACCAGCGCATGGCCGCCTTGTCCGACTCCTTCTGCAGATGCACGACCGGTGGCAGCATGCCCAGCAGGATCTCGGCATGCCGGCCGGCGAAGCCGAAATGGCCGCCGACCGCAAAGCAGCTTCCGCCGCCGTTGATCGTGCGGATGGCCCCGTTCAGCGGCACCTGGAGCAAGGCGTAGGCATCGACCGGGGTCAAGGCCAGATCGCTGGCCAGACGGAATGGCCGGCCCCGCGGCAGCAGGAAACAGTCCCCGGCGCTCATGAGAATCGGCTCGGGAACGCCGTCGACCGCGAGCCAGCACGCGCCGGAGATCACGGCCTGGAACTTGATGCCTTCGTGCGCGCCGAACTCGACCGCCCAGTCCCCGCCATGGTCGACGCCGCCGGACGAGAAACTGCGCGGCTTCAGCAGTGACAGCACATCGGACAACGGATCCATCAATGAACTCCTCGGACGATCGCGAAGATATCGCGGACTCAAAAGCATAGATTGTATGACTTCGACCTCTTAAAGTGGCCTGTAGCGGCTGCAAACGCAGCCCCCGGATCGACCGATCCGGACGTCGAGACCAATCCTCAGGAGAATCGTCATGCGTGTTTTCGTCACCGGAGCCACCGGCTTCATCGGCACCGTCGTCGTCAAGGATCTGCTCAAAGCCGGCCATCAGGTGCTGGGGCTCTCGCGCTCCGATGAAGGTGCCACGGCCCTGCTCGCCGCCGGCGCCGAGGTACATCGCGGCAATCTGGAAGACCTGGACAGCCTGCGCAGCGGCGCGACCAGATCCGACGGCGTGATCCACGCCGGCTTCAATCACGACTTCTCGCGGTTCGTGCAGAACTGCGAGGACGACCGGCGCGCCATCGAGGCGATCGGCGACGTGCTGGCAGGCTCCGGCCGGCCACTGGTCGTCACCGCCGGGATCGCCCCTACGCCGGGACGCGCGACCACGGAGGACGACGCGACGAGCGACAACGGCACGCCGCGGGTGTCGGAGCCGACCGCGCTGGCCCTGGTGGCGCGCGGCGTGCGGGCCACGGTCGTCCGCCTGCCCCAGGTGCATGACCGTGACAAGGCGGGCATCGTCAGCTACCTGATCCCCCTCGCGCGCCAGAAAGGCATCTCGGCCTACGTCGGCGCGGGCTTGAACCGCTGGTCGGCGGTGCATCGCCTCGATGCGGCCCCCGTGTTCCGCCTGGCGCTGGAGAAAGGCACGGCCGGCTCGCGCTTCCACGCGGTCGGCGAGGAAGGCGTTTCGCTGCGAGAGATCGCCGAGGCCATCGGCCGTGGCCTGAAGATTCCGGTCGTCTCGCTGTCGCCCGAGGAAGCCGCGGGCCACTTCGGCTGGCTCGGCATGTTCTCCGGCATGGACAACAGCGCCTCGAGCGCACTGACGCAGCAACGCCTGGACTGGCAACTGGCACAGCGGCCCGGCCTCATCGACGACCTCGATCACTTCAACGAGTTCGCCGCCTGAACCCGCGCCTACCGCCGTACCTCGCGCTGGAAGATCTCCAGGCTCAGCTTCTTCGTCGCGACGAAGCCGGGCGCGGACAGCGTGTCCACGGTCCGCGGCCGCAGCTCGTCGTAGCGCACGATCTCGGCCACGCGCGTGGGCCGCTTGGTGAGCAGCAACACCTCGTCGGCCAGGTACACCGCCTCTTCCAGGTCATGCGACACCAGCAGCATCGTGGTGCCCGTCTCGATGAACACCTCCTGCAGCTTCTCGCGGATGAACAGCGTCATCTCGAAGTCCAGCGCCGAGAACGGCTCGTCGAGGAACAGCACCTCGGGCCCGGGCGCCAGCGCGCGCATGATGGACGCGGTCTGCTGCTGGCCGCCGGAGAGCTCGTAGGGATAGCGGTTCAGGTCGAACTTGACGTCGAAGGACTCCACCAGCTGGGCCATGCGGCGATCCACCTCGGCCTTGCTGCGGCCGGCGAGCTTGAGCGGATACGCGATGTTGGCTATCGTGCGCATCCACGGGAACATCGCCTCGCGGTAGTTCTGGAACACGTAGCCGATCTTGGTCTCGGCCAGGCTCTTGCCGTCGAACAGGATCTGGCCGGAGTCGAACGGGATCAGCCCGGCGATCATGTTGATCAGCGTGCTCTTGCCGCAGCCGTTGGGGCCGAACACGGAAACGATCTTGTGCTTCGGGATGTCGAGATCGAAGTTTTCGTACAACGGCCAGCCGGCGAAGTACTTCGTCAGGCCGCGGATGGTGATGTGGGTGCCGGCCGGGCCGGGGCGACATGCGCGCTCGGGCACGTCGGGCACCACGGGGGCGTTGGCGACGACGGTCATGACGACCTCCCGCTCCAGTGGACGATCCTGCGCTCCAGCAGCAGGAACACGATGTTGAGCACGTACCCCAGGATGCCGGCCGCCAGGATGGCCGCGTACATGCTCCTGACGTCGAGCACCTGCTGCGCGTCGATGATGCGGTGGCCCAGGCCGCTGTCGGAGCCGATGAACATCTCGGCCACCACCACGATCACCAGCGCCATCGACACCGCGGAGCGCAGGCCGACGAAGGTGGGCTGCAGGCTCTCCCATACCAGCACGTCGCAGAAGATGCGCCAGCGCGACGCGCCCATCACCTTGGCCGCCATCACGCGCTGCTTGCGCGCGTTGAGCACGCCGTAGGCGCTGTTGAAGACGACGATCAACAACGCGCCGAAGGCCGCGATCGCCACCTTGTTGACGTCCGAGACGCCGAAGATCAGCAGGAACAGCGGGATCAGCGCCGACGACGGCGTCGAGCGGAAGAAGTCGATCAGGAACTCCACGCTGCGATAGGCGCGCTCGTTGCTACCCAGGAGCACGCCCAGCGGCACGCCGATGACCGCGGAGATCACGAAGGCCTCCAGGGTGCGCCACACGGTGACGAGGAAGTCCGTCAGCAACGGGCCGCCCGCCAGGCCGACGACCAGCGTCTGCAGCGTGGCCAGCGGCGGCGGCAGCAGGATGGCCTTGATCAGGCCCAGCCGCACGACCAGATCCCAGGCGACGAACAGCGCCAGCGGGCCGATGAAGGGAATCAGCCGGCCGGCATCGAAGCGGCGCCTCGCCGGCACAACGGCGGCGTCGGCCTTGCGCCAGGGCGGCGCGGCGGTCGTGGCGTCGTCCATGGCTCAGCCCTTGTAGATCAACGACGCGACATCGAGCTTCTTCTCGAACACGCCCTTGTCGGTGAACAGGTCGAAGAACTTCTGGAACGCCGCCAGGTCGGCCGGCTTGAACTCGTTGTAGAGCATGTAGGACGCGAGCGGCACCGCGCCGGTGAGCGGCCCCTCGATGGCCGTGTAGCCCTTGAGGGACTTGCGCGCCTCGGCGGGATCCTTGCGCACCAGGTCGATGCCGCGCGCATAGGCCGCGATGTACTTCTTCGTCTCGACGGGATGCGCCTTGATGAACTCGGTGGTGAGCGTGGCCGCGCCGCCGTGCCAGGGCGCCATCGGATCGCCGAGGATGTACTTGGCGATCACGCCGGCCTCGAGCACGCGCGTGCTGCCGTTCAGGCGGCCCACGGTGCCGGTGGGCTCCAGCGTGTAGACCGCATCGATCTGGCCCGCCGCCAGCGCCGCGACGTGCTGGCCGATGGGCAGCTCGGTCACGGGGGTGCCGCCCGCACCCGCGCGTTCGAGCACCGCCATCGCCAGCGTCCGGTTCTGGATGCCGGGGCCGCTGGCGACGCGCTTGCCCTTGAGCTGCGCGATGGAGGCGATCGTGCTGTCCTTGGGCACCAGGAACTCGTCGAGCACGTACTTCGCATTGCTCGGATTGGTGGCGATGATCTCGAACAGGCCCGGCGACGCGATCTCGCCCACGCCCAGGTTGCCTGCCCCGGTGCCGTTGGCGCTGCCGTCGCAGCGGCCGGACAGCATCGCCTCCATCACCTGCTGCGCGCCGGCGAACTTGATCGCCTCCACGTCCAGCCCGGCCTCCTTGAAGTAGCCCTTGTCCACGGCGGCGTAGAACGGCAGTCCCGCGGCCACCGGCCAGTAGCCGATGCGGACTCGGGGGCCGGCCTGGGCGCGCACGAAGGCGGGCGCGCCCAGCGCCGCGACCGTGGCGGCAGTCGCACCGAGCAGGCGGCGACGCGCGGGATTCAGGGACGGCGAATGGCTCATCGGGGGCTCCTCGTCGATCGCAAGACACCGACAGGCATCTTGTATACCGATTGGTGCACATGCATCTTTCATGCCATGCGGCGTCCCCGGCAACGACCGCCCCGGTGCCTCAACTTGGGGCCGATCTGCGCCAGGACGAGCGCGCACGCGCCCATCCCGGGCGCATGTCCTGCGCCACGCCTGCGTCAGCCACGCTCAGTTCGGCGGCGGGTCCCGGTGGCGTTCGAAATGCAGCCGATCGAACCACTGTCCGTGCAGTTCGAAGCTGCGGCGCGAATGCCCGAATTGCTGGAAGCCGTTGCGCTCCAGCACGCGCACCGAGGCGTGGTTCTCGGGCCGGGCCACGGCCTCCACACGCCACAAGCCGTGCGCGCCGAAAGCCTCGGCCAGGCACAGCGCCACGGCTTGCGAAGCCACGCCGCGTCCGCCGTCGTGCTCGCCGACGCGATAGCCGAGATCCGCGCAATTGAAGTGCAGCCGCTTGACCGCCGTGAGGTTGATGCGCCCCGCGATGCGGTCGTCGTCCAGCACCAGGTACTGGAACGCCTGGTCGCCGGCCCACGCGGCGGCGGCCGCGGCGATGGCGGCACCGACGCCCTCGTCGCTGTAGAACTTCGGGTCGCGGGCGGTGATCCAGCGCTCGAAATACGCGCGGTGCTCGAGCTCGAAGCGCAGCAACGCGGGGGCGTCGCCCGCTGCCACGCGCCGCAGGCGCAACGCGGTCAAGCCGGCGGACCGAACTGACCGGCCCGGGCGTGCTCCACGAGTTGGTCCAGCGCCTTGCCCCAGCCGGCGTGAAAGCCCATCTGCTCGTGCGCCTGGCGTGCCGGCGCGTCGCCGTGGCGCACCAGCGCGGTGTACTTCGTGCCGCGGTCGGAGTCCTGCAGCGCAATGATGGCGGTCATCAGGAACGGATGGGCCGTGGCCACATCCTTGGCCAGCGGGCGAAAGCCGGGCCCCAGGGCGCCCGTCCACACCAGCAACTCCTGGTCGACGACCTGCAGATAGCAGCCTGTGTTCGTGAAGCCCGGGCCTTCGGGGCCCTGCATCGTGGTCTGGAAGATCCCGCCCGGCTGCAGATCGATCTTGCAGGCGGTGGTCTTCCACGGCAGCGGACAGAACCACTTCATCAGGTGCTGCGGCTGCGTCCAGGCGGCCCAGACGAGGTGCCGCGGCACGTCGACGACGCGCTCGAGGATGAGGTCCAGATCGGGGTCGGAGTTCAGCAGGGAACGAGGCATCGTCGGCTCCAGGACAAGCGCTTGGGACAGCTGCCCACTCTACCGTCAGGTCAACTCCGGAAACGTCACGGGCGTGGCCACGTGGCCGGCGAACCAGTCGTGCACACGCAGGGCTTCGGCGCGCACGTCGTCCGCGATGGCGAAGTGCCGCATCATGTCGATGCCGTTGGGCTCCAGCAGCACGCCGGACTCGACGCACAACACGTCCGAGCCGGTGCGCACGATGCGCCAGGGCGCGAGACGCGCGCGCAGCAACGGCGCCAGCACCACGTTGTGCGACGACACGATCACCGCGCCACGCGCCGCCAGCCGATTGAGCACCGCGGTGGCGCCGGCCACCGACTCGATGTGGTTCGTCCCGCGAAAGATCTCGTCGATGAGGAATACCGCTTCGCGCGTGCCATCGGCAACGCGCAGCAGGGTCTGCGCGCGTCGCATCTCCGCCATGTAGAGGCTGTCGCCGATCTCGATCGAATCCTCGTGAACCATGCTGGACCAAACCGGCACCGTCGGCAGGGCCGCCCGCGTGGCGTAGCAATAGCCGAACGCACGCGCGACGAGCAGGTTCAGGCCGACGCCGCGCAGGAACGTGCTCTTGCCGACGCCGTTCTGGCCGGTGAGAAAGGCGCCGTCGCCCCGCAGGTTCAGCGACAGCGGCTGGGCGGCATCCAGCAACGGGTTGGCCATGTCGGCCAGCAACACGTCGCGGGCGGAAGACTCGCGCGCCCAACACCAGCGCGGCTGCTGTCGCAGATGTGCCATCAGGCAAAGCCGCCCTTCGCACTCCGCCAGCGTCGCGTAGAGCGTGCGCAGTCGTGCCAGATGGCCTTCGAGACAGGCGATGCGCGCGGGCGCCATGGCGAACTCCTGCAGCGTGAGCAGGTTGACGTAGTCCGTCGCCATCACCTTGCGTTCAAACGCATCGAAATCGAGTTCGCGCAGCAGGCGGCGCGCGTCGTCGACAGCGGCAGCCAGGTCATCCAGGACAGGATGCGGCGCCGCTCGCGCGACGTCGCCGAGATCGGCGATCGCCATCAGCATCGCCAGCACGGCACGCCGCTGGCGTCGGCAGAGCGCCAGCGGCGCATGAAAACGGATCTCCACCGCTCCGTAGACGCCCAGGTAGCCCAGTGCGAGCACGACACCGAGACCGCCCCAG
>Ga0302157_10004418_pt1 | contig 15307 bp, 13 predicted proteins | sample I_Bog_N3_3_FD_193502 | JGI IMG/M metagenome (GOLD analysis project Ga0302157, IMG submission 193502) | Peat permafrost microbial communities from Stordalen Mire near Abisko, Sweden - I_Bog_N3_3 | ecosystem: Environmental > Terrestrial > Soil > Wetlands > Peat | place: Sweden: Abisko, Stordalen...
TCCACAGCGCCAGGCCGTTCAGCGCCAGGCTCAGCACGGCCGAGCCCTGCACCACCTGGATCAGGCGGATTTCGGAAAAATGCCGCAGCACCAGGCCGAAGGTTATGGCGCTGACCACGATGCCGAGCAGCATCATGACACAGAGCATGGCAACGACCTTGGGCAGCAGGCGCGGCGGCGAGAGATCGGCGGCCAGCGCCATGCCGGAGGTTTGCACCGTGTGCAGACCGGCGCCCACCAGCAGGAACGCGAAGGCCGCGCCTGCCTTGCCGATCCAGGCCGGCCCGTTGCTATCACCCGAGAGCAGGATCAGCGCGAACGGCATGATGGCCAGACCGCCGAACTGCAGCAACGCGCCGATCCACATATACGGCACGCGGCGCCAGCCGAGCACGGATTTATGGTTGTCGGATTTGAAGCCGATCACCGCGCGGAACGGTGCGACGAATAGCGGCAGCGCCAGCATGACGGCGACGAGCCAGGCCGGCACGGCCAGTTCGACGATCATAACGCGGTTCAGCGTGCCGATCAGCAGCGTGACGGCGATGCCGACCGAAACCTGGAACAGCGACAGGCGCAACAGCCGGCCAAGCGGCAATTCGGCGCTGGCGGCATCGGCGAAGGGCAGGAATTCGGTACCGAAACGAGACCACAGGGCGGCGCCGCGGTTCATGAAACCGCGTTTCGGGCCGCCCAGGAAGCTTGGCCGCGCGGCGGCTGGCAAGCTCATTCGCGCACCAATTCCAAGCCTTGCGATTTATAGAAGCCGCTGGACACGCGGCGCGTGCGGCCGGGGCGCCAGAGATCCAGCGCGGGTGCCGCTTCGATACGGCGCAGCAACGCCGATTCAGCCACCGGCTCGATCGAGGGCGCGCGGTCGCCGCGCGGAAAGAAGCCGCCGGCGAAATGCATGACCGACAACGCCGGCGTGCGCGGCGCGAAGGTGAAGATGATCGAGCGATCCACGCGGAAGGCCAGTTGCGACAGCGCGGCCACCGTATCGCCGGCGCGGTAATGGATCAGGCTGTCCATGGCCACGACGTGATCGAACCGGCCGAGGCTGGTATCGAGCATGTCGCCGACCTGGAAATTGATCTCGCCTTCGCCCAGGCGTTGCGGCAGGCGTTCGCGCGCCAGCTGAATCAGCGTGGGGGAAAGATCGATGGCGGTGACATGGGCGCCGCGGCGCGCGGCTTCCACGGCCAGCGCGCCGGTGCCGCAGCCGGCATCCAGAATGCGGCGGCCGCGCAAATCATCGGGCAACCACGACAGCAGCGTGGCGCGCATCGTATCGCGGCCGGCGCGCACGGTGGCGCGGATGCCGCTGACTTTTTCGTCCGATGTCAGGCGGGCCCAGGCATCGGAGGCGACGCGATCGAAGTAGTTTTCGATCTGACCGCGGCGGAGCTGGTAGGTTTGGGAAAGCATTAGTCGAACCCCAGCAGATCGAAAATATGGCGGTCTTTCAGCGGCGTCGCGGCGATCGGCTTGGTGCCGGCCCACAGGCCGGCGGCGAGACGCAGATATTCAGCCTTTACGGCCTCGAGCTCCGGCGTGCTCTCCATTTCGAACAGCGTGGACTTCTTCAGGCGCGAACGGCGGATCACATCGAGATCAGGGAAGTGCGCCAAAGTTTGCAACCCGGCCGCCTCATTATATTTATCGATCTGATCGCAGCCGGCGCTGCGGTTCACGATCACGCCGCCGAGGCGCACATCGTAATTCTTCGATTTCGCGTTAATCGCCGCCACGATGCGGTTCATCGCGAAGATGCTGTCGAAGTCATTGGCCGCGACGATGATGCCGCGTTCGGCATGCTGCAGGGGGGCGGCGAATCCGCCGCACACCACGTCGCCCAGCACGTCGAACAGTACGACATCGGTGTCGTCGAGCAGATGATGCTCTTTAAGGAGTTTGACGGTCTGGCCGACGACGTAGCCGCCGCAGCCAGTGCCGGCCGGGGGGCCGCCGGCTTCGACACACATCACGCCGTTATAGCCGGGGAACACGAAATCCTCGGTGCGCAATTCCTCGCTGTGAAAATTCACTGTTTCCAGCACGTCGATCACCGTGGGGATCAGCGATTTAGTGAGGGTAAACGTGCTGTCGTGCTTGGGGTCGCAGCCGATCTGCAGCACGCGCTTGCCGAGCATGGAGAATGCCACGGAGAGGTTCGACGATGTGGTGCTCTTACCGATGCCGCCCTTGCCGTAAACGGCGAAGATTTTCGCCGTGCCGGCGGAGGCCGCCACATCCATGTGCACCTGCACACTGCCTTCACCGTCGCCACGCGACAGGAAGGGGCTGGGGCGGGCGATGGGTTTGGTTTCAATTGTCATGCTGCGGTCTCCAGCCCTACGCCTTCGAGGCGATCTTCGAGTTCTTCACCGGCGAGGCGCAGGCTTTCCAGCATGGCCGCATCGGGTTGCCAGTAGTTGCGCTCGTGCGCCTCGATCAGCCGGTTGGCGATTTTCGCCGACGCGACCGGATTCAGCTCCGCCATGCGGCGGCGCATCTCTACGTCGAGCACGTAGGTTTCAGTAAGCTGCTTGTAGACCCAAGGGTCCACCTGGCCGGTGGTGGCCGACCAGCCGAGCGTGTTGGTGACGCTCTGCTCGATATTGCGCACGCCTTCGTAGCCGTGTTCGAGCAGTGCTTCGTACCATTTCGGGTTCAGCGCGCGCGTGCGGGTTTCCAGCGCTACCTGTTCGCCGAGCGTGCGGATCGCACCCGTTCCGCGGGTCTGGTCGCCGACATAGACGGCCACGGGAGCACCGCGCGCCTTGCGGGCGGCGCCGGCGATGCCGCCGAGGCTATCGAAATACTGGTCGATCGTGGTAACGCCGAGCTCGACCGATTCCAGGTTCTGATAGGTCAGATCGACGGTTTTCAGAATGCCGCCGAGCACGGCGTCGTGGCGGACCGGCTTGCCGGTGACGCCATACGCAAAACCCTTGCGCTTGACGAAGGCGGTGGCCAGCTCGTCCTCGTCGGTCCAGGCGCCGGAATCCAGGATCTGATTGACGTTGGCGCCATATGCACCGTCGCCATTGCTGAAAACGCGCAAGGCGGCTTCTTCGAGGCTGCAATGATGCGCGGCCTGGTGGGCGAGCGCGTGGGCACGGATGTAATTCTGCGCGGCGGGTTCGTCTTCCTGCGCGGCCAGCAAGGCGGCTTCGGCGAGCAGGCGGGTTTGCAGCGGCAGCAGATCGCGGAAAATGCCGGACAGGCTGATGACGACATCGATGCGCGGGCGGCCTAGTTTTTCGAGCGGCACCAGTTGCGCGCCGGCGACGCGGCCATAGCTGTCCACGCGCGGTTCGGCGCCCATCAGCCACAGCGCCTGGGCGATCGGGCCGCCTTCGTTTTTCAGATTGTCGCTGCCCCAGAGCACCATGGCGACGGTTTCGGGCAGCGCGCCGGTATCCTGCTTATGGCGGGACAGCAGCCGTTCGGCCTGGATGGCGCCATCCTGCACAGCGAAGCGGCTGGGAATGCGGAACGGATCGAAGCCGTGCAGATTGCGGCCCGTGGGCAGCACATCCTGGTTGCGCAACAGATCGCCGCCGGGCGCGGGGCGCGTGAAGCCGCCATCGAGGGCGTGCAGCAGGGCAGGCAATTCAGCATCTGCGGCCAGCAGCGCGTCGAGCTTGGCGCGCTCTTCGGGATCTTCGATGCCAGCGGCATCCAGCATTTCGGCGCGCGCCCGCGGGCCCGGCGGCTGACCGATGACGTGCAGGCCGTGCGGAATCAGCGTGTATTCGAGTTCGAGCAATTTGGTGGCCAGCGGCTCGATGGCGGCTTCGGGATTTTCCCAGGCCGGCTCGGCTTGTGCCAGGTCGACGGCGGCAGCCTGGGTCTGGATCAGCGCGGCCAGGCCGTCGTGTTCTGCCTGAGTGGCTTCCGGCGGCAGGGCGCGCCAACGGTCCAGCGAGGCTTTCAAATCGGTCAGGCCACGATACAGGCCGGCCTGGGTGATGGCGGGCGTGAGGTGGCTGATCAGCGTGGCGAACGAACGTCGCTTGGCCAGCATGCCCTCGGATGGATTGTTCGATGCGTAGAAATAAAAGTTCGGCAGATCGGTGATCAGCCGGTCGGGCCAGCAGCTTGCCGACAGGCCGGTTTGCTTGCCGGGCATGAATTCCAGCGCGCCATGGGTGCCGAAATGCAGTACCGCGTTGGCGCCGAAATCTTCCTTGATCCAGCGGTAGAAAGCCGAAAACGCGTGGGTGGGCGCGAAGCCGGTTTCGAACAGCAGGCGCATCGGGTCGCCTTCGTAGCCGAAGCCCGGCTGGATGCCGACGAAGACGTTGCCGAAATGCGCGCCGAGGACGAAAATCGAGCTGCCATCGGATTGCGCGCGGCCGGGCGCCGAGCCCCATTGGCGTTCGATATCGGTCAGATAACGCTCGCGCCGCACGTGGTCGTCGGCGGTGATGCGGGCCGCGACGTTGGCCACCGCGCCAAGTTGTTCGGCATTGCCGTGCAGGATTTTGTCGCGCAGCGCATCGACGGTTGCCGGCACATCGACGTTGTAGCCGCCGGCCTGCATGGCGGTGAGCGTATTGAACAGCGATTCGAACACGGCCAGGTAGGCCGCGGTGCCGATATTGCCCGCGTTCGGCGGGAAGCAGAACAGCACGATGGCGAGTTTTTTCTCGGCGCGCGCGGTGCGGCGTAATTTCACGAGTTTTTCGACGCGGGCGGCCAGCATGGCGGCGCGTTCGACGTGCACTTCCATGTCGTTCTTGTGTTCGCCCTGCACGCCGAGGCGGCCGCCGAAGGTGATCGGGGCGATGGCGCCATCGAGCTCCGGCATGGCCACCATCATCGTGGCTTCCACCGGCGTCAGGCCGCGGGCGTCACCTTCCCAATCGGCCAGGGTCTGGAATTCCACCGGGTGGGCGGCGATGTAGGGCACGTTCAGGCCGGTCAGCGCCACTTCGGCGGCGTGGGCATCGTTATAGGCGGGGCCGCCGACGAGCGAGAACCCGGTGAGCGAAATCATCGCATCGATGGTTGGCACGCCATCCTGGACGAAATAGCGGTCGATCGCCTCGCGCGCATCGAGGCCACTGGCGAAACCGGGGATGACTTTCAGGCCCCGCGCCTCGAGGGCGGCGATAACGCCATCGTAATGGCCGGCGTTGCCGGCCAGGACGTAGCTGCGCAGCACGAGCACGCCAACGGTGCCGTTCCTGCCCAGGGAGGGCAGTTCGGCCAGGTCCTCAAACATGCGATGCTGGGCGCGGGGATGATAGAGGCCGATTTCGGGATAGGAGATCGGCGGGGCCACCTTGATACCCTGCACGGCCTGGGCGCGCGGGCCGGCGGCGTAGCGCGTGACCAGCAGGCGGACCATGTTGGCGAAATTATCTTCCGAGCCCGAGAGCCAGTATTGCAGGCTGAGGAAATAAGCGCGGACATCCTGCGCCGTGCCCGGAATGAAGCGCAGCAGCTTGGGCAACTGCTTCAGCATTTTCAGCTGACCCTTGCCGCTGCTGTTGCTGCCGCTCTGCTTGGAGCCGCGCAGGCGTTTCAGCAGGCCGGCGATGCCGCTGGCCGGGGCGGACATGTCGAATTTGCCGGCGCGCGTCAGTTTCACGACCTCGCCCGCGGACATCAGGCAGACCATGGCGTCGCAATGATCGCGGCGGGCGGTGAGCGCCGGTAGTACGGCACGGATGTGCTCGTCGAGAAACAGCATGGAGACCAGGACGATATCGGCGCGGCTGATATCATCGACGCAGGTTTTCAGATCGTCGGTGTTGGAAGCCCAATCATCGGCGGTGTGCAAAGCCAGTTCCAGGCCGGGCACATCGCGGCGCACCTGCGCCTCGGCGGCCAGCAGCGCGCTGGACATGTGGCTGTCCATGGTGACAACCACCATGCGCACCGGTGTCGCAGCATGGACCTGGCTAACGTGCATAATGGGCCTTTGCCTCGTACAGCGTTTCGACCGTGATCGTGGCGACACCTTGCTGGGCGGCGAAATTCTCGGTGTTGCGGCGAGCCTTGCCGCGCACGAAGAACGGGATCTTGCCGAGTTCCTTTTCGGCTTCCGGCGCCCATTGCAGGACCAGGGCGGTGGGCTGGCCGTTATTGGCCGCGGTGGGCGCGGGTGCTGCTTGCGCCGCGGCGCCGAGATGCGAGGGAGCCGCGTCGATGTGGAATTCGAAATCCTCGCGGAACATGCCCAGTAGGTGTTCCTCGAGGCCCATCATCAGGGGCGCGACCCAGGTGTCGAAAATGACGTTGGCGCCCTCAAAACCCATTTGCGGGGCGCGGCGGGCCGGGAAATCCTGCACGTGAATCGGCGCCGAAATCACCGCGCATGGCACTTTCAGCCGCTTGGCGATGTGGCGTTCCATTTGCGTGCCGAGCACGAGCTCGGGCTCGGAGTCGGCGATGGCTTTTTCGATTTCGAGGTAGTCGTCGCTGATCAGCGCCTCGACACCGTGGCGGGCGGCGGCCTCGCGCACGTCGCGGGCGAATTCGCGGCTGTAGGTGCCCAGGCCCACGACCGTGAAGCCCAGTTCGGTGGCGGCCATTTCGGCCGCGGCGATGGCGTGGGTGGCGTCGCCGAAGACAAAGACGCGTTTTCCGGTCAGGTAATTCGCATCGACGCTGCGCGAATACCACGGCAGGCGGGAGGATGGATCGTTCAGCGCGGGCGCCGGATCGACGCCGGCCATTTCGGCCACCTCGGTGATAAACCGGCGCGTTGCGGCCACGCCGATCGGCACGGTGGTGACGTTCTTCTGGCCGTATTTGCGGGCCAGGAACGATGCGGCCACGCCGGCCACTTCGGGGTAGAGGACGACGTTGAATTCGGCGTTGCCGAGGCGCTTCAGATCATCCGGCGAAGCGCCGAGCGGGGCGGTGACGTTGATGTCGATGCCGAGGCTGGTGACGATGTTGCTGACCTCGATCACGTCGTCGCGGTGACGGAAGCCGAGCGAGGTGGGGCCGAGGATGTTGCAGCGGGGTTTTTCACCTTCGATGCGTGCGGGTTTGTCGCCGGCGAAGGCGCGGACCAGCTGATAGAAGGTTTCGGCGGCGCCCCAGTTTTCTTTTTTCTGGTAGGCGGGCAGTTCCACGGCGACCACGGGCACCGGCAGGTTCAGCGCCTTGGCCAGGCCGCCCGGGTTGTCCTGAATCAATTCGGCGGTGCAGGAGGCGCCGACCAGCAGGGCCTCGGGCTTGAACCGTTCATAGGCTTCGCGCGCCGAGGTCTTGAACAATTCGGCGGTGTCGCCGCCGAGGTCGCGGGCCTGGAACGTTGTGTAGGTGACGGGCGGCCGCGTGTCGCGGCGCTCGATCATGGTGAACAGCAGGTCGGCGTAGGTATCGCCCTGCGGCGCGTGCAAAACGTAGTGCACGCCGCGCATGCTGGAAGCGATGCGCATGGCGCCAACGTGCGGCGGGCCTTCGTATGTCCAGAGCGTTAGTTGCATTGTATGGCGCTCGGGAAGTCATAAGACAGGCGTTCTTTTTTGAAAAAAAGAACCAAAAAACTTTTGCAAATGCGTCCGGCGACCGTGTCAACGCGGCCAGGTTGGTCCGCCCCCGTAAGAGCAAGAGTTTTTTGGTTCTTTTTTTCAAAAAAGAACTTCTTGCCTTGCGCTTTCATACCGCGAGCCTCGACCGGCGATCCAACGGCCGCGCAAAAAGGCCGGTAAGATCGGAAGCCTGCTCGTAGCCCTGGATCGGCGTGAACAGCAGCTCGATCGACCATTTCGTCGGCAAACCTTCCGCCTCGAGCGGATTGGCCAGGCCCAGGCCGCACACGGTCAGGTTGGGCCGCGCGGCGCGGCAGCGGTCGAGTTGTTTGTCCACATCCTGGCCTTCGGCCAGGAAGGTGCCTTCCGGCAGCAGATCGAGTTCCGGGCCCATATGGGCGCGGTGCAGATAGGGGGTGCCGACTTCCACGAGCGTCATGCCGAGCTCGCGGGCGGCGAAGCGGGCCAGCGGGATTTCGAGCTGCGAGTCGGGAAAGAAGAAGATGCTTTTACCGGCCAGCGTGGCGCCGGCGCGAGCGATGGCCTGGCGGGCGCGTTGTTCCGGCATGGCGGTGACGGCCTGGAACAGAGTGGGCGACACGCCGAAGGACTCGGCCGCGGCGCGGAGCCAGAGCGTGGTGCCTTCGGCGCCGAGCGGGAACGGGGCGATCAGCGTGGTGGCGCCGCGGGTTTCGAGCGCGCGGGCGGTATCGGCCAGGAAAGGCTGGGCGAGCAGCACGCGCGTGTTGGGTCCGACCGCGGGCAATTCGGTGGAGAGGCGCGGCGGCAAGAAGCCGACGTTATGGATTCCGAGCGCCGTGAACAGGCGGCGGAACTGGTCCTCGACGGCTTCGGCCAGGGCGCCGGCCACCAGCAACGCGGGTTCGGCGTTGGCGGCCGAATCGGGCAGCACGGGCACGAGCGCGGCCAGGGCCGCATCCTCGCCCTGGGTAAAAGTGGTTTCGATGCCGCTGCCGGAATAGGACAGCACGCGCACGCGCGGCATCATGGTTTTCGACAGGCGCTGCGCCGCGCGGTTCAGATCGAGTTTTATAACCTCGCTGGGGCAGGAGCCGACCAGGAAGAGTAGTTTGATTTCGGGACGGCGTTCGATCAACTGGCCGACCACGCGGTCGAGTTCGGCATTCATATCCGCCATGCCGGCCAGATCGCGTTCTTCCATGATCGCGGTGGCGAAACGGGGCTCGGCGAAGATCATCACGCCGGCGGCGGATTGGATCAGGTGGGCGCAGGTGCGGGAGCCGACGACGAGGAAGAAAGCATCCTGGATCTTGCGGTGCAGCCAGACGATTCCGGTGAGGCCGCAGAACACCTCGCGCTGGCCGCGTTCGAACAGGATGGGGGCATCGCTGCAGCCAGCTTTACCACTCAAGCCAGACTTACCGTTCAAGCCAGTCTGGGTCGCGGCGCGCGTTGCCGCCACGTGGGTCACGTGAGTGAGCCTACCTGGCCGGCAGGGGCTTCGCGGCGAGCCGCACGCAGTTTCAGAACGAACTGGGTGGCGTTGACGACGTAGGACAGGTATGCGGCCAGGGCCAGCAACATCAGATCGCGCGGGGCGACGGCGCCGGAAAACAGGGCGGCGAGATAGGCGGTGTGCAGCGTCAGCACGAGCATGCTGAACACGTCTTCCCAGAAGAAAGCGCGGGCAAACAGGTATTTGCCGAACACTTTGCGTTCCCAGATCGCGCCGGTGATCATGATAGTGTAGAGCACCAGCGTCTTGACGACGATGCTGGCGGTGGCGGCGGTGAAGCCCTGGCCGGTGGCCATGTAGCGCATTACCAGCGTGAGGCTCATCAGGAACACCAGGAACTGCACCGGGGCCAGGATGCCCTGCACGAGGGTCCAGGGCGTGGCGTCGCGCCGGCGGCGTTCATCCGGCGTGTAGAGCATGGTCCGTTTCTCCGGCGGATTACGATGGTAATCGTGCTGCACCGCGGCGCGGCCGCTGGCGGCGGCCCAGGGCGATGCATCGACGGCGTTCAGCAGACGTCCGATGGAATTTTCAGCAAACATTGCTTGACACCGCTCCTGCGGCACGGCCCGGTCCGGCCCGTTTGGTTACGGGGCGACAATCGAGCGCGGCATGCCGATGCATCTGGCCGCCACTGCCGGGATGGATCTGATGGGTGTGCATCGCGTCCTCCCTGTTCCTGGCGACCGTGGGTGGAGGCTAAGCCGGCCGAAATCCATCTGTCAAGCAAACCTAACGTCAATCAGAGTTGACACAACGATCCGAAAGCGTTGAACTCAAAAAGTGAGGTTGGAGGACGCATGTCCGGGTCCGTGCTGCGCATTGGTAGCGGTCAGTTGGCCTTCGACGGCGGTGCCCCGGCACCCTGGAAGCGGGCCGATTCGCGGCTGCCCCGGGTTACGCTGGCGCAGGCGATCGAGGCGCAAATCGTGCCGCGCCTGGTGGTGCGGCGAGGCGCCCCTAGCGTAATCGCGCCGCAATCCGGAGCGCCGGCGCTGACGGCCGTAGGGCAGGATGTGGTGGAACTCGCCGAGCTGGCGCTGCGCGGCGACGAGCCGGCCATGCGCATACGCATGCAGGAGGCCGCCGCGCGGCAAGGGTTGGACTCGGTGTGCCTGGACCTGCTGGCCCCGGCCGCGCGCTACCTGGGGGCGCTATGGGAAGAGGACCTTTGCAGCTTCACCGATGTCACGCTGGGCATGATGCAACTGCAGGCATCGCTGCATATGATTACGGTGGGGGCGCAGGAAAGTCCGACCGAAGGGTTCCGCCGCCATCGCATCGCGCTTGCCGCGGCGCCCGGGGAGCACCACCGCTTCGGGCTGAGCATGGTGGGCACATTCTTCCGCAAGGCCGGATGGTCCGTCACCACGCTGGACGATTCGACGCTGCCGGACCTGGCGGCGCTGCTGCGGCGCGAGTGGTTCGGCGTGCTGGGCATATCGGTGGGCAGCGAGCAACGGTTGGAGCGGCTGGCGGCGGTGCTGCCGCGGCTGCGCGATGTTTCGCGTAACGCTTCACTGAGCGTGCTCGTCGGCGGACCGATCTTTGTTGCCCACCCGGAGCTGGCGGGGCAGATCGGCGCCGATGGAACCGCCACCGATGGCGTGCAATCCGTGTGGGTGGCGGAAAATCTGCTTGCGGAGAGGTCGAATAGCGGTTGAGGAAGGCGCCATGGGAAGCCGACAAGGCTGATTGTGGGGAGGAGCGCCGCCTTGGGAGAGAATATTATACGTGAAGGCATTTTTCGCTCCACAGACATCCTTCTCAGGCCTGGACGCGGAAGCGGCCGGCGCACTGATTACGGCTGTCACCGACGTGGCGCTGATCGTGGACGCCCAGGGCATCATTCGGGACCGGTCCTTCCAGACAGAGGAGCTGGCGGAGGAGCTTGAGCAGGGAAGCAGCTGGATCGGCCGCGCCTGGATCGACACCGTCAGTATAGATAGTCACGCCAAGGTGCGGGCGATTCTGAAGGATGCCGAAGCGGGCGCGCCCGGCCGTAACCGGCATGTTAACCACACCACGCTGAGCGGCGCGGATGTGCCGATCGTCTATTCGGCCATGCGGGTGGGCAATAGCCGCGACATCATTATTTGCGGCCGCGATCTGCGATCGATTTCGACGCTGCAACGCCGCCTGCTGGATGCGCAGCATTCCATGGAGCGCGACTACACCCGCCTGCGCCAAGTGGAGACGCGCTATCGGCTGCTGTTCCAGATGTCGCCCGAGGCGGTGCTGATCGTGGATGCGGTGACGCAACGCGTGGTGGAAGCCAATGCCGCGGCGACGCGAATCCTGGAAGGCCCCAACGCCAGGCTGATCGACCGCAGCTTCACCGATCTTTTCAACGCCGAAAGCCAGCTGGCCTTGCAGGCGCTGCTGGCCGGCATGCGGGTGGCCGCGCGCGGCGAGGAAATCCGCGCCCGGCTGGCCGATAGCCAACGCGAAATCCTGGTTTCGGCGGCGCTATTCCGGCAGGAGAACGCCACCTTCTTCCTGATTCGGCTGGCCGGGGCACCGGCCGAGGGCAGGCGCGAGGTTGCGGCCACGCCAGCCCGCGCCGGGTTCGCGCAAATGGTGGAGCACGCGCCGGACGGCATTGTGCTGACCACGCCGGATGGGCTGATCCTGGCCGCCAACCCGGCGTTCCTGGACATGGCCGAACTGGCCGGCGAGGAACAGGCGCGCGGCGAGCCGCTGGACCGCTGGCTTGGCCGGCCGGGCGTGGACCTGGATGTGCTGATGGCCAATCTGCGCCAGCGCGGCGCGGTGCGGTTATTCGCCACCAGCCTGCGCGGTGAATTCGGCGCCAAACTGGATGTGGAGTTGTCGGCCGCCGCCCTTGGCGAGGGCGGCGCCGCGGCGTTCGGGTTCACCATTCGTAACGTCGGCCGAAGGCTGGGCAACGACCGCCGCGCCGGGCTGGAAATGCCGCGCAGCGTAGAGCAACTGACCGAACTGATCGGCCGGGTTTCGCTGAAGGAGCTGGTGCGCGAATCGACCGACATGATCGAGCGGCTGTGCATCGAGGCGGCGCTTGAGGTGACCGGCGATAACCGCGCTTCGGCGGCCGAAATGCTCGGGCTGAGCCGGCAGAGCCTGTACGTGAAACTACGCCGCTATGGACTCGGCGATTTGGATGATGAGCCCAAGATATGAGCAGCACTGTGAGCGGCACGCCTCTCGCCTACCCGCAGCCGGCCGCGATCGCGACGCTGCTGAAGCCGATTACCTGGTTCGCGCCGATGTGGGCGTTCAGTTGCGGCATCATTTCGGCCGGGCAGCCGGTGGCCGGGAAATGGGGGCTGATCGCGCTGGGCGTCGCGCTGTGCGGGCCGCTGGTGACCGGCACGAGCCAGGCGGCCAATGATTGGTACGACCGGCATGTCGATGCCATTAACGAACCGAACCGGCCGATTCCGTCGGGGCGCATTCCGGGCCAGTGGGGCCTGTATATCGCCATCATCTGGACGCTGGTTTCGCTGGCGGCGGCCGCTTTGCTGGGCTGGCTGGTGCTGGCCGCGGCCTCATTAGGGCTGCTTCTGGCGTGGCTGTATTCCATGCCGCCGGTGCGGCTGAAAAAGAACGGCTGGTGGGGCAATGCCGCCTGCGCGGCCTGCTACGAAGGGCTGCCCTGGGTAACGGGTGCGGCCATCATGGGCGGCGGGCACGTGCCGGCGGCGCCGGTGCTGATATCGGCCGCGCTGTACAGTTTTGGCGCGCACGGCATCATGACGCTGAACGATTTCAAGTCGGTTGAGGGCGACAAGCAGATGGGCATCGATTCGTTGCCCGTGCTGTTGGGCGTGAAGCGCGCCGCCGTGGTGGCCTGCATCGCCATGGCGCTGCCGCAAGGCGTGATGATGGTGCTGCTTTCGGCGTGGGGGCATCCTTATCAGGCGGCCGGCGTGGGCGCGGTACTGTTCACGCAATTGATGTTAATGGGGCGGTTGTTGCGCGACCCCAAGGCGCAGGCGCCCTGGTATAATGGGACCGGGACTACGCTTTACGTGGCTGGAATGATGATTACGGCGTTCGCGCTGCGGCACTGAAGGAAGAAACTTTGCGCGTCTGTCGCCAATGTAGTCGGCGACAGCCAAGCAAAAGTTTTTGGTTCTTTTTTCAAAAAGAACCCTTTCTTAACACTTAGGAGACGATCCAATGACCGAAGTTTTCGACGTAGCGGTGATTGGCGGCGGCCCGTCGGGCGCTACCGCAGCCTACGAACTAGCGCAAAAAGGCCACTCCGTGCTGCTGCTGGATAAGGCCGGCCGCATCAAACCCTGCGGCGGCGCCATTCCGCCGAAACTGCTGACCGACTTCGACGTGCCGGAAAGCCTGCTGGTGGCGCGCGTGAACGGCGCCACGATCGTTTCCCCCAAGGCGCGGCATGTATTCATGCGCATTAGCGATCCCGCCGGCTTCGTGGGCATGGTAGATCGCGACGTCTTCGATGAATGGTTACGCAACCGTGCGGCCGGCGCCGGCGCCGAACGCCGCACCGGCACGTATGAGCATATCACGCGCGAAACCGCCGGCTATGCCACGGTGCATTACACGAGCAAGGATGGCCAAGCGCATGCCGTGAACGCGCGCCAGGTGATCGGCGCCGATGGCGCGCTTTCCGCCGTGTGCAAGGAGAATATCGGCGCGCATGCGCCGTTCGTGTTCGCCTACCACGAAATCATCAAGGCGCCGACCGATGTGGCGAATTACAACGGCAATAGCTGCGATGTTTATTACGACGGCAGGCTGTCACCGGATTTCTATTCGTGGATTTTTCCGCATGGCGATACGGTGAGCGTGGGCACGGGCTCGGCGCAGAAGGGATTTTCGCTGAAGCAGAGCGTTGGGCAACTGCGCGACATCGCGGGATTGGACAAGACCGAAACCATCCGCCGCGAAGGCGCGCCGCTGCCGCTATACCCGCTGAAAAAATGGGACAACGGCCGTGACGTGCTGCTGGCCGGCGATGCGGCCGGCTGCGTGGCGCCGGCCAGCGGCGAAGGCATTTATTACGCCATGCTGGGCGGCCGCCTGGCGGCCGACGCGGTGGCGGAATGCCTACGCACGGGTGACGCGCGCGCATTGGGCCGCGCCCGCAAGCGGTTCATGCGCACGCACGGAGGTGTGTTCTGGATTCTGGGATTCATGCAGAATTACTGGTATAAGTCGGATTGGCGACGCGAGCGGTTCGTGGCCATTTGCGGGGACCAGGACGTGCAGGATTTGACGTGGGATGCCTACATGAACAAGGAATTGGTGAAAGCCAAGCCGCTGGCGCATGTGCGCATTTTCTTCAAGAACATCGCTTACCTGACCGGATTGGCCGCCGCTTGAGCTTCTGGTCCGCGGTTTCGAGCCCCTATGGCATCGCCGGCGGTATCGGCGCCATCATTCTGGGAACCGGCGGGCTGTTGACCGAAATCGGGCCTTGGTACCGCGGCTTGAACAAACCGAGCTGGCAGCCGCCTGACTGGCTTTTCGGGCCGGCCTGGACGCTGATTTTTGCCTTCGCGGCCTGGAGCGCTGGGCTGGCCTGGAAAACCGCGCCGAGCGAGGGCTGGCGCATTACGTTGGTGCTGCTGTTCCTGGCAAACGGGGCGCTAAACATTGTCTGGAGCTTGCTGTTTTTCAAATGGCGCCGGCCGGATTGGGCGCTGCGCGAAGTGGCGCTGCTGTGGCTATCGATCGTGGTGCTGATGCTGTGGGTGGGAGACGCCACGGCGCAGGGCGCGCTGTTGCTGTTGCCGTATCTGCTGTGGGTTTCGTTCGCGGCCTATTTGAACCGCACGATCGTTAGGCTGAACGGAGGGTTCGCGTGAAGTGCGCGACGTTGGCCGGTTTGCTTTGGACCGTTTCCGTTGGGGCTTTCGCCCAGCCGGCGTCATCCGTGCAAGTGACCGGCATGGTCGCTCATCCGGGGCCGGTGGCGCTGGCCGTGCTGAAGCAGGTGACCGTGACCGGCAGTTTCCATACGATGGCGGGCCAGGAGTCGCACCATTGGACCGGGCCGCTGCTGCTCGATGTAGTGGATAGGGCCAGCATGACCGACGCGCCGGGCAAGAAAACCCATATGCAGCACGCGATCCTGGCGCGCGGATCGGATGGCTACGCCGTGGCCGTGGCGATCGGTGAAATCGACTCGCGCGGCGAGGGTAAGCAGGTAATCGTGGCGTTGGAGCAAGACGGCAAGCCGTTACCCACGCCGCGGCTGGTGGTGCCCAACGATGCGGCGTTCGCGCGCGGGGTGCGCGATTTGGTGGGGCTGGAGGTCAGGTAAGAAAGCGGGTCATTTTTTAAA
>Ga0302157_10004420_pt1 | contig 15304 bp, 14 predicted proteins | sample I_Bog_N3_3_FD_193502 | JGI IMG/M metagenome (GOLD analysis project Ga0302157, IMG submission 193502) | Peat permafrost microbial communities from Stordalen Mire near Abisko, Sweden - I_Bog_N3_3 | ecosystem: Environmental > Terrestrial > Soil > Wetlands > Peat | place: Sweden: Abisko, Stordalen...
GGCATCGGCATTACGCCCAGCGTGGCGGACATCGTCGGCAACCCGAAGAAGATCAAGATCGTCGAAGTGGATGCCGCTCAGGTGCCCCATTATCTGCCTGACGTCGATGCGGCGGTGATCAATACCAACTATGCCATCCAGGCCAAGCTGGACCCGGCCAAGGACGCCATCGCCCGCGAGGCCGCCGACAGCCCCTATGTCAATCTGCTGGTGGTGCGTACCGCCGATGTGGGCAAGCCCTGGGTCAAGACCCTGGTGACGGCCTATAACTCCGCCGAGGTGAGAGACTATGTCCTGAAGAAATATCCTGGGATCGTCGTTCCTGGTTTCTAAGGCGAAAAGGCCTGCATCGGTAATGGTGCGGGCCTTTTTTATGCCGATCGGGCATCCAGCAGAGCCTGGGCCATTTCGGCGAAGCCGTATCCGCCGGGGGATGGGGTGATCCAGGTCGGGCCATGGCTCATCTGTGGCAGAAAGTCGGTGACGGTGGCGACCCCGACGCTGTTGGGCAGGGTCTTGAACATGGGCTCGTCGTTGATGGAATCTCCGGAATAGATCAGCCGCTGGCCTTCGGCATCGATGTCCAGGCCGAAGCGTTCGGCCAGCAGGCGGCGGGACATTTCCAACTTGGTGTAGGCCCCGAACCAGGCCAGAACCCAAAGGTTATTGACCGTGGTGGAGCAGCCGAAGCTTTTCAGCAGGCGCAGCAAGTCGCTCCTGTCCGCTGGGGCGTTGAAGGCAAGGCTGGTCAGGCGGAAGGGTTGATCGGCGGCGATGCTCAGATTGGGCAGGGCGGTCAGAGCGGCTTGGCGGATTTTCTCCAGACAGCGGCGGCTCTTGGCCAGATCTTCGCGGCCAAGCCAAGGGACGATGTCGGGAATATGTCCGCTCTTGGGGATATGGAAATAGAGGCCGCCGTTCTCGGCGATCACCGCATCCACCGGCCACATGCGTACCATCTGATCGCACCATCCGGCGGGGGCGGCGGTGACGGGGATGACCTTAATTCCGGCCTTTTGCAGGCGGCTCATGGCCCTGAAGGTCTCGGGCGGCAGGCGGCCCCCATGGGTCAGGGTGTCGTCCACATCGGTCAGCACATAATCAATGGCGCGTAGCCGTTCCGCCGAGGCTTCGTCCAGGGGTGTGGGTTTCTCAGAAGAGAGCATGTGAAATATCTTCTTGAAACGGCAGGAATTTACAAGGGATTTATGCGGGTCGTCATATGAGCCATGCATAATGACATGGATAATATGTGATTATAAATTGACATATTCCACCAATTTAATGGATATTGTCTCCCGCTTGTCGATGCCCTGGCCAGTTCCGGTTGGGGCCATAGGGGAGGGACATCGGGTTCCATGTCGCAATCAAAGCTGATTTCCCTGGCCGAGGCGGTGCGCCGCTATAGCTGGGACGGGATGCAATATGCCAGCGGAGCCGCTCTTCCGGTGGGGTCCGACGCCATCATTTTCGGGCGCGAGCTGTTGCGTCAGGGGCGGCGCGATCTGCACGCCATCTTCCATTGCAACAGCCAGCAGCTGAACCTGCTGGCCGGGGCCGGGGCGGTGACCAAGGCCGAATGCGGCTTCTCGGCGCTGGAGGTCTTCGGCTTTGCCAATGGCCTGCGCCGCGCCGTGGAAAGCGGCCAGCTGGCCTTGGAGGATTACTCCAATCTGGCCATGCCGCTGCGTCTGCTAGGCGGGGCTTTGAACTGGCCTTTCGTGCCGGCCACGGTGAACATCGGCTCCGACATCCAGCACCGCTCGGCCTTTGCCCCCGACGACTATCCCGCCAAGTCGAAGATTCCTACCGTCACCGATCCCTTCACCGGGCGGCAGATCGGCGCTTTCAGCGTCTTGCAGCCGGATGTGGCCGCCATTCATGTGACCCTGGCCGACGCTTCGGGCAACTCCATCATCCTGGGCAGCGAATGGAGCCGGGTCGAGCTGTCGCGGGCCGCCAAGAAAGTGGTGATCATCGCCGATTCCATCGTCGATGGGGCTTGCATCCGTCAGTTCCCCAATCTGGTGCGCATCCCCGACATCATCGTCGAGGCGGTGGTCCATTGGCCCCTGGCAGCTTGGCCGCAAAGCTCTCCCGGCATGTACGACGTGGACGAGGAGCATATGAAATTCATGAATAAAGCCCTCTCTACCGAGCAGGGCACCGCCGACTATATCCGCGATTTCGTCACCAGCTATAGCGATGTCGACAGCTATCTGGACGTCATCGGTCGCGATAAGGTGGCGAAGCTGCAAGACAGCACCACCAGCTTTCTGCTCGACCCTTACCGGCAGTGGATCTTGACGCCGGCTCAGGTGGCGGAGGTGACGCCATGAGCGACTTTACCCGCCAGGAAATGATGGCCATCGCCACCGGCCGGGAAATCCGCGACGGCGAGCTGGCCATCTTCGGCGTCGGCCTGTCCATGCTGGCCGGCTATTTCGCCCAGGAAAACCATGCCCCCAACCTGCGGACCATGACCGAGGGCGGCGTCTATGGCGCTACCCCGGTGGGCGGTCTGCCCTGGGGCATCGAGTGCAATCGCATTTCGTCCAACGCCACCAGCTTTTCCTCGGCCCTGGATGCCTTGGGCTTCCTGGTGGCCTCAGGGCGCTGCGATGTCGGTGTCATCGGCGCCGCGCAGGTGGATAGGTTCGGCAACGTCAATACCACCGGCATCTGGGACGGCGAGATCGGCCCCAGCTTCCGTCCCCCCAAGACCCGCCTGCCGGGAGCCGGCGGGGCCAACGACATCGCCTGCGGGGCCAAGCGCTTCATCATCATGGTGACCCACGAGCCCAAGCGCTTTGCCGAGAAAGTCACCTATATCAGCTCGCCCGGCTATCTTGACGGCGGCGACTCCCGCAAGGACTATGGTTTTGTCGGCGGCGGCCCTTCGGCCATCATCACCACGCTGGGCATCCTGCGGCCCCAGGCCGGGACCAATGAATTCATCCTGGACGGCTGGTTTCCTTTCTCCAGCATCGAGGAGATCAAGGCCAATACCGGCTGGGACCTGAAGGTCTCGACCAGCGCCAAGGTCATCCCCGAACCCACCGTCCAGGAACTGGCAAATCTGCGCAAGGTCGATCAGACCGGCGCTCTGAGGAAGCAATAACCATGACCGATACTCCCTTCCTGTTGCGCGCCGATGATCAGGGCGTGGCCACCATCACCCTGAACCGTCCCCAGGCCCGCAATGCTTTGTCTTTGGGCATGCTGAAGGCTCTGCGGGCCGAGCTGAAAGCCCTGGCTGCCGACACGTCCATCAGCGTGGTGATCATCGCCGGGGCCGGTCCGGCCTTCTGCGCCGGTCACGACCTGAAGGAGCTGCATTCCGGCGGTTATGACGAAATCTACGTCGATCTGCTGTTCGCCGAATGCGCCGAGGTCATGCAGGCCATCGTTACTCTGCCCAAGCCGGTCATCGCCCGCGTCCACGGCGTCGCCACCGCCGCCGGGGCTCAATTGGTCGCCAGCGCCGATCTGGCCTTCGCCGCCGAGGATTCCCGTTTCGCCACGCCGGGGGTGAATATCGGCCTGTTCTGCTCGACGCCCATGGTGGCCTTGTCGCGCAATGTCTCGAAAAAGCAGGCCATGCAGATGCTGCTGTCGGGCGATCTGATCGATGCTCCCACGGCCTTGCGCTTTGGGCTGGTCAACGAGTTGGCTCCCGCTGACAAGCTGGAGGAGGTCACGGCGGCCTATGCCCGCAAGCTGGCGTCGAAATCGCCTCTGACCCTGGCCATTGGCAAGGAAGCCTTCTACCGTCAGGCCGAGCTGCCGCTGGACGAGGCCTATGGCTATACCCGTCGTGTGATGGCCGATAACCTCAAGGCCGAGGACGCCCGCGAAGGCATCGGCGCATTCCTGGAGAAGCGTCCGCCCGTCTGGTGCGGGCGCTGAGGATGGTCGAGCTGTTTTATCCAGACGCTTTGCTGGCCCGCGTCCTGAAATCGGTCAATACCATCGCCATGGTGGGGGCCAGCACCAACTGGAACCGGCCCAGCTACTTCGTCATGAAGTACCTGCAGGGCAAGGGTTATCGGGTCATCCCGGTCAATCCGGTCGCCGCCGGTCAGGAGCTGCTGGGCGAGATCGTGCGGGCCAGCCTGTCGGAAATTCCTGAGCCGGTGGACATGGTCCAGGTCTTCCGCAAGCCGGACGCCGTGCCGCCCATCGCGGATGAGGCTATCGCCATCGGAGCCAAGGTTTTGTGGCTCCAGCTTGGCGTACGCCATGACGCGGCGGCGGCCAAGGCCGAGGCGGCGGGGCTGACGGTGATCCAGGATCGTTGCCCCAAGATCGAATTCGGCCGTCTGGGCGGCGAGCTGTCGTGGTTCGGCGTCGATTCCGGCATCATCTCGGCCAAGGTGCGGCGTGCGCCCAAGCCTGCGATCAAGACCGAGGCCGATGTCCAGCCGGGCAATGAGACTTTCGGCTTCGAGACCCGCTCGGTCCATGCCGGGGCTGCTCCCGATCCGGTGACGGGGGCGCGGATTACGCCGATTTATCAGACCGCCTCTTATGTCTTTGACGATGCCGATCAGGCGGCGTCCTTGTTCAATCTGCACAGCTTCGGCCATGTCTATTCCCGCCTGTCCAACCCCACGGTGGCGGTGCTGGAAGAGCGGGTGGCCAATCTGGAGGGCGGACGGGCCGGTGTGGCGGCGGCCTCGGGCCATGCCGGGCAGTTCCTGACCTTTTTCACCCTGCTGGAGCCGGGTGACGAATTCATTGCCTCGCGCAATCTCTATGGCGGCTCTTTGACCCAATTCGGCCTCAGCTTCAAGCGGCTGGGTTGGCATTGCAGCTTCGTCGATCCCACCGACCCTGAGAACTTCCGCCGCGCTCTGACGCCTAAGACCAAGGCCATCTTCGTCGAAAGCCTGGCCAATCCCGGCGGCGTCGTGGTTGATCTGGAGGCGGTGGCCAAGATCGCCCATGACGCGGGGATTTCCTTCATCGTCGACAATACCCTGGCCACACCCTATCTGTGCCAGCCCATATCCTGGGGGGCGGATATCGTCTGCCACTCCACCACCAAGTTCCTGGCCGGTCATGGCAATTCGCTGGGCGGCGTGGTGGTGGAATCCGGCAAGTTCGACTGGGCGCAGAACGATAAGTTCCCCTCCATGGCCCAGCCGGAGCCGGCCTATCACGGCCTGAATTTCTTCGAGACTTTCGGCGATTTCGGTTTCACCACCAAGGCCCGCGCCGTGGCCTTGCGCGACTTCGGCCCGGCCCTGTCGCCCATGAACGCCTTTCTGTCGCTGACCGGCATCGAGACCTTGCCCCTGCGCATGGATCGCCATGTGGCCAACGCCCGCGCCGTCGCCGAATTCCTGCACGGCCACCCCAAGGTGGAGTGGGTGTCTTACGCCGGATTGCCCTCCAGCCCCTTCTTTGATCTGGCCAAGAAGTATCTGCCCAAGGGTCCGGGGGCCGTCTTCACCTTTGGCGTCAAGGGCGGCTATGAGGCCGGACTGAAGGTGGTGGAGCGGGTGCGGCTGTTCTCGCATCTGGCCAATATCGGCGATACCCGCAGCCTGATCCTGCATCCCGCCAGCACCACCCACCGCCAGCTTTCCGACGAGCAGCGCAAGTCTGCCGGGGCCGGGCCCGAGGTGGTGCGCCTGTCGGTGGGCATCGAAACGGCAGAGGACTTGATCCGCGACCTCGACCAAGCTTTGGGAGATACCCCTTGAGTTCCAACAAGACCAACCGTCCCGGCGGCTATGCCGCCAATTATAATGTTGGCGGTTTCGCCACCCGGGCCATCCATCTGGGCTATGATCCGGCGGAGGAACATGGGGCTTTGTCGACGCCGGTCTTCATGACTTCGACCTACTGCTTCGAGTCCGCCGAGATCGGTCAGGAGATGTTTCGTGGCGAGCGTGACGGCTACATCTATGGCCGCACCAAGAACCCCACCCAGTCGGTTCTGGAAAGTCGCATCGCCAGCCTTGAGGGCGGCGAGGCGGCGGTGGCTTTCGCTTCCGGCATGGGGGCTATCAGCGCCACCCTTTGGACTCTGCTGAAGGCGGGGGACGAGGTGCTGGTGGACCAGACCCTTTATGGCAACAGCTTCGCCCTGTTCATGCGCGGCTTGACCAAGTTCGACGTCAAGGTGGTGGTGGCCGACTTCACCGATCTGGAGGCCGTGCGTCAGGCCCTGGCGGCGGGCAAGCATCGGCTGGTCTATTTCGAGACCCCGGCCAATCCCAACCTGCGGGTCATCGACATCGCCGCCGTCAGCGCCCTGGCCCACGAGGCCGGAGCTTTGTCGATCGTCGACAACACCTTCGCCTCGCCAGCCTTGCAGCAGCCCATTTCGTTGGGGGCCGATCTGGTGGTTCATTCTGCCACCAAGTTCCTGGGCGGCCATGGCGATCTGATCGCCGGGGTGCTGGTGGGACCGGCGGAAATCCTCAAGCAGGTGCGGCTGCATGGTCTGCGCTATCTGACCGGCGCCACCATCGCGCCTCTGACCGCCTTCCTGCTGCTGCGCGGCCTCAAAACCCTGGAGCTGCGGCTGGAGCGTCACAGTTCTTCGGCTCTGGCGGTGGCGGAATTGCTGGCGGCTCATCCGGCGGTGGCGGCTGTGCATTATCCCGGCCTGCCAAACTCGCCCGATCACGATCTGGCCAAGCGTCAGATGTCGGCCTTTGGCGGGCTGGTGTCTTGCGAGCTGAAGGGTGGGGTCGAGGCCGGTATGACCTTGATGAACCGCCTGGCCCTGGCCAGCCGCGCCGTCAGTCTGGGCGATGCCGAGACCCTGGTGCAGCATCCGGCCAGCATGACCCACGCCACCTATACGCCCGAGGAACGCAGAGCCCATGGCATCAGCGACGGTCTGATCCGCTTCTCCATCGGCCTGGAAACCCTGGCCGATATCAAGGCGGATATTGCTCAGGCCTTGGATGCTGTCAGGAGTTAGTGGCAAATCCCGTAGCTGTCGGCCAGGGTCGCCGCCCTGGCCGGTTGCGGCAAGGAAATGATCTGGGCCAGCCTGCGGTTTCTAAGATCGATCACTGCCAGCTTGGCCTTATCCTCCAGCGGCAGATAGAGCTTGGAGCCATCGGCGCTGACGGCTCCGGGTAAGGGCGATGCTGGCAGGGAGATATCCTTCAGCCGGGATTGCCGCCACAGATCGATGACCTCCAGGCTCTTGCCAGATTTGCTGGGCACCACCGCCACGGAATCGAACCAGCCGCTATAGGCGGTGGTGGCGTCTGCGGCGGTTTCGAATTTCTGGCCGGTTTCCCAACTGTCGCCATGGACCAATGTCAAACTATGGCCTTCTCCGTTCAGCAGCAGCAGATAGGCTCCGGTGGCCGAGGGCTGGGCCTGGCCGGCGGGCAGTTCGGCCAGAAATTCCAGAGACTTGCTGTCGAGGACGGAGACGGCGCCATCTTCGCCTTTGACGAACAGGGCGCGGCCATCGGGGGAGCGGGTGAAGCCCTGCACCGGCAAGGGGCTGCTGCGGCGCTCCAGCTTATGGCTGGCATCCAGCACCGACAGTTGATTCCCCGCCGCATACAGGCTGTTGCCGTCTGAGCTGAACATCAGGTCGCGTAAGCGCGCAAAGCCGCTGGCATGGGCGATGATGGCCGAATGTTCCAGGTCCAGCAGCGTCACCGCATCGTTTGATCCCACCGCCAGACGCTTGCCGTCGGGGCTAAGGGTCTGCAGCTTTGGGATGAAGGGCAGGGTCAGATCACGGCCGCCGCCCTGGCCGAGGTCGAGGATTTCCACCCGAGAAGACGTGCCGTCAATGGCGGCCAGTTTGCGGGTGGATTTCGAAATCTCGATCCGGCTGGGCACCAGCCCAAGCTCAAGATTGCCCACCAGCTTGTCGCTGGAGGTGTCGAGCACGGCCAGTTGGCGGCTGCCCTCCTGGCTGAGGAACAGATAAGTCTGAACTTCGGCCAAAGCTCCCAGATTGGGCAGGCTATGGGCCCGGGCCGCCCACAGGGACAGGCCGATGGCGATGACCGCCAGTCCGGGCCAGAAAGCCCGCCTCATTCGCCGCGCACCACGCGGAAGTTGGAGACGCCATCATTGGCCAATTGCGCCACCAGCCCATATTCCCAATCCAGATAGGCCTGCATGGCCTCGGCGGCATTGTCGGTGCCTTCATAGGGGCGCTTATAGACATCGATGGGCGGCGACAGCCAGTCGGCGGTCTCGGCGGTCAGTTTACGCTCGGTAGCCCAGGCGGCGGTGCCGCCGGACAGAAGCCTGACCGGACGCCCCGAGATGCGGGCGGCCTCCAATGCCGCGAAGGCGGCGGCGGCTCCGTCGGGCGAGGTCAGGACCAGCGGGCCCTTGCCGGACAGCTTGGGCAAATCCTCGGCAAAGCGCGAGGCCAGGGCGAAGCGGGCCCTAGGGATATGGCCCTTGCGATAAGTCGGGCTGGAGGTCAGATCGAGGATATCCACATCCAATCCGGCGGCCAATTCCTCGACGGTGATGGTCTCTACCTTCGGCAGGGGCGGACGGTTGGCAGGGACGTCGCCGGTTTCCTGCAAAGGCAGACTGCCGGGCTCCAGCACCACGGCGTTCCAGCCCATCTGCACCAGCCACGAGGCGGTCATGCGGGCGCGCACTCCGTCGCTGTCCTGCAAGACGATGCGGGAGCCGCGCACGGCGATCCATTCATCGGTCGCCTGCACCAACTGCCCGCCGGGAGCCGAGCGGAAGCCGATGGCATGGCCCTGGGGGAATTCCTCGGGGCTGCGGACGTCCAGTTGGTAGAGGGTTCGGCTCTTGTCCCGACGCCAGTCCTCAAGGGTTTGAAGACTGATCACCGGAACACCGACCTTCTCGGCCCAGGCCTTGGCTGCTACTTGCGCTTTCTTCAGACTGGCAGGGGAGGTTTCAGCATAGCGGCGGGTCTGACCATGCTCCAGGCTCTGTCCGGCCAGGGTCCAGCCGATGGTGCCGTTGCGCAAGGCCGCCACTTTGTTGGGAATGCCGACATTCACCAGGGTTTGCGCTCCGATGATGCTGCGGGTGCGCCCGGCGCAATTGACGATGACCAGAGTATCGGGTGAAGGAGCGACGTCCCAAACCCGCAAGCTCAACTCGGCCCCCGGCACGCTGGTGCCGCCGGGGATGCTCATGGTGCGATATTCCTCGAATCGCCGCGAATCGACGATGGCGATGTCGGCCTTGGCGTCGATCAGCTTTTGCACCTCAGGCGCGGGCAGGGATGGCGTATGGCGGATGGAATCCACCAACTCGCCAAAGGCCTTGCTGGCGGAATTGACGTCGCGGTAAAGCTCGCCGACCTTGCCATAACCGGACAATCCGCCGTTCAGCAGGAAGACCTGGGTGTATCCAAGGGCTTCAAGCTTGACGGCGGCCTGCCGGGTCAGCCCTTCGCCGTCGTCATAGACCACGACGGGGGCATCACGCCTGGGCACCAGATCAAAGATCTGCAGCTCCAGCTTGCCCAGGGACAGGGAATTGGCGAACAGGGGGTGGGCATTGGCGTAGGGGTCTTCTTCCCGCACATCCAACAGCGCCACTTCTTCGCCATCACGCCACAGGCGTCGCAGCTCAACAGGCGACAGCAGGCCCGCCATGTTTAACGGCCCTCCTGCGAGCGATCCCACAGGTTGGGAACATGGGTGCTGGAATAGCCCGAGATGAACAGCTTCTCCTCACCCGTCTCCGGTTTGAAGCTGGCGCGGTGAATGGCGCCGATATTGCCGCCATAGACATGGATGCTGATGGAGGGCTTGTCCGTCAGGGCGTTGGAAATGGTATGGATGTCGCCGATGGTGGGCGAGACGGCGGCGACGGCGCCGCGCTCCAGACGTTCCTCCGGCTGGGCGATCAGCTTGCCCTCGGCATCGCGCTCATAGGAAACCGACAGCTCGGCCCCGCGCAAGACTCCCACCACGCCCCAGACCCGGTGATCATGCACCGGCGTCTTCTGGCCGGGGCCCCAGACGAAGCTGACCACCGACAGGCGCTCCAGCGGGTCGGCATGCAGCAGATACTGGCGGTAATATTGGGCGTCGGGTTTGGCGTAATCCTCGGGCAGCCAATCGTCGACAGCCACCAGATCGGCCACCAGCGGCTTGACGGCTTCCAGCAGAGCGGCCTCGTCCGAGCCATGCAGGTCCACCAGCTTGGTGGCGGCAGTGACGAAATCGCGCAGGCGGGCAATGTTGGTCATGTTGGGGCGAGCCTTTCGTTAGCGGCCGGAAAAGACGGGCGGGCGTTTGTCCTTGAAGGCCGTCAGGCCTTCCTCGATGTCTTGACTATAGGTGACTTGATCCACCTGGGCACGGGCGATGCCGGCCAGTTCGGACGGACCCTTGGGCAGCACCTCGCCGATGAAGCGTTTGAGCAAAGATAGCACCAGCGGAGCATGGACGGTCAGCTTGGCGGCATAATCGAGCGCGGCTTCCAACTGCTGGCCCACGGGGACCACTTTATTGACGAAGCCGACCTCGTAGGCTCGCTGGGCGGTGATGGGCTCGCCCAGCAAGATCAGCTCGGCGGCGATCTTATGGGGGATACGGGCGGCCAGGGACGAGACCAATCCGCCGGCGAACCCCACCTTGGCCTCGGGGTAGAGGAAGTTGGTGTTCTCGGCCGCCACCAACAGGTCGGTGAATTGAGCCAGCACCACGCCGCCGCCCACCACCCAGCCGGCCAAAGCGCCGATGATCGGCTTGGTCACTTCGACCCCGACATTGGGGATGGCCCGGTAAAGATCGTGGGGAATATCATCCAGATCGGCTCCGACGGTAAAGGCCTTGTCGCCGCTGGCCGTCAGCACGGCCACCCGATCTTCAGACGCCTGGAAGCGTTTCCAGGCGGCATTCAGCTGATCCACCACCGCCCGGGTCAGAGCGTTGCGCCTGGCCGGGTTGTCGATGGTGATGATGGCGATGCGGTCGCGGGATTCATAGGTGACGACTTGCTCTACCATGTTGCATCCATTCCCAGCAGGCCTAACAGTTGATGACGCAGATCGGCCAAATAGGAATCGCCGCGATGGCGGGGATAGGGGCGATCGACGGCGATATCGGCGACGATGCGGGCCGGGCGTTGGCTGAAGACCACGATGCGAGTGGCCAGAAACAGGGCTTCTTCGATGTCGTGGGTGACCAGCAGCGAGGTGAAGCCGGCCTTTTGCCACAGCTCGAGCAATTCGCTCTGCATGGTCAGGCGGGTCAGGCTGTCCAGCTTGCCCAAGGGCTCGTCCAGGATCAGCAGGCGGGGATCATTGACCAGAGCGCGGGCCAGGGCGACGCGCTGGGCCATGCCGCCCGACAGCTGATGGGGAAAGGCCTTATGGAAGTTCTCCAGCCCCACCAGCTTCAAGGCTTCGTCGATGCGATGCTTGTGGCTGCGCAAAATGCCGCGAGCCTCAAGTCCCAGGCCGACATTATCGTGGACCGTGCGCCAGGGAAACAGGGTCGGGTCCTGGAACACCACCACGCGCGACGGATCGGGGCCGGTGATCTCTTCGCCATCGGCCAGGGCTCCGCCCTGGGTCGGGGGCTCCAGACCGGCGACCAGCCGCAGCAGTGTCGATTTGCCGCAGCCGCTGGGGCCCAGCAGGGCGACGAATTCGCCGGGCTGAACGGTCAGAGAGACCTGATCGAGAACCTGAAGGAACTCTCCATGCAGGGCAAAGCCATGGCTGATGTTTTGCAGATCCAAGCTCATGCCGGCAGGAAGGCTGTCTTCCTGCTTGAGGGCATTGGTGCTTACCATCGCAGCAATCCTTTCTGCCAAGCCAACAGGTGGTCGCGGACTTTGAACAACAGGGTGACAAGGCCCGAGCACATCAGGGCCATGACCACCAGGGCGGCATACATATTGCCGTAGGCGGCCCAGCCTTGAGCCCATTGCAGATACCAGCCAAGGCCGGATTTGACGCCCATCATCTCGGCCACCACCAGCACGGCGAAGGACGAGCTCATGCCCATGAACAGCCCGACGAAGACGCTGGGCATGGCGGCGGGAATGGCCACCTTCAGCACCAGGAAACGCTGACTGGCCCCCAAAGTGCGGGCGATGTCGTAATAGGAACTGCTGACCGACGAGACTCCCGACCAGGTCAGGATGGCCACCGGGACGGCTGTCGCCAGGGCGATCAGGAAGACGCTGGCGCTCCAGCTGGAGGGAAAGATAAAGAAGGCGATGGGCAGCCAGGCGGTGGCCGGCAAGGGACCGATAAAGCGCAGCAGCGGATGCCCCCAATAGGCGGCCGCCCGCGACCAGCCGACGGCGACTCCGGTGGTGAATCCGGCGAAGGCTCCGATCAGATAGCCGGTGCTTAACAGCAGCACGGAATGGAACGTGCAATCGGCCAATTTCTGCCATTCATCGCCATAAACCTCGAGGATTTCCTGGGGCGGCACGAAGAAGGGACGGGGCAACCAGCCCAGCTTGGCGGTGATGATTTCCCAGCCAGACAGCACCAGGCCGATGGCCACCAGCCAGGGGCCCAGGGTGCGGATACGGTCAAAGACTACGGGGACGCGGGGGGCGAACAATCCGGCCAGGGCCAGGACGGCAGCGATTCCGCCCAGGATTTGCGATAGTTCCTGGGTATGGCCCCAGTCATCGCCGTCGGGGATCAAGGTGGTGATCAGGGCCGCCACCGCCCAGCTGACGGCGGCCAGCAGGCCGCCGGTCCACAGCCGGAACGAAGCGGGAGTCCTCTCGGCCCCGGACAGCAAACCCGGCGTCTGATCGATCGTGGATGTGGTGCTCATGGGCGGCCTCAAGCAAAGACGTCGAAGGTGATGCGCTGGGCGAACTTCACGGTGTCGGTCGAGGGCTTGATCACCGACACCAGCTTCAGTTCCTCGGCATAGAGGGTCAGCTGGCTGCGTAAGGAATCGCCGACCACATGCTCGCCGTGGGTATGGCTGCGCAGCATGTCGATGACGTCTTGATTGCTGTACTTCGGAGCGAAGGGAGCATAGGCCTCGGCGCCCACCTCCGGGCTGGCGGCGACGATATCCTGGGCCTCCAGAAGCGCCTTGTTCAGTTTGACCACATTGTCCTTGCTTTCACGAAGCAGGCTGCCGCGCACGCCGACCACGCAGCAGGTGCGATGGGCATGTTCGCCGGACAGATTGGAGGCCAGCTCGACAACCTTGCCTTCCTTGATGAAGCCCCAGCTCAAGGGGTCCGAGGCGGTCAGGGCATGGGCTTCACCCTTGTCGATGGCCAGGGTCAGCAGGTTGCCGGGATATTGCTTCCATTCCACATCCTTGGCCGGGTCAATGCCATGCTTGGCCAGGACCACCGAGAAGAAGTTCTTGTCGGGGCCGGCCATGTCCGGGGTGGCGATGGTCTTGCCGCGCAGATCGGCGATGGTTTTGATGTCGCCGCCCTTGGGCACCAGCAGGCGCAGGCAGCCGCCATGGGTGCCTGCGGTCAGTTTAACGTCGAAGCCCTGTTCCAGCGGCTTCAGCCAGCGCAGCGCCATGCCCACGCCGGCATCGGCCTTGGCGGTGGAGATGGCTTCCAGCAACTGATCGGTGGAGCCCGAGAAATTCACCAGCTCGACGTTCAAGCCATGCTTGGTGAAGATGCCCCGGGAATAGGCGGTGGCCACACCCGCCAGGCAGGCGGCGTTGGCGTTCCAAGCCAGTTTCAGCGGACGGGCGGCGGAACCGGTCACATCATCGGCCAAGGCCTTGCGGCCCAAAAGGCTGATGGCAGGGGCAACCAGACCGGCGGCGGCGGCGCTTTTCAACAAAGTGCGGCGGGTCGGCAAGGTGGGAGTGTCCGTCATCTTCTGGTCCTTTCGTCATCGGCGGCGACGATTGAACATATATAATATGTTCAATCTTTTTTTAATAGTCTATCTTGGTAAGTAAATACTTTGATCTACTAGATATGTCAATAAAACGGATGCCCGGGGCCTGCGTGAAATTGCAGGGCTGCCATTCCTTCAGGGGGCAAGAGGGCTGCTCATTGACAGAAGGGTGAGGTCCGTAGCACTCTCAGTGCACAGACAAGGTCAGGATGTTCCATGCTATCGGCAAAGGCGAAATACGGCCTCAAGGCCATGCTCCATTTGGCGGAGCGCGAAGGATTGGGCGGGGTGCAGGGCGCTGATATTGCCGCCACTCAGAACATTCCCAAAAAGTTCCTCGACGCCATTTTGTTGGAGTTGAAGAACCAGGGCCTGCTCTATAGCAAGAAGGGCAAGGGCGGCGGCTATACCCTTGCCGTGCCCTCTGCAAGGATTACCGCCGGTCAGGTGGTGCGCATTCTTGACGGCCCCTTGGCGGCAATCCCTTGCGTCAGCGTCACCGCCTATCGTCGCTGCGCCGATTGCACCGACGAGGCGGCCTGCGCCGTGCGTGCCGTGATGCAGAAGGTGCGCGACGCCACCGCCGATATCCTCGACCACACCAGCCTGAAAGATATGCTGGGTCGCCGAGGAATTCCGACGATCCTAACCTACGATATTTAGACCGTGATGCGTAAATACGCATCACGTAGGCCCCTCAGTCCCGCCCCTTGGCCGCTCGCTCAATGCTCCCTATCCGGTAATCTCGATCAGCTTGGTCTTCTGGCTGGACCGGGGCAGGGCTCCGAAGGGCAGGATGGTGACTTGCGGGCGCAGGGCCAGTACGTCGCGGCTGCGCTGTTCGATGGCCCGGGCGATGGTTTCCCATTCGCTTTCGGGAATGCCCTCGGCGGCCTCGACCACCAGATTGAGCGGCGGCTCGACCCGGGGCGGCGGCTCCTTCAGGCGGATGCGCAACTGGCCGGAAACCTTGGGTAAAAAGCCGGCGACGATGTCTTGCAGGGCCGAGGGATAGACCTTCACGCCCTTGACGTTCAGCATGTCGTCGGCTCGCCCGACAATCTCCATGCGAACCCCGAACTGGCCGCAGCCAGGGCATTCCCCTACATGCAGCTTCAAGATGTCGCCGGTGGCATTGCGAAAGGCTGGGGCGGCTTCATAGTCCAAGGCGGTATGAATGGCCTCGCCGACCGCGCCGTCTTTCAATTCCAGCGGCTGCTTGGTGATGGGATCGACCAGATCGTAGCGGAAGCAATGGTCGTCGGCCATGTAGTGCATGCCGTGATAGCCGCTCTCGGCGCAAGAGAGGGTGCCGTTGTGCCAGGCTCCGCCGGTGGCGTCGAAGACCTTGGCGCCATAGGCCTGCTCCAGCTTCTGACGAACGGCGGGAATGCCGACGCCGGGTTCTCCGGTGCAAAACAGGGTGCGGATGCCTAAATCACCGACCTCCCGCCCGATTTCCTGGGGAGCCCGCTCGATCAGCGACTGGGCCAG
>Ga0302157_10004422_pt1 | contig 15300 bp, 12 predicted proteins | sample I_Bog_N3_3_FD_193502 | JGI IMG/M metagenome (GOLD analysis project Ga0302157, IMG submission 193502) | Peat permafrost microbial communities from Stordalen Mire near Abisko, Sweden - I_Bog_N3_3 | ecosystem: Environmental > Terrestrial > Soil > Wetlands > Peat | place: Sweden: Abisko, Stordalen...
CATCTACAATGACCTTGCCGTCGTTCGGCAGCGCGCCGGACGGAACCAGTTCGACCGAGCCGCCGAGTTTCGTGACAGCGCGCAGCGATGCCGCCAATTGGTCGCGCAAGGCCTCGCCGGGCGAGCCGCATTCGCAGCGCAGCGTCATCGCATCGGCCTCGCCCTCGCGCCTGACCACGAGCCGCAGCCGTCCCAGTTCGGGATGCCGCCTGGCGATCTCCGCGATCTGCTCGGGACGCACGAACATGCCCTTGACCTTGGTGGTCTGGTCAGCGCGACCCATCCATCCCTTGATGCGCATGTTGGTGCGGCCGCAGGGGCTGATGCCGGGCAGGGCGGCGGTGAGGTCGCCCAGCGCCAGCCGGATCCAGGGGTGTGAAGGATCGAGCGAGGTGACGACGATCTCGCCGACGTCGCCGTCGGCGACGGGATCGCCGGTGCCGGGCCGCACGATTTCCAGGATCAGGTCCTCATTGACGACCATGCCTTCCCGCGCCTGCGTCTCGAATGCAATGAGGCCGAGATCGGCGGTGCCGAACGACTGATAGGCATCGACGCCGCGCGATTTTATCTCTTGCTGCAGCGACAGCGGAAACGCCGCGCCCGATACCAGCGCGCGCTTGATCGAGGACACGTCGCGCCCGGCGGTCGCCGCCGCATCGAGCAGGATTTTCAGGAAATCCGGAGTGCCGCTGTAGCCGACCGGCCGATAGGCCTCGATCAATTCGAACTGGGCTTCGGTGTTGCCCGGACCGGCCGGGATCACGGCGCAACCGAGCGCCCGGGCGGAAGCATCGAAGATGAAGCCGCCGGGCGTCAGATGATAACTGAAGGTGTTCAGGACCACGTCGCCGGGCCGAAAGCCGGCCGCGAACAGCGCCCGCGCGCCGCGCCAGGGGTCGGCATGGGTGGGCTCGGGCTCAAAGATCGGACCGGGCGAGGTAAACAGCCGCCCGAACGAGCCAGGAAGGCCGTTGACGAAGCCGCCGAATGGCGGGGCCGCCTTGTGCAGCGCCGGCAGTTCCGCCTTGCGCAGCACCGGCAGGCCGGCCAGCGCGGCGCGGCTGGTGATCTCGGCGGGTTCGACGCCGCTCAGGCGCTCGGCATAGGCCGGCGCCGCCATCGCCTGGCGCAGCACCGAAGGCAGCCGCGCCAACAGTTCGGCCTCGCGCTGGGCGGGGTCGCGGGTCTCGAGGGCGTCGTAGTGGTCGGTCATGGCTGGTCCTGGAAATTGGGGCCGATTGCGCGCCTCGCCCGGCGTGATATCAGACGGCGGCGATCGGTATGGGAGATGCTTCGGGTCATGCGATGATGGAAGAACGGGACGCCGGGCCGGACGATATCGTCGCGAGACTGAGGCTTCGCATGATCGACCACGCCTTGCCGCTGTGGTCGCGGGAAGGTTGGGACGCTTCGACCGGCGGCTTCGTGGACCGGCTCGATCACGAAGGCCGCGCCGACCGCCACGCGCCGCGGCGGGTTTTCGTGCAAGCCCGCCAGATCTATTGCTTCGCCAAGGCCGCCCAGATGGGCTGGTATCCCGAAGGCCGCGACATCGCGCTGAAGGGACTGGAATATCTTCTGGCCACGGCGAAGGCGCCCGATGGGCGGCCCGGCTTCGTGCACCGCCTGGACCCCGATGGCGCCGTGCTGGATCCGCGGCGCGACAGCTATGACCACGCCTTCGTGCTGCTGGCGCTCGCCAGCGTCTACGCGCTCGATCGCGACGCGCAGCTCCGCGCCGAGATCGACGCGCTGCTTTCGTTCCTGGATACCGGGCTGCGCTCGCCCCATGGCGGGTTTCTGGAAGGATTGCCGGCGTCGCTGCCGCGCCGGCAGAATCCTCATATGCACCTGTTCGAGGCCATGATCGCCGCGTTCGACGCGACCCACGAACCGGCCTTCCAGAACCGCGCCGGCGACTTCTTCGCGCTGTTCGTCGCCAACCTCTACGACAGGCAGAAACATGCGCTCGGCGAATATTTCGAAGACGACTGGTCGAGGATCGAGCCGGTCAGCGTCGAGCCCGGACATCAGGCGGAATGGGTCTGGCTGCTGAAGGGATTCGAACGGATTACCGGATGCCCGACGGGGCGCCCCCGCGCCGAACTGCTCGAGACGGCGCTGCGCTATCGCGACGCGGCCACCGGCTGCCTGGTCGATGAGGGCGACGCCGCCGGCAACATCGTCAGGCACAGCCGGCGCCTGTGGCCCCAAACCGAGATGGCGAAAGCGTGGATCGCACAGACCGAGGCTGGCGAGGCCGGCGCCGCCGACCAAGCGCGCGCGGCATTGGCGCGCCTCGAACGGCACTACCTTCGGCACCCCGTTGCCGGCGGCTGGTACGACCAGTTCGATCGCGATGGCGCCTCGCTGGTCGCCACCATCCCCGCGTCGTCGTTTTATCACGTGCTCTGCGCCGTCGTGGAAGCGGAGCAGGTGCTCGGCTGAGCCGTTCGCGCGGTTCACAGCCACCGCTTCCGACGCTTGAAGCTCTTCAGGTTCTTGAAACTCTTGCGCTGGTCGCCGGCGCCGCCGAGGTAGAATTCCTTGACATCCTCGTTGTCGCGCAGTTCGTCGGCCGAGCCGTCGAGCACCACCTTGCCCTGCTCCATGATGTAGCCGTGGCTCGCCACCGAGAGCGCGGCGCGCGCATTCTGCTCGACCAGTAGGATGGTGACGCCGAGATCGCGGTTTATCTCCTTGATGATCGCGAACACCTCCTTGACCAGGAGCGGCGACAGGCCCATCGACGGCTCGTCCATCAGGATCATCTTCGGGCGCGCCATCAGGGCGCGGCCGATCGCCAGCATCTGCTGCTCGCCGCCGGAGAGATAGCCGGCGAGCCCGGTGCGTTCCTTCAGCCGCGGGAAATAGTTGTAGACCATGTCGATGTCGGCGCCGACCTGGTTGTCGCTGCGGGTAAACGCCCCGAGCCGCAGATTCTCCAGCGACGTCATGTCGGAGATGATGCGGCGGCCCTCCATCACCTGGAAGATGCCGCGGCGGACGATCTTGTCCGGATCGATGCCGTTGATGCGCTCGCCGTCGAACACGATGTCGCCGCGGGTGACGTCGCCGTCCTCGGTCTTGAGCAGTCCCGAGATCGCCTTCAGCGTGGTCGACTTGCCGGCGCCGTTGGCCCCGAGCAGCGCCACGATGGCGCCCTTGGGCACCTCGAGGCTGAGGCCGCGCAGCACCAGGATGACGTCGTCATAGACCACCTCGATGTTGCGCACGCTGAGCAGCGGGGCGATGGCTTGCGCCGCGACTGCCGGCGGGCGGTGGATTTCAGTTGTTACGGTCATGTCCCGATCCTGACGTCGTCGGCGTAGTGGACGCTCTGCGCTCCATTTCCACCTCCGTCATCACCCGCAAAAGCGGGTGATCCAGTATTCCAGAGGCGTCTGAGGAAAATCGAGAAGCCGCGGCGTACTGGATCCCCGCCTTCGCGGGGATGACGACGGAGTGTGCGGGGTCGCCCGTGGACGACCCGTTAGATCACCATCCGAACCATTCCGGCTTGCGCGGCAGTTCGACGGTCTTGACCTTCTCGAGCTTGATGGTGCCCTTGGCCATCAGATCGTTGAGATCGCCATCGGTCGCTCCGGAGATTTTCGAGCGGTAGAGATCGACCTTCAGCGTTCCGCGATGGTCCTTGTCGGTCCAGGTCGAGGGATTGCAGACGCCCTCCATGCCGGCCGGCACCCAGTCCTTCTTCTGATAGAAGCCCTTGGCGACGTTCTCGCCGGTGGCACCGCCATTCTTCGCGGCCCAGTCGAGCGCTTCCTTCAAGTACAGCGCGGAGCAGACGCCTGCGACGTAATGCACGGGACGATAGACCTTGCCCGTGGGGTCCGACATCTTGGAGATTTCCACCACCGTCTTCATGCCCGGGGCATCGCCGCCCCAGCCGACCGCGGTGCGCAGCGGGAAGATCACGCCGTCGGCGGCATCGCCCGCCGTCTTGGCGCCGTTCTCGTCCATGCCCCAGACGTTGGACAGGAACTGGACGTCGACGCCGGCGGTCTTGCAGGCCTTCATGACAGAGATGTTGGAGGCCGCGGTATTGCCCAGATAGGCGTAGTTGGCGCCGGCGCTCTTCAGGCTGAGGCACTGCGCGCTGTAATCGCCCGGCGCCAGCGCGAACACCAGCGGCGGCAGCACGTCGAAGCCGAGTTCGGTGGCGAGCGCCTCGCCGGCCGCCTTCGGCGCGTTCGGATAGGGGTGGTTGGCGCCCATGTGAACGAATTTCGGCTTGCCCGGCTTGCCCTTGGCCTTCCAGTCCTCGGCCGCCCAGGTCAGTTCGGCGCGCAGTGCGTCGGAGTAGCTCGGGCCGTAGAAGAAATTATACGGCGCGGGCTTCGCCTTGCCGCTGGTGCCTTCCGGATCGGTCAGGGCCGCGGCGTAGGAACCCGACATGTCCGGGATCTTGTCCTGCGCCAGGAAACCGGTGAGCGCTTCGGTATCGGCAGTGCCCCAGCCCATGATCGCCGCGACCTTGCTGTCGGGCGCCGACCATTTCTTGTACAGCGCGATCGCGCGCGGCACCTGGTAGCCGTAATCGTTGCTGTCGACGCTGAGCTGCTTGCTGTCGACGCCGCCGTTCTTGTTGACCCAGGCGAAGGTGTCCGCGACGCCCTGCCCATAGGGCGTACCGACGTCCGACGTGCCGCCCGACAGATCCTCGAGGTGGCCGATGGCGATCTGCGCCTGCGCCGCGACCGATCCGCCGCCGATCAGAAGCGCCAGCGAAACCGTGCTCAAAAGGGCTTTCATCTTCATGGTTCATTTCCTCCTGTTATTGATTGGTGCCGAGTGTAGTCCGTCTTGTTCCGACCTCAATGTGAAAACGGATAGAGCTTCCAGTACGTCTTGATCTGCCGCCAGCGATGCGCGAGCCCGTCGGGCTCGAACATCAGAAACGCGATGATGATCAGCCCGATCGCGATTTCGCGCAGAAAGGTGATGTTGTTGTTGAGCGACAGCGCCTTGTCGATGGCCGAGCCTTTCAGCCCGGCGCTGATCCACTCCATCGATTCCGGCAGCAGCACCACGAAGGCGGTGCCCATCAAGGTGCCCATGATCGAACCGGTGCCGCCGATGATGATCATCGCCAGGAACAGGATCGAACGCTCGATGCCGAAGCCTTCGTTGGAGACCACCAACTGGTAGTGCGCATAGAGCGCACCCGCGATGCCGGCGAAGAACGCCGCCAGCCCGAACGACAGCGTGCGGTATTTCGTGAGATTGATGCCCATGATCTCGGCGGAGAGGTAGTGGTCGCGGATCGCGACCAGCGCGCGGCCGTCGCGGGTGCGCATCAGATTGGTGACGAGCAGAAAACTCACCAGCAGATAGGCCAGCACGACATAGAAATATTGCCGGTCGCCGCGGAAGACGTAACCCAGAATCGAGAACGGATTGGCGCTGGCCGGCACCGAGCCACCGGAAAACCAGTCGGCGCGCGAGAAGAAGTCGAGCAGGATATACTGCGCGGCCAGCGTCGCGATGACGAGGTAGAGCCCCTTCAGCCTTGCCGCCGGCAGGCCGAACACCAGGCCGACTAATGCTGTGACCACGCCGGCTAGTGGAATGGCGAAGAACACCGGGATCGGCAGGGTGTTGGAGATATAGGCCGAGGTGAAGGCGCCGAACAAAAAGAACGCGGCATGTCCGATCGAGATCTGTCCGGTGAAGCCGACCAGGATGTTCAGGCCAAGTGCTGCGATGGCGAAGATGCCGATCTGGATCAGGACGCTGAGCCAGTATTCGGCGAGCACCATCGGCGCAAAGCAGATCAGCACGATGCCGAGGATCGCCATGTTGCGGCTGGTGCGGGTCGGGAAGATCGTGGTGTCGGCCGCGTAGGAGGTGCGGAAGTCGCCGGACGGAATCAGGGAAGGAGATGCCATTTGCTATACCCGCTCGATGTCTTTGGTGCCGAACAGGCCATAGGGCTTGATCATCAGGATGATGATCAGCACGTAGAACGGCGCGACCTCGTACAGATTACCCCAGTGCAGATATTCGCTGTCGATATATTGCGCGACGTTTTCCAGCAGTCCGATGATGATGCCGCCGAGCACCGCCCCGCCGATCGAGTCGAGGCCGCCGAGGATCGCCGCCGGAAACACCTTGATGCCGTAGGCCGACAGGCCCGACGATACGCCGTTGACCACCGCGACCACGACGCCCGCGACCGCCGAGACCGTGGCCGAGATCGCCCAGGCCATCGCGAACACGCTTTTCACGGAAATGCCGAGCGACTGCGCCACCTGCTGGTTGAAGGCGGTGGCGCGCATCGCGAGGCCATATTTCGACACCCGGAAGAACCAAGCCATGCCGATCATCATGGCCACCGAGACGACGAGGCTCATGACATAGACGGTCTGGATCTGCAGGCCCAGGAAGCTGACGGACTGGCTGGTGAACACGCGCGGGAACGGCTGCGGATTAACGCCGAAGATCCATTTCAGCGCCGCCTGGAACACCGTCGACAGCCCGATCGTGACCATGATTACCGAGATGACCGGCTCGCCGATCATCGGTCGCAGGATCATCACCTGGATCGCGATGCCGAAGACGAACATGAACACCAGCGTCAGCGGCATGCCGACCCAGAACGGCACCTGGTACTTCGTCAGGAGCGCCCAGCACACCCAGGCGCCGATCAGCAGCAGCTCGCCTTGCGCGAAGTTGACCACTTGCGTCGCCTTGTAGATCAGCACGAACGACATCGCGACGACGCCGTACAGCGTGCCGACCACGAGGCCGTTGACCAGGAGCTGGAACAGGAACTGGGTGTTCATGAGCGGATATCCAAATTACATCTCGTCATTGCCGGGCCTGACCCGGCAATCCATCGTCTGAAGAAACCAAATTTGCGAAGGAGATGGATGCGCGGGTCAAGCCCGCGCATGACGACCGGATATGACGATAGTTCCCGCCTCATTCCGCGGCCTCCGCGAGGGGCGCGCTGGGGAGGAGGTCGACCACGCGCAGCGTGGTGCGGATGCGCTGGGTGGTGCCGTCCTGGAAGCGGATCACGGTATCGACGGGAATTTCGCTTCGGCCGCCATAGATGGCGTCGATGATGTCGGCGTATTTCTCGTTGATGACGCTGCGGCGGACCTTTCGGGTGCGGGTCAGCTCGCCGTCGTCGGCGTCGAGCTCCTTGTAGAGCAGCAGGAATCTGGAAATGCGCTGCGCCGGCGGCAGCGTGGCGTTGACGGTCTCGACCTCCTGCTGCAGCAGCGCGTAGACTTCGGGGCGCGAGGCGAGGTCGGTATAGGTGGTGAAGGCGATCCGCTTCTTCTCCGCCCATTTCGAGATGATGGAGAAGCGGATGCAGATCATCGCCGCCAGCGCCTCGCGGCCGGGGCCCAGCACCACGGTCTCGGCGATATAGGGCGAGAATTTCAGCTTGTTCTCGAGATATTGCGGCGAGAAGCGCTCGCCGCGCGCGGTTTCCGCCAGGTCCTTGATGCGGTCGATCACCACCAGCTGCTGGCTGGCGTTGAAATAGCCGGCATCGCCGGAATGCATCCAGCCGTCGGTGATGTCGGCGGTGGAGGCTTCCGGGTTCTTGTAGTAGCCGAGGAACATGTTGGGATGGCGCACCATGATCTCGCCGACGCCGTGAATATCCGGATTGTCGATGCGGATCTCGATGCTTTTGGCCATCGGCACGCCCGTGGTGTCGGGATCGGCCTGACCTTCGGGATGCAGGGTGTAGGCGCCGAGCGTTTCGGTCTGGCCGTACAGCGTGCGCAGCGGCACGCCCATGGCCTGGAAGAACTTGAAGGTGTCGGGGCCGAGCGCCGCCCCTCCGGTCGCCGCCGAGCGCAGCCGCGTAAAACCGAGCCGGTCGCGCAGCGCGCGGAACAGCAGCAGGTCCGAAAGCGCCGAGTGCTTGCCGTGCGAGAGCGCGGATAAGCCCGTCTTCATGCCGAGTGCATAGAGGCTCTGCTTGAGCGGGGAGGAATCCATCACACCGGCGCGGACGTCGGCGGCGATCGATTCCCAGACCCGGGGCGCGAAAAGAACGAAGGTCGGCGCGATCTCACGGAAATCGTTCATCATGGTGTCGGGCTGTTCGACGAAGTTGATCTTCATCCGGCACAGCAGCCCTTTGCCGAGCACATAGACCTGTTCCATGATCCAGGGCAGCGGGAGCACGGAGACATATTCGTCATCCGGTCCCTTGGGATCGAAGGCGAGATAGGTCGCGCAATGTCGCAGCACGCGCCCCGCAGCGAGCATCGCCAGCTTCGGATGCGCCGTGGTGCCCGAGGTGGTGCAGAGGATCGCGACGTCTTCGCCCTTGGTGGCGTCCACCATTTGGTCGTACAGGCCGGGCTCGCGCCCCGCGCGGTCGCGCCCCATGGCGGCGAGCTTGTCGGCGGCCAGCAGGCGGGGGTCGTCATATTTCCGCATGCCGCGCGGGTCGGAATAGACAATGTGCTTGAGGTTGGGGACGCGGTCGGCGAGCGTCAGGAGCTTGTCGACCTGCTCTTCATCCTCGGCGAACACCAGCCTGGCTTCGCCATAGCTCAAGAGATAAGCGGCCTCCTCGTCCAGCACGTCGCGATAGAGGCCAAGGCTCATGGCGCCGATGGCGTGGGCGGCGATTTCGGCCGACACCCAGTCCGGCCGGTTGTCGCCGATGATGCCGATGACGTCGCCGCGGCCGAGCCCGAGCTCGACCAGGCCGAGCGCGAAGTCGTGCACCCGCGCCTGATAGTCGTTCCAGGTGAAGGGTTTCCAGAGCCCGAAATCCTTTTCGCGCAGCGCGATCTCGCCGCCATGCTCGCGGGCATTGAGCCGCAGCAGTTTTGGATAGGTATCGGCCTGCGCGACCCGTCCGGCGTAATCCATCATGCCGCGGTCTCCGCAGGCGCCGGCATCTCGTCCGGATCGACCAGCACCTCGTCCTCCTCGCCGAGATAGGCGCGCTTGACGTGGGGATCGGCCAGCACCGCGGCCGGATCGCCCTCGGCGATCTTGCGGCCGAAATCCAGCACCATGACGCGGTGGGAAATGTCCATCACCACGCCCATGTCGTGCTCGATCATCATCACGGTCATGCCGAACTCCTCGTTGAGATCGACGATGTAGCGGGCCATGTCCTCCTTTTCCTCGAAGTTCATGCCGGCCATCGGCTCGTCCAGCAGGATCAGCTGCGGCTCCAGCGCCATGGCGCGCGCCAGTTCGACGCGCTTGCGCAGGCCGTAGGGCAGGGTGCCGGCGGTGGCCTTGCGTACCGACTGCAGGTCGAGGAAATCGATGATCTCCTCGACCTTGCGGCGGTGCTCGAGTTCCTCGGCCCTCGCGCCGGTCAGCCAGTACAGCGATCCCGTGATGAAGTTGTTTTTCAAGAGGTGATGCCGGCCGACCATGATGTTGTCGAGCACGCTCATGTGCTGGAACAGCGCCAGATTCTGGAAGGTTCGGCCGATGCCGAGCCGGGGCCGCGCATTGGGGGTGAGGGCGGTGATGTCCTTCCCGCGATAGAACAGCTGGCCTTCGGTCGGCCGGTAGCGGCCCGAGATGCAATTGATGATCGAGGTCTTGCCGGCGCCGTTGGGGCCGATGATCGAGAACAGTTCGCCGTCGTTCACGCCAAAACTGACATCGGCCAGCGCCCGTACGCCGCCGAAGCGCAATGAAACCCCGCGCACTTCCAAAGTATGAGCCACACATTTCCTCCGAGATACGGCGCTTGGCGCGCTCTTTATCTGTCGTTTGTCGTGCTATTGCCGATCCTATATCGGCCTGCTTGGCTAGGCCATGCCACTAAGGACGCCTTGTGCCGCCCCCTATCGCATGTCCGTCACCCCCGTTTTGCGGGCATCGGCCGCATGGCGCAAGATGGTCCTCAATAGGGTAAAGCGGTACGTTGAAATGTCTTGTGCCTGACAATTCGCCGGCAAATTTCGTCAGCCGCCGGGTTGGCCTTTCCTCCGGGGGGCGGGAAGGCACGGGCAAGTGATTGTTGCGGCGCAGCATGATGTGGCCGCTGATGTTGAGGACGGGTTCGACGGGGCCATGATTGCGGCGGATTACCTGAAGCGCATCGCGGCCTGGTCGCGCGAATTGAACGAGCGGGAGACCGAGGTCGCGCGGGCGGGCATCATCGAAAAAAACCACCGTGCCAACGAATACATTTTTATGCGGGGCGATCGCTTCGACTACTGGACCGGTGTCGTCACCGGTCTGGCCCGAATGGGCATCGTGTCCCGCGGCGGCAAGGCCACCAGCTTCACCGGTCTGACGGCCGGGTCATGGTTCGGCGAGGGCACCGTGCTCAAGAGTGAGCCCCGGCGATACGATGTGGTGGCCCTGCGCGACACCCGTCTGGCCATGATGGATCGCACCACCTTCTTCTGGCTGTTCGAGAACAGCGTGGGCTTCAACCGCTTTCTGGTCGGACAGCTCAATGAACGCCTCGGGCAATTCATCGCCCTGCTCGAATACGGTCGCACGCTGGATGCGACGGCGCGCGTCGCCCGCTGCATCGCCTCGCTGTTCAATCCCATTCTCTATCCGGACCTCACGCCGCATCTGGAGATCACCCAGGAGGAGATCGGCGCGCTGTCCGGGATCTCCCGGCAGAATGCCAACCAGTGCCTGAGGCGGCTTGAGAAGGAAGGGTTGCTGCGGCTCGAATATGGCGGCGTGACGGTCGTCGAGCTCGCGCGATTGCGCCGCTACGGCGAGTGACCGAGATCCCGGACAGCCTCAGACCTCCAGCCATTCCTTGCGGACGGCCGCGTTCTCCCTGAGTTCGGCGGGCGTGCCCTCGAATACGATCCGGCCGTGGCCCATCACGTAGACGCGGTGCGATATCCGCATCGCGATCGAGAGCTTCTGCTCCACCAGAAGGATGGCGACGCCGCGCCGGGCGATTTCGGCGATGAGGTCGCCGACCTGCTGCACGATCAGGGGAGCGAGCCCCTCGGTCGGCTCGTCGATCATGATCAGTTCGGGATCGCCCATCAGGGTCCTGCAAATGGTCAGCATCTGCTTCTCGCCGCCCGACAGCACGCCGGCCGCCGTATCGGCCCTGGCTGCGAGGTTGGGAAACATCTCGAGCATGTCTTCGAGCCGCCACTTGCCGGCGCGCCTGGTATCCTTGACGCCGAGCAGCAGGTTTTGCCGCACCGTCAGGCCGGGGAAGATATCGCGATGCTCCGGCACGTAGCCGAGGCCGAGATGCGCGATCCGGTAGCTCGGCAGCCCCGCGATGTCGCTGCCCTTGAACCTGATCGAGCCCTGCGGCGCCACCTCGCCCATGATCGCCTTCACCGTGGTGGAGCGACCGACGCCGTTGCGCCCCAATAGGCTGACGACCTCGCCGGCATCGATATGCATGTCGACGCCCTGCAGGATGTGGCTCTTGCCGTAATAGGCGTGCAGATCGGCGACTTCCAGCATCATGCCGCCTCCTCGCCGAGATAGGCTTCCCGGACTTTCGGATTGCCGCGGATTTCCTCCGGCGTTCCCGAGGCGATGATCTGGCCGTAGACCAGCACTGAAATCCTGTCGGCAAGGCCGAATACCACGCTCATGTCGTGCTCGACGATCAACAGCGTGCGGCCCTCGGTCAGGCGGCGGATCAGGGCGACCGCGCGCTCGGTTTCGGCGTGGCTCATGCCCGCGGTCGGCTCGTCCAGCAGGATGACATCGGCGCCACCGGCCACCGTGATGCCGATCTCCAGCGCGCGCTGCTCGGCATAGGTCAGAAGGCCCGCGGGCACGTCGCGCCGCGCCGTCAGGTTGATGTCGGCAAGAATCTGCGCGGTGCGGTCGCGCACCTCGGGCAGGTTGTCGATGTTCTTCCAGAAGGCGTAGCGCTGGCCGGTCGACCACAACACCGCGCAGCGCAGATTTTCCCACACGCTCATATTGGCAAACACGTTGGTGACCTGGAAGCTGCGCGACAGGCCGCGGCGGTTGATCTGGTAGGGCGGCAGGCCGGAAATCACCTGGCCGCGCAGCAGCACGCTGCCCGAGGACGGCGCCATGTAGCCGCTGATCAGGTTGAAGGTGGTGGATTTGCCGGCGCCGTTGGGGCCGATCAGCGCGTGGCGCTCGCCCTGCGCCACGCTGAGGTTGATGTCGCGAATGATCTTGACTTCGCCAAAGCTCTTTTCGACTCCGCGCAGTTCGATCGCAGCACTCATGCGGCAAATCCCTTGTCACGCGCCGCACTGGTGGCGTCGTCCCAGGCGTGGCCGACCCAGGTCCAGGTCCGGCGCGCCGCCAGGAATCCGCCGATCAGGAGCAGGGCGGCCAGCGCCCACACGTAGGGGCTCGCCGCGTCGAAGCCGACGCCGAACGCCCTGATGTGGGGATCGTCGCCGGGGTTGACGGTGTAATGCACGATGGTCTCGATCGACAGCACGAGGCCGGCGATCATCGCCAGCGTCGGCAGCAGCGCGATCAGGTAGCTCGGCAGCAGCCGGGCGAGGGTTCCGGCCTTCACCAGCGGCCGGTGCATCATCAAAAGCCCGGTGATGCCGCCCGGCGCGAACGTCACCACCGCGATGAAGATCAGGCCGAAATAGAGCTGCCAGACCTGGGTGAGGTCGCTCAGACCGAGCGACAGGAACGTGACAAAGATCGCGCCGACGATCGGGCCGATGAAGAACCCGATGCCGCCGATATAGGTCGCGAACAGCACGGTTCCCGACTGCACCGCGCCGAGATAGGCCGAGTTGGCGATCTCGAAATTGATCGCCGCCAGGGCGCCGGCGATCCCTGCGAAGAATCCCGCGAAGCAGAACGCCAGATAGCGGACCACGTGCGGATTGTAGCCGACGAACTGGACGCGCTCGGGGTTGTCGCGCACGGCATTGCACATGCGTCCCAAAGGCGTGCGGGTCAGCGCATACATCGCGACCACGGCAATCAGCGTCCACGCCGCCACCAGGTAATAGATCTGGATCTGCGGCCCGAAACTCCAGCCGAACAGTTTCAGCAATTTGGTGCGGTTGGCGGACACGCCGGCTTCGCCGCCGAAGAAGGTGCGCAGGATCAGCGCGGAGGAGGCGATCAGTTCGCCGACGCCGAGCGAGATCATGGCGAACGCCGTTCCCGAGCGCTGGGTCGAGACCCAGCCGAGCAGGGCGGCGAACAACAGTCCGGTCAGGCCGCCGATCAGCGGAATCACCGGCAGCGGGATCGCCAGTTTGTCGGCGGCGATGATGTTCATGGAATGAATGGCCAGGAAGCCGCCGAGGCCGTAATACACGGCATGCCCGAACGACAGCATGCCGGTCTGGCCGAGCAGGATGTTGTAGGACAGCGAGAAGATGATGGAGATGCCGATCAGGCTGAACGTCGTCATCGAGCCGCCGGACGTGAATATCTTCGGCAACAGCAGCAGCACGATCGCGGCCGCCAGCCACGACGCGTAGAATCTGAGCTTTTCGGCCGCGGCCGGCAGCGGCGGGGCAACGCTGGCGGTGATCTCGCTCATGTGTCGCGCGTCCCCAGGAGGCCCATCGGGCGGAAGATCAGGATCAGCACCATGAGCAAATACGGCATGATCGGCGCGATCTGCGCGATGGTCACCCCCCAGATGTCGGCGAGCCAGGTCGCTTCATAGGCCGGGCTGAGCGGGCCGAACGCGCCGGACAGCGAGCCGTTCATCGAGACCGCGAAGGTCTGCACGAGGCCAATCAGGAGCGAGGCGACGAAAGCGCCGGGCAGCGAGCCAAGCCCTCCGACCACCACGACCACGAACAGGATCGGGCCCAGCAGTCCCGCCATGTTCGACTGCGTCACCAGGGCGGGTCCCGCGATCACGCCGGCGACCGCGGCGAGCGCAGTGCCGACGCCGAACACCAGCATGAAGATGCGTCCGACATTGTGCCCGAGATGGCCGACCATGTGCGGATGGGTCAGCGCGGCCTGAACGATCAGGCCGATCCGGGTCTTCTTCAGGACCAGCAACAGCCCGACGAAGATCGCGATCGACACCAGCAGCATGAACATCTTGTAGGCGGGGTAGTTGGTGGAGAAGATCGTGAAGGCCGGGAAATCGAGCAGCGGCGGGACGCGGAAATCGACCGGGCTCTTGCCCCAGATGATCTGCACGACCTCCTCGATCACGAACGCCAGGCCGAAGGTGAACAACAGCTCGGCGACGTGGCCGTTCTTGTGCACGCGGCGCAGGCCGTAGCGCTCGACGCCGGCGCCGACCGCGCCGGCCAGCAGGGGCGCGATCAGCAGCGCCGGCCAGAAGCCGAACCAGCGGCTGATCTGGAACCCGAAGAACGCGCCGAGCATGTAGAAGCTCGCATGCGCGAAATTGAGCACCCCGAGCATGCTGAAGATGACGGTCAGCCCGCTCGCCATCAGAAACAGCAGCATGCCGAACAGGACGCCGTTGAGCGTGGATATGACGAGCAGTTCAAGCACGAGTTGCCCCAGGGTGCGGTTGAGCCTTTTACCCCACCCCGCTTGCGGGGCGAGGCCGGATGGCCTCGAAGAGGTCATCCGGTTGAGGGGGACTGTCCGCGAGTCCGAACCTGTGGAGAATCCCTCTCACGTCAACCCTCTCCCCGCAAGCGGGAAGAGGGCGATCGCCGTGCAAGGTCAGTTCGGCCGTTCCATCTTGCAGGTGGTCGGAACCACGGTCGCGGGCGTATCGATCCTGGCGGCGAGCTTCCAGCCCCAGCCGGTATGCTCCTCGTCGAAGGGTTCCTTGGCGCTTCGATCGCCGAACGACGAAATATAGATCGGCTGGAAGAACTGGTGATCGTCCTTGCGCATGTTGCCCTTGCCGCCGTCTAGCACTTCGACCTCCATGCCTTCCAACGCCTGCGCGACCTTGACCGGATCGATCGACTTGGCCTTGTCGGCCGCCGCCGCCAGCATCCGCATTTCGTTGACGGCGCGCGGGTAGAATACGCTGACGTCGTACTTGGCGCGGAATGCCTTCTCGAATTCCTGCGACGCGGGATGGTCGAGATTGGCGATGCCTTCCGTGATCTGGAACACCTGGTGATCGAGATTGGCCTGCTTGATCGCGGTCGGGCCGCCGGTGCCGCCGGCATAATAGGTGTACCAGTTCACCTTCAGTCCGGCGTCGGCGGCCGCCTTCAGCAGCAGCTCGAAATCCTGACCCCAATTGCCGGTGATGACGCTATCGGCGCCCGACGCCTTGATCTTGGCGATGTAGGGCGAGAAATCGGTGACTTTCAGCAGCGGATGCTTCTCGTCGCCGACGATCTTGATGTCCGGCCGCTTGGCGGCCAGCATCGCCCTGGCGGCGGTGCGAACCGACTC
>Ga0302157_10004423_pt1 | contig 15296 bp, 17 predicted proteins | sample I_Bog_N3_3_FD_193502 | JGI IMG/M metagenome (GOLD analysis project Ga0302157, IMG submission 193502) | Peat permafrost microbial communities from Stordalen Mire near Abisko, Sweden - I_Bog_N3_3 | ecosystem: Environmental > Terrestrial > Soil > Wetlands > Peat | place: Sweden: Abisko, Stordalen...
TTAGACCCGCACGTCAGAGACGATTAGCCTCACCTCCATGGCAGCCAAACCCCCCGTCCATGTCACCGTCACCGGGGCCGCCGGCCAGATCGGCTACGCCCTACTCTTCCGGATCGCGTCGGGCCAGCTGCTCGGCCCGGACCAGCCGGTGGTGCTCCGGCTGCTCGAGATCGAGCCGGGCATGCAGGCGCTCGAGGGCGTGGTGATGGAGATCGACGACTGCGCGTTCCCCCTGGTCAGTGACATCGTGACCACCACCGATCTTGCCACCGCCTTCGACGGGACGTCGTGGGCGCTGCTGGTGGGCTCGATCCCGCGCAAGGCCGGCATGGAGCGCGGTGACCTGCTCACCGTCAACGGCGGGATCTTCGGGCCCCAGGGCCGGGCCATCGCCGCCAACGCCGCCTCCGACGTCCGCATCCTCGTGGTGGGGAACCCGTGCAACACCAACTGCCTCATCGCCCGGGCCAATGCCCCCGAGGTGCCGGCCGACCGCTGGTTCGCCATGACCCGACTCGACGAGAACCGCGCCAAGAGCCAGCTGGCCCACAAGGCCGGGGTCCCGGTGGCCTCGGTGACCAACGTCGCCATCTGGGGCAACCACTCGGCCACCCAGTTCCCCGACTACGCCAACGCCCTGATCGACGGGAAGCCGGCCACCGAGGTCATCGACGACACGGCCTGGCTCCAGGGTGACTTCCTGACCACGGTCCAGAAGCGGGGCGCCGCCATCATCGAGGCCCGGGGGCTCTCCTCGGCGGCCTCGGCGGCCAATGCCGCGGTGGACTCGGTGGTGAGCATCCGGACCGGGACGCCCGGGGACGACTTCACGTCGCTGGCCGTGGTCTCCAACGGTGAGTACGGGGTGCCCGAGGGACTGCAGTTCGGCTTTCCGGTGCGGACCAACGGGTCGGGGGACTGGACCGTGGTCGAGGGGCTGGCCCACGACGAGTTCGCCGCCGACCGCATCCGGATCACCACCGAGGAGCTGCAGGCCGAGCGGGCCGACGTGGCCGACCTGCTCCCCTGACCTCCGCCCGCCCCTGACCGCCCGCCCGGCGGTCAGTCGTTGACCAGGACGACCCGGAAGCGGGCCTGACCCGACAGCATCCGTTCCCACGCCCGGGGCGCGTCGGACAGGGGCATGGTCTCGATCATGGGCCGGACACCGGTCAAGGCGGCGAACCGCAGGGTGTCCTCGGAGTCCTTGGAGGTCCCCGACGGGTGGCCGGCCACCGAGCGGGTCTGCCCGACCAGGAGCACGGGGGGCACGGCGATGGGTGCCATGTCCACCCCCAGCACCACCAGCTGGCCTCGTGGCCCCAGGCCTCCGATCGCTGCCCCCATGGCGTCCGAGCTGGTCACCGTGGACAGCACCACGCGGGCCCCGCCGAGCGCCTGGAGGGCCGGCGCCACCTCGGCGGTGAGACTGTCGACGTAGTGGTGGGCGCCGAGCTCCCGGGCGAAGTCGGCCTTGTCCGGCCCCCGGGCGATGGCCACCGTCTCGAAGCCCATCCGTGCCGCGAACTGGACGCCCAGGTGGCCGAGCCCACCGATGCCCAGGACCGCCACCAGGTCGCCGGCCCGCGCCGGGCTGGAGCGCAGCCCGTTGAAGGTGGTCACCCCGGCACACATGAGGGGCGCGGCCTCGGCCGGGCTCAGTCCGTCGGGGATGGCGGCCAGGGCCTCGGTGGGCACCACCACCGAGGTGGCGTAGCCGCCGTCGTAGGCCAGGCCGGGCGTCTGCAGGCCGGCGCAGTCGATGAAGTCGCCCGACCGGCAGGCCGGGCACACGTGGTCGATCCCGCCGTACCATCCGACGCCCACCCGGTCTCCCGGCGCCCACCCCTCGACGCCGTCCCCCACCGCGTCGATCACACCGGCGATCTCGTGGCCGGGGACGATCGGATAGGACGCGGCCAGGACGGCCGACAGCGTGTCGCTGTGGCAGACACCGCAGGCCTCGACCCGGACACGGACCTCGCCGCGTCCGGGGTCGCGCTGGTCCCGCTGGGAGGGCTCGAGGCCCCCACCGGCCTCGGCTATCTGCTGGACGTCGACGGATGGCATGCCCCAGTCCTAGCCCATGCACCGGGGCCACGCCACGGCCGCCACGACTCGGCATGTCGGCACGGCCGCCACGGCTCGGCATGTCGGCACGGCCGCCACGGCTCGGCATGTCGGCACGGCTGACCGGCGTGGTCGTAGCCTGAGGTCATGTGTCGCAACATCACCATCCTGCGGGGACTTGAGCCCCCGGCCACCGCCACCGAGATCGAGGCGGCCGCCCGCCAGTACGTCCGGAAAGTCAGCGGGGTCCAGACCACCTCGGCCGCCACCGGTGAGGCCTTTGAGTCGGCCGTGCGCGCCGTCACCGCGGCGACCACCGAGCTCCTCGCCGGCCTGCCCGACCGCCGGCGACCACCGGTGTCTGAGCCCCCGCTGCGCCGACGGGCGGCCGCCGCGGTGGGACCGCGGGCGCCCGACGGGCCGCCTACGGCTCGCGGGCACGACTGAGTGGGGCGACGGGGCGCTCGTCGGGTGTCCCTGTCTGCGAGCGCACCGGCCAGCGGACCCGGGTGGCCCAGCCCCACCGCTCGAACCGGCGGATCAGCCAGGCCGACGGGTCCACCATGCCCGGATGGGCGCCGTGGCGGGCCCAGCTCGGGTGGGCGTGGTGGACGTTGTGCCAGTTGTCCCCGAGGGAGATGACGGCCAGGGGCCACAGGTTGGTGCTCCGGTCCGACGCCCGGTCCGACCGGCGGCCGAAGGTGTGGCAGAGCGAGTTGACCGACCAGGTGACGTGGTGGAGGAGGGCCATCCGCACCAGACCCGCCCACAGCAGCGCGGCCAGCGCGCCCACCAGGGTCCCCGACAGCAGGTAGCCGATGCCGAAGGGGATGGCCAACGATGCCACGGCCAGGACGGGGAACAGCCGGTCGATCCGCCGCAGATCGGCGTCCTTCACCATGTCGGGCGCGTACCGGTCGATGGTGGAGGCGTCCGACACGAACAACCACCCGACGTGGGAGAAGGCCAACCCCCGCAGGAGGGCACCCCCGTGGTCGCCGTAGCGGTGGGGCGAGTGGGGGTCACCGGGCTGGTCGCTGTACATGTGGTGGCGCCGGTGGGTGGCCACCCAGCTGGTGCACGTCCCCTCGACGGCCATCGATCCCATGACGGCCAGGGCGATCTTGAGGCTGCGGCTGGGCCCGAAGGACCGGTGGGTGAAGAGCCGGTGGAACCCGACGGTGATGCCGAATCCCGTGATCAGGTAGAAGACCAGGGCCAGCACCACGTCCGCGAGGTCGACGGCGCGTCCCCACAGCAAGGGGACCACGATGGCCAGGGCCACGACCGGGCCGGCCACGATGGCCACGGTCACCAGCTTCTGGCTGGCGTGGACCACCGGTGGGGGCCGGTCGGACACCGGACAGGGATCGAGCGCGGCCATGGGGCCGTCCCGCTCGGTGAGGGCGTGCATGAGACCTCCGGATCAACCGGACCGACTGTCTCAGTCGCTGATCGATGCCGACACTACCGGTTGCAGCGGGGCTGGGTCGGTCGGGCCGCCACCGGGGCCGCCGGCCCGGCACCGTGAGAGTATTCCCCCGTGCTGGCCAACCGAGTCACCGAGCTCCTCGGGGTGGAGATCCCGATCGTCCAGGCCCCGATGGGCTGGATCGCCCGGTCGGCCCTGGCCTCGGCGGTGTCCAACGCCGGGGCCATGGGCATCATCGAGACGTCCTCGGGCGAGCTCGACGTCGTCCGGGACGAGATCGCCAAAATGAAGGACCTGACCGACCGGCCCTTCGGCGTGAACATCGCCCAGGCCTTCGTGCGGGACCCGGCGGTCATCGTGGACTTCGTCATCGCCCAGGGGGTCCGCTTCGTCACCACGTCGGCGGGCAGCCCCACCCGCTACACCGCCCAGTTGAAGGACGCCGGCCTGACGGTGTTCCACGTGGTCCCCACGGTCCGCGCCGCGGAGAAGGCCGTGGCGGCCGGAGTGGACGGGCTCATCGTCGAGGGGGCGAGGGGGGAGGGTTCAAGAACCCACGACCGGTCGCATCGATGGTGCTGCTGCCCGCGGTCACCACAGCCTTCGAGGTGCCGGTCATCGCCGCCGGTGGGTTCCTCGACGGCCGGACCATGGCGGCGGCACTGGCCCTCGGGGCCGAGGGGGTGCAGCTGGGCACGGTGATGGTCTCGTCGCGTGAGTCACCCGTCCACGACAATTGGAAGCGGGCCATCATCGACGCGGCGGAGACCGACACGGTGTTCCTCAACAGCCACACGTCGCCGGCGCTGCGGGCCCTGCGCACGCCCCACACCGAGGCGCTGGAGTTCGACCACGGGACCGACGCCATGGCGGCCTTCGGCCGGGTCGAGGACGTCTACTTCGGCGGGGACTTTCGGGCCGGCATCCCCCTCAGTGGCCAGGTGGCCGGGCGCATCGTGGCCAGTCGGGCCGTGGCCGACATCATCGGCGGGTGTGCCGACGAGTGCGAACGGACGCTGGCCGAACTGTCGGCCCGGTACCCGGCCACCTGAGCCCGGCCCACTATCGGAGACCGGGGCAGCCCGGCGGGCTACCGTGTGCGCCGGCGGGCACACCGGGTCGCCCGCATCGGCGTCAGGAGGCGGGTCATGCAGGGGACGGGCGTGATGCAGGGTGCGGAAGCCAGGCCGCCGTGGGCGCACCGGCGTCTGGCCCGTGGGGTCGGACCGCTGCTGGTGCTCAGCGCCGTGACGGGCAGCGTCCTGACCGGATGCGGGCTGCACGTGACCAAGAACGGCGTCAGCGGCGACATCCTCGGCCACAGCTTCTCCGCCGATCGCGGGGCGCTCCCGGCCGGGTTCCCCTCGGACGTCCCGACGCCCGACCACGCCCGGGTCCTCGGCGGTGGCGGCACCGACAACCGCTGGGATGCCGCCTTCGCCCTCAACGGTGGCGTGACCAGCGGCACCGAGGCCTACGAGGACAAGTTCCGCTCCGCCGGGTTCACCATCACCAACGCCGAGATCGGCACCGTCCCCACCCCCTCGTCCACCGCCGCCGCCACTGGCTCGACGTCCACGACGGTGACCGTCGAAGGGTCGGTGTTCACCGCCAGCACCAGCCAGTGGACGGTGGCGGTCGTGGGCGGCAGCACGACCGCCCCCACCACCGGCACGCTGAAGCCGGGTGAGTTCGCCGTCAACATCACCGTCGTGCCGACGTCGTCCATCGCCACCTCGACGACCGCCGGATGATGGCCGCCCCGGGCACCCGCACGCGTCGCGCTGGGTTGGTGGGCGTGGCGCTGACGACGGCGGCACTGGCTATGGCCGCGTGCTCGTCGTCCACCTCCACCGCGCCGGCCGCCTCCACCACCTCCACCGCGCCGGCCCCCTCCACGACCGAGACCACCTCGGCCCCCTCCACGACGGCCACGACGGCCACGACTGGGGCGGTGAACGTGGCGGTGTCCGACCAGACCCGGTCCCAGCTCGTGGCGGCGGGCGCCGCCGTCAACGGGATCCCGGTGGCGCAGTACTCGGGCCTTGCCCCCGGCCTCACCTACGAGGCACTGGACCGGACCACCGGCACCTACTGGGCCGGAGCCCGCCTGGTGCCGGCGCCCTCCTCGGACCCGTCCAACCCGACTCGGGCCCAGGTGGCCTCCCAGGACGACGGCTCCTACTACGTCTTCCGCCGGTCCCCGGGTGGGTCGTGGACCGCCTTCGCCTCGGGGGCCAGCGGGGGACAGTCACCCTGCCCGGTGAGCGTTCCGGCGGCGGTGGTGGCGGTCTGGGGCTGGCCGGCGGGGAGCTGTCGGCCGCCGGGCGCCTGACCGCTCCGCCCGTGGCCACCCTCCCGCGGGTCGTGGTCCGGCAGGGCCGGTGTATCGTCCTCGGCGCAGCGTGGTGCAGAGTGGTTCGGTATCGAGGACTGCACTGAGTGCAGGGACCGGGGGACACGATGGACGTACGACGGGTGGTGACCGGGCACGATGCGGCCGGCAGGGCGGTGTTCGTCTCCGACGGGCACGAGGAGCCGGTCACCCTGTCCCTGATCCCGGGCATGGAGTTCCATCGGCTGTGGGGAGCCGACACCACGGTGTCGTTCCCCGACGACGGCTCACGGCCCGACGGCCCCCGGTACTTCCCGCCGGTGGGGGGCTTCCGCTTCGGACTCTTCACCATCCCGCCCGACGCCGAGTCCGCCCTGCCCGAAGACCTCGACGTGGCCGCGGCCCTGGCCGAGTTCGAGGAGCGGCTGCCGGGCATGGCCGAGCACCTCGAGGTCGAGAACCCCGGGATGCACACCACGGCCACCGTCGACTACGGGGTCGTGGTGTCGGGCGAGCCGATCCTGGAGCTCGACGACGGCGCCACGGTCACGCTGCACCCGGGTGACACCTACATCCAGAACGGTACCCGGCACCGCTGGTCGAACGCCGGCACGGTCCCGGCGGTCATCGCCGTCACCCTGATCGGTGCCCACCACTCGGGAGTGGGTTGAGTCCTCGGTCCCGGGCATCGGCGGCTCCGACCGCCGAGGGGGGAGCGACCGAGAGGGGCAACGCTGCGTAGGAGCGCGGGCCTGGCCCCGTGGACGGCCACGGTGACTGCCGTCGCCGTCGCCGTCGCCGTCGGCATCACCTGCGGCATCACCGGGGTCGCGGTCCCGCCGTCGGCGGCCGGCGGACTGCCGGCTCATGTGCCCACGACCGGCCCGTCCGTGCAGTCGCCCCTCATCGGGGCCTACTACTCGGACTGGTTCCCCGCCAACGCGACCCAGGGCACACTGCGCCAGCACCTGGTGCCGGCCCAGGGGGCCGACCCCACCCGGGTCGACTCGGCCGACCCCCGGGTGGCCGAACGGGCCATCGCCCAGGCCACGCAGAGCGGGATCGACTTCTTCGCTCTCGACTGGTGGCCGTCACGGCCGGCCCAGAACGAGAACGTGGACGCCTTCCTGCGGGCCGACAACCTGCGTGACATCAAGTTCTGCATCCTCTACGAGACCTGGGACCTCGGGTTCGCCGCCGGCTCCGAGTCCACTCCGGTCACCCCGTGGATGGAGGTGGCGTTCGACCTCAACCTCGTCTCGTTCGCGCATCAGTACTTCGGGAACCCGAGCTATCTGCGCATCCACGGCCGTCCCGTCGTCGTGCTGTACCTCAGTCGGACCCTGACCGGTGACGTGGCGGGCATGATCGACGGCGCCCGCTCGGTCCTCGAGGCGCGGGGGATCGACCCCTTCTTCATCGGGGACGAGATCTCCTGGCGCGTGACCTCCCCCGACGAGGCCCCCGGCACCCTGGCCCTCACCCGGACCCCGCCCGTGTCCCGCATCGACCTCTTCGATGCCATCACCGCCTACACCCTCTACGCCGGCGGTCCCCCGGACCCGCTCACCCCCGAACAGGACTTCGACACCTACCCCGGCGACACCGACCTCGTGCCCGACGAGGTCGCCCTCTACCGCACCTACGCCCTGGCCACCGGGGGACGGGTCCCGGTGGTGCCCGATGTCATGCCGGGCATCAACACCCGGGGCGTCCGCCTCCAGGTGGGCCAGCACGCCCAACCCCGGCAGTGGCTTCCCGGCGCGCCGTCGGGGAGCACGCTCGACCACTACCTCCGCCAGATCGCCTGGCCGGTCCTGGAGCCCTCACTGCCGATGGTGCTGGTCACCAGCTGGAACGAGTGGAACGAGGACACCGCCGTCCAGCCCGTGGGCGGGGTCCCCACCGACCGCGACGACTCACCCACCGGCACCGAGTACACCCAGGGCTACACCTACGGGGGCGAAGGCAGCGCCGACCTCCGGGTGATCCGCAACGTCGCCGACGTGGCCTGGGGCCGCGTGGTGGACAGCGCCGGCCGTCCGGCCCCGCACGTCCGGGTGGTGGAGACGGCTGGGGGCAGACCCGTCGACGGCGTCCGGACCGACAGCGAGGGCTGGTACGTGCTGCCCCGGTCGGGCCGGTGCCCGTCGCCCCGCACCGTCGAGGTCGCCGGTGCGGGCTCGGTGATCGCCCGGACCTTCGTCTGCTCGGCCGGCCGGGCCAGCCTCGAGGACCTGAGGACGTGACCGGTGGGCGGTAACCGGACGGTGCGGGACCCGGGCCGCGTGGGGGTGGCACCCCTGCCCCTGTGGCTGTGCGGGGTGACCGGGACCGTGGGGGCGCTGGCCGTGCTGGTCGGGGTGGGCCAGCCCGACTCGCCCTTCACCCTGCATCGCACCGGGGCCTGGTTCTTCGCCGCCGGCCCGTCGGGTGGGGCCGATGGGCGGTTCCTCGGCGTCATGCTGGTCTACGCCGGCCTCGTCGTGATGGTGGCGTCGTGGTTCGAGCTGGTGCGGGCAGTGCGGAGGGCACCGTCGATAGGGCTGGGCCGACCCGTGGCGGTGGTGGTGGCGTGGGCCGTCCCGGTCCTGTGCATGCCCCCGCTGTTCAGCCGGGACGTGTACAGCTACGCGGCCCAGGGGGCCCTGGTCCGACGGGGCAGCAATCCCTACGTCGCCACCCCCTCCCGCCTCGGCCGGGGACCGTTCCTCGACCTGGTCGATCCACTCTGGCGCCATGCCCCCGCTCCCTACGGCCCGGCCTGGGAGCGCCTGTCCGGCTGGATCGTCGCGGTCTCCGCCCACCACGTCACCGCCGCGGTGGTCGGCTTCCGACTGGCGGCCCTGGTCGGTGTGGCCCTCATCGCCTGGGGGGTGCCGTCGCTGGCCCGGTCGGTGGGCCGCAGCCCCACGGTGGCCTTGGCGTTGGCCGTGGCCAACCCCGCCGTCCTGCTGGTCCTGCTGGGCGGGGCCCACAACGACGCGCTGATGCTCGGACTCCTGGTGGCCGGGTGTGCCGTGGCCCGTCGTGGCCACATCGTGCCCGGGCTGGTGCTGTGCGCCCTGGCCGCCGAGGTCAAGGTCCCCGCCCTCATCGGAGCCGTGTGCATCGGATGGTGGTGGGGCCAGGGTCTGCCCGGCTGGCGGCCCCGGGCGGTCCGCCTGGCCGCCGCCGTCGGCATCGCCGGGGGCACCATGGTGGTGGTCGGCCTGGTGTCGGGGCTGGGCTGGCGGTGGCTCGGCGGCCTGGCCAACCCCGGGACGGTGGTGTCGTGGGTCGACCCGGCCACGGCAGTGGGGCTGACCCTGGCCCATGGTGCGGCCGCGCTGGGTGCCGTCGGCCACTCGGCGGCCTTCGTGCACGCCGCCCGGCTGGTGTCCCTCGGGCTGGCCGCCGGGGTGTCGGTGGTCCTGATCGTGCGGTCCGAGCGCCTGGGGCCCCTGCAGGCGCTGGGGTGGAGCCTCCTGGTCTTCGTGGTCCTCGGCCCGATCATCTGGCCCTGGTACGAGACGTGGGGCTTCGTCTTCCTGGCCGTGGTGGCCGAGGGCCTGACCCTGCGCCTGCTCCTCGGGCTGTCGGCGCTGGCCTGCTTCGCCGACGTCCCGGGTGCCGCCGTGCTCGGGGGCGCCATGCCGGCCGTGGAGGTCGTGGCCTGGACCGTGCTGGCCGGAGTGGTGGTCGCCTATGCGCTCTTCCGCCTGGTGCCCTCGCTCACCCGTGCCGCCGTCCCGACCCCGCCGGGCGCACCGGACCCGGTGGCGCCGCCGGCGCCGGCCACCCGGTCGGGCTAGGCGTCCGTCCCCCTCCCCGTCCCTGGCTCCGGCTCCGGCTCCGGCTCGGCGTCGGGCGGGGCCGGGAGGAGCTCGATCCGATTGCCGAACGGGTCGTCCACGTACCACTGTGGCCGGCCGGGGACGTCCTCGGCTCGACGGGTCGGGTGGCCGGACGCGTCGAGCCGCCGGCACAGGTCGGGAAGGTCGCTGACGACCAGGGCGGGGTGGGCCTTGCGCGCCGCCCGGAAGTCCTCTTCCACACCCAGATGGACCCGGGCCGGGCCGAGCTCGAACCAGCAGCCTCCCCGGCGGGCCAGCTCGGGCGGCTTGGGCACCCGGGGCAGTCCCAGGAGGCCCTCGAAGAACCGGGTGGCCTCGGCCTCGGCCTCGGGTCCGGCCGGCATGGCCAGCTGGACGTGATCGATGCCCACGATCCGGGGGGCGCTCACGACGGCCCCGCCGTCCCGACCGCCGGCCGCACGTCCCGACGGAGGGGGTGGTCGGCGGGGACCTCGACCAGGTGGATGCGCAGCCCGTCCGGGTCGTCGATCCAGGCCTCGATGAGCCCCCACGGCTCCAGCACGGCCGGCCGGACCGGGTCGATGCCCCGGGACGACAGGTCGGTGATGGTGGCCCCGATGTCGCGGACCTGCAACCACAGGGCCAGCCGGGCCGGGCCCGGATCGCGGGCCCCGCCGGCAGGGCCGCCGCCGACCACCTCGATGAACCCCCCACCGGCGAAGAACACCACACCCCTTCGCGCGCCGGATCCGAACTCCCGGGCCACGGGCAGGCCGAGGCCCCGGCCGTAGAAGGCCAGGGAGCGCTCGAGGTCCACCGGATGGATGATGGTCCTGCTGCTCAGCACGTCCATGTCAGCACGTCCCCACAGGTCCCCATCCCTCCACGGTGCCACGCCTCCGGGCCCGTCGCCACCGCCGGGCGAGGACCGTCAGTAGGTGGTGTCGGCGCCGAGCGTCTCCACCAGGGCGCGGGCCGACTCCAGCATCTGCTGGCCGGCCACCAGCACCGAGAGGTCACCCCGTACGCGGATGCGCCCCTGGTTGAGCGCCTCGGCCGGGCTGAGCGCCCCGGTGGCCAGGGCGACGGCGTCGGTGTAGGAGAGGGCGATGGTCACCTCGGGCTCGGGCTCGCCCCGATCCGGTCGGTCGGCGCCCGTCGGGACGAGCGGCGTCACCGCGAAGCGGAGCCCGCCGTCGGCGGCCACCATCACCAGTCGCACGTCACCGTCCGGCGAGCCGGACACGTTCTGGGCCACGGTGAACCGGCCGTCCGTGGCGGCCAGCCCGGAGTCGGGGCCCGGCGCGGGGAGGGTGGTGTCGGCCAGGGCGTCGTTGTAGGCCGCCACCCACTCCGGGGTCAAGAAGCGCGGCATGCCCGACCCCAGTCGTGTCCGGTCATCCGGACCGGTCCCGCCCCACCCCGGAGTGGCCGGACCGGTCGGTCACGACGCAGGAGCATCCTCGGCGGCCGGTGCCTCGTCGCTGGTCGGGAGGGGGCCGTCCCCGTGGGCGGTGGAGCCGTTGGACCCCGAGCCGGTGGGCGACGAGCCGTTGGTCGGTACCGGGAGCGCCTCGACAGCCAGGGGCACGCCGTGCACGGCGACAGCCGGCTGGACGGCGGCCGGCCCGGTGGCCGGTGAGTTGGCGGCGGCCTCGGCCGGTGTGCGCTTGGTGCGGTTGAGGATCTTGCGTCCCAGCCAGGCCACCGGGTCGTACTTGGCGTCGACGGCCCGCTCCTTCAGGGGGATGATGGCGTTGTCGGTGATCTTGATGTGCTCGGGGCAGACCTCGGTGCAGCACTTGGTGATGTTGCACTTGCCCAGACCCTGCTCCTGCTGGAGCAGCTGGCGGCGGTCGTTGACGTCCAGGGGGTGCATCTCCAACTCCGCCGAGCGGGCGAAGAACCGGGGCCCGGCAAAGGCCGTCTTGTTCTCCTCGTGGTCGCGGATGACGTGACAGACGTCCTGGCACAGATAGCACTCGATGCACTTGCGGAACTCCTGGCTCCGCTCGACGTCGATCTGCTGCATCCGGTAGCCGCCCGCCTCGACCTCGTCCTCGGTCTTCGCCCGGGGGTTGAACGGGGGGATGCGCTTGGCCACCTCGTAGTTGTACGACACGTCCGTGACCAGGTCGCGCAGGATCGGGAAGGTGCGCATCGGGGCCACCGTCACCGTCTCGCCCGGCGGCAGGGTGTCCATCCGCGTCATGCACATGAGGGCCGGCCGGCCGTTGATCTCCGCCGAGCACGACCCGCACTTGCCCGCCTTGCAGTTCCATCGGCAGGCCAGGTCGGGGGCCTGGGTGGCCTGGACCCGGTGGATGACGTCGAGGACCACCTCGCCCTCCTGTGACGGCATCACGTACTCGGCGAACTCGCCGCCGGTGGCGTCCCCGCGCCACAGGCGCATGGTGACCTGGTCGCCGGCCCCGTTGGCCCCGTTGGCCCCGTTGGCCGCGTGGGCGGCGCCGTTGGCGGACGCGCCGTTGGTGCCGACCGTCCCGTTCAGTTCCTCGGACATCAGGTTGCCTCCTCGAACAGTGCTTTGAGATCGTCGGGCATCACCAGGATGGGCTCGGGCGTGACGCTGATGGACCGGATCGAGGGCGTGCCGCCGACACCGGGCTCGCCGTCGGCCTCGGCGGTGATGCGCTGGACGAAGTTGACCTCGCCCATCTCGGCCACCGGCTTGGGGTAGTCGTCACGGGTGTGGCCGCCCCGACTCTCCTTGCGGTTGAGGGCGCCCTGGGCGGTGAGCTTGGACACGGTGAGCATGGACGGCAGGTCGGTGGTGAGGTTCCAGCCCGGGTTGTAGCGGCGCCCCCCGGCCACCGACACGCGGGTGGCCCGCTCCTCCAGCTTCTCGAGCTTCTCGAGGGCCTCCTCGAGCTCGGAACCGGTGCGGATGATGCCGACCAGGCTCTGCATGGTGGCCTGCAGCTCGTGGTGGATGTCGTAGGGGTTCTCGCCACCCTCGAGGGAGAACGGCGCGATGGCGGCCTCGATGGCCGCCTCGATCTCACCCTCGTCGACGTGGACCGTGCCGGTGCGGCCCGAGGCGAACTCCGAGGCCCCGATGCCGGCCCGCCTCCCGAACACCAACAGGTCCGAGAGCGAGTTGCCACCGAGCCGGTTGGCCCCGTGCATCCCTCCGGCCACCTCGCCGGCGGCGAACAGCCCGGCCACCGTGGTGGCGGCGGAGTCGGCGTCGACCCTGACCCCGCCCATGATGTAGTGGCAGGTCGGGCCGACCTCCATGGCCTCGGCGGTGATGTCCACGCCGGCCAGCTCCTTGAACTGGTGGTACATGGACGGGAGCCGCCGGCGGATGTCCTCGGCGCTCCGCCGGGTGGCGATGTCCAGGAACACCCCGCCGTGGGGGCTGCCCCGTCCGGCCTTCACCTCGCTGTTGATGGAGCGCGCCACCTCGTCACGGGGGAGCAGTTCGGGAGGTCGGCGCCCGGCGGTGTGGTCGTCGTACCACTTGTCCCCCTCCTCTTCGGTGCTCGCCGTCTCGGCGGCGAACATCGGGGGGATGTAGTCGAACATGAAGCGCGTGCCCTCCGAGTTGCGCAGGACGCCGCCGTCGCCACGGACCCCCTCGGTGACCAGGATGCCGCGCACGGACAGGGGCCAGACCATCCCGGTGGGGTGGAACTGGACACACTCCATGTCGATGACATCGGCTCCGGCCCACAGGGACATGGCGTGCCCGTCACCGGTGGACTCCCAGGAGTTCGAGGTGTACATCCAGCTCTTGCCCACGCCTCCGGTGGCCACCACCACCGCCTTGGCCGTGAACACCACGAACTCGCCCGACGGGCGCCAGTAGCCCACGACGCCCGACACGGCCCCGTCGGCGTCGCGGAGGAGCCGGAGCACCTTGACCTCCATGAACACCTCGATGCCGTCGGCCACCGCCTTCTGCTGGAGCGTGCGGATGAGCTCGAGGCCGGTCCGGTCCCCGACGTGGGCCAGGCGGGCGTACCGGTGCCCACCGAAGTCCCGCTGGAGGATCAGGCCGGTCTTGGTCCGGTCGAACAGGGCCCCCCAGTCCTCCAGCTCGCGCACCCGGTCGGGCGACTCCTGCGCGTGGAGCTGGGCCATGCGCCAGTTGTTGAGCATCTTGCCGCCGCGCATGGTGTCCCGGAAGTGGACCTTCCAGTTGTCCTCGGAGTAGACGTTGCCCAGGGCCGCGGCCACGCCACCCTCGGCCATGACGGTGTGGGCCTTGCCCAGCAGGGACTTGCACACCAGGGCGGTGCGCAGCCCGCGCGCCCGGGCCTCGATGGCCGCCCGCAGGCCGGCGCCACCGGCGCCGACGATGATGACGTCGAAGTCGTGGGTCTCGTAGTCGGTCATCGTGTCGACACCCCTTTAGAAGTGGAAGCCGTAGTCGTGGATGGTGCCGCTGGCCACCAGGCGCACGTACACGTCGGTGAAGGCCACGAAGACCAGGCTCATCCACGCGAACACCATGTGCTTGGCGTTGAGCGGGGTCAGGGTCTTCCAGATCCGGTGGCGGATGGGGGATTTGGAGAACTGCTTGACGCCCCCCCCGCACAGGTGACGGCACGCGTGGCAGCTCAGCGAGTAGAGCCACAGCAGCGTGGCGTTGATGAGCAGGACGGCCGTCCCCACGCTGAACCCGATGCCGATCCCCGGCTGGCGGAAGGCCACGATGGCGTCGATGGTGAGCAGGACGTTGAAGACCAGGCCGGCGTAGAAGAAGTACCGGTGGATGTTCTGGAACAGCAGGGGGAACCTCGTCTCCCCGCTGTAGGAGCCGTGGGCGTCGGACACGGCACAGGCCGGCGGGGCCAGCCAGAACGACCGGTAGTACGCCTTGCGGTAGTAGTAGCAGGTCAGCCGGAAGCCCAGGGGGAAGATCAGGATCAGCAGCGCCGGCGAGATGGTCCACCAGCTGATCACCGTCCCGGGGTGGCTGCCGGGCACGCAGCTCTCGGTGAGGCAGGGCGAGTAGAACGGCGAGATCAGGTCGCGGTGGAGGTCGGCGCCGGCGTAGTAGTTCTTGTTGACGAAGGCGGCCCAGCTGGCGTAGCCGACGAAGGCGGTGAGCACGGTCACCGTGACCACCGGCTGGATCCACCACCGGTCCTTCCGGAGGGTCGGTACCGCGGGTCCGCCCCGGGCGCCTCCCAGGACGACCGGAGTCACGGCCGGGTTGACTGGTGCATCCTCCAACGTGGTCACGCCGTTGCCCTGTCCTTCTCTCGTCGCTAGGTCCGGGTGCTGTCCAGTGCCGTGGTGAGGGGAGCGGTGGTGGTACCTACGGCGGGGCGGCACTCCATCGACAGGGTAGTCACTCTTCGGCCAGTAGTCGAAGACATGTTTGGTCTTGGACGCATAGGATTTGCCTATGCTTCCGCCCGTTCACCAGCTCCGGTATTTCCTCGCCGTGGCCGAAGACGGCCAGTTCACGAGGGCCGCCGAGCGCCTGCAGGTGGCCCAGCCCTCGGTGAGCGCCCAGATCCGGCGGTTGGAGAAGCTGCTCGGCACACCCCTCTTCCACCGGGGCCCCGGCCCGGTGACCCTGACCGACGCCGGCACCACCCTGCTGCCCATCGCCCGGCGGGTGGTCGCCGACCTGGCCTCGATCGAAGACGAGATCTCGGGCCTGGAGAACCTGCTCAGCGGG
>Ga0302157_10004428_pt1 | contig 15277 bp, 15 predicted proteins | sample I_Bog_N3_3_FD_193502 | JGI IMG/M metagenome (GOLD analysis project Ga0302157, IMG submission 193502) | Peat permafrost microbial communities from Stordalen Mire near Abisko, Sweden - I_Bog_N3_3 | ecosystem: Environmental > Terrestrial > Soil > Wetlands > Peat | place: Sweden: Abisko, Stordalen...
CTTGCCCGCACCGCCGAGATCGTCGCAGCATCCAACGCCAACGTGGTCGAGGTGTTGCACACACGGCACGGAAGCGGGATGCAGATCAGCGAGGTCGAGCTCGAGTTGCACATCGAGACCCGCGGTCCTGAGCACGCGGAGCTGGTCATCCACAATCTCCGTGAGGCTGGATTCAACCCGCGCGTCGACTTCTAGGGCTGGCTGCCTCAACCGGCAGGCTGCCTCAACCGGGTTGGCGGCCTCAACAGGGTTGGCGGGAGAAACTGTCTCGCGGAGGGAGTTGCTACTCCCGCCGCGTGCCGGTATCTCCGCCCGCGGCGTGCCGTATCTCCCGCCGCAGGGGCCAGTTTTGGCAGCGGAGCCCGTTGGCGCGGTACCGCCTTACGGGCGCGTCCACCTGTGCGGCGGGAGAAACTTTCTCGCGGAGGGAGTTACTACTCCCGCCGCGTGCCGGTATCTCCGCCCGCGGCGTGCCGTATCTCCCGCCGAAGGGGCCAGTTTTGGCAGCGGAGCCCGTTGGCGCGGTACCGCCTTGCGGGCGCGTCCACCTGTGCGGCGGGAGAAACTGTCTCGCGGAGAGAGTTACTACTCCCGCCGCGTGCCGGTATCTCCGCCCGCGGCGTGCCGTATCTCCCGCCGAAGGGGCCAGTTTTGGCAGCGGAGCCCGTTGGCGCGGTACCGCCTTACGGGCGCGTCCACCTGAGCGGCGGGAGAAACTGTCTCGCGGAGGGAGTTACTACTCCCGCCGCGTGCCGGTATCTCCGCCCGCGGCGTGCGGTATCTCCCGCCGCAGGGGCCAACTAGGTCAACGGCTACGGCTGGAAGGTCTCGACCCCGAGGATTTCGACGGCGATGGACTTGCCGTTGGGCGCTGTATACGTCTTGGACTCGCCGATCTTCAGGCCAATGATGGCGGTGCCGAGGGGGCTCGCCTCACTGTAGACATCGAGGTCACTGCCCGCGGCCATCTCACGATTGCCCACCAGGAACGTGGACTTCTCGCCCTGAATGTTGGCGGTCACGACGGTTCCCGGCTCGACGACGCCGTGGCTCTCGGGGGCATCACCAACCGTGGCGGTGCGGAGCAGCTGGGTGAGCACGCGGATGCGCGCCTCGATCTTGCCCTGCTCCTCTTTGGCCGCGTGGTAGCCGCCGTTCTCTTTCAGGTCACCCTCTTCGCGGGCCGCCTCGATCTTCTTCGCGATCTCGTTTCGACCCTCGACGCTCAACTGCTCGAGCTCAGCGGTCAGCCGGTTGAACGCATCCTGGGTAAGCCAGGTAACGCTGGTGTCTGACATGTCTCTCCAATACGTAGATCTCAGAGTTCGGGAATCTCAAAGAATGAGACCGGCCAGAGCTGGCCGGTCCTCAAGGATGGTGCGGACTGCTTCACGCAGTGCAGCCGCGAATATGCCAGCTTAAGTCGGCCAGCACAGGTAGATCAACCCGGAGACCGCGGGTTGTGCAGTCCGCACAATCGTGGAGAGTGTTCGCGAGCTCTGCTGCGAGGGAGGTACCGTGACGATCTTCCACCCCACGATCCCGAAGTTCTGGTCGAGCGCCTGGACAGCACATTCCGCATGCGTACCCGGATTTTCCGAGATTTCCCAGCGCACCAGGATCTGGTTTGCGCTGACCCTGCTGTTGCCGACGTCCTCGGTGTCGATGGATGCTCCCGGTACGAAAAGGCCGCCCCAGACAGCCCAGGCGGCGAAAACGATCACGATCGCGGCACCGAATCCGATGGCGAAGATGAGATTGCGGCGACGCCGATTCACAGTGCGCCCATAGCGCTCGTTCAGGTCGCTTGCCGACACGTTCAACTCCTGCGATTAGTCTTGGACGAGTGCGGCCAAGGGTCCGTACCTACGTCCGCTTACAGGCTATTGGCTATTCCCTAGGAGTTTGGTGACACTGCGACTGCTGTCGGTGCACGCGCATCCCGACGACGAGTCGAGCAAGGGCGCCGGAACTCTCGCCTACTACCGCAGCCGGGGCGCGGAGGTCATGGTGGTGTCCTGCACGGGCGGCGAAGCGGGAAGGGTTCTCAACGCATCGCTGGATGCGGCGGCCCGTGCCATGGCGGGTCGAGACCTGACCGGTCTACGACGCATTGAGATGCGCAACGCGGCTGCCGTGCTCGGGATCGAGCACCGGTGGCTCGGGTATGTCGACTCCGGCTGGCCCGAAGACGGTGAGCCCGAGCCGGTTAACTCGTTCGCGTCGATCCCTCTCGACATCTCTGCTGAGCCTCTCGTGCGTGTCATCCGCTCGTTTCGCCCGCAGGTTCTGGTGACCTATGACGAGAACGGTGGCTATCCGCATCCCGACCATGTGCGCACCCACGAGATCTCGGTTTACGCGCGGGACGCGGCGGCCGACCCGGCCCGGTATCCGGATGCCGGCCCTGCCTGGCGAGTGCAGAAAACCTACTACGACCACATTTTCAATGCCCCCCGCATCCAGGCCATCTATGAGGTCGTGCGCGAGCGGGACCCCGATGGCGAAATCGTCAAGCAGATGGATGAGCTGAGGGGCCGGTTCGACCAGCCGGATGTCACCACGACGCACGTTCCTGTCGGCGATTTTCTTGAGGTGCGCGACCGCGCGCTTCTTTCGCACGCGAGCCAGGTTTCACCTGACAGCACGTTCTTCCGGTGGCCGAACGAGTTGCAGCGCGAGATCTGGCCGACCGAGGATTTCCAGCTCGCCGATTCGGTCGTGGAGACCGAGCTTCCCGAAACCGACCTGTTCGCGGGCGTGCTGGATGACGGTGTTTCCCATGACTAGTGCCCCGCCGATCACGAAACCCGAGGAGTCGGCATGAGCCTTCCCGCTGTCCTGTCCCTGTCAGTTCCTGTGTCGCCAGAGCGGCTGCTGCAGGTTCCGTTCCTGTCGCACGTTCCGTTCCTGTCGCCGGTTCCGTTCCTGTCGCACGTTCCGTTCCTGTCGCCGGTTCCGTTCCTGTCGCCGTCGACACCGTCACCGACACCGTTCCCCGACTACACGGGCGACCCGAACCTGATCACCCCTGGGGTCTGGGGATTCATCGCGATCCTCGCGGTGGGGATCGTGACCATCCTGCTACTTCTCGATATGACCCGTCGCATCCGCCGTTCGCGCTACCGCGAGGAGGTGCGCATCAAGCTCGAGGAGGAGCAGGCTGCCGCAGACGCCGCCGCGGCGGCGGCGGCGCGTAAGGCAAATCGCGGGCGGCCGAAGCCAACGCGGCAGCAGCCCTAGCGCCTCGCCTATCCCCGTCCATCCTTACGGCGGGAGATCCTGCACGCTATGGACGGAGAAGCAGCTACCCGGCGGGAGTAACGACTCCCGCCGCGACACAGTTTCTCCCGCCAACTCGGTCGGGACTTGGCTGTTTCTCCCGCCAACCCGGTCGGGACTTGGCTGTTTCTCCCGCCAACCCGGTCAGGACTTGGCTGTTTCTCCCGCCAACCCGGTCAGGGTCGTGCGCGGGCTTCCCGCAGGGTTGCTCACCCACTTGGCCATCGACTTGCCCACCCACTTGGCCATCGACTTGCCCATCCACTTGTCCCACCCAGTTGCCAGCGGAGCTGACCGCGAGGCTAGACCGGCGGGTGCGTGGCGATGAGCAGGATGCCCACCCAGTGGCTCAGGAACGCCAGCAGGGTGAACGTGTGGAAGATCTCGTGAAAACCGAACTTCCCGGGGAAAGGGTTGGGCCTCTTCAGTCCATAGACGACCGCGCCCGCGGTGTAGAAAAGTCCGCCGACGAGGATGAGCGTCATGGTTATCGCGTTCGCATCGAAGAAGTCGACGATGAAGATGAGCGCAGCCCATCCGAGCAGGACATACAGCGGCACATAGAGCCAGCGTGGCGCGCGGATGAAGAAGACACGGAAGAGCACGCCGAGTCCCGCTCCGCCCCAGATGATCGCCAGCAGGATCGTCTGGTGAGGCTGCGTAAGGCAGAGCACGGTGAGCGGCGTGTACGACCCCGCGATGAGCAGGAAAATGTTGGCGTGGTCGATGCGCTTGAGGAGCACGCGGGTTCTCGGCTTCCAGTTCAGCCGGTGGTACAGCGCCGAGTTACCGAACAGCAGCAGTGCCGTCAGGACAAAGATCGCGGATGACACTTTTGCGGCGACGCCGTCGGCGAGAACGATGAGGATGACACCCAGCACGATCGCGAGCGGGAATGTTCCGGCGTGGATCCAGCCGCGCCAGGTCGGCTTCACCTCGGCGGGCGGCTCCTGCACATCCACGGGTACGCTGGCGCCCCGCGCCGCTGCGTGAGCCTCGGCACTCTCCGCCTCAGGGGTCTCGCCGTGAGCCGACCCGTGACCCGACCGGTCAGCAGACCCGCGAGCCTCGCCCTGCTCCGGCGAGCTCACCTCAGCACGACTCGCGTCGAGTGCATCCTCGAGCAGTGGAACGTGCGGAACCGGCTCCCCGCCATCGTCCGCCGTCTCGATCGGCGGTCCCCCTGGCGTCATTTGCAAACCCTACACCGAGGGGAAATCCTCAGGCTGGGTAACCGCTTTGGGCTAGCGTAGCCAGTGTGAGCCAGCGAGAAGTGCCGATCGGCGGCGGTGTTCTTTACCGCCTCTACCAGGGCCGTATTCGCAGGCACCTCGCCAGGCAGACCCTGCCGAAGCATGTGGCCATGATCATCGACGGCAACCGTCGCTGGGCGAGGCTGCGCGAGCTGGAGACCGCCGCACACGGCCATCGTGCGGGTGCCGCGAAATACCACGAGTTCCTTCAGTGGTGTGATGACCTGGGCATTGAGGTTGCAACCCTGTACCTGCTTTCGACCGACAATCTCTCGAGCCGCACCCCCGAGGAACTCGAGACGCTGTTCGAGATCATCGCCGAGCTCGCGAAAGACCTGTCGCATTTCCGTGATTGGCGTGTGCAGCATGTGGGGTCGGATGACGGTCTTCCGCCCGCCCTCATCGCAGCGCTGAAGGCTGCCCAGGAGGAGACCACGGACCACACTGGCCTGCACATCAATCTCGCCGTCGGGTACGGGGGCCGTCGGGAGATTGCGGATGCGATGCGCAGCATTGTGAAGCAGCACCAGTCGGAGGGTGGCGAGCTCGACGCGCTCGCGGAGATCCTCACTCCCGAACTCATTGGCGAGCACCTCTACACGGGGGGACAGCCCGATCCTGACCTGGTCATCCGAACCTCGGGGGAGCAGCGGCTCAGCGATTTCATGCTCTGGCAGAGCGCGCACAGCGAGTTCTATTTCGTGGAAGCCCTTGGGCCTGACCTGCGGGAGGTCGACTTCCTGCGTGCGCTTCGTGACTTCTCCCGCCGGCAGAGGAGGTTCGGATCGTGACGTCGATCGACGACTACGCTGCGTCGTTCGGAGAGGAACCCGGTTACCTGAACTTCGCCTACGTGGGTCCGCCCGGCCGCGCGGTGAAAGACGAGGAGTACGCCCACACCGAGCTACTCGGCCGGGCTCGCTTCGGCACCATTGACGGGCTGCTCGACCAGGATGCTCGCGCCAGGTCGGCGATCGCGGCCGTTTCGGGAATTCCCGAATCACGTGTGGCATTCGAGCCGAACACCTCGATCGGTCTCATGCACGCCATGTTCGGGATCAGTGGCGGCGTTGCGGTGTCGCCGGCGGACTTTCCCGCGATCACCTATGCCGCTGTGCGGGCATCCGAAGCGCTTGGCACCATCACCCCGATCTGGCTGGAGACCGACCACGGCCGGGTGACGCCCGGTAACCTCAAACGGCAGTTGACCAAGTCGGTCGCGGCGGTCGCCGTGAGTCTTGTCGATTTTCGCACCGGCTACCTTGCCGACCTGGAGGGTATCAGGCAGGTTATCGGCGAGCGGCTGCTGATCGTGGATGCGATCCAGGGTTTCGGTGTCGTCGATGCACCATACGAGGTGGCGGACATCGTTGTGGCGGGTGGCCAGAAGTGGGTGCGCGCCGGGTGGGGCACGGGCCTGCTTGCTCTCAGTGAGCGTGCAGCGGAGACCCTTGTTCCTGTTTTCTCGGGCTTCAGCGCGACCGACACTGACGAATTGCCCGTGGACGAGGTGCGGCCCCCCACCGCGGGCGTGCGCGCGTTCCAGGTCAGCCACCCCGACTACATTGCGCAGGCACGTTTTGCGGCTGCGCTCGAGGAGATCGCGTCGGTCGGCGTGCCGGCCATCAACACGGCGATCGGTGAGCGGGTCAGTCGGATCATCGAGCTCGCCGATGAGTTCGCGATTCCGGTGGTCTCACCCCGAGAAACGGCGGAGCGCGCCGGAATCGTGGTGCTTGAGCCGCTCCCGGACCAGTTGACGGTGCTCACCGCGTCCCTCTTCAATCACGGCGTGACGACGACGATGCGCGACGGGCGCGTGCGGCTTGCTCCGCATGTCTCGACCGACGAGGAGACATTTGACATGCTGAGGGCGAGCTTCGTCAGCTTCGCGTCGGCAATCAACCTCTGAGGTGCCGGCGACACGAAGTGTTAACGTGAGCGAAACTAGTCCCGGGCGTGTCGGAACCGCCGCATTCGAACCCGTCGCTTAGCGTCGAGACACCGGACAAGTCGCCCGGTCGAGACGGCCACATAAGTTCGTCTTGAGTGCATGTGGCCATTTCGCGTAAGCACATCCGGGTGCGGATTCGCTCCCGGGGACGGAGTACACGTGCCCCAGCTCGCTAACCCCCAGCAGAAGAAAAGCCCCAAGGCTTCAACAGATGCGAAGGGAAGGCAAGCGGAACGAACGTACGTTCTCGATACGTCCGTCCTTCTTTCGGATCCCAAGGCGATTTTTCGTTTTGCCGAACATGCCGTCGTTCTGCCCGTGGTTGTCATCGCTGAACTCGAAGGCAAGCGCAACGATCCGGAGATCGGCTACTTCGCCCGCCAGGCGCTGCGTAACCTTGACGAGCTGCGGGTTCAGCACGAACGACTCGACTTCCCGATCGCGATCGGTGACGCCGGCGGGTCGCTGCGGGTGGAACTCAACCACTCGAACATGAGCGTGCTCCCGTCCGGCCTGCAGCTGGGCGACAATGATTCGCGCATCCTTGCCGTCGCACTCAACCTCGCGGGCGACGGACTGGATGTCACGGTCGTGTCGAAGGATCTCCCGCTGCGGGTCAAGGCAGCATCCATCGGCCTCGCCGCGGAGGAATACCGCGCCGAACTCGCGGTCGACTCCGGCTGGACCGGCCAGGCCGACATCACCCTGTCGAGCGAGCAGATGAACCAGCTGTACGACGACGAGAAGCTTTCGACCCGGCTGGTGCAGGACCTGCCGGTGAATACCGGCCTGGTGCTGCACTCGGACCGCGGTTCGGCGCTTGGCCGGGTCACACGCCGCGGACAGTTGCGACTCGTCCGGGGCGACCGCGACATGTTCGGGCTGCACGGCCGCAGCGCTGAGCAGCGGCTCGCGATCGACCTTCTGCTCGATCCGGAGATCGGGATCGTGTCGCTCGGCGGCCGCGCTGGGACGGGAAAGTCGGCGCTCGCGCTCTGCGCGGGACTCGAGGCGGTGCTCGAGAAGCAGCAGCACCGCAAGATCATGGTGTTCCGTCCGCTCTACGCGGTCGGCGGCCAGGAACTCGGTTACCTGCCAGGGGATGCGACGGAGAAGATGAACCCGTGGGCCCAGGCCGTATTCGACACCCTCGGCTCGGTTGTCTCGCAGAATGTCATCGAGGAGGTCATGGCACGAGGCATCCTCGAGGTGCTGCCGCTGACGCACATCCGCGGCCGCAGCCTGCATGATGCCTTCGTGATCGTGGATGAGGCTCAGTCGCTGGAACGCAACGTGCTCCTGACCGTGCTTTCGCGTATCGGCCAGAATTCGCGCGTCGTGCTGACCCACGATGTTGCCCAACGGGACAACCTGCGTGTTGGCCGCCACGATGGCGTCGCATCCGTCATCGAGACGCTCAAGGACCACCCGTTGTTCGCCCACATCACGCTCACGCGCTCCGAGCGGTCGGCGATCGCCGCGCTGGTCACCGAGATGCTGGAGTCGAACGAGCTGGCCTAACGGAGCGCGTACACCGCAGGTTCGATCAGGGTTTCCCAAACGGGTCGCCCATAATGGTGCCTATGTCTCGACCGATTCCGCCGGCGCCGCAGCACTCGGCACCGACCGGGGCATCGCAGGGGCGACACGCGCGCTGGCGGAATCCGAGACTGCACGCGCTCCTGACCGGGGGCATCGCTGCGGGCTGTGTGCTCCTGCTGGTCGCGATCGCCGGAATCGCGTGGGTGGCTTTCGGGCCATCCTCTAATAGCAGCCACGTCGCGGCCCTGAAGTCGCCGACGTCGACTCCGACCAGCGTTTCAACGACCACTCCGACTCCAACCGAGACGCCAGAGGCGTTACTTTCGCGCGAACAGATGGCGCTTACGCCCCCGATGGGTTGGAACAGCTGGAATGCGGTCGGATGCACCGGGCTCACCGCCGCGGTGGTCGAACAGGCTGCGGATGAGATCGTTGCCCGTGGGCTCAAGTCTTCGGGGTACCAGTACGTCGTGGTCGACGACTGCTGGCAGGCGGGCCGTAATGCGGCGGGCGAGCTGATCCCCGATCCCACCCGGTTTCCTGACGGGATGAAGGCGGTCGCCGACTACGTGCACAAGGATGGCCTGAAGTTTGGCATCTATGCGGTGCCGGGCAGCCAGACCTGCGGCAACTATTTCAGCCAGTACCCGGTGCACGGGATCGGCAGCCTCGGCCACGAGAAACAGGATGCCGAGGAGTTCGCCAGTTGGGGCGTCGACTATCTCAAGTACGACTGGTGCCGGGCGGACATCAACGATCATCTCGACGAGATGACCGCCTTCAAGCAGATGGAGCAGGACCTGGATGCAACGGGTCGCAACATCGTGTTCTCCATCTCCGAGTACGGGGTGCAGCAGCCGTGGCTGTGGGCACCCGGGATCGCCAACCTGTGGCGGACGACCCACGACATTCACCCGCTTTGGTCGTCGGTGATGCAGCACATCGACGCCCAGGTGCCGGTGACGCAGTACGCGAAGCCGGGGGCGTGGAACGATCCCGACATGCTGGAGATCGGCGACGGGGGCCTCACCGATACCGAGGAGACTTCGCACTTTGCGATGTGGTGCATGCTCGCGGCGCCGTTGTTCGTGGGAACCGACATCGGAGCACTGCCCGTGGGGACCGTGAGCCTTCTCACCAACCCCGAACTCATCGCGATCGACCAGGATGCCGAGGGCCATGAGGCGCACCTGGTCAGCTCAGTCGGGGGTATCCAGATTTGGGAGCGGCCGCTGACGAACGGGCGCTATGCCGTTGCCCTGTTCAACACCACCAGCTCGACGCAGAGCATGTCGACGACTCTGGCGAAGCTCGGCATTCCTTCGGGCAATTACCACGTCCGCGACACCATTGTTCGGGTTGGTCTCGCTCCGACCTCCTCGGTCGTTAGTGGCTCGGCGCCGTCGCACGGGATCGTGGTTCTCGAATTGTCTCCCGCTTAGCCGGGGTGGGTCATGGAAAGTACGTCGAGCAGCTTGTCAAGCTGCTCCTCGGTGACCTCGCCACGTTCGACGAAGCCGAGGTCGATCACTGACTGGCGAATGGTCACACCTTCGGCAACCGCGTGCTTGGCAACTTTGGCTGCGGCCTCGTAACCAATGATGCGGTTGAGCGGTGTCACGATCGAGGGCGACGACTCGGCCTGGGCGCGTGCGCGTTCGAGGTTGGCTTCGAGCCCGTCGATGGTGGTGTCGGCGAGGAGCCGGGTTGAGTTCGCGAGCAGCCGGATCGACTCGAGCAGGGCATTCGCCATCACCGGGATTGCGACGTTCAGCTCGAACGCGCCGCTCGCGCCCGCCCACGCGATCGTGGCGTCATTACCGATGACCCGGGCGCACACCTGGAGGGTGGCTTCGGGGATCACCGGGTTGACTTTTCCGGGCATGATCGATGATCCGGGCTGGAGGTCGGGGATGTGGATCTCTCCAAGCCCGGTGTTGGGGCCGGAGCCCATCCAGCGCAGGTCGTTGCAGATCTTGGTGAGCGAAACAGCGATGACGCGAAGCGCACCGGATGCTTCGACCAGGCCGTCGCGCGCACCCTGGGCCTCGAAGTGGTCGAGTGCTTCGGTGATTGGGAGGCCGGAGTCGGTGGCGAGCAGCTCGATGACCTTCTGCGGGAAGCCGATCGGCGTGTTAATGCCGGTTCCGACGGCCGTACCGCCGAGGGGGACTTCGGCAACGCGCCGGATTGTGGCCTTGACGCGCTCGATTCCCAGGCGAATCTGTCGGGCGTAGCCGCCGAACTCCTGCCCGAGCGTCACGGGGGTCGCATCCATCAGGTGGGTTCGGCCCGACTTGACGGCGGTCTTCCAGAGCTCGGCCTTCTGCTCGAGCGACTCTGCCAGGCGCTCCAGCGACGGAACCAGCTGCTCGAGCAGGGCACCGGTCACCGCGACGTGCACGGAGGTTGGGAAGACATCGTTGGAGGATTGGGATGCGTTGACATGGTCGTTGGGATGCACGGGAGCACCGAGGTACTTCGTCGCCAGCGTGGCCAGCACCTCGTTGATGTTCATGTTGCTCGAGGTGCCGCTGCCGGTCTGGTAGACGTCGATCGGGAACTGGTCATGATGGTGACCGGCGATGATGGTTTCGGCGGCCTCGACGATCGCTTCGGCGACCTTCTGGTCGAGCACACCGAGCGAGGCGTTGGCGACGGCTGCCGACTTCTTGATGCGGGCGAGCGCAACGATCTGCGCCTGCTCGAGCCCGGAGCCCGAGATGGGGAAGTTCTCCACCGCGCGCTGGGTCTGCGCCCCGTAGAGGGCGTCGATGGGCACACGTACCTCGCCCATCGTGTCGTGTTCGATCCGGTACTCAGGCGTGCTTGCCACTGTCTGCTTCCTCGTGTCGCTTGTCGTGTGGGTAATGCTCTGCGTGTGGAGATGCTGTGCTTCTGGAAATGCCTGCCTCTGGAAATGCCTGCGTGTGGAAATGCCTGCGTGTGGAAATGCTGTGTTGGTCGGAACGGGCCCCAGGGTCCTCTAGTCGGTTCCGATTGTTCCGACGATGATGTCGGGCTCGGCGCGCCCCACCAGCAGGCTGTAGTTCGCCCCGACGATAGCCAGCGTACCGGCGGCGATCGCGTCGCTGATCAGTTCCGATTGTTCGAGCAGCTCGGCGATGGTGTCGCGCAGGTGCTCGCGCCCGACGTCCCGACTGTCAACTTTTGCCGGGTCGATCTCGCCCTGGGCGTTGAAGGCTCCATCTTCCGCCGCCACCCGGCGCACGGCGGGAATGATGCGGGAGATCAGGGCTGCGATATGGGGTGGCAGCGGCGTGGCCCCGGCGGTTTGCGAATCGATCGCCGCCCGCACGGCGCCGCACGAGTCGTGCCCAAGGACGACGAGCAGTGGCACGTGCAGTACCGCGACGGCGTACTCGAGTGATCCGATGACACTTTCGGAGATGACCTGGCCGGCGTTGCGGATGACGAACAGGTCACCGATTCCTTTGTCGAAGATGATCTCGGCAGACAGCCGCGAGTCGCTGCACCCAAAAAGTGCGGCAATGGGCTCCTGGCCCGCGGCGACTTCGGCGCGGCGCTCGACATCCTGGCGCGGATGCAGGGGCTCGCCCGCCACGAACCGCTCATTGCCGGTGATCATTTCTTGCCAGGCGAGTGCCGGGGTAGGACGGCCGTTTGCTGTCATGCGGGTCTCCTCGATGCTGCCGGTCTTGTGGATACTGCCCGTTTGGATTCTGCCCATCTCGCCGCCGATCCCGTTGCCGCCGCTGATGTCGGTGCGGCCGGCGATCCCGGTGCGGCCGGCGATATCTGCGTGCTCCGACTCATTTCAGCTCCTTCGCGATCGCCGCTGCGAGCACCCGGAATTCTGCGTCGTCCGCGCTGCCGTGCAGCACCAGGTTGGACTGCCCGATCGTCGTGGCGAGTGAATACGAGTAGTTACCGACCCCCTGGACGGAGCGTTGGTCGTAGATGGTCCAGCGCACTCCGTCGATCGTGGTGCTGCCCGTCGCCTGCGCCTTGCCGAGCAGGGAGCCGAACCAGGTGTTGCTCGTCGCGATGCCCTGTTCGATCGCGATGAATTGCTGCTTCGGGGTGATGAGACCCACGTACCAGGTGACGGTCTTGCCGGACGTGGCGTTGAGTTGGGCGTCGTTTGAGGACCAGCCGCTGGGCAACGGCGGGGCCGCGATCGTTTCGCTGACTGTGGTCTGCGCCTGGGCCGCGACGGTTCGGTAGTTGACGGGCTTCACCAGGTCGGTGGATGGCCGAACGACGACCAGGACGAGGAAGAGTACGAGACCCAGCGACGCAATGAGCGCGAGCACCAGGTTGCGGGTGGTCTGGTTGGCACGGTGTGCCCGCGAGTTCTCGGCTTTGCGCGCCGCGGTCTCTTCCGGGGTCTCCGGACGGCCCAGTTCAGCGACGATCCGGCCACCGCCGGGGTTGGGTGACGTCATCGGTTAGTCGGTCGCTCCTGAAGTGCCCGAAGTACTCGCAGCGGATCGGGCTGCGTCGAGTCGTGCTTTCGCACCGAGCAGCCACTCCTCGCAACGCTTCGCCAGGGCCTCGCCGCGCTCCCAGAGCGCGAGCGATTGCTCGAGTGTGGCTGAGCCCTGCTCAAGCTCGTTCACGACGCGAACCAGTTCGTCGCGCGCCTGCTCGTAGGAGAGTTCGCCGACGTCGGGAACGGATGCGGTTGCCACGCGACAATCCTAACGATCGGTGCTGGACGTCGGCTCGGGATCGCCCGCGATGGTGGTCAGCCTGCCGTCGGCCACCGTGAGGAGGAGACGAGTGCCTGTTGGCGCATCCTTCGCCGAGCGCAGTGCAGCGCCGCCCGGCAGCTGTGCGATCGCGTAGCCCCGGTCGAGGGTGCGCTGCGGGGACAGCGCGCGAAGGTGACCGGACAGTTCGCCGACCCGTGCCGTGGCGCGATCGAGGAGAAGCGCCACGAGTTCTCCACTACGGGCGACGTATCGCGAGAGTTCCTCGGCCCTGGAATCCACCAGCCAGCTCGAACTGGCCAGCACGGGCCTGGTGCGAAGCTGCTCGAGGCGGTCGATTTCGGTGCGCAGCAGGTTTGTCACGCGGGAGCCGATCCGGGCGCGATTCTGCTGAACCAGCGCGAGCTGTTCCGCGACATCCGGTACCACCCGCTTGGCCGCATCCGTCGGCGTGGATGCCCGCAGGTCGGCGACATCGTCGAGCAGGGGCCGGTCGGCCTCGTGTCCGATCGCGGAGACGATCGGTGTCTCACAGGCGGCGGCGGCTCGAACCAGCCCCTCGTCACTGAAGACCAGGAGGTTCTGGAAGTCTCCGCCGCCCCGGGCAACGATGATCACGTCGACGTCCGGGTCTGCATCCAACTTTCTGAGTGCGGCCGTCACCTCGCCGACTGCCCGGTCGCCCTGCACCGACGCGTACGCGATCCGGAATTCGACGGCGGGCCAGCGGAGCTGCGCGTTGCGGAGCACATCTTTCTCGGCGTCGCTGTCTCGGCCGGTGATGAGACCGACGCACTGTGGCAGGAAGGGGAGTGGCTTCTTTCGCGCGGTGTCGAAGAGCCCCTCCGCCTTCAGCGCCTGGCGCAGTCGTTCGAGTCGCTCGAGCAGGTCGCCCAGGCCCACGTGGCGCATCTCGAAGACCTGCATGGTGAGGGTGCCGCCCTTGACCCAGTAGTTCGGCTTGACAAGCGCGACCACCCGGTCGCCCTGGCCGAGGTCGTCCGGAATCTTCGCTTTGACCGAGCCCCAGATCGTGAACGCCACCGTCGCGTCGGCCTCCAGGTCTTTGAGCTTTCCGTAAACATTGCCTCCGGAATTGCCCCACTGGGTGATCTCACCCTCGACCCACACCGTCCCGAGCTTGTCGATCCAGCCCTTGATCTTGCTCGAGAGCAGCGCGATCGGCCAGGGCGCATCGATGGTCGGCGGGCCGTCCACGATCGTCACAGCACTGCCGCCACTATGACTGTCCGCCCACCGGTGGCTCGCCGACGTACGCGTGAGCCTCGCGTGCGAGTTCTGACCAGAGGGCCCGGTCGCTGACCTTCACCAGGTCGCGTGACTTGATTCCGTCGATGCGGAACCGGGTGCCCTGCTCGCGTTCGACCAGGTCGGATGCCCGGCCCGCGGGCAGGTCCACGACAAGGTCGTCGCCCGAGAGGAACGCGAATACGGTGCCGTTCACGAGCAGCCCGTCGATGTCCACCACGACGCCTTCGACGTCGCGGTATTCGAGCACGAGGTTCTCGAACGCCTGTGCCGCAAGTGTGCTTGTCATGGTCGTCTCCTCACCTGCCGTTCTTGCACCAGCACTGTACCGTCCGCACTGTACCGCCAGCGCTGCGCCGACCGCACCGCCCAGGTACTGCCTGCACTGTTCAGCTACCGCCATTGCCCGCCACGTAGAATCGGGCGTTGTGAGCACCATCTCCAACGGCAGCGCCGTCAGCCTCGATGCACCGCGGATTCCCGTGGTACGTAACAGGCTAAGGGACAACGCCGTCAACGGGTCCAAGCGAGTGATACTTGCTGCCCCCCGTGGGTACTGTGCGGGAGTGGATCGCGCGGTCATCGCCGTCGAGAAGGCCCTTGAGAAGTTCGGCTCACCCGTTTATGTGCGCAAACAGATTGTGCACAACGTGCACGTGGTCTCGACCCTCGAGAGGCGGGGGGCGATTTTCGTCGACGAGATCGGTGAAGTTCCACCGGGATCGCATGTCGTGTTCAGCGCTCACGGCGTCTCGCCCGCCGTTGTCGCCGAGGCCGCCGAGCGTGACCTTGACGCCATCGATGCGACCTGCCCACTCGTCACGAAGGTGCATCGCGAGGCCACTCGTTTTGCCCGCGACGACTACGAAATCCTGCTCATCGGGCACCGCGGCCATGAAGAGGTCGAGGGCACCATGGGGCACGCCCCCGGACGCACCATTCTTGTGGGCAGCCCCGCGGACGTCGCCACGGTCACCGTGAAGAATCCCGACCATGTGGTCTGGTTGTCCCAGACGACGTTAAGTGTTGACGAGACCATGGAGACCGTGCGGTTACTGAGGGAGCGGTTTCCGAACCTCCAGGATCCGCCGAGCGACGACATCTGCTACGCCACCCAGAACCGCCAGGTCGCCATTAAGAAGGTGGCCGAGCAGGCCGACCTCGTGATCGTCGTCGGCTCCGCGAACAGCTCGAACACCGTTCGGCTGGTGGATGTCGCGCTGGAGAGCGGCGCTGCAGCCGCCTACCGTGTCGACTACGCGAGCGAGATCCGCCAGGAA
>Ga0302157_10004429_pt1 | contig 15276 bp, 11 predicted proteins | sample I_Bog_N3_3_FD_193502 | JGI IMG/M metagenome (GOLD analysis project Ga0302157, IMG submission 193502) | Peat permafrost microbial communities from Stordalen Mire near Abisko, Sweden - I_Bog_N3_3 | ecosystem: Environmental > Terrestrial > Soil > Wetlands > Peat | place: Sweden: Abisko, Stordalen...
TCTGACCAAGTCGTACAACCTCTTCGGCCAGGTTGTGAAGGGGATGGAGGTGCTGGGCACCATCCGCGTCGGTGACGTGATGCGCTCGGTGAAGGTCAGCCCCGCGACGCCGTGACCGACGCCGTGAGTGACGTCTCCGGGCTCCGTCTGCTGGCCGTCCACGCCCATCCGGACGACGAGACCATCACCATGGGCGGGTTGCTCGCGCTCTGCGCGGATCGCGGTATCGCCACCTCGGTGATCTGCTGCACCGACGGCAAGGTGGCGACCATCTTCGACCCCGAGTACGCCGCCCACGAGGACGAGATCCGTCCCCGGCTCAAGGAGATCCGCGAAGCCGAGCTGCGCCGGGCCGGCGAGATCCTGGGGGTCTCCGAGATCAACTTCCTGGAGTTCGGCGACTCGGGGATGGCCGGGACCGAGACCAACAACGCGCCGGGGGCGTTCTGGCGGGCCGACTTCGACGAGGCGGTGGGCCGGGTCGTCGCCCACATCCGCCGCTTCCGCCCTCACGTTGTCGTCACCTATGACGGCAACGGCGGGTACGGGCATCCCGACCACATCCAGGCCCACCGGGTCACCCTGGTCGCGGTCGAGGCCGCCAACGCCGCCGTCTACCCCGAGGCCGGCGCTCCCTGGCGGGTGAGCAAGCTCTACTACACCGCCTTCCCCCGCTCCGAGGCGAGGCGAATGGCGCAGATGGCCAGGGCGGCAGGGATGAAGCCGCCGTTCGGGGAGGCCGACCCCGACAGCCTGGAGTTCCTCACTCCGGACGAGCTGGTGACCACCCGGGTCAACTGTCGCGACCAGCTGAGCCGCAAGCGCGCGGCGCTGAGCGCCCACCGCAGCCAGCTCACCGAGGACTTCGCCCTGCTCAGCGTCCCCGAGGAGGTCCTCCGGGAGCACTTCCGCGACGAGTTCTACCAGCTGGTGTTCTCGCGGGTCCCCACCACCCTGCCCGAGACCGACGTCTTCGCGGGGCTCATCGCGCCGGGGGCCACGCCCGCCTGACGCCCGTGGCCGGTCAGGCGAGGGCTCCCCGCCTCGAAGGCACGTCCTCCGGGGCGGGAAGCCGGCTCAGGCAGAGGTGCGACGCGCGGTGGAGGCGGAGGCGGCGACAACCGGCTCGGCCCCGAAGACCTCTCCGTAGCGGGCGACGAACTCCGCCGGGGTGAAGCGATGAGCCTGGGGCCCCTGCTGCTCCACCGCGTAGGTGGCGGCGAGTGCCCCCATGCGGCCTGCCTGCGCCGGGTCCAGACCGCGACGCAGCCCGGCGAGCAGGCCGGCGATGTAGGCGTCGCCCGCCCCGGTGGGGTCCACGACGCGCCGCGGTGCGATCGCCGGGACCGCCACGACTTCGCCACCGATGTGGAGCTGGCTGCCCCGAGCTCCCTGCGTGAGGGCGACGATCGAGGTCTTGGCCAGATCGGCGACGCTCCGCCCGGTCCGGTTGTGCACCAGCTCCAGCTCGTAGTCGTTGCCGACCACGAGCCAGGCCGCGTCGAGCCCCGCCTCCAAGGTCTGGTCGCTGATCGAGGGGATCTGCTGGGCGGGTGCAAAGACGAGACGGGCCCCCATCTCGCGTGCCTGGGCGATGTGGACGGTCATCCCGTCGGGCGCGTCGGGAGCCACCACCACGTGCTCGACGTCCTCCAGGGCGCGGAGGTCGATGTCGGCGGCGCGAGCCATGGCCCCGGGGAAGAAGGCGGTGATCTGGTTGGCGGAGAGATCGGTGGTGATGAAGCAGGAGGCGGTGGGAACGTCGTCGCAGCCGAGCGCCGCCGAGGTGTCAACGCCGGTCCGGCTCAGGGAGGCGCCGTACTCGGTGAAGTCGCTGCCGACCGCCGCGCAGAGCATCGGCCGCTCGCCGAGGAGGGCCAGCGTGTAGGCGATGTTGGCCCCGGTCCCGCCCCGGCGTCGCTCCAGCCGGTTGACGAGGAAGGAGACGTTGATGAGATGGGTCTTCTCGGGGAGGATGTGATCGCCGAAGCGCCCCGGGAAGACCATGATCGTGTCGAAGGCGACCGAACCGGTCACGGCAATGCGTCCCATGGGCCCAAGGATAGGGACTGTCCCACCGCCTCCGACCCGAGACCCCTGTCGAGGTGCGCCAGAATGAGCCGATGCCACTCCGCACCCCACAGCGTCCCTCGTCCGGCCCGGACGACCCGGCCCAGCCCACTCCCACCGGTGGTGAGGCGACGATGGCTGAGGCTGTCGAGGTGTACCACCGCACCTACACGACGCTTCTCCGGTCCACCGGTGAGACCCCGCTGCGGGTGCTCGAGGCCTCGCATCGGGCCATGGGGTCGAGCCTGCACAGCCTGGCGGCCTCCTCCGATCCCGACCTCGGCGCCTTCCTCTACGCGGTGCGGCGGCTGCCGGCCTCGGTGATGCGGGCGGAGCGGGTGGTCATGGGCCAGGCCCTGGAGGTCTTTGCCCGCAATGACTTCCAGCTCGTCGACTGGGCCGAGGCGTCCGCACCCGGGCGGCGCCGGCGGTGGTACGACGACGGCAAGGGGACGCTCGCCGTGCTGATCGCGTCGGAGACCGACGTCGACGACCTCATCCCCACCCTGGTCGCCTTCCAGATCGAGTGGAACAAGCTGCGCACCTCGCTCAGCCCTGCCGCCATCCCCGACGAGCCCACACCCGCATGGCTGTCGAGCGTCTGTGGAGGCCGGGAGGACGACTGGACGCAGCTCCAGGAGATCTGGGGTGCGGCGTTCGCCGAGCGTCTGCGCCTGGTCGCCACCCGAAAGAAGTCCATGCGGGTGCGCATGCTCGGCGGTACCCAGATCGGCTACGCCCGGGTGACCCGCCGCTGGTGGCAGCAGGTGACCGGAACGATGCGCAGCCACTCCCTGCTCGACCGTCCCCTCTACTTCGTGAGCAGCAACTCCCACAGCCTGGCCAACCTCGTCACCGGGGTGGCCCGCCACCACGAGGCCGCGCTGGTGGAGATGGTCGAGACCCGCGGGCCGGTCGACCTCAGCCGGGAGCTGGAGCGCTTCCGGACGGGTCTCGCCGAGGGCGACTGGAACAATTTCCTGTACTACGCCGCCCGGCTCCACACTGGGAGCATCGCGACCGACGAGCGCAGCCGCCTCCGTCACGAGGAGCGGGAGCAGGGGGTCCAGGGAGTGGCCAGCCGCACCGCCCTGGACGTCGCCGCCCAGGTGATACCGCTCGACCGGCTGGACCCGGCCAACTTCGATCCCCGACTCGGACCGGTCGACGCCGCGCGGTTGCGCAGCAGCCAGGCGGTGATCGTCAACATCGACTACCCGCTGGGGCTCGCGGCCTACAACATCCTGCGCGAGGTGGGCGAGACCGCGGCCGAGTTGCGGGGCGTCTACATCCTGGGCAAGGCGGCGACCCTCAACGCCGACGTCGGCGACGTGATGATCTCGAGCGTCGTCCACGACGAGCACAGCGGCTGCACCTACTGGCTCGACAACGCGTTCACGGTCGCCGACATCGCGCCCTACATCCGCTTCGGCAGCGGCCTGGACAACCAGCGGGCGGTCTCGGTCAAGAGCACCTTCCTGCAGAACCGCGGCTACCTCGACTTCTACTACCGCGAGGCCTTCACAGTCGTCGAGATGGAGGCCGGTCCCTACTGCAACGCCATCTACGAGATGAGTGAGGCGGGACGCTACCCAACCGGGGAGCCGGTCAACTTCTCCAAGCTGCCTCTCGACTTCGGGATCATCCACTACGCCTCGGACACGCCTTTCACCCAGGCGCGGACGCTGGGCGCGCGGGGGCTCTCCTACTTCGGCATGGACTCGACCTACGCGGCGTCGGTGGCGATCCTCCGCCGCATCCTGGCGCGGGAGGGCGCGCTGGCGAGCGCACCCGTGCATGACGGGGGGACGGCGGACGGCGCGACCGCGACGGCGCGGGCCGAGAACGCGAGGCGGCTCTCCGCCACCGGGATGCCCCCGCCCTGAAGAAGGCGTAGCAGAAGCCGCCGGCCTGCTCGACGGTCCCGTGCAGGCCGGCGAACCCCTGCTCCCGCAGTGGGCACGCGGGGCTGTGCCAGCATGTCGCCGAACCATGCCACTCGTCTCCGTCTCGCAGCTCGCCGTGGCCTACGGCGCCGACACCATCTTCTCCGGCCTCGACCTGCGCCTGGAGCGCACCAGCCGGCTGGCCGTGGTGGGGGCCAACGGGGCCGGAAAGTCGTCGCTGCTGCGCGTCCTGGCCGGCGACCTGGAGCCGACCGAGGGGCAGATCGACCGCCAGCGCGGGCTCCGCAGCGCCCACCTCCCCCAGGACGCGCCTGTCCCGGTGGCCAAGACCGTTCTCGAGGAGGTGATGGCGTCGCGGACCGATCTGGCCGCGATGCGGCACGAGCTCTCCCTCCTCGAGGTGGCGATGAGCCGGGAGGGACCGGGGCTGGAGGGCCAATTGAGCCGTTATGGGGACCTCCAGCATCGCTACGAGGACGCCGGCGGGTACGAGCTGGAGGCGCGGGCACGTGAGGCGCTGGGCGGGCTCGGGATCGACGAGGAGCAGCGAGGCCATGACCCCGCCGAGCTCTCCGGGGGCCAGCAGCGACGGGTGGAGCTGGCCAAGCTGCTGGTGGCCGACGCGGATCTTCTCTTGATTGATGAGCCGACCAACCATCTCGACCTGGAGGGTATCGAGTGGCTGGAGGACTTCATGGCCGGGGTGGGCACCGCCTTTGTCCTGGTCTCCCACGATCGCCGCTTCCTCGATCACGTCTGCACCGGGGTGCTGGAGCTCAACCACGGCACCGCCGAGGAGTACCCCGGCAACTACAGCGCCTACGTCCGCCTCCGCGTGGAGCGCCGGGCCCGCCGCCTCAAGGAGTACGAGGAGCAGCAGGACCACATCCGGCATCAGGAGGAATTCATCCGCCGCTACCGCGCCGGCCAACGCGCCCGCGAGGCCCGGGGACGTCAGACCAAGCTGGACCGCCTGCCCCGGGTGGCCGCACCCCCCGACGACCGGCGACCACGACTCCGCTTCGCCACCGCCCCCTCCTCGCGGGTGACCCTCAAGGCGTCGGGGCTCGTGGTGGGACGGGAGGGGCCGCTGCTGGAGTTGCCGCCATTGACCCTCGCCCCCGGAGACCGGATCGCTGTCATCGGGGCCAACGGGAGCGGGAAGTCGACACTCCTCCACACCCTCGCCGGCGAGCTGCCGGCGCTGGGGGGGCGCGTGGATCTGGGCCCGCGGACGGTGTTCCGCCTCTACCGCCAGGACCTCGGCCGCGGCCAGGTGACCGACTCGCAGAGCTTTGCGAGCAACCAGAACAGCACGGTGATGGAGGACCTGCTGGCCGACCACCCCATCGGCCCCGAGCGGGGCCGCAACATGCTGGGGGCGCTGCTCTTCTCGGGGGACGAGGTCAACCGGCGAGTGGGCGACCTCTCGGGTGGGGAGCGCGCCCGCCTGCTGATGGGCAAGCTCGCGCTCGAGCCGACCAACCTCCTCTTCCTCGACGAACCCACCAACCATCTGGACCTGCCCGCCCAGGAGGTGCTGGAGGGAGCGCTCGCCAAGTACCCGGGAGCATTGGTTCTGGTGTCGCACGACAGAGCGCTGATCGACGCCCTGGCCACCGAGACCTGGGCCATCGAGGAGGGCGGGAGGGTCCGCAAGGTCGTGGGCGGCTACACGGCACTCCTCGCCGATCGTCAGCGCGACCGCCGGCCCGGAGGTGGGGGCGATGCAGGGGTGGCAGCCGCGCCGGCCGCGGTCGGTCGTGGGGAGGGGACGGGTCGGGACCGCAGCGAGCGCGGCCGCTCTGGCCGGGACGGCAAGCGCGACCACGACGGGCACGCCCACGAGGGGCACGCCGGCTCCGGGCACGACGCCGTCGGCCACGGCCGCTCCGGGCCGCCGCCCGCTCACTCCAGCGCACCCGCCGTCGGGCGCAAGGTGCGCGCCGCCGCCCGTTCCCTCTCCGCTGCCGGCCGTCGCCTCGAGAGTGAGATCGCGGAGACCGAGGCGGCGCTGGCGGAGACCCGGCAGCGCCTGCTCGACCCCACCACCTTCTCCGACCCGGCGGTCGGAGCCGCGGTCGGACGCGAGCACGACCGCCTCACCGGGGCGCTCGCCGAGCTCTACGAGCGCTGGGCCGATATCGGCGCCGAGTAGGCACGGGGCGCGTGAGCGTGCCCCGCACGCCCGCGGCTCGGGACCCCGCCACCGCGCCGCTACACTCTGCGCGTGACCCAGATCGGCGACCTCACCGTCGGTGGCGTGCTCATCGAGTGCGACGCGATCCAGCGACGCGTTGAGGAGCTGGCCGCCGAGATCGACGCCGCCTATCCCTCCCTGGAGCAGCCGCTCGTCCTGATCTGCGTGCTCAAGGGGTCGATCCTCTTCACCGCCGACCTGGCCCGGGCGCTGACCGTCCCCGTCGAGCTCGAGTTCGTCGCCTGCCGCTCGTACGGCGACGCCACCACCAGCTCGGGGTCGGTGGAGCTGGTCAAGGACGTGAGCATGACCCTCCAGGACCGCGACGTCCTGATGGTCGAGGACATCATCGACACCGGGATGACGACCTCGTTCCTCCGCAAGCATCTCGCCACCCATCACCCGCGTTCGCTCCGGCTCGTCTCCCTCCTGGACAAGCGGAGCCGCCGCATCCGCGACGTCGAGATCAACTTCCGGGGCTTCGACATCCCCGACCACTTCGTCGTCGGCTACGGCCTCGACGTGGCCCAGCAGCTTCGCAACCTGCGCGACATCCACGTGGTCGAGGTGCCTGCGTCCGCCGGGTGACCTCCCGGGGAACGTCTCACGCTCGCGTCCGGCGACGCCCCGCGCCGGCCGGACGTCCGATCTCCACGGCTGCCATCTCGTCACACGTCGAAAACAGGCGTCCAGATCTGACCCCTTTGGGGGTAAGTTGAGCCGTCATGGCGAACAAGCGCTCGGCAGCGAGCTCGCGAGGCCGGGACCTCTTCCGCGCCGAGGTCAGCTCCCTCCTCGCCGACCTCGGCGAACTGGCCGGGGAGCAGGGCCCGCATCCGGTTCTCGCCGCCACTCCCCCCGTCACCGCCGAGCCGGCGGCTGAGGCGCTCGAACCGGTCGTGCACGGCACCGGTTCGGATGCCGCGCCGGCGCCGGGCCCGGCCGGAGAAGCGGAGGAGCCCCCGGCTCCGCCGGAGCTGGACGAGGCCCCGGACGAGGAGCTCATCTCCCTCTCGCCGAGCTATCTGCCCCCGCTTCCCCCGGTCCTCTCGCCACTGACGGCGGCCCCGGAGCCGGCGGCGCCGTTGGGGCGGAGGTTCTCTGCCCCACCGCCGGCTCCGCCGCCAGAGCCCTGGGCGGCCGCACCGGAACCGGAGGCGACCCCAGAACGGATATCACCATCTGAACCGGCGACGGTCCCCGGCCTCTGGCCCTTCATGTCGAACCTGTCGACGGCAGCCGGTGGCTGGGACCAGTGGCCGGAGCGGAGCGCAGCGCCCGACCCGCCGACCTCCTCGCCCGAGCCCGCGGAGGTCGCGGAGCAATGGGTCACCCCGCCTGCGCACGCATCGCCCGCCACCGGGCAGGGATGGCCTCCGCCGCCGGGGGACGCGGACACCGCTCCGGCGCCCGGAAGCGGATGGCCCCTGCCCCCGGGACCTCCGCCGGCGGTGGAGTGGCCGTCGACAGCTGGGGGGGCACCCGAGGAGGGCGTGCCCGGGCCGGCAATGCCGCCCGCCTACCACCATCACCCGGCCCCGCAACCTCCGATGTGGCCGTCGCCGGCGGAGCTGCCACCCGTGGAGGGGGGCGACGATCGCGTCGGTAGGTCAACTCCGCCCGCGCCGCCCCCTGCTCCGGAGGCCGGGCCGCCTGGCCGCGGTGCGCCCGAGATCGCCGACGCGAAGCTCCCCACCGGTGACATCACGGCCGCGGAGCTCGCGGTCCAGGATCAGAGCGCACCGGTATGGCGCAGCGCTCCGTCGCCACCACCCTCGAGTTTCCCCACGCCAGCGGAGCTGCCCGGCTGGAGGCTGGACGGGCCGATCCATCGGGCGGGGCCCATCCCGGGCCCGAGCGGCGGCTCCGGGACCGACGGCGCCCAGCGGTTCCGCGCCGCCCCGCCGTCGCAGCCTGCGGCAAGCGGGAAGGGCAACGGCTCGACGGGCGACCCGGCGCCGCCGAGCATCCCCGGTGTTTCCCTCGAAACAGTGATCGCCACCGGCCCGCCGGCGGATCGTTGGGAGCCCGCGGCGGAGAGCAGCGGGGAGCGGACACCAGCGGCCCCGCCGGCCCCGATCCCCGCCACCGCCGAGGTGAGCGTCACCCCCGCGCCGGCCACCGCGAGCTCCGGACCGGCCACCGCCGGGCGACCGGGGTTGCCGCTGCTGCCCGGCGGGCAGGCGCCGCTGGTCTCGACCAGACCCTGGACTCTCGCCACGGCGATGCAGCCGCTCGCACCCATGGCCCCGCCGGCGCTCCGGGCCGCGGGCGCGTCCCTCCCGGAGCCGGTGGGACCGGGGCTGCCACGCAGCCGGTCGAGCGGGGTCCACGTGCGGTTCGCCGTCGTGGTCACCGCGCTTGTCGTGGTCCTCGCGGCGATCCTGGTCCTGATCTTCCTTGACCTCCACCGCTGAGACCAGGCACCCGCGGGACCAACCGGGTTCTTCCGCGCCCGGTTAGCGGATGACCGGAAGTCCGGCCTCCTCCCAGGCGTCGATCCCACCCGCCACGTTGACGGAACGCGGGCGGCCGGCCTGCCGGAGGTAGTCGACGGCGCGGCGGCTCCGCCCGCCGACGCGGCAGTGGACGTAGAGGTCACGGTCCTCAGGGAGCTCACCCACGCGGCCCGGGAGCTCGACCAATGGGATCAGCACGGCGCCGGGGATCCGCCGCTCCTGCGACTCCCACGGCTCCCGGACGTCGAGAAGGTAGGCTCCCTCGGCGATGGCGGCGTCTGCCGCCTGGGGGCTCACCTCGATCGGAAGGTCCATCCTTGCCGGAGTATATGCGGCGGCCCGATTCGGGCCGTCGCCCGCGGTCACCGGTGGCACGGGCTTCAGCAGGGGGCTGCTACATTGGGCCGCCGTGACCGACCCGCTTGCCTCAGCCACAACGCCGGTCCGCGGGGACACGACCGGAGCGGCCCGGACGTGACCGGCGACTACGTCGTCGGGGCGGTCATCGGCGAGGGGCTGATGGGCCCGCGGAGTGCCGGACGCTACCGCCCCAGCGGTCACCCGGTCTCCCTGGAGGAGGTCCCCGCCCCTCTGCTCGACCGCCCGGAATTCGTGGAGCGGCTGGCACTCGCCGGCAGGCAGGCCGCCACGGTCGCCGACTACAACGTGGCCGCCGTCTACGACCTGGTCAGGATCGGGCAGCGCCTCTACGTCGTCAGCGAGCTGGTCCGCGGGCGGAGCCTCCCCGCCCTCCTCGGGTCCGAGAGCTCCCTCCCCCTGCCGGCGGTGATGCTCATCGTCGATTCCGTGCTGGCCGGTCTCGAGGGGATCCACCGGGTGGGCATCGCCCACGGAGACGTCTCGCCCGACGTCATCGTGATCACTCCGGCGGGTGCCGTCCGCATCACCGAGCTCGGCGTGGCCGCGGTGCTGGCCGCGGACCCGGCCATGCCCGGGTGGCCCGCGGTGGAACCGCCTGAGGGAGGCGTCCCGAGCATCGCCGCCGACCTCTACGCCACCGGCGCCCTGCTCCGCGAGCTGGTGAGCGGCATGCGTCCGGAGCAGGGCGGCGAGGTGCGCGGGCCCGAGGCGCTGGTGCGCCTGGTCAACCGGTCGCTCACCGGTGCTCCGGAGGCGCGGTTCACGACCGCCACCGGGTTCCGAGAGGAGGTGGAGACCGTCGCGACCCAGCTGCTCGGGCCGGGATGGAGGGTTCAGAGTGACCTCGCCGCCCGCGCCACCCGCTCGCTCGGTCCTCAGCCGCCTCGCGGCCGCCTTGGCCACACGGTCACGGTGAGCCTGGCCGGTGAGCCACCACCACCGCCGGCCCTCCCCGTGCCCCCCGCGGATCCGCCTTCCGGCAACCCGCCACCGGCCGACCTTCCGGTCAACCCGGGGACGGCGACCGCCCCGATGGCGGAGCCTCCGCCCGGCAACTCCGTTCCGGCGGACGACGCAGTGGCGGCGGCGGCAGGCCCGGCCGCGCAGTTCGGCCCCGACCCGTTCGCCGCCCCGGAGGGCTCGCAGCTCCTGGAGCCCGGTGCCGGCTCACCGGGCGGCCGAGCCCGCCCGCCTCGGCGGCGCCGGCGGCACGGGTGGATCTGGCTCCTGGTGGGACTGGTCGCGGTCGCCGCCCTGGTGGCCGCCGGGGCGGTGGTCGTGCTCGAGCCGGCCCCCGCGGCCCCGACCACGGCGGGGGCGCACCCGCTCGCGGTGGGTGACGACGTCCGGCTCACCGTGCAGCCGGGTAGCACGGCGGGGTGCGGCACGACCTTCACCTTCACCGCCACCGGATCGCTGAGCGGCTCCGGGACGCTCGCCTATCAATGGGTCAGGAGCACCGCCGGGGGGAGCCCGACGTTTACCCAGCTCTCGGAGCCGATCTCCTCCGACAGCTCGTTCCGTCTCACGACACCCATCCAGCTGACCGGCCCGGCGACCAGTGACGACACCACCATCACCGTGACCTTTCAGGTCCTCTCACCCCAGGCGCGGACGGCGAGCCAGACGATCCATTACGTCTGCACCCACTGACGCATCGAGCCCTTGCCTGCATCAGTACGCCGTGCTGCTCCGGCCCGATGCGGGTCGCGGCCTCGGGGTCAGCCGGAGCGGCGGTCCAGGGCGGCGTCCAGGAGCGCGTCGCCCTGGTCCTTGGGGCCGACGAAGGCGAGCCGGACGTCCTCGATGCCGGCGGCGATCCGCTCGGCGACCCGCTGGACGTCGGAGACGGTCACCCGGCTGACCGCCGCGGCTCGATCGTCCGGGGTCTCGAGGGGAAGCCGGGCCCGCCAGCGGGTGCCGTAGAAGCGGGCGCTGGCCATCGCCGTCTCCGTGCCCCGGAGCATGTGCCCGATCATGGCCGACTTGGCGGCGGCCAGCTCGGTGGCGGGGACCGGCCGGGCGGCGATCCGGCGCAGCTCCCGAAACGAGAGGCGCACCGCCTTGGCCGCGTCCTTGGGGCGCGTGCCGGTCGCGATCGCGAACACCCCGATGTCCTCCAGGGCCTCGTGGAGGGCGAAGATCGAGTAGGCGAGGCCGTTGCGCTCCCGCACCGTGTGGAAGAGGCGTGACGACATCCCTCCTCCGAGGATGTAGGTCATCACGGAGAGGGCGGTCCGGTCCTCGTCCAGCGCGGGGATGCCGGGCACGGCGAGGGCCATCTTGATCTGGGGCTCCTCGGCCGGGGTGAAGGGGCGCACGTTGGCGGCGTAGCGGTCCCCGAGGCCCCACCGGGCCTGGGCGCGGGGCCGCGGTTGTGCGGTGGGTACGTCGGCGAGCAGCGCCTCCGCCCGCTCGGGCTCGAGCTGGGCACCACCGGCGATGACCAGGCACATCGAGGCCGGCGCGTAAAAGGAACGGTGGTATTCGAGGAGCTGGTCACGGGTCGCCTTCTCGACCACCGCCGGAAAGCCGGCCGCCGACCACGACACGGGTTGGTCGGCTCCGAAGGCGACGGTGCCCAGCCGGTCCCAGATCCAGCCGTCGGGGTCGGCCAGCCGGGCAGACAGCTCCTGGAGCACCACGTTGCGCTCCCGCTCGACCTCCTCGACGGCGAAGAGGGGCCGGCTCAGCATGTCGGTGACGATGTCGGCGAGCTGGCGCATCGCCGTCGCCGGGCCCTCGGCGTAGTAGCCGACCTCCTCGGTGTCGGTGTAGGCATTGGTGGAGGCTCCCAGCCGGTCGATCTCGCGCGTGATCTGCTGGGTGGTGGGCCGGCGCTCGGTCCCCTTGTAGAACATGTGCTCCAGGTAGTGGGCGAGGCCGGCCGTCTCCGCCGTCTCGTCGCGCGACCCGGCCCTGACGATCAGGAAGACGCCGATGTTGCGGCTCGCCGAGGGCGCGTTGAGGAGGGTTGCTCCGTTGGAGAGGGTGGTCACCCGCGGCTCCGCCAGAGGTAGCGGGAGAGTGGAAGCTCGGGAGACGTGGGGCAACGCTGATGACCTCCTGGTCAGGTGTGACGCACGAAAGGTACCGCGCCCGGTCAGGACGTGCCCGACTCCCAGGACGCCAGGTAGCGGCGCTGCTCCTCGCTGAGAACGTCGATGCCGATGCCCATGCTGGAGAGCTTGAGGGCGGCGATGGCCGCATCGATGTCGGCCGGGACGTCGTAGACCCGGGGCTCCAGCTCCTCGTGATGGCGGGCGACGTACTCGGCGCAGAGCGCCTGGTTGGCGAAGGACATGTCCATCACCGCCGCCGGGTGCCCCTCGGCGGCGGCGAGGTTCACCAACCGCCCCTGAGCGAGCACGTTGACGGTGCGGCCGTCGCGCAGCCGGTATGCCTCGACGTAGGGCCGGGGACGGGAGACCCCCGAGGCCATGTCGTCCAGCGCCGCCAGGTTGATCTCGTTGTTGAAGTGCCCGCTGTTGGCGACGATGCAGCCATCCTTCATCAGCTCGAAGTGGTGGCGGTCGATGACGTTGATGTCCCCGGTGACGGTGACGATGAAATCGGCCTGCGGAGCGGCCTCGGCAAGCGTCATCACCCGGTAGCCGTCCATGGCCGCCTCCAGCGCCCGAACTGGATCGATCTCGGTGACGACGACGTGGGCGCCGTGGCCCGCGGCCCGGCTGGCCAGGCCGCGTCCACACCACCCATACCCGCACACCACGAGAGTCTTGCCGGCGAGCAGGACGTTGGTGGCCCGGATCAGGCCGTCAAGGGTGCTCTGCCCGGTGCCATAGCGGTTGTCGAACATGTGCTTGGTGAGCGCCTCGTTGACCGCCACGATCGGAAATCGCAGGGCCTTGTCGGCGGCCATGGCGCGCAGCCGGATCACGCCGGTGGTGGTCTCCTCGGTCCCGGCCAGGACCTCGGGAATCAGGTCGGTGCGAGTTTTGTGCAGCTCGGCGACCAGGTCCGCACCGTCGTCCATGGTCAGATTGGGGCGATGATCGAGAACCGCATTGATGTGCTCGAAGTAGCGGGCGTTGTCCTCGCCCCTGACCGCGAAGGTGGGGACGCCGTGATGGGCGGTGAGCGCCGCGGCGACCGGGTCCTGGGTCGACAGCGGGTTGCTGGCGCAGAGCCGGACGTCGGCGCCGCCGGCTCGCAGCGTGATGGCGAGATTGGCCGTCTCGCTGGTGACGTGGAGGCAGGCGCCGAGCCGGAGGCCGGCGAGCGGGCGCTCCCGTTCGAAACGCTCCCGGATGAGGCCGAGCACCGGCATCTCGCGGGCCGCCCAGGCGATCAGCCGGTCGCCCTCGTCGGCCAGGGAGAGATCGGCGACGTCAGATGTGGAGGTACCGGCGCTACTGGTCATGCCATCTCCTGGCGAGGGGTGATGCGAGTGGGTCGAACGGCCATGGTACCCGAGGGCCGGGCGCGCCCCGCGCTCAGAAACGGATCAGAGAAACGTGGCTCCGCTCGCCGAGGGCCTCGGCTCCGCCGAACCCGGCCAGCTCGATGAGGAAGGCGATCCCCACGACCTGCCCTCCGAGCCGCTCGACCAGCTCGGCGGACGCCCGAGCCGTCCCCCCGGTCGCCAGGAGGTCGTCGACAATGAGGACTCGCTGGCCGGCGCGGATGGCGTCGTCGTGGACCTCCAGCACCGCCTCGCCGTACTCCAGCGCGTAGGCGACGGAGATGGTGCGAGCGGGCAGTTTGCCCTGCTTGCGGACCGGAACGAAGCCGACCCCGAGCAGGTAGGCCAGCGCCCCTCCGAGGACGAAGCCTCGGGACTCCACCCCGACGACCACCTCGATGCCGGCGTCGCGATAGGCGTCGACCAGGCCGTCGATGGCGGTGCGGAAGGCCTCGGCGTCACCGAGCAGGGTGGTGATGTCCTTGAACAGCACCCCCTCGCGCGGGAAATCGGGCACATCCCGGATCAGCGCCCGCAGGCGCTCGCCGAGAGGGCCGGGAGGGATGGGGTCGTCGGTCACGCCGCCCGATGCTACCAGGGGTGACGTAGCGAGGTGGGAGAGCCGCAGGCTTTCCCTCCGAACGGAGGAGCCCCTGGTACGCGGGGCGAATAGCAGGGGCCGCCCCACGTGCCATCGGCAGTGGTGGCGCGATTGCTAGACTGCGAGGTCGACCCGCCTTCGACAACGTGGTTTGGTTGCCCCCTCATTGATGATCAATGCCCGCCGACGCTGACGCCCGGCTGCCCGGTGCCACCGCCGGCGCCGCGTCGCAGCTCGACACCTTCCGCCACTATCGACACCTGACCGTGGAGCTGGCGATCAGCCAGTTCAAGCTCCGGTACACGGGGTCGGTGCTCGGCTACTTCTGGTCACTGCTGAAGCCGGCGATGATCTTCGCGATCATGTACTTCATCTTCGTCGACCTCTTCAAGATCCAAGACGGAACCGAGTTCTATGGCATGCAGGTGCTGCTCGGGATCGTCGTCTGGACCTTCTTCGCCGAGTGCACGAGCTCGGCGATGCAGGCCATCGCGAGCAACGGCGGACTGATCCGCAAGGCTTACTTCCCCCGCTCCATCCTCGTCATCGCCGCCTCGCTCTCGGCGCTCTTCACCTTCGTCATCAACCTGCTGATCGTCTTTGTCATCGCGGTGGCGCTGCACCAGATCGACATCAGCCTGCGCATCATCGTCGTCCTTCCACTGCTCCTCGAACTCTATCTGCTGGCGCTCGGCATCTCGCTCTTCCTCGCCGCCCTCTTCGTGCAGTACCACGACGTCAGCCATCTCTGGGAGGTGCTGATGCAGCTCCTCTTCTACGCGTCGGGGGTGATGTTCAGCCTCACCTACGTGCTGCAGCGGCTGCATCTGGCCCTGGAGGTCGGTTCGACGAAGCCGCAGCCTCCGCACCTGCTCTGGATCGTGCAGGTCATGGCCGCCAATCCCATCATGCAGAACATCGAGGACCTCCGCCACGCCCTGCTCACCCCCCAGGCCCCCTGGACCGAGCTGGTCGTCACCGGCCACCTGGCCGCCGTCCACCAGTACGCCGCCCTGGACGTCCCCTGGGAGGTGCCGCTGCCGTTCCTCGCCGTGCTCTTGGTGGTGACCTTCGGCGCGCTCACCTTCCGGTTTCGCGCCCGCAGTTTCGCGGAGAACCTCTGACCGTGGCTGATCGCGATCTCGCCATCAGGGTGGAGCACCTCTCCAAGCGCTTCCGGATCCCGCTGGACCGGAGCGCCACCCTCAAGCACCGGCTCGCCCACTGGCGGA
>Ga0302157_10004434_pt1 | contig 15270 bp, 17 predicted proteins | sample I_Bog_N3_3_FD_193502 | JGI IMG/M metagenome (GOLD analysis project Ga0302157, IMG submission 193502) | Peat permafrost microbial communities from Stordalen Mire near Abisko, Sweden - I_Bog_N3_3 | ecosystem: Environmental > Terrestrial > Soil > Wetlands > Peat | place: Sweden: Abisko, Stordalen...
GCGCGAATATTATGTCGTTCCTCAATGTAGCATAGACCGGCCGCGTCGCAACCGCCGCGCAGCCTTCCCACGCATTCTTCTGCTATCTGTGGACCCGGTCGCGCCATAACGCATCCGCCGCCCTTGCCGTCCGCCGCCGCTGTGAGGCGCAACACGACCGCCAAAAACCGCAGCGCCTAGCATGACCATCACAGCCTGCAACGCGGATACCGAATCAAATTGGAAGTGTTTCTTCAGCTCTGGGACGAGATGGACGACTGGCTGAATGCCGCCAAGCACCTGCTGGGTCGCTCAATGCAGTGAAACGGCTTCGGTGCCCTGAAAGCACCTTGAAACCGTAGGTCCGAGGCCCAATACCACCCGACTCCCCAATTACGGGGCCGATTGCGGGGCGCGACCCTAAGGTGGTGGGCCAAATGTCGACTGAGCGCGAAACGCTGGGCTTCCAGGCCGAAGTCCGCGAACTCCTGAACCTGATGATCCACTCCCTGTACAGCCACAGGGAGATCTTCCTGCGCGAACTGATCTCGAACGCCTCCGACGCCAACGACAAGCTGCGCTTCCTCGCACTGTCAAATCCGGAGCTGCTCGGCAAGGACGGCGAGCTGGCGATCTGGATCGACTGCGACCCCAGTGGCCCGACGCTCACGGTGCGCGACCACGGCATTGGTATGAGCCGCGAGGAGACGGTCGCGCACCTGGGCACGATCGCCAAGTCCGGCACCGCCGAGTTCTTCAAGCGCCTCACCGGCGACCAGCAGAAGGACGCGCAGCTCATCGGCCAGTTCGGCGTCGGCTTTTATTCCGCGTTCATCGTCGCTGACCGGGTCGAGGTGCTGACGCGGCGCGCGGATGCCGCGCCCGAGCAGGCGGTGCGCTGGGAATCGAGCGCCGACGGGCAGTTCACCGTCGAGACCGTCACGCGGGCCGAGCGCGGAACCAGCGTGGTGCTGCACCTGAAAGAGGATGCGAAGGAATTCGCCGACCCGATGCGGCTGCGTGCGCTGGTGCGCCGCTACTCCGACCATATCGCTTTTCCGGTGCGCATGGCAAAAGAGGGCGTCGCGTCGCTCGACTACGAGGACGTCAACCAGGCGCAGGCGCTGTGGACGCGGCCGCGCAGCGAGATCACGGACGAGGAATACCGCGACCTGTACGGGCATATCGCCCACGACGGCGCCGAGCCGCTGGCCTGGAGCCATAACCGGGTGGAGGGCAAGCGCGAATACACCAGCCTGCTGTACATCCCGGCACGCGCCCCATTCGACCTGTGGCAGCGCGAGGCGACCCGCGGGCTGAAGCTGTATGTGCGGCGCGTGTTCATCATGGACGACGCCGAGCAGTTCCTGCCGCTGTACCTGCGATTCATCAAGGGCATCGTCGACTCCAGCGACTTGCCGCTGAATGTGTCGCGCGAACTGCTGCAGCAGGATCGCGAGGTCGAGGCGATGCGCGCCGCCCTGACGCGCCGGGCGCTGGAGCTGCTGGCGCGGCTGGCAAAGGACGAACCGGACAAGTACGCGCAGTTCTGGCGTGAATTCGGCCGCGCGCTCAAGGAGGGCCTGAACGAGGATCCCGGCAATCGCGAGCGCCTGCTGCCGCTGCTGCGCTACGCCAGCACCGCCAGCGCCTCCAATGATGAGACCGTGAGCCTGGCCGACTACGTGGCGCGCATGCGGCCGGGCCAGGAGCGGATCTATTTCATTGTCGCCGACAGTCACGACAGCGCGCGCGCCAGCCCTTACCTGGAACTGCTCAGGCAGAAGGAGGTCGAGGTGCTGCTGATGGCCGACCGGATCGATGAGTGGGTCATGGGCCAGGTGTCCGAATTCGAGGGCAAGCGCTTCAAGGACGCCGCCCGCGGCGATCTTGAGCTCGGCGGCCTGGCCGACCAGGCCGAACGCGCGCGCATCGACGAGGAGCGCAAGGAGAACAAGGCGCTGCTCAAGCGCTTCAAGGATGCACTCGGCGATCGGGTGATCGAGGTGCGCGTCAGCGAGCGGCTGCGCGACTCAGCGGCGGTGCTGGTGCATGGCGAAGGCGAACTGTCGGCGCAGATGCGACGCATCCTGGCGGCCAATGGCCAGTCGCTGCCGCCGGGCAAGGCGACGCTGGAGCTGAATGTCACACACCCGCTGGTCAGGCACATGGACACGCTGGGGCAGGAGCAGGGGCCGGGGGAAGAATTCAAGGAACTCGCGCTGCTGCTGTACGACCAGGCCAGCATGGCCGAAGACGGCCAGATCGCCAACCCGCCGGAATTCAGCCGGCGGCTGAATAGTCTTCTGGTGCGCCTGATGGCGGGCGCAAGGGCCGCTGAAGGCGCGGGCGCGGCCGGCGCCACGGACACAGGCAAGTAAGGCACGCCGGATACGCCGGATACGCTCGATGCGGCAGGTTTGCGGGATTTAAGTTACTCTTTGACGCATAAGACCACATATTGAGGGGTGTAGACATGAGCACTAAGCCTGACGATGCGCAGCTGCGCGCCCGCCTGACGCCGCTGCAGTACAACGTGACGCAGAACAAGGGCACCGAACCTGCCTTCACTGGCAAGTACGCCTATAACAAGGACACCGGGGTCTATAGCTGCGTGTGTTGCGGCGAGCAGCTGTTCAGCTCCGACACCAAGTACGACTCCGGTTCTGGCTGGCCCAGTTTCTGGCTGCCGCTGGCAGCCGACCGGGTGCGCACGCACGTGGACAGCTCGCATGGCATGACGCGCACCGAAGTGACCTGCGCCGGCTGCGGCGCTCATCTCGGCCACGTGTTCGACGACGGCCCGAATCCGTCCGGACTACGCTACTGCATCAACTCGGCCGCGCTCGGGTTTTCAGACGCCCAGAAGCCTTGAGTTTCAGCCCTCCGCGCGCGCAGCCGCTGCTGCTAGACGGCCCCGCCGGCGTGCTGGAGGCGGTGCTGGAGGAACCGCAGGCGGCAGGGCCTGCCGGGCTGCCCGCCGGCTTCGCAGTGATCTGTCATCCGCATCCACTCTATGGTGGCAACCTGCACAACAAGGTGGTCCACACGCTGGCGCGCGCCTGCCAGGAGCGCGGCATGCCGACACTGCGCTTCAACTATCGCGGGGTCGGCGCCAGCAGCGGCAGCTATGACGAGGGGCGCGGCGAGACCGACGATGCGCTGGCGGTGGTTGCTGCCGGCAGGGCACGCTGGCCGGGCGCCGCACTGATGCTGGGCGGGTTTTCATTCGGCGGCATGGTGAGTCTGCTGGCCGCGGCTGCTGCGGCACCTGCATGGCTGATCAGTATCGCCCCTGCGGTCACGCGCCTCGAGTTCGCGTCGATCGTGCGACCGGACTGTCCGTGGCTGATCATTCAGGGTGAGGCTGACGAAGTCATCGCCTGTGCCGAGGTGCAGGCATTCGCAGCGCGCTTCCAGCCGCCACCGCAACTGGTGCTGATGCCCGGGGCAGAACATTTTTTCCACCGCCGGCTGCCAGAGTTGCGCGACGCCGCATTCGCGTTCCTTGATCCGCAGTCGCGGCTGGCAGCCCAGGGGCTGATCAATCACGAAGCCCGGCAAAGCTGAGCCTTACCGGGCTTTCTCAAAGCAGATAGACCTTAGCAAATGGCCACAGGGCCTGGCGGATCCTGCCGCGCCGATCAGTTCACCATCGACTTCAGGTTCTTCAATGGCAGTGCCCGGACCTTCTTGCTGGCCGGCTTGGCCTTGAACGTCATCTTCTCGCCGGTGAACGGATTGATGCCTTCGCGAGCCTTGGTCGCGGGCCGCTTGACCACCTTCAGCTTGAGCAGGCCGGGAAGAGTGAACAGGCCATTACCGCGCAGGCTCTTCTTGATGATGCCGTTGAGTGATTCAAATACCTCACTCACCTGCTTGCGGGAAAGTTCCGATTCCTTGGAAATCTGGGCAAGAATTTCCGACTTGGTCGGTGCCCCACCTTTTTTTGCCATTGGCGAATCTCCTGGAGTGTATGCGAACGTCGGTCGTGATCGACGTAAAAGTTCAAAAGCTGCATGAAACGGCGCGCAACATAACATACCGCTGCGCCGACGCAAATCTTTTTTCGGTAACAGACATTGCGCAAATGCCTTTTTTTATAGGCCCGCGCACATGGCATGCAATAGGTGGATGCAGCGCCGGCGCGTCGCTGGTGCGCCACTGGTGCGCCACTGGTGCACTGCCGCTATAACGCTGCGCCGCAACTGTGCGTGTCAACGCAGCAGAATCAATAGCATTTGAATCACTATGCAGGCCCATAGCGGCGACCAATCCAGTCCGGCCAGCGGCGGTATGACGCGCCGGAACTGACGCAGCACCGGTTCGCACAGCGATACCAGCAATCCCTGTGCGGGCGAGTAGGTTCCCGGGGCGACCAGCGACAGCAACGCGTAGGTGACGATGGCAAAGAAGTAGGTCCACAGCGCAGTGCGCAGTATTTCGAATAGCGCCAGTCGCGCCCAGATCAGGGCCGGGGGCGGACCCAGGCCGCTGAGCAGCCACGCCACCGACACCTGCAGCAGCGCGAACACTGCCAGCGCGACGCACGACGCCGTGTCCAGCCGGCCGATCGCCGGCAGCAGGCGCCGCAGCGGCACGATGATCGGGTTGGTGAGGTGCACGATCGAGCGCGCCAGCGGGTTACGGAAGTCGGCGCGCGACCACTGCAGCAACAGCCGCAGCAACACCGCGATCAGGCACAGCGACAGCAGCGTCTCGATCAGATAGATGAGCGCTGCCATCAATGCGATCCGGACATGCTGCCGGGTGGTTCGCTGCCGAGCATATCGGCCAGCTGTGCGCTACGAGCCGCCCCGGCCTGCAGCGCGCGTGCGACCAGGGCGTCGAAGCCGCCCTGCTGCAGCACCTGCAGCGCCGCTTCGGTGGTGCCGCCGCGGGAAGTCACAGCGGCGCGCTGTTCCGCCAGAGGCATGCCGTGGTGCGCCAGCAGGCCGGCGCCATACAACGTGTCACTGGCCAGCAGCTCAGCGGTGTGGTGTTCGAGCCCGAGTGCTTCAGCGGCCTGCGCCATCTGCTCTGCCAGCAGGAAAAAATAGGCTGGCCCGCTGCCCGAAAGCGCGGTAACGATGTCGAGTTCCGCTTCGCTGCGCAGCCACAGCGCGCGCCCGCTTGCTGCCGCGACGCGCTCGGCCAGTTGCCGCTGCGCGGCGCTGGCTTCCCGTTGCGCATACAGCCCGGTGACCCCGGCGCCGACCAGCGCCGGGCGATTAGGCATCGCGCGCACAATGGCAATCCCTGGCGGACAGGCGCGCGCCAGGTCGGCGATGCGCAGCCCGGCGGCGATCGACAGCAGCACCGGCGCTCGCGCACGCAGGACTGATTGCAGCGCTTGCAGTGCAGCGGAAGCCTGCTGCGGCTTGACCGCGAGCACCACCAGCTCGGCGCCGGCTGCGGCTGCGGCATTGTCTGCGTGGACGTTGATGCCGCATTCACGCTGCAGCGCTGCGCGGGCATCAGCCGACGGTTCACCGACGCTGATCTGGCGCGCCGGTACACCCTGGCGCAGCAGGCCCGCGATCAGGGCGCGCGCCATGCTGCCGCCGCCGATGAACGCGATGGACGAGGATTCGACCGGTTGCATCAAATGCATTCTAGCCAAGCCTGGCGCTGGCACGCGGGCCGAATAGAGCGGTCCCGATCCTGATCAGCGTCGCGCCCTCTTGTATGGCCTCGCGATAGTCGGCGCTCATGCCCATCGACAGCGTGTCGAGCGCGCCACCTGTCAGCGTGCCACCGGCGGCGTTGATGGCCGCGAGCAACTGCGCCAGCGCCTGGAAGGCCTGGCGGTTGGCCGGCGCGCTGCCGCCGGCAGGCAGGATGCACATCAGCCCGCGTAGCTTGAGCCGCGGCAGCGTGCTGAGCGCGTACGCCAGCTCGATTGCCCCGGCCGGGGTCACGCCGGCCTTGGCGGCGTCGCCGGCGATGTTGACCTGGATGCACACCTGCAGCGGCGGCGCGTAGTGCGGCCGCTGGGCCGACAGCCGTTCGGCAATCTTCAGCCGATCGACGCCGTGTACCCAGTCGAAGCGCTCGGCAATCGCTGCGCTCTTGTTGGCCTGGATGCGACCGATGAAGTGCCAGATGAGCGGCAGGTCACGCAGCGCATCAATTTTCGGCAGCGCCTCCTGCAGGTAGCTCTCGCCGAAGTTGGCGACGCCGCCGGCGGCGACGGCGCGCACCCGCCCGGCGGCGTGTCCCTTGCTGACCGCCACCAGTGTGATGCAGTCGTCACTCCGCCGAGCCGCCAACGCCGCTGCGGCAATGTCGGCGCGCAACGCCTGTAAATTTGTCTCAATGCCCTCGTCGGCTGACGAAATTTGCGGAGCGATTAACATATTGGTGATCGAGTACCTCCGCTATACTGCATTGGCTTGCCGCTGTCACCAGCGGGAGGAACGAGAACTCGAATGGCTGTCGACATTGCGCAATTGCTGGCGTTCGCCGTCAAGAATAACGCTTCCGATCTTCACCTGTCGGCCGGCGTGCCGCCGATGATACGGGTCGACGGCGATATCAAGCGCATCAACATGCCTGCACTTACCCACAAGGAAGTGCACGCCATGGTGTATGACATCATGAACGACAAGCAGCGCAAGGCGTACGAGGAGTTCTTCGAAACCGACTTTTCGTTCGAGATTCCCAAGCTGGCGCGCTTTCGCGTCAATGCCTTCAACCAGAATCGCGGCGCCGGCGCCGTGTTCCGTAACATCCCCTCGGTTATCCTGAGCCTGGACGACCTGCAGGCGCCGAAGATTTTCCGCGACCTGTGCATGCTGCCGCGCGGCCTGGTGCTGGTCACCGGCCCGACCGGTTCGGGCAAGTCGACCACGCTGGCCGGCATGGTGGACTACTGCAACGACAATCGCCCCGACCACATCATCACGATCGAGGACCCGATCGAGTTCGTGCACGAGTCCAAGCGCTGCCTCATCAACCAGCGTGAAGTCAAGCGCGACACCCTCGGCTTCAGCGAGGCACTGCGCTCGGCGCTGCGCGAGGACCCGGATATCGTGCTGGTCGGAGAAATGCGCGACCTGGAGACCATCCGCCTGGCGCTGACCGCGGCCGAGACCGGCCACCTGGTATTCGGCACCTTGCACACCAGCTCGGCCGCCAAGACCATCGATCGCATCGTCGACGTGTTTCCGGGCGAGGAGAAGGACATGGTGCGCTCGATGCTGTCGGAATCGCTGCGTGCGGTGGTGTCGCAGACGCTGCTCAAGCGCACCGGCGGCGGCCGCGTCGCGGCGCACGAGATCATGATCGGCACCCCGGCGATCCGCAACCTGATCCGCGAAGGCAAGATCGCCCAGATGTATTCGTCGATTCAGACCGGGCAGGCGGCCGGGATGCAGACGCTCGACCAGTGCCTGACGGAACTGGTCTCGAAGGGCGTGGTGAGCAGGGAGGAAGCGCGTTACAAGGCCTCAAACAAGGACGCAATGTAACAGCGCTGCGGCGCGCCCGCTGCGACGCCGGCAGGGATCCAGGCGGCAGGCATCGGGGCGGCAGGCACTAACGAGGCTTTCATGGATCGCGACCAAGCCATCAAACTGATGCAGGAACTGCTCAAGCGCGTCGTTGACAAGGCCGCGTCGGACCTGTTCATCACCGCCAACTTCCCGCCCGCCATCAAGCTCGATGGCGAGATCCGGCCGCAGATGGAGCGCGCGCTGTCGCCGGAGCAGTCGAGCATGCTGGTGCGGGCGATCATGAACGACCGGCAGACCAAGGAATTCGACGCCAGCAAGGAATGCAATTTTGCGATCGCCCCGCCCGGCATCGGCCGCTTTCGCGTCAGTGCATTCGTGCAGCAGGGACACGTCGGCTGCGTCATCCGGCTGATCAACGCCAAGATTCCCTCGTTCGAAGAGCTCGACCTGCCGTCGATCCTGAAGGAAGTGGTGCTGTCGAAGCGCGGGCTGGTACTGGTGGTCGGCGGTACCGGCTCGGGCAAGTCCACGACGCTGGCATCGATGATCGGCTACCGCAACGACAAGACCCGCGGCCATATCGTCACCATCGAGGATCCGGTCGAGTTCGTGCACCAGCACAAGGGCTGCGTGATCACGCACCGCGACGTCGGCGTCGATACCGATTCCTGGCACGCGGCGCTCAAGAACACGCTGCGCCAGGCGCCCGACGTGATCCTGATCGGCGAGATCCGCGATCGCGAGACCATGGAGTACGGCATCCAGTTCGCCGAGACCGGCCACCTGGTGCTGGCGACGCTGCACGCCAACAGCTCCAACCAGGCGCTCGATCGAATCATCAATTTCTTTCCGGAGGAGCGCCGCGAGCAGCTGCTGATGGACCTGTCGCTCAATATCCGCGCGCTGATTTCGCAGCGGCTGGTTCCGCGCGAATCCGGCAGCGGGCGCATCGCGGCGATGGAGATCATGCTCAACTCACCGCTGATCCAGGACCTGATCTTCCGCGGCGAGGTTGCCAAGATCAAGGAAGTCATGTCGCGCTCGACACGACTGGGCATGAAGACCTTCGACCAGGCGCTGTTCGAGCTGTACGAGCAGGGCCACATCTCCTACGAGGATGCGCTGCGCAATTCGGATTCGAAGAACGAGCTGCGCCTGCGCGTCAAGCTCGAGAGCAAGCGCGACAACAAGCCGGTCGAGTCCGAGGGCGATCTCACCATCGCCGAAGAAGTAGAAGGCAAGAACTACTGAGTCGCACATGGCAGCAGACCCCCTCGAGATCACCGGCACCGAGCCGCAACCTGCAGTCAATACCAAGCCGCTGTTCAAGCTGATGGTGGAACGCAGGGCTTCCGACCTGTTCTTTACCTCGAACGCGCCGATCAAGATCAAGATCGAGGGCCAGATCTTCCCGATCAACAAGCAGGTGCTGTCGCCGGCGACGGTGCGCTCGGTGTGCTTCGGCCTGATGACCCCGCAGCAGATCGAGTCGCTGCAGCGCGAACTGGAGATCGATTTCGCGATTTCCGAGCCCGGCCTGGGACGCTTCCGGGTCAACATCTTCTACCAGCGCGGCTACCCGGCGATGGTGCTGCGCTACATCACGGCCGACATGCCGCGGCTCGACACGCTCGGCCTGCCGCACACGCTGGTCGACCTATGCATGCTCAAGCGCGGCCTGATCCTGCTGGTCGGCGCCACCGGCTCCGGCAAGTCCACCACGCTGGCGGCGATGATCAACTATCGCAACGAGAACGCGTCGGATCATATCGTCACGATCGAGGACCCAATCGAGTTCCTGCACACCAACAAGCGCTCGATCATCAACCAGCGCGAGGTCGGCCTGGATACCAAGAGCTACGAGCGCGCACTGCGCGGCGTGATGCGCGCCGCGCCTGACGTGATCCTGATCGGTGAGATCCGCGATCGCGAGAGCATGCAGGCGTCGATCAACCTGGCCGGCACCGGCCACCTGGTGCTGGCGACGCTGCATGCGAACAACTGCGCCGAGATGTTCGATCGCGTCATCAACATGTTTCCGCTCGACCAGCACAAGCAGGTGACGCTCGACCTGTCGCAGTACCTGCGCGCGGTGCTGGCGCAGAGGCTGGTGATGGGCACCGACAACAAGCGGCTGGCGGCGGTGGAGGTGATGCTCAATACACCACACATCTCCGAGCTTATCCGGCGCGGCGACGTCAGCGGCATCAAGGAATCGATCATGCAGAGCGGCGACCAGGAGGTCTTCAGCTTCGACAGCTCACTGCACAAGCTCTACCAGGACGGCCGCATCAGCCTGGAAGAGGCGTTGGCAAACGCCGACTCGCGCACCAACCTGGAGGCCAAGATCAACTTCGGTTAAGCCGGAAACACGCTGTAGGCGTCGAATACCGGGCCGTCCACGCACACGCGCTTCATCGCGATGCCGGCGGGGGTGTGCACCGCCACCGCGCAGCCGGCGCAGCCGCCGACCGCGCACATCATGTATTCCTCCAGCGCCACCTGGCAGGGCAGGTGCATCTCACGCGCCAGACGCGCGCTGGCGGCGAGCATCGGTGTCGGCCCGCAGGCGAAGATTTCGGTCTCGGCGAGCGCCGGCGGCGGCAGCGCCGACAGCCAGGCGCGCGCCAGCTCGGTGACGTAGCCGTCAAAGCAACCGGCAAAGCCGGACAACGTCGCCAGTCGCGAAGGTACGCCCCATGCATCCAGCAGCGGCATGCAGGCGATGACCGCCTCGGGCATGCCTGGAATCAGCGTGGTCGAGGGACGCGCGCGAAACGGAAAGGGAATTTCCGAACCCATCAGCACCAGCGGCTTCCATGCGGCATCGGTGCGCGACTTGAGCCGCTCGGCCAGGAAGATCATCGGCGGAATGCCGACGCCGCCGCCGATGGCGAGCACCCGCGGGCGCTCAGGATGCGGCACGAAGCCCTGGCCGATCGGGCCGAGCACGCTCAGCTGCTGCTGCGGTTGCGCCTGCGATAGAGCGCGCGTACCGCTGCCGACCACCTTGTACAGCACCTCGATCCAGCCGGCGGCCGCGTCGGCGCGCATGATCGACAGCGGCCGGCGCATCGGCAGGTCGGTGGCGCAGCGCAGGTGCACGAAGCTGCCGGGCGTGGCGCGCGCAGCGCAGCGTGGCGACTGCAGGCGCAGCACAAACTGCTGTGCCTCGAACGCGGTCTGCGACAGCACCAGGGCTTCCTCCAGCACGATGGTGCCGCGATGGGGTCGGGCAGCCGCGACATCTGGGTTGACGATGCCGGGGCTGACGATGCCGGGGCTGACGACGCCGCTGCTGGTGTTGTCGCTGCTCACGATGCCAGGGTGCCTGCGACGGTCTCGAGCACCGCCATGCGCACCGCGACGCCATTGCTGACCTGGGCGCGGATCACCGACTGCGGCCCGTCGGCGACGCTGGACGCGATTTCTATGCCGCGATTCATCGGTTGCGGGTGCATCACGATCGCGTCGGGCCGGGCGCGCGCCAGGCGCTCCGGTGTCAGGCCGTAGCGGCTGAAATATTCCTCGCCATCCGCCGGCAGCCCGTCCGACGACAGCAAGGTGTCGGCGAAGCGCTCCTTCTGGATACGCAGCATCATCACGACATCAACGCCGTCGAGTCCCGTCTCCAGCGTCTCGAAGCGCGGACAGCCGGGAAACTCGGCCGGCGCGGGCATCAGTGCGGGTGGTGCGACGATGCGAATCTCGCGCGCCTCGAGGATCCGCAATACCTGGTAGGCGGAGCGCGCGACGCGCGAGTGACGGATGTCGCCGACGATCGCGATGCGCAGCGCCCCGATGTCGCCCTTGTGATGGCGGATCGTCAGCGCATCGAGCAGCCCCTGGGTCGGGTGCGACAGGTGGGCCTCGCCGGCCGACAGCACGCTGACGCCGGGGGCGACGTGCGAGGACACGTGCGCCAGCACGCCGGGCTCGGCATCGCGGATTACCAGCACGTCAAAATGCAGCGCCTGCAGAGTGAAAATCGTGTCGAGCATGCTCTCGCCCTTGACCCGCGACGACAGCTGCACCTCCAGGTTGACTACATCGGCGCCCAGCCGCCGGCCGGCAAGTTCAAACGACACGCGCGTGCGCGTGGAGGGTTCGGTGAACAGGTTGCCGATGGTCACGCCGCGCAGCGTCGCGCCGGTCGGCGGCCGCTGGCCGATGCCGCGTGCGTAGTGCTGCGAACGCAGTAGCAGCGACTCGATCTCGTCGCGGCGCAGGCTCTCGAGCGTGATCAGGTGACGCAGCGAGCCGTCGGGGCGCCTCTGCTCAATCAACACGACCTTCCCCCCTGAGCCAGCGTTCCAGGATGATAGCGGCTGCGGCGCTGTCGATGTCGGCATGTTGCACCCGGCGGCGGCGCTGGCCGCTGCTGCGCTGGCGCGCAAGTTCCGCGGCGGCTTCGATCGAGGAGGCGTATTCGTCGGTGCGCTGCACCGGGCACCGGGCACGCGCGCCAAGCGCTGCGGCGAACTGGTCGGCGCGACGGCCCAGCCCGCTGGGGGAGCCGTCGGCGTGGCGCGGGCTGCCGACAACCAGCAGGTCGGGCTGGTACTGAAGAAGCAGCCGGTCGATGGCCGGCCAGTCGATGCCGTGGTCGGTGACGCGCACCGCACTGTGGGGGGCGGCGGCATTGCTGACGGTATCGCCGGCGGCGACACCAATGCGACGCAGTCCGAAATCAAATGCCAGGACGACCCGGGCTTGCGCCTCAGGCATGTCCGGCGGTGAAGCTGACGCGCGAGCTGTCCACGCCCAGCAGCTGCCAGGCCGCCTGCCAGCGATCCTCGAACGGCAACTCGAACACGATGCGTTCATCCACCGGCAGGCTCAGCCAGGCGTTATCGAGCATCTCGCGCTCGAGCTGGCCGGCGTCCCAGCCGGCGTAGCCGAGCGCTACGAACGCGCCGTGCGGGCCTTCACCGCGGGCAATCGCCGCCAGCACGTCGCGCGAGGTGGTGACCTGGACGTTGTCGGATATGCGGTGGGTGGAATCCCAGGAGCCACCCGGCCGGTGCAGTACGAAGCCGCGGTCGGTATGTACCGGGCCGCCACGCAGCACCGGCTGCTCGCTGATGCGGATGTCGGAGGGCGCCAGTTTCATCTGCGCCATCACGTCGCCGAGCTTCATGCCCATCGGCTTGTTCAGAACAATGCCGAGCGCGCCGCGATCGCTGTGTTCGCACACCAGAGCCACGGTCTGCGCGAAGTTGCCGTCCGACAGGGCGGGCATCGCAATCAGGAGGTGATTTGCCAAGGATCCAGCGAGAGATCCAGCGGGTGATCCATTTGTGCCCATGCACTGCAGTATGCGGGCGGCACTGCAGGCTCTCAAGGTCCGGTTCGACTATCTGACGAAACCGTCACAGCGCCCGAATGCAGGGCGCCGCCTACAAAATCCCATTGATAAGCAAAGCGCAGCTGCGAGTAGTCGGCGGACAGGTCGGCCGGAAACGGGTCGAACGGGCTGGCGAGCTTCAGAATCTGCAGTGCCGCCTGGTCGAGGGCGCCGGAACCGCTGCTGCGCCGCACACTTGCGTGCCGCAGGCGGCCATTGGCGGCAATATCGACCTCGACCACCGGGCTGCCCGACAGGCCGGCATTGCGCACTGCGGAGGGCAGGTTCAGGTTGCCGACGCGCTCGACCTTGTGCTTCCAGGCGATCAGGTACGGGGCCAGACGGGAGGCCTGGGTGTCGGGCGTCACCCAGTGCTCGCTGTCGGACTTGCCCCGCAGCAGCAGCTCGGCCGCGTCGCCGCGCCCGCTGCGCGGGTCGCCGGCAGGATCGGGCGGCGCATTGGGGGTCGGCGGCGGCGCATCAACTTCGGCGCCGGCTGTAGGCGCCGGCGCCTGCGCGCCGGTGTAGCGGATGTCGGAGCTCGGCGCGCTGCTGGCGAGAACCGGCGCGTCCTGTCGGTTGCTGGCGCCCGGGGCCTCGGCGGCGGGCGCGCTGCGGCTGGCGGGACTTGCCGACGGCAGCGGCTCGCTGGTGTTGCCGCTGCCGACCTGGGTGCGCTGCGCCAGGTACACCGCATGCTCGTTGGCCTGCGCCTCGGGGATTGCATCCGTCACCAGCAGCACATCGAGCTGCGGCGTATCGCGCTCGCCGCCGTGCCCTGGGACGACGAAGGTCAGCCCCAGGATCACGATCGCGTGCAGCAGCGCGGCCAGGAACAGCATTGCCACCAGTCGCTCGCGCGCTGGTGCCATCATGGGGCGGGCCATCATGCGCGCGCGTGCAGCCGGCGCTCGATCGCGTCCATCAGCGTTGCTGCAATGTCGAGCTTGAACTGCCGGTCGAGCTCGCGCACCCCGGTGGGACTGGTGACGTTGATCTCGGTGACATAGCCGCCAATCACATCCAGGCCGGCGAACAGCATTCCGGCCGCGCGCAGCGCCGGACCGATCTCGCCGCACAGCCAGCGGTCGCGCTCGTTGAGCGGCCGGCCGACGCCGGTGGCGCCGGCGGCCAGATTGCCGCGATTGTCGTGCGCGTCCGGGATGCGCGCCAGCGCATAGGGCACCGGCTCGCCATCCACCAGCAGCACGCGCGCATCGCCGCCGACCACCACGTCCGGCAGGTATTTCTGCACCATCGCGAACTGCGTGCCCTCCGCGGTGAGCGTCTCGAACACCACGCGCGAGTTCTTGTCGCCCGGTTCGAGCACGAAGATCGAATGTCCTCCCATGCTGTGCAGCGGCTTGCACACGATCTTGCCGTGCGTGCCGGCGAACGCCGCCATCTCGTGCATGTCGCGTGTCACCAGCGTCGGTGCGCAGCACTGCGGGAACCAGGCGGTGTAGACCTTCTCGTTCATGTCGCGCAGTCCCTGCGGCCGGTTCACCACCAGCGCACCGGCACTCGCGGCGCGCTCGAGAATGTAGGTGAGGTAGATGAATTCGGTGTCGAACGGCGGATCCTTGCGCATCAGGATGACGTCGAAGCCACCGAGCGGCTGCACGCTTGCCGGCCCGAGCGTATGCCAGTCGTGCGGATCGGCGCGCACCGCCAGCGGCCGCACGCGGCCTTCCGCGACGCCGTCGCGCAGTCGCAGATCAGCCGGCGTCAGGTAGCCGAGCGTCCAGCCGCGCGCCTGCGCCGCCAGCAGCATCGCCAGCGTCGTGTCCTTGGCGAACTTGATGTGTTCGATCGGGTCCATCACCACTGCAAGGCGCAGATTGCTGCCCATCAAAGCTCCTTCAAACCAACGTTCGCAGATTATGTTCCCGGGAGCGCTCTTGGGCTCTCAAAAACGTGACGGAGCCGGCATAGCCGGGGGTGAGCCGATATGTTAAAACACGATGCTAATTACGTGTGCTTAAAGGGTATCGGCCGCAGGGATTTTACGGCCCTGATGATGTCCGGCTCGCCCGGAGGTTCTTGAGCATGGGATCGACGACGGAAGAGCGGGCAGGGTCTGCGACGCCAAGCGGCGGCTCGACGCTCAAGGGTCTGAAGGTCCTGGTGATCGACGACAGCAAGACCATCCGGCGCACGGCCGAGACGTTGCTGGCCAAGGAGGGGTGCGAGGTGTTCACGGCGGTGGACGGTTTCGACGCGCTCGCCAAGATCGCGGATCATCAACCGGATATCGTGTTCGTCGATATCATGATGCCGCGGCTCGATGGCTACCAGACCTGCGCACTGATCAAGCACAACAAGGTGTTTCGCTCCATCCCGGTGATCATGCTGTCCTCCAAGGACGGCCTGTTCGATCGCGCCCGCGGGCGCATCGTCGGCTCGGAGCACTACCTGACCAAGCCATTCACCAAGGACGAGCTGCTGGGCGCGATCGAGTCGCATGTCGGGAGATGAAGCATGGCA
>Ga0302157_10004436_pt1 | contig 15265 bp, 9 predicted proteins | sample I_Bog_N3_3_FD_193502 | JGI IMG/M metagenome (GOLD analysis project Ga0302157, IMG submission 193502) | Peat permafrost microbial communities from Stordalen Mire near Abisko, Sweden - I_Bog_N3_3 | ecosystem: Environmental > Terrestrial > Soil > Wetlands > Peat | place: Sweden: Abisko, Stordalen...
TGATGTGGCTGCACGATCCGAAGTGGATTAACACGGATATGTCGATCACCAAGATTGTGCCGATTCGCGGAGAAATGAATTTTACTCTCCAGGGCGAATTCCTGAATGTCTTCAATCACACGGCCTGGGCTGGCATGGACACGGGAGTTCAGGACACCACGTTCGGAACGACCTCTACTACGGCCAACAGTCCAAGGAATATCGAACTTCGCGGAAATTTCAGATTCTAGACAGCCAGGTCGGTGCGGTCGTCATTGCACGATTAACGATGACTGCATCGACCATAAGAACATCGAGTTCTGAAGTCCGCGTGCATCACCTTCTTGACTGCCGCGTTTCCTGTTTTGGGGACGCGGCAGCTCTTTAGGTTGAGAAGCTCTGGCTAAAATATGCGGAAGCGGCGTTTCGCGGGGGTGGTTGGCGATATCGCTTCAATCAGCCAAACAGCGGTTGCCCGGGCAAAATTCAGGGTTACGGAGTGTGCCGGCCAAGAAATACAAAAAATTATCTTGCAATAAATACAATCATGGGTACATAATACTCAACGAGTAAACAAGGAAACGTTTTCCGTCTTTGAAGTTCTGCGTAGAAGCCCTTTGATTGCCGGTTGCGGGTTGAAAGCCAATCCCTATCCGGCGGTATAGAAGCGGTCCTGCGGGAATTGCAACATTTTCAATAACGAAAGGCCAGTAGCAAAGGAGAGAGGATGAAGACGCAAAGATTTTGTTGGATGTTGAGCTTGCTAATTGGGCTCGTAGCGATAACCATAGGAGCCGGAACCGCATGGGCGCAAGGCGGAACCCGTGGAACTGTCGCCATCACCGTTGTTGACCCCAGCGGCCAGTTGGTATCGGCGGCGAAACTGACGCTCGTCGATGTGAAGACGAACGACACGCGTACCCGTACGTCTCCAATCAGGGCATCGGATATCTCACCTCGGAAGGCACCTCGAACTATCACTCTCTGCAGGTTGAATTCCGGCAGAAGAACTTCCACGGCGCAAACTTCACGGCCAACTATACATTTGCCAAGAATCAGGGCGTCCGGCCGATCAAGGGCGGAGACAGCACCAATTTCAAGCTTGTCACCATGCGCAATATGCGGCTCAGCTATAGCCCGACCGATTCGGATGTACGCCAAACGCTCAACATCCTGGGAACGTATGATCTGCCATTCGGCAAGGGCAAAACGTTCTCCACCAATAACAAAGTGGTCAATGCCGTGATCGGCGACTGGACGTGGGGTACGATTACCACCTTCAAAACCGGTCTTCCCTTCCAGTTGACGGGCGGCAACACGACTTACAACGACTATGCAGACGGCGGAATCGTGATGAGCGGCGTGACGCTGAAACAGTTGCGGAAGTCGGTTGGCGTGTACAACATTCCGGGCCGCAGCAGCAAGTACATCATCGATCCCAAGTACCTGTCTACGACCTACCTCAAGCCGAACACGACTCCGGGAACCCTGGGTGCAAGGCCCTGGTTGTGGGGGCCTCACTCCTTCAACACGGATATGTCCATGGCCAAGGTAATTCCCCTCAAGGCGGGCTTCAAGTTCTCCTTGCAGGGTGAGTTCCTGAATGCCACAAACCACCATTCTTGGGGCACGAGCACGGTCGACTCGGCTGTGAACGACATGGGCTCAAGCTTTGGCAGAGTCAGCGGCCAATCCGGCGCTAGCGACGGACGCGTGGTTGAGGTTCGCGCGAACATCGAGTTCTAGGACTCGATTGCATCACCTTCTTGACTGCCGCGTTTCCGGTCTCGGGGACGCGGCAGTTTTATCAGGGAGAGTTTCAGCAAAGCAACTCCGCATAAAAGCGTATCCAATACGAAGTACAGTGTTACCACGGTTGTTGTTAGAATCAACCGGAGACGGGTAATTCACGGGTAGCTGGTGGAGTCTCGGAGACTCCTGACTGGGAGTGAAAGCGCATGGCCTCGTTAGCGGAGAAAAAAGCGAAACGTCCAAAAAAGCAATCCACCAAGGCCGAGCATGGAACCAGCGTCGGCGTCGCGTTTCAGCGGATTCGCGACTTGATCGTGCATGGCAGGCTGGCGCCGGGCACGTGGATCGTTGAAGGCGATCTGTGCGAACACCTGAACATGAGCAGGACGCCGGTGCGGGGCGCGCTCTACCTGTTGCAGCGCGAGGGCTATGTCAACGATTGCCGCAATGGCAGCAAATCGCGAATGATCGTGGCGCCGCTGACCAAAGAGGACGCGTACGAGCTTTATCCGATCATCGGGCGGATCGAGGGGCTGGCGGGACGCCGCGCCGCCGCGCTGCCGCAGAGCGAGCGTGACGAACTGGCGGCCAAGCTGAGGCCGGTCAACGACAAGCTGGATCGGATAGCGCAGGAGAACGGCAGTCAAGGCCCAGACATCTTTGACCTTGACCACGAGTTTCATTGCCTGCTGGTGGCCGCCGGAGCGGGTCCGCGGCTGACCAAGCTGCATCGCGCGATCGAGCCGCAGACGGAGCGCTATTGGCGGCTCTATGCCAGTTCGATCATTGGAGAGTTGCACGTCTCGGTGACCGAACATGAGGAGGTCATCGCCGCGCTGGTGGATGGGAACGCGGACCGGCTGGAGCGGGCGCTCTTCGATAACTGGGTGAACGGCTGCGAACGCCTGGCCAAAGTGATCGACATCTTCGGTGAACGCGGCGGTTGGTAGCGGGCGGGCAGCGAGTAGGCAAACTGACTTGCTGAGTCAACTATTCCGTCAGCGGCTCGCTGCTTCGGACGCCATCGATCAGGCGCAGAATCTCCAGCGGATTTGCCGCTTGCAACTCGGCCGGCACGAGCGCATCGGGAAAACCCTGAAAGCAGACTGGACGGGCAAAGCGGAAGATGGCTTGGCTGCCGACCGATGTGAAACGGGAGTCGGAAGTGGCAGGGTATGGCCCGCCGTGAACCATGGCGTGGGAGACCTCGACGCCGGTCGGGAATCCGTTGAAGAGCAGGCGGCCGGCCTTTTGTTCGAGGAGTGCAATCAGCGCGGACTGAGCGGCAAGCTCATCGTTTGTACCCAGAATAGTGGCAGTCAAATGGCCCTCCAGCTCCATTGCAGCGCGGAGAAAATCGTCCGGTGTTTGGCAGCGGACGAGCAGCGTGTCAGGGCCAAAAATCTCTTCAGAAAGCTCCGGCTGGCGGAGAAACTCGTCGAGCGTCGTGGCAAAGAGCTGCGCGTTGGCGGGGCAGGCGGGCGCCTGGGCCAAATCCGACTCCGCCCGTGCGGCGAGCGTGGCCTGGACGGCGCGTTGGCCGGAGGCGCGGGCGTAATCGCGGGCGATGCCAGGGGTGAGAAGTGTGAAGGGCTTTGCCTGAGAGACGAGTTCGCACAGCTTTTGGAGGAAGGCGTTGGTTTCCGGCTGCTCGGGGAGGAAGACGATGCCGGGCTTGGTGCAGAACTGGCCCGCGCCGAGGGTGAAGGAGTTAAAGAGACCCTCGGCCAGTGCTTCGGCTCCGCCGCGCAAAGCGCCGGGCAGGATGAAGATGGGATTACCGCTGGACATTTCCGTAAAACAAGGAATGGGGCGCGGGCGTGCAGCGGCCATGTTCATCAGAGCACGGCCTGCGCCGAGCGAGCCTGTGAAGGTGACAGCCTGAATCAACGGATGGCGCACCAGCGCTGCGCCGGTCTCGATTCCAGAACCATAGAGCAGGGAATAGACGCCCTCAGGCAGACCTGCGGCGGCGACAGCTTGCTGGATCACAGTTGCTACGAGCTCGCTGGTTCCCGGATGAGCGGAGTGAGCTTTGACGATGACCGGGCAGCCGGCGGCCAATGCGGATGCCGTGTCTCCGCCAGCCGCGGAAAAGGCCAGCGGGAAGTTGCTGGCGCCGAAGACGGCAACCGGACCGAGGGGCCGCAGCATCGAGCGCAGGCTGGGCCGTGGCTGCGGCTTGCGCTCCGGCAACGCGCCATCAATCCGCGCTTCCACCCAGGAACCCTCCTCGACAACTGAAGCGAAGAGGCGAAGTTGGCCGGTGGTGCGGCTCACTTCGCCCAGCAGGCGCGGCATGGGCAGAGCGGTTTCCATGTGGGCGCGCTCGGCGAGTTGTTGCTGAAGGGCGTCGAGGCCGTCGGCGATGCGGCGCAGAAAGGCGCCCTTGGCTTTGCCGCTCGTCGCGGCGTAGGCAGGAAAGGCTTGTGCCGCAAGCTCAACGGCCTGATTCACTTCGGTGGACGAGACAGAAGAGTACGCAGGTTCGAGACGCTGTCCGGTGGCGGGGTTGAGGGCTTGAATCGGCGCGCCATCGAGCGCGCCCCGTTGGCTGCCAATGAAAGATTGTCCAGTGAGGGGCATGATGGAAACTCCGGGTGCGGGCTACAGGGTGAATGGTGTGCTGGCGACGGCGACAGACGGGCGATGGGCCTGGGCGAACTCAAAGGCGGCGCGTGTGGCGGCCAACTCGGCGCCAGCAAGTTCGAGCCGCGGAGAACGGACGCGGGCTGAGCCGATGCCGGCCTCCTGCTGCACTTGCTTGATGAGTTGGATGAACTTAGGCACGGTGTCCATGCGCAGCAACGGCAGGAACCAGCGATAAAGCTCGAAGGCTTCCTCGGTTTTGCCGGCGCTGGCCAGATTGAAGAGGTCCACGGATTCGCGGGGCAGCGCGTTGACCAGTCCCGCAATCCAACCCGTGGCGCCGGCTGCTATGCCCTCGACAATGGCGTCATCGACGCCTACGAGAAGGGCGAGCCGGTTGCCGATCAAGGCGCGAATTGCAGTGACGCGGCGAACGTCGGTCGAGGACTCCTTGACTCCAGTCAGGTTGGGAAATTCCAGAGCCAGTTCCTGAATCTGCTCCGGCAGGAAGTCCGTGCCGTAGGCCACGGGGTTGTTATAGAGCAGTCCGGGCAGCGAGGTCGCTTCGAGAATCGCCGCGACGTGCGCCTTGGTCTCGCGCCAGTCGCCTTTATAAACGTAGGGCGGAAGGATCATGAGTCCCGAGCAGCCAACGGCATGGGCGGCCTTGGCCAGTTCGACGGCCTCAACAGTCGAGAGTGCGGAGATGGCCGCAACCACCGGGGCCTTGTTGCCCAGAGCCGCAATGGTCGTCTTGAGAATCGAGGTCTTCTCCTGGAAAGTCAGCGTAGAGGCTTCGCCGAGCGATCCCAGGCAGACGACGCCGGTGCAGCCGTTCTCGACGAGCCACTGAGCGTGGCGGGCGACAAATGCGTGATCGACCTTTGAATCCTTGTCGAAGGCGGTGGTCATGGCGGGCATAACGCCGGTCCAGTTCATAGCTTCTCCTGAAGGGGATTTTCCTGGTTATTGGCCTGATTATGAGCTGCGTTGAAACGGGCCGGTAAATAAGGTTCCGGCGCAACGGCAGGCGCGCTGCCCATGAATTCGGCTACGAGCAGTTCAGCGGTTGCCAAGGCTGTAGTGATGCCCAGACCCTCGTGGCCGGTGGCGAGCCACAGCGTGAAGTCGCCAGGAACCGGACCGATAAGCGGCAGTTTGTCCGGGGTGGCGGCGCGGAAGCCTGTCCAAACGCGCAGCACTTTGAGCGCGCCAATGGAAGGCAGATAGAGCGATGCGCGCTGGAGCATCGCGGCCAGCAGCGCCTGATCGACGGCGGAATCCTCGTTGCCGTACTGGCGCGAAGAACCGATGAGCATTTGGCCGGTCTGCCGCGGCTGAACGTTGAAAGCTACCGAATCGCTGGTCATCGAGTGAGCGCTTTTCAGGTAGCCGAGTTCGACCAGTTGATGGCGAACAAAGCCGGGATATCGATCGGTAATCGCCAAGTGCCCCTTCCGCTTCTTCACCGGCAGTCCGGGAGTACAGTGCGGGGCCTCCGCGCCGGTGGCGTTGACCAGCCGTGGCGCGCGCAGCCGGGCTCCGTCGTCAAGTCGTGCTTCACCATCGGCCAAATGCGTGATCGCATGGCCCAGCAGAAGCGCGGCGCCCAGAGACTGAGCCTGCCGGGCCATGTGCAGTGCGACAGCGGGAGGACAAACGACAGCGTCTTCCGGGACGAATAGAGCGCCTGCCAGCCCAGGACGCAGGTTTGGTTCCATCGTGGCCAACTCCCGGCTGGAGAGTAATCGGCTGGGAACTTCGTGAGTGTTGAAGTACGCGTGCTTCCTCGCGGCCTCGTCTAACTCGTCGTCATCGGCGGCGATCCAAAGGGTTCCACGGGTTTCGTACTCGGCGCCGGGCGGCAAAGTCGCACTGAGCGCCCGCCACAACAGTTGGGAACGGCGGGTGAGAGCGAATTGCGCCTCGGAGTCGTCCATGACCACGATGTGGCCCATGCCGGCGGCGGTGGCGCCGCTGCCGGGAAACTCGCGTTCGACCAAAGCCACGCGAAGTCCGGCTTGAGAGCAGGCCAGCGCACAGGCCGCACCAACAATGCCGCTTCCGGCGACGACAACATCGTATGACTGCGGCGCGGTCAAGTTCATTCGGGCACTCCGAGCCGGAAAGGGTCAGCGGGATCGAAGATCAGCGTGCTTTTGGCGGTGATATAGGCCGAGCCGGTGATGAATGAGATGATCTTGTTCATCCCGCGCTCTCCTGGCTCCGTCTCATAGCTACCCTCGAAAACCGTGCCGAGGATGCCCTCCTGCCGCCAAGGCTCTCCCGGCTTGAGGAGTCCATCGGCGGCCAGGCAGGCCATCTTGGCGCTGGTTCCGGTGCCGCATGGAGAGCGGTCATACGCATTGCCGGGGCAAAGCACGAAGTTGCGGCTGTGGTTGGCGGGGTCGTGAGCGGCTGAGAACAGTTCGATGTGGTCGATCTCGGCGCCGTTGGCCCCTGAGACGTTTGCGGCCTTGAGCGACCGGCGAATCGCCACGGCGAAGGTGAGCAGCCGATCGATCTGGCCGGCAGTCAGGTCGTGAGCGTGGGCGAAAGAGTGTTCGCGAACCAGGAAAAACCAGTTGCCTCCCCAAGCCACGTCGCCCGTAACCGCGCCGTAGCCGGGAACATCCAGCGTAACCCCGGCGTGATGACGATAGGCGGGAACATTCCGGCAGGTGACCCGGTTGCCGGGCTGCAAGTCAACCTTGACAACGCCAACCGGGGTCTCGATGAGGTGTTCGCCTGGCCCTATGTGCCCTTGATAGGCCAACGTGGCGGCAACGCCGATGATGCCGTGGCCACACATGCCCAGGTATCCTACGTTATTGAAGAAGATAACGCCCGTTGCACACGCTCGATCGACAGGCTCAACCAGAAATGCGCCGACCAGAACGTCGGAGCCGCGCGGCTCGCAAAGAATGGCGCGCCGGTAGTGGTCATAGTCGCGGCGCAGATTTTCAAGGCGCTCGGCGAGTGGTCCGGTGCCGAGATGCGGGCCACCGGATAAAACGCAGCGGGTGGGCTCTCCCGCCGTGTGCGAGTCGATGACATCCATACGAAGAGGCTGCTGCGCGTTTTTCATCAATGCCTGCGAGCGCGGGTATTTACAACCCGCCACAATTCACAATGAAATCTCTTCGCGTACAAGAGGGAAGACCGGGCACAAAGACCCAAGACGGCATCTGCAATCCTGATAAGAAACAAAAATACAAGTTCAACAAAACAAGTAGCAATTGCAAAGTGTGTGCAATCCGACCCTAGCCACAAATAAAAGAACGTGGCGCGGGTGGGGCACCCGAAATATCGTTCCCTGTGGGTCGGCGAAGCCGGTTGACGACTAAATCGAATAAAACAGCCGTCACAAGATTGCGCTCTTTCGCAAAGTATACAAGTTCGCATACAATAAATTCAATCTACCGGCTGGATATTTTCTTTGCGGAGAATGGTCTTTATGTCCCTGGGGAGTATACGATTTCTCAGTGCGGTCTGCGGGAGGTGCGGTGTGCGGTTCTTCCACGAGGCAGGGTTGCTGGCGGGAGCGGGGCTGGTGGCTGTGGCCACTTTGTCGGCCGCTGGGCAATGGTATCCGGCGGGACGGGACGCGAGGCTGGGCGCCATGCTCGACCAGGGGCTGGCGCGCTATGAGACGCCGGAGCTGACTTTGCGGCTGGTGCGCTCGTCGGGGACGGTGGCGGGATTGGAAGCCAGGGACCCGGCGGCAAAGGGGCGGGAAGGATTCGACTTTACCCCGGCAGAGTTACTGGCGGCGCGGTCCCTTGAAGGGTACTACCACCTGGGCGACTTGAATTTGCGCCTGCGCGAGGCGGGCACGGTCGAGTGGCGCGGGTTTTCGACGGCGCTTGAACGGCATCCGGTGAAGGCGCTGACCCTGCGGCTCGGCGAACTGGAAAGAGACGATCTGCGGCCGACCCTGCCCGCCGAGTTTCCGCTGGAGGCAACGCGGAGTTGGGCGGTGGTCGATGGCAAGCTGGCGTTGCGCTTTACCCTGCGGAACCCAGGCACGCGCGCGATCGAGATTGGGTCGCTGGGGATTCCGTTGATCTTCGACGACGTGATGAGCGGCAAGAATCTGGACGAGGCGCATGCTCTATGCAGCTTTTCCGACCCGTCGATTGCGCTGGACGGCGGCTATGTGCAGGTGACGCGGCTGAACGGGCACGGGCCGGCGCTCGTGGTGGTTCCTGACGGGAAGACGCCCTTCGAGGCCTACAACCCGATTTCCGAGCCGCATGGCCGGGGGCGCAAGGCCGGTCTCTTTGGGGATTTGACGCCGCGCAACATGACCTTCGAAGGCTTCCATGAATGGATGGTGGCCTCGGACGCCTATCAGCAGAATGAGTGGAAGAATGTTGATGAGTGGAATCCGGCGACGATGATCGTGCTCAAGCCGGGCGAGGAACGCACAGTGGGTCTGCGCTTCCTGGTGGCGGACTCCATTGGCACTGTCGAGAAAACGCTTGCTGAGAACCGTAGGCCGGTTGCCGTCGGCATTCCCGGCTACATTCTGCCCATGGACGTTGAAGCCAGCCTATTCCTGAAGTACCCCCAGCCGGTGCAGAAGGTGCTCGTGGAGCCAGCAGGCGCCATTGAGGTGAATGCAGCCACGGCGACTGAACACGGCTGGCGGCGCTATACGTTGCGCGGCAAGCAGTGGGGACGCGCTCGGCTGACCGTCACGTATGCCGATGGGCTGGTGGAAACGGTGCAGTACCGGATCATCAAGCCTGAGGCCGAGGCCGTGGACGATATGGGCCGCTTTCTCTTCACCAGGCAGTGGTTCGATCAAAAAGACGACCCATTTCATCGCAGCCCGTCGGTGATGAGCTACGACCGCGAGGCCAACGCCATCCTGACCCAGGAGAGTCGCGTCTGGATTGCTGGATTGGGCGATGAGGCGGGGTCGGGCTCGTGGCTGGCCGCGGCCATGAAGGAGTTTGGACAGCCCGACAAGCAGCAGGTTGAGCAGTATGAAGAGTTTGTCGACGGTGTGCTCTGGGGAGGCATTCAGTACAAGGACGGGCCGCAAAAGTTCGGCGTGCGCAAGAGCCTGTTCTACTATCAGCCTGACCAAATGCCCGCCGGCTACTACCGCATGGACATGGATTGGTCGAGCTGGGAGAGCTGGAACAAGCAGGCCAGCGAGGACGTGGGCCGCTCGTACAACTATCCGCACGTGGTGGCGGCCTACTGGGCGCTTTACCGCTTGGCGCGCGACCACCAGGGTTTGGCGACGCACCACGACTGGCGGTGGTATCTAATGCAGGCCTACGAGACCACGATGGCCATGACCCGGTTTGCGCCGAATCTGTCGCAGTTTGGACAGATGGAAGGCGACATCTTTGTGGCCGTACTCGACGACCTCAAGCGCGAGGGAATGACCGCCGAAGCAGGGACGCTTGAGGCCGCCATGCGTGCGCGCGCCGAGGCGTGGCGGAAGCTGCCGTATCCCTTTGGCAGCGAGATGCCGTGGGATTCGACCGGCCAGGAAGAGGTCTACGCCTGGACGCAGCGCTTTGGCATGAGCGACAAGGCGCAGGTGACGCTGGATGCGATTACCGGCTATATGCCTGCGATTCCGAGCTGGGGATACAACGGCAGCGCGCGTCGCTACTGGGATTTTCTCTACGGCGGAAAATATCCGCGCATCGAGCGGCAATTGCATCATTACGGTTCGGGCATCAACGCGATTCCCATGCTGGATGCCTACCGCCGCGACCCTGGCGATCTTTATCGGCTGCGCGTTGGCTACGGCGGAACGATGGGCGCCATCAGCGGGATCGACCAGGAGGGGTTTGCCTCGGCGGCCTTTCACAGCTATCCGGATAGGATGAAGTTCGACCCGTACACCGGCGACTACGGGCCGAACTTCTTTGGCCATGCGTGGACCACGGGAACGTATCTGGCCAGAGATGCCGAGTTTGGCTGGCTGGTCTTTGGCGGTAATCTGAGCTTTGCGGGCCAGACGGTGAGCTTGGAGCCGCGCGACAGCTTCCGCCAGCGCGTCTATCTGGCGCCGCTGGGACTGTGGCTCACGCTCGACAGCGGGCGGTTCGAGCGGGTGATCCTGGACCAGGTTACCAACCGCGTGGAAGTGCGGTTGGAGCCCGGCGACGCATATACCTCCGAGGCGCTCTTGCGCGTGGAACAACCGGCGCATGTGGCTGGAGTGGGCGTGATTGCGCCTTTGGAAAAGCTGACCATGGAGCGCGGAGCCTACGTGGTTCCGCTGAGCAAAACGAGTGTAACCGTGCGTCTGAGCGCGGAGAAATAAGGAGAGGCGATGAGCGGGAAGAGCGTAACGAGGAGAGGCTTCTTGCAGACTTCAGCGGCGATGACCGCAGGCGGAATGCTCGTGCCGCGGGGATTGTGGGCTTTGGGTCAGGATGCGGTCGTGGATGTGCCGCGGTCCAACAATCACACCGGCTACGAGAAGGTGGCGTGGAAGGCGCGCCCGTTTCCCATGGCGCAGGTGCGGCTCCGTCCGGGAGCGCTCAAGGACATGCAGGAGCGCAATCGCGTCTACCTGTATATGTTGCCCAACGACCGACTGCTGTACAGCTTTCGCCTGACAGCGGGCAAGACGTCCAAGGCCGAGCCCATGGGCGGATGGGAGGCTCCGGATGGCGACCTGCGCGGCCATCTGACGGGCGGGCACTATCTTTCGGCTTGCGCGTTGATGTACGCCTCGACGGGCGATGAGTCGCTGCGCTTGAAAGCCGAAGCGCTGGTAGGGGCGTTGGCCGAGTGCCAGCAAGATGATGGCTATCTGGGAGCTTATCCATCCAGCATGTATGACCGCATGAAGAAGGGCGTAGATCTCCCGGCGGATCAGCACTGGAATTGCTATGCGGATCACGTCTGGGCGCCTTTCTACACCTATCACAAGATCATGGCCGGCCACCTGGATATGTATACGCACTGCGGCAGCGAAGTTGCTTTACACACGGCGACGAGAATGGCTGACTGGGCGATCAAGTGGATTGAGCCGCTGAGTGACGAGGAGTTGGCCAAGATCCAGATGATTGAGCACGGCGGCATGAACGAGGCGCTCTTTAACCTCTATGCCGTTACCGGCGAACAGAAGTACCTGAACGGCGGTTTGCGCTTCGAGCATAAGCGCTTCTTTACACCTCTTGCCGCACACGAAGATAAGCTGGCCGGACTGCACTCGAACACCAATATCCCCAAGGTAATCGGCGCGGCACGCGGCTACGAGCTGACCGGCGACGAGCGCTACAAAGACATCGCGGAGTTTTTCTGGCGGACGGTGGTGGACCATCACACCTTCGCGCCCGGCGGAACTTCCAACACCAATGAAGGCTGGAGCGAACCGGATTCACTTGGCCGCAACCTGGGGCCGGGCGGCCAGGAGTGCTGTTGCAGCTATAACATGCTCAAGCTGACCCGCCACCTCTTTGGCTGGAAGCCGGATGCGCGCTGGATGGACTACTACGAGCGGCTGCTGTGGAATGTGCGCGCGGGCACTCAGAACGAGAACGGCCGGTTGATGTACTACGTGCCCACAATTCCAGGCGGCTGGAAGACCTTTGACGATCCGTACGAGAGCAATCTCTGCTGCACAGGCACGGGAATGGAAGAGTACGCAAAGCTGGTGGACACGATCTACTTTCAGGACGAGAACAGCGTCTATGTCAATCAGTTTGTCGCCTCGGAGGTGAACTGGCCGGAGAAGGGCGCGCGGCTGGTGCAGCAAACTGATTTTCCCGAGGAAGCGCGTACCACGATTGCCGTCTATGCCGAAAGGCCGGTAACTCTTACGGTCAAAGTGCGCGCGCCGCATTGGGCTCAGGGCGTCGCTGTGAGCGTGAATGGGCGTCCGGAGAAAGCGGTGAAGGGAAGTGACGGCTATCTCGCCGTCGAGCGCACATGGAAGAACGGTGATCGGATCGAGGTGAGCCTTCCCATGACGCTGCGCCAGGAGCAGGTGGCAGGCAGTCCAGAGTTGGCCACCGTGGCCTATGGTCCGCTGGTGCTGGCTACCTGCATGGGCCGCGATGGATTGAGCCGCGACATGATTGACGCCGGCCAGGGGCCAGATATGGCGCGTTTGCCTTCGTTGCCAATGCCCCAGTTCGAGGCGGGCAAGGAAGGCTTCTGGGTGAAGAAGGATGGCGATGGAGATCTGAGCTTCAGAACAGTGAGCCAGGCGAAGGAGATGGAGCTGCGGCCGCTCTATCAAGTGTTGGATGAACGGTATTCGGTCTATTGGCAAGAAGCGCGGAAGGCGTAAGCGAGGGAATGATGAAGCATTCAATGACACGGCGGTCGTTCTTGGCGGCGACAAGTGCGGCTGCTGCGGTGACGGCGCTGCCGCGGAGCGCGTGGGGAGCCTCGGAGAGCAAGCAGCGGTTTCTGATCCGCACCGAGCAGGAAGAGGGCCGGGTGAGCCCGCTGCTGCATGGGCAATTTGCCGAGCACCTGGGTTCGTGCGTCTACGGCGGACTGTGGGTGGGCGAAGGTTCTTCCATTCCGAATATTCGCGGATATCGCAAGGGCGCCATCGACTATCTGAAGGCGCTGGAGGTGCCGGTGTTGCGCTGGCCCGGCGGCTGCTTCGCCGATGACTATCACTGGCGCGAGGGCATCGGCAAGAACCGCTCCAAGCGCGTCAATATCAGTTGGGGAAATTACATTGAGGACAACGGCTTTGGCACGCATGAGTTTATCGGTCTCTGCCGGCTGATCGGAGCCGAGCCGTATCTGGCGGGCAATGTGGCATCGGGTTCGCCCGCTGAAATGCGGGACTGGCTCGAATACTGCAATTACCCCGCGGGCAGCAAGCTCAGCGATGAGCGCGCAGCCAATGATTCGCCCGAGCCATTCAAGGTGAAGTACTGGGGCGTGGGCAATGAGAGCTGGGGCTGCGGCGGAAATATGCGCCCGGATTACTACGGCGGACTCTATCGCCAATTCGCCAGCTTCCTGCATGAGATGGGCGGCACCGAGCCGTTCCTCATCGCCTCCGGACCTTCGGGCGACGATGTTCGCTGGACGCGCGGGCTCCTGGATACGACGATGCCCATGCTGCCAGACGGCATCAGTATGCACTACTACGAAGGTGGCCGCTTCGAGGCGACCAAGTTCGATGCGGCCGCCACTGAAGATCAGTTCAAGATATTCAAGGAAGTCGAGTACGCCATCGCCCATCAGCGCGAAGTCATCAACGGTTATCGCGACGGCTCACGGGTCGGCATCGTTCTGGATGAGTGGGGAGTTTGGGATCAGATTCCAGAGGCAGACGAGAAGCGGTATGGCAAGCTATGGCAGCAGAGCACGATGCGCAGCGGAGTGGCGGCAGGACTGGGTTTGAATATGTTCAATCGCCTGGCGTCCAAGCTCTATATGTGCAACATCGCGCAGATCACCAACGTGCTGCAATCGCTGCTCATTACCGACGGGCCGGAAGGAAAGCGCTGTGTGCCCACCACCACCTACTATGCGTTTCTGCTCTTCAAGGAACATCGCGGCAATACCGCGGTGCATACGGAGAGCGACAACGACGACCCGCTGGCCGTTTCCATTTCGGCATCCAAGGCCGAGGGGAAGCTGGTGGTCAGCCTGGTCAATCCCAAAGACCGCCAAGAGGTCACGGCTGAATGCGTGCTCCATGGTGTGACGCCGCGCAAGGCCACGGCCCGCATTTTGCACCATGCCGACCGCAATGCCGCCAACAGCTTCGATGCTCCGGACGCGATTACTCCCGCGGCGCACCCGGCACGAATCCAGGCAGGGACGCTGGTGGTGGATTTGCCGCCGCTCTCCGTGGTGACGGTGGTAGTGGAGTTGTAGCCCGCAAGATTCATGATTCAAGAGATGCGGAAGGCCTCATCTGCTATAAGACGGTGTTTGAATTAGCGAGAGAGTCATTCGCGTGTCAGGGAACAGCACAAAAGAGCGTTAGTTGTTCACGATGCTTTCGATAAGCCTACGGTAATGCAGTTCGATCAACGGTAGGCCAGCCGGAAGCAGGACAAGAGCCGATTCATGCATGGCCGTCACCGTCTGAATGCATCAACCGCCGCGATTTTGTGATTGTCAGCACATGCGGGAGGAGAAAGACAAGTTGTATACTTTATTGAATACGTAGGCCAGCCTGGCAGATGATCGACTCACAACAAACCGTCGCGCAAAACCATCCCCCCATACAATCCGGGACGGCGCCGTCGGGCCTTGTCTTCAACCTCATGCGTTTTTCGCTCCATGATGGCCCAGGAATTCGAACGACGGTATTTCTCAAAGGTTGTCCATTGAATTGCCGCTGGTGCCACAACCCCGAAAGCCAATCGCACGAACCGGAACTGATTAACTTTGACGAACGCTGCATCCATTGTGGCGATTGCGCTGCCGGATGTCCGCATGGCGCGCTTCATTTGGACCAGCGGCTCACCCGCGATCCTGAGTTATGCCAGCGCTGCGGAGAATGTGTTCAAGCCTGCCCAAGCGGTGCGCGTCAACTCGCGGGCCGTTGGATGACTGTGCCGGAAGTGCTGACCGAGGTTCTGAAGGACGAAGTGTTCTTTGATGAGTCCCGCGGTGGAGTTACCATTTCGGGCGGCGAACCGCTCTTTCAGGCGGGTTTTGTAGAAGCTCTGCTGGCCGCCTGTCATGCCCGGCGGATTCGAACCGCTCTCGACACCTGCGGATTTGCCGATCCCGGCGTGATGCGCCGAGTCAGTGAGCACGTCGATCTGTTTCTCTACGATCTGAAACTGATGGACAGCGAAAAGCACCAGCGCTATACCGGCGTGAAGAATGACGTGATCTTGCAAAATCTGAAAATGCTGGCTGAACGCGGAAGCCACATCGTTGTCCGCGTCCCGGTCATTCCAGGCGTGAACGACGACAGAGAGAATTTCGGCGCATTATCTGAGTATCTATCTTCTCTGGGACTTAAAGA
>Ga0302157_10004441_pt1 | contig 15257 bp, 15 predicted proteins | sample I_Bog_N3_3_FD_193502 | JGI IMG/M metagenome (GOLD analysis project Ga0302157, IMG submission 193502) | Peat permafrost microbial communities from Stordalen Mire near Abisko, Sweden - I_Bog_N3_3 | ecosystem: Environmental > Terrestrial > Soil > Wetlands > Peat | place: Sweden: Abisko, Stordalen...
ATGAATGCCAGCGTCCATCTATGTTGCGACGCTTTCTAATCGATGAGTACCTATCATGACCGTTCATTCTCCCGAACATAAGTCGATCGGCGAAGCCGCCCTTGCGCAAATCTTCACCGCCGCCCGCACTCACAACGGGTTCCTCGATGCGCCCGTCCCCGCGGCGCTGCTGAAGGAAGCCGTGGACTTGGCCAAAATCGGCCCGACCGCCGCCAACCAATCTCCACTGCGCGTCGTTTTCCTCACCACTCCGCAAGCCAAGGAGCGTCTGCGTCCTTTCCTTTCGCCGGGAAACGTAGACAAGACGATGGCCGCGCCGGTCGTCGCCATCACGGCTTATGACGAGAAGTTCTACGATCACCTGCCTTTCCTTTTCCCGCATGCCGACGCGAAGTCCTGGTTCGTGGGCAACGAAGCGTTCGCCAGCCGCAGCGCCTTCCAGAACGGTACGCTGCAAGTCGCCTATTTGCTGGTGGCGCTGCGCGCTGTCGGACTGGACACCGGCCCGATGGCCGGCTTCGACAACGCCAAGGTCGATGCCGAGTTCTTCCCGGAAGGCCATGTGAAGTCGAACGTGCTGATCAACATCGGCTACGGGGACGAGTCCAAGCTGTTCCCGCGCAGCCCGCGCTTCGCGTTCGACCAGATCGCCAAGATCATCTGAAGTCTCGAATTCTCGAGAGGCTAGGTCCATTGGACTTGGCCTCTTCAAATCGGTTAGAACAAAATATGAACTTTACCATACTCCCTCGCTCCCTCGCGCCGACCCTGCTTTCCCTGTTGCGCATCGTCACCGGTCTGGCGTTTCTTGAGCATGGATCGGGCAAGCTTCTCGGCTTTCCGATCTTGCCGTCGCTCGACAAGATGCCGACCGGGATGCTCTATTTCACCGGTGCGGTTGAATTGATCGGCGGCGCGCTGATCGTGCTTGGCTTGTTCACCCGCCCGGTGGCGTTCGTCCTGTCGGGCTTCATGGCCGGCGCTTATTTCCTAGCGCATTTCCCCGTCAGCTTCTTCCCCGCGATCAACCATGGCGAGCCAGCTCTGCTCTACTGCTTCATTTTCTTCTTTCTCGCCTCCGCCGGGGGCGGCGCCTGGGCGCTCGACAAGGACTGAGGCTGCATTGAGAGCGGACTTCGCTTACGTGACGTCGCCGGTCGCGATTGTGGCCGGGTTGAGCGCAGGGGTGGCGATGATCACCGGTCAGCGCTATCTGATGGACGTCTCCGTCTTGGCTTGATGAGGCCACTTTGCCTACAGCCGTTCCCATAACCCCGGGCGCGATCCATTATCCCGGCTATTTCGACCGCGAGGCGCAAGTGGCCATGGTCGAGGTTTTGCGCGAAGCTCTGAAGCAGGCGCCTTTGTTCACGCCGCGCATGCCGCGCAGCGGCAAGGCGTTTTCGGTGCGTATGACAAATCTCGGCGCACTCGGCTGGGTGTCCGACGCGGCAGGCTATCGCTATCAATCCGCGCACCCCGAAACGCGGGCGCCTTGGCCGGAGATTCCCAAAAAGCTGCTCGACGCTTGGCGGGAATTGGCGCCGGAGGCCCCGCCGCCGGAGGCGTGTCTGGTCAATTTCTACGATTCGGCGGCGCGCATGGGCCTGCATCAGGATCGCGACGAGCAGGCGTTGCCCGTGCCCGTAGTGTCGATCTCGCTGGGCGATACCGCCATGTTCCGGATCGGCGGGGTTATGCGCGGCGCGGCGACCCGCTCGTTCCGGCTGCAATCCGGCGACGCTTTCGTGTTCGGCGGGCCGGCGCGACTCGCCTTCCACGGAATCGACAAGATCTACCCTGCGACGTCCACCCTTCTTCCGAACGGCGGACGGATAAATCTGACTTTGCGCCGGGTGACAGCGGGGTGAGAGCTTACGCCCCTACTCCGCCCTCTCCATCTTCGGCGCCGCCTTCGGACCGCCCTTGGATACGCCGACCATCGCCGGGCGCAGCACCCGCTCGCCGATCTTCCAGCCGCTCTGCATCACCTGCGTGACCGTGCCGGCGGGCAAAGTTTCGTCGGGAACTTCGAACATCGCCTGGTGGAAATTCGGGTCGAATTTCTCGCCCTGCGGCTCGAGCTTCTTCACGCCGTGGCGGCCGAGAACCGTATTCAGTTCGCGCGACGTCAGCTCGACGCCCTCGACGAGTGTCTTCAGGGCGCCCTCCGCGGCGGCGCGCGCTTCTTCCGACAAATTCTCCAGCGCTCGTTCGAGATTGTCGGCGACATTGAGGAGATCGCGCGCGAACGCCGTCACAGCATACGAGCGCGCGTCCTGGGCTTCGCGCTCCGAGCGCCGGCGCATGTTTTCGACATCCGCCAGGGTGCGCAGCACGCGATCCTTCAGCTCGGCGTTTTCCGCGTTGAGCTTTTCGATAACGGCGAACGCTTCCGCCTGGGAAGCCTGATCCGGCGCCGCCGTCGGTTCGGACGGAAACGTTTCTGTGGTATCGGTCATGTCTTGGGAGACCCCGTGTTCTAATGCGGGCTGCATATCAGCGTTCGGGTGGCAAAAATCAAGCCGCAGAAACGCTCTCAGCGCTCGTTGAATATCGCCAGAAGATGACGTTTGACCGCGGACTGACGCGAAGGCGAGACGATCTTCGCGCCGGTGAGATCGGTGACGTAGAACGAATCGACCGCTTTCTCGCCGAAGGTGACGATGTGAGCCGAGCCGATGTTCAGGTTCAGCCGCGAAAGCGCCGCGGTCAGCTCGTGGAGCAGCCCCAGTCTGTCGAGGCCCGAAACCTGCAAGACCGTGTAACGGTTCGACATCGAATTGTCGATCATCACTTCCGGCTCGATGGCGAAGGCGCGCTGGCGCGGATCGCGGGTCTGCTTGGCGAGCAAAATATCGCTGACGCGAATTTCGCCGCGCAAGGCCTGCTCGATGGCGCGCGCGATTCGGCCGGCGCGGCGCGCTTCGTCCGCGTCCTCTTCGAACGCCCGGGAAACATAGATCGAGTCGAGGGCGAAGCCGTCCGTGGTGGTGAAGATCTGAGCGTCGACGATATTGCCGCCCGCGCCCGCGCAGGCGCCGGCGATGATCGAGAGCAGGCGCGGATGGTCCGGCGCGACGATCGTGATCTCGGTCACCCCGCGGTAAACGTCGGTCGCGACTTCGGTCGCCAGCGAACGCACCTCCTTGGCCATGGCGTACAGGAGCTTGGCGTGGGCGATCTGATGCGGCAGATCGACCTTCAGCCAATAGGCGGGATAGTGGCGGGCCGCATAGGCGTCGAAATCGGGATCGGACCACCCGGGCAAGGCGCGGCGTAGCGCCTCCTGGGCCGTGGCGACCCGGGACTTGCGATCGATCGAGGAATGGCCACCGCCGATCACCACCTCGGTTTCCCAGAACAGGTTGCGCAGCAGCTGCGCTTTCCAGCCGTTCCAAACGCCCGGGCCGACGGCGCGGATGTCGCAGACGGTCAGCGCCAGCAGCAGGCGCAAGTCCTCGATCGTCTGCACGACGGCGGCGAACGACTCGGCGGTCTTGGGATCTGAGAGGTCGCGGCCCTGCGCCATGTTCGACATGGTCAAATGCTGCTCGATGAGCCACGCGACTCGCTCGGTGTCCGCCGCGGACAGCCCGAAACGCGGCGCCAGCTTGCGCGCGACCTCGGCGCCGGCGATCGAATGATCCTCCTTGCGGCCTTTGGCGATGTCGTGAAGGAACGCGGCGACATAAAGCGCCGAGCGATGCGTGGTCGACGGCAGAATGTCGCTGACGAGCGGAAGATCCTCGCGCAGCCGACCCGCCTCGATCTGGCTCAAAATGCCCACCGTGCGCAAAAGATGCTCGTCGACGGTATAGTGATGATACATCGAGAACTGCATAAGACCGACGACGCGGCCAAATTCAGGAATGAATTTGGCGAGCACGCCGGCCTCGTTCATCCGCCTCAGCGCCGTTTCCGGAGAACGGCGCGAGGTGAGCACTTCCATGAACAGACGGTTCGCTTCAGGGCTGACGCGCAGTTTGGCGTCGATGCGCTTCAGCGACTGGGTGACGAGCCGCGTCGCTTCCGGATGGATCGGCAGGCCGGAACGGTCCGCCAACCAGAACAGCCGGATCAGATTGACGGGATCGCGCGCGAAGACATCGGGGGCGGAGACATTGACGCGATCGTTGTCGATGCGGAAGTCCGGCGCGTCGGCGACCGCTTTGGGCCGGCGACGCAGAGAGCTTATGAGCCGGTCGAAAGCTTGCGTCGGTTTGGCGTGACTTTCCTCGAGCGCCGCGCAGACGATCGCCGTAAGATCGCCGACGTCCTTGGCGATCAGGAAATAGTGCTTCATGAAGCGCTCGACCGCGTTCTGCCCGGCGCGCTCGCTGTAGCCGAGTCGCTCGGCGATCGCCCGCTGCAGATCGAAGCTGAGCCGCTCCTCGGCGCGCCCGGTGACGAAATGCAAGTGGCAGCGCACCGACCACAGGAACTCCTCGCAGCGCAGGAACAGCGAGTATTCGTCCTTGGAGAACAATCCCGCGGCGACGAGATCGTGGGAATCGCGCACGCGATAGACATATTTGGCGATCCAGAACAGCGTGTTGAGATCGCGCAGGCCCCCCTTGCCCTCTTTGACGTTGGGCTCGACGAGATACCGCGATTCGCCGGCCCGCTTGATCCGTGTTTCGCGTTCCGAAAGTTTGGCGGCGACGAATTCGCTGGCGGTCTTGGCGACGATTTCCTTTTCGAAACGCTCGCGCATGTGGGCGAACAGCCCGGGATCGCCGTCTAGCATGCGGCCCTCTAGCAACGCGGTGCGAATCGTCATGTCGGCGCGGGCCTGGCGCAGACATTCATCGACGTTACGCGTGGAATGACCGACCTTCTGTTTCAGGTCCCAGAGCACATAGAGGATCGTCTCGACAATTTTGCGCGCGGCGGTGTCGGAGCCGTCGGGGACCAGGAAAAGCAGGTCGATGTCCGATCCCGGAGCGAGCAGGCCGCGTCCGTAGCCGCCGACGGCGACGATGGTCACCCGCGCCTTGGCCGCGAGATCGCGATGCAGATGGCTCTTGGCCATCTTGTGCAGCGCGCGGATCATCTGATCTTCGATCTCGCTCAGATGTTCGGCGCAGGCGCGGCCTCGGCCGCCGGCCTCCAAGGCGACGCGCGCCTCTTGGCGCGCGTGTTCGAGCGCGCCGCGAAAAATTTCGACGGCCGCGCCGCGAAACGCCAGATCGTCCTTATAGGTGGCGCGGGCGGCCTCGAGTTCACGCTCGACGCGGGCTTCGTCGAACGCCGTCTTCGCGATGGGCTGCTGGATGCGTCGACGAGGTTCGGCGAGGACGGGCAGCATCAGGCGCTCCGCTTGGCTTCGATGACGTCCCAGATGGAGACCGCGAGATCCGGCCCCCCCAGCCGCTTGATCGCGCGCAAACCCGTCGGCGAGGTCACGTTGATTTCGGTCAGGTGACCGTCGATGACGTCGATGCCGACGAAGATCAGGCCGCGCCGCTTCAGTTCCGGCCCGAGGCGGGCGCAAATCTCGCGCTCACGCGGTGTGAGGTCGGTTTCTTTCGCCGCGCCGCCGCGCACCATGTTGGAGCGAATATCGTCGCCGACCGGCACGCGATTGACGGCCCCGAGCGGTTCGCCATCGACCAGCACGATGCGCTTGTCGCCCTCCGTCACCGCCGGCAGGAATTTTTGGATCACCCAGGGCTCGCGGAACGTGACGGAGAACAGATCGAACAGCGAGCCGAAATTGACGTCGCGCTCGTCGATCTTGAACACCGCCGCCCCGCCGTTGCCATAGAGGGGCTTCATCACCACCGCGCCGTGTCGAGCGCGAAAAGCATTGATCGCTTCGCGGTCGCGCGAGATCAGCGTCGGCGGCATCAGGTCGGGAAACTCCATCACGAACAACTTTTCCGGCGCGTCGCGCACCGATCTGGGATCGTTGACGACGAGGGTCTTAGGATGCAGCCGCTCCAGCAGATGGGTCGTGGTGACATAGCCGAGATCGAACGGCGGGTCCTGCCGGAGCAGGATGACGTCCATTTCGGCGAGGTCCCGGCGCTTGGCCTCGCCCAGTTCCGCGTGCGCGCCCTGCTCGTCCCTGACCTTGAGCTTTCGCACGGGCGCGACCAGCGTCGCGCCGTCGAGCGAGAGTCGGTCGGGCGTGTAATACAAAAGCTTGTGCCCGCGCGCCTGCGCCTCCAGCAACAACGCAAACGTCGAGTCGCCCGCGATTCGAATGGTCTCGATCGGGTCCATCTGGACGGCGACGGTCAGCTTCATTTCTGGGCTCGTTTGTAAAGGGCTTTGCTCAGGCTATACGACGGCGCGAAGCGGCGGGGAAGGCGAGGCGCGCCCACAGGCGCGTCAGGCCGACGCCCTGCGTCATGCCCGTGCTCTTTCACGGACATCCCAGTGATTTGCGAGCAAATCACCGTCTCCGGGGCGTTTCTGAAAAGCTTCTGCAAGAAGCATCATGCCTCGACTTGGATGGCCGAGTCGAAGCCCGGCGATGACGGAAAAGGCGGTTGATTACCCCCTCAAAACCTACATCCTGGAGCCCCGCTCAGAACGGCGCCTTGCCCAGCGGCAAACCGTTCACCTTCATCACCCGGTCGGCCCCGATCTCGCCGACCCAGCTCAGAGCGCCGTCGCTATCGGTCTTGGCGAGACCCTTGGCCATCGCGAACATGGGGACGTATTTCTCTTCCACGTCCGGGCCGAGGCCCTTCAACGCCGAAACGGTCTTGTCGAAATCGCGTATGTGGACGGTGATTTTTCCGGTCGGCTTGCCGCCCATTTTGTATTGAATGCGACCCTCGAAGGCGATGTTGATCTGCGGCGCGACGAGGGTCGAAGGCGGAATGTCGATCACCAGCGGGCCGGCGCCGAGCAGCTTGGCCGTCACCTTGTCGCTGTCTTCCTTCGCCAACAGCGGACCGTCGCCGCCCAGGCGCATGTCGGCGATCATTTCCTGTGCGGCGGCGTTGATATCGAAGCCGCTGAGCTTGACACCAATTTCGAACGCGGTCGGGATCAGGTCGCGAAACATCGCCGGCGCCAGGGTGTCGGGCAGGTCGAGGCCGGAAACCGCGATGCGTTCCTCGAATTCGCTCGCCGGGCCCTTGGCGCTGAGGCCGACGGTCCCGCTCGCCTTGGCGATGCCGATCTTGCCCTGCGGCGCGTCGATGGCGATGGCGCTCGCCGAGAAATTCTCGGCGATCGAGGGTTGCGAGGTGACGACCGGCGCGAGCAACGCCCTGAAGGCGTCCACGTTCGCCGCGAGATCGACCTGTTTCGGATGCGCTACGGTGAAGGCCTTGAGATCGAGCAGCGACTTCGTCTTCAAGCCTTCGAGTTGCAGATCGATCGCGCTGGCGCCGGTCTTGCCGACGATCATGACCGGCTTGGCGTCGGTTATGCTCTTGGGTTCGGCGAGTTTCGGGCTCGCCGCCAAGGCGAATCCGATGCTGTCGACCGTTTCGTGAAACATGGAGCCGTAAGCGCCGTCGGGACTCGCCTTGCCGACCAAGGTTCCCTTCAGGCCCGCGGCGTCGATGTTCTGGTCGACACTGGGCTGATGAATCGCGAGCGAAATCTTGTCGGCCGAGAAATGGCCGCTACGCGGGCCGCCGATCGCGGGGTCGTAGACGATCGTGCTGGCGAGACCGGTAACCGCCATGGCGTTGTCGGTCGCGACTTTGTTCATCTCGTCGTGCCAGACCATCGTCGGCATGTCGGCGCGCTCGACGCGCCAGGACCCGTCATCCTGGGCGAAAAGCTTCAAGGTGATCTTGGCCGCGTCGAATTTCAGGCCCGACTTCGCCAGGGGCGCATAGAGCGTGGCGAGGTCGAATGTGACGAGGTAGTTCGCGCCTGCGGGCGACACGCTCAATCCCGACAGGGCGGGATCGGCGCCGATGTAGGTCTTGTAGATTTGGATCAGCGCGGCAGCGCCGGCGGGCGTCGCGGGCAGGTCGCCCGCCGACGCGGCGAGCGTCATGGCGCACAAGCCGCCGCCGCTCAGCAGCGCGGAACGCCGGAATGATCGTAAAGGGAAACCGGCCATGCGAGGTCCTCTCCTTCGGGCGATTTCGCCGCGAATATATGGGCGCGTAATGGCCCGCCGACATTTTATGCCGGCGGGCTGATGATTTCGTTTACGTGGGGCGCGCCTACGCTGCGACGGCTCAGGGCGGGGGTAAGGCCGCGGTGGCCCGCGCGCGCGGCAATTGCGTCTTGGCGAGGTCGGCTTTGACCGCTGCTTGCACCTTCTCGAAGGCGCGCACCTCGATCTGGCGAACGCGCTCGCGAGAAACGCCGAATTCCGTCGAGAGCTCCTCGAGCGTCACCGGCTCGTCCACCAGCCGCCGCGCCTCGAAAATGCGGCGCTCGCGCGGATTGAGCACGCGAAGCGCGGTGTGCAGCGCCGATATGCGCGCGTCCGATTCTTCGCGGTCGGCGAGCGAGGATTCCTGATCCGCCCGCTCGTCGACGAGCCAATCCTGCCACTCGCCCTCGCCGTCTTCGCGCAGCGGCGCGTTGAGCGAAGCGTCGCCGCCGAGGCGGCGGTTCATGTCGATCACGTCCTGCTTGGGAACGCCGAGTTTGGTGGCGATAGTCGCGACCTGCTCGTCGCGCAGATCGCCTTCGTCGAACGCGGAAATCCGGCTCTTGGCCTTGCGCAGGTTGAAAAACAGCTTCTTTTGGCTCGCCGTGGTGCCCATTTTCACCAGCGACCACGAGCGCAAAATATACTCTTGAATCGACGCGCGGATCCACCACATTGCATATGTCGCGAGCTTGAAGCCCTTGTCCGGCTCGAAGCGGCGAACGGCCTGCATGAGACCGACGTTGCCTTCGGAGATCACCTCGCCGATCGGCAGGCCATAACCGCGGTAGCCCATGGCGATCTTGGCCACGAGGCGCAGATGCGAAGTGACGAGCTTGTGCGCAGCCTCGCGGTCGTCATGCTCTCGCCAGCGTTTGGCGAGCATGTATTCCTCTTGCGGCTCCAGCATCGGGAACCGCTTGATCTCGGCGAGATAGCGAGCAAGTCCGGACTCGCCGGAGATAATAGGTAGGGCGGCGGCCATGAGGTCCTCCTTTCGGCGAGCCTGAGAGGAAACAGGTCGCCGGCGACGCGGTTACGCGCTGCGTCGTTACATATACGTCGCCCAATCCTGTCTGAAAGAGGGCGACGGCATGAAAACCGCCCGTCGCTTGGATGAAAGTTTGTTCATGTTGGCCTCACTCCAGAGTCGGGGGGCCGGTGGGCGCGCTCCGGAGGCGGGCATCGCCAGCGGTTGCAACGCCATTCGACGGCGCGATTGTGAACGCGGACAGTCCGAAATGTGGCCTAACAAAGCATAAACGCGAAAGTTAAAACATTATTCACCAAATTTAACTGCCGCTAAACTAGGCTATTGTATCTACAATAAATCGTATTCATGTCAATGTTGCGTCTCATTTTGAGTATGAATGGCCATTCATATCGACCATGTTCTTCGCATCATCTCGCCAAATTGAGGTCACAATCTCAGTCATACTTGTATCTGTGGCGCAACGGACTTTCCAGCCGCGCCGATCTATAATGTTTTCAGCGAACGGTTGCGGTTCACGCGATCGGTGTAGCGTTGACAACGCGTGAGGCCCGGCTGCGCCGAAAGCGCGGGTTCGGGTCGGGAATGAGGAGTAGACCATGAATAAGCTTCTGTTGGCCGCGCTTTTGGCGAGCGTCGCAACCGGCGCTTTCGCCGCCGACCTGCCGACCAAAAAGGGCGCGCCGCCTGCCCCTGCGCAAGTTTATGCGCCGGCATTCTCCTGGACGGGCTTCTACGCCGGTATCAATGGCGGCTGGGCCTGGGGCGATCTCAGCAACACGAACTTCTCCAACCCGAACGGCGGCATGTTCGGCGGTCAGGTCGGCTATAACCTGCAGATCAATCAGTTCGTCGCCGGCGTCGAGGCCGACCTCGACGGAACCGACATGCACTCGAGAAACGCCTATGCGCTGGGCACGAACAAGTTCGCCACGGGCGCGATGACCACCGAGCGCGTGCGCGCCGGTCTCGCCATCGACCGCACCTTGCTGTTCCTGACGGCGGGTTACGCGGGCATCGACACGCGCGCTTCGTACAACGACACCGTGAACGGTACTTCGGGCTGGCAGAGTTCGTGGCGCAACGGCGGCGCGGTCGGCGGCGGCGTCGAATACGCGTTCACCAACAACATCTCGGCGAAAATGGAATACCTTTATACGCCGTTCGCCAGTCAGACCTATTTCAACGGCGCCGACGCCGAGAAGAACAGCTTCTCCACCAATTCGATCCGCGCCGGCTTGAACTACAAGTTCTGAGCGACACAGCCTAGGTTCGGCTCGAAGAGGCCCGGCGGTCGTTCCGCCGGGCCTCTTTCATTTTTTTGTCGAGACGGCAAAAAAAAGTGTTTCTTCGCCTGAACCTTTTCCGATTTCGGCGCCACCAACGGATATCAGGACGGCTGGACCGCCTTGAAAACCAGATGGGAGATTCTCATGCGCGCTTCCTTCAAAACCACGTTCGCCGTCTCGCTCGCCGCCATCATGCTCACGGCGTCCATCGCCGCCGCCAACGCCAATCCTTGGCATCATGGTCATTGGGGCCACGGTTTTGGCTGGGGTCCTGGCGTCGCCTTCGGCGTGGTCGGCGCCGGCATCTACGCCAATTCCTGCCTTCGTTCCGTTCCGGTCTATGACGCCTGGGGCAATTACGTCGGTCGCCGTATGACCAACGTCTGCTATTGATTTTGAACGGCGCCCTGAAGCCTGGCGGCGCGCCTCCCGCCGTCGAACGGTCACGGGAATGCGTTCAAAAGGCCCCGACCCGTTCGGGGCCTTTTTTCGTCGGCCTCACGCTCGATAGCGCGTCGCCTCGAAAGCCGGCACGGCGGCGTCGAATGCGGTGAGCCACGCGACCAGCCGCGGGTGGCCGGCGCGCCAGGCCCCCTGGAAGCGCAGGTCGAGATAGCCGAGCATGCATGCGAGCGCGATCGCCGCGATGTCGAACACGGATTCGGGCGGCGGCGCCGACTCGAGGCTCGCCAGCCCGCGGGAAATCTTGCCGGACTGGTGGTCTTTCCATTTTTCGCTATGCTGGGAGGGCTCGCGCCAGCGCTGCTCATAGACCAGCAGGATCGCCGCGTCGGTGATTCCGTCGGCGAGCGCCAGACCTCTCAACACCTTGAATCTCTCCGGGCCGGGGGCCGGGAACAGCTTTTGGCCGCCCGCGAGCCAATCGAGATATTCGACGATGGCGCGGCTGTCGAACAAAGTCTCGCCGTCCTCCAGGATCAGAGCCGGGATCTTGCCGAGCGGATTCTGCTGGCGCAGCGAATCCGAGGGGCTAGCGGTGTCGGCGTCCTCGAGTTCGATTTGGTCGGTCAGGCCGACCAGGGAGGCCGCGATCCTCACCTTGCGAACGAATGGCGAGGCGGGAGACGAGCGCAATTTCATCATGGCTTTCCCTTGCGGTTTTTTGAACCGCCCGGTTGCTCCGGCACGGCCGCGGCTCCTATAAGCGGAGGCTCAATTCTGGTCCAGGCGCTCCGCGCCATCTCCGAGGTACGTCTTGACGTCTGCTCCTTCCTCGCATGAACGCCTCGTCATCATCGGCTCGGGTCCGGCCGGATACACCGCCGCGATCTATGCCGCGCGCGCGATGTTGCGGCCGTTGCTGCTCGCCGGCTTCGAGCCGGGCGGGCAATTGATGATCACCACCGACGTCGAGAATTATCCGGGTTTCGCCGATCCTATCCAGGGTCCGTGGCTGATGGAGCAGATGCGGTTGCAGGCCGAGCATGTCGGGGCGCGGCTGGAGAACGAGCATGTCCTAGAACTCGATCTTTCGCGCCGCCCGTTCCGTATCCAATGCGACAGCGGTCGCGTGGTATTCGCGGAAAGCGTGATTCTCGCCACCGGCGCCAAGGCGAAGTGGCTGGACCTGCCGAGCGAGCAAGCGCTCAAGGGTTTTGGGGTCTCCGCCTGTGCGACCTGCGACGGCTTCTTCTTCCGCCGCAAGCGCGTCGTCGTCGTCGGCGGCGGCAATTCCGCCGTCGAGGAAGCTTTGTATCTTTCGCAGATCGCCGAAAGCGTGACGGTCGTGCATCGCCGCGATACGTTCCGCGCCGAACGCATCCTCGTGGATCGCCTCGCTTCACGCCCCAACGTGACGTTCAAATGGAATCGCACCGTCAAGGAAATCCTCGCCGGCGGGACGCCACGCGGCGTCACCGGCGTCAATCTGTGGGACGTCGTCAGCGGCGCGACGGAAGTGATCGAGACTGACGGCGTGTTCGTCGCCATCGGCCACGCGCCGGCGACCGAACTCGTGCGCGGGCAGTTGACGCTGAAGCCCAGCGGCTATGTGCAGACGGTGCAGGGTTCGACCGCGACCAGCGTCGAGGGCGTGTTCGCCGCGGGCGACGTCGCCGACGACGTGTTCCGTCAGGCGGTGACGGCGGCGGGCCTCGGCTGCATGGCCGCGCTCGAGGCTGACCGCTGGCTGGCCGCGCAATAGCGCGCCTCTTTCGCTCACATCCGAATTCGCGTATGCGCGAGATCTGAATGCGGCGCTAGTCGTGGAGCGCGTCCCGCGCTCGCGAGCCTTCGTTCGGGGGGAAGCGTCGGCGAGGGGTGGGATGGACTGGGACAAGCTGCGCATTTTTCAGGCCGCCGCCGAAGCCGGGTCGTTCACCCATGCCGGCGAGACGCTGGGCCTCAGCCAATCGGCGGTGAGCCGGCAGGTGAGCGCACTCGAAGCCGATCTCGGCGCGCCGCTGTTTCATCGCCACGCCCGCGGCCTGATCCTCACCGAGCAGGGCGAGACGCTGCTGAAAGCCGTCCACGACGTCTCGCTGAAACTCGACGCCGTGCGGTCGCGTCTGGTCGACAGCCGCGAGAAGCCGCAGGGCGATTTGCGGGTGACGACCACGATGGTGCTCGGGGCGAACTGGTTGGCGCCGCGGCTCGGCGAGTTCGTCGAATTGTTTCCGGAAGTGAGGATCCAGCTTCTGCTCTCCGATGACGATCTCGACATTTCTATGCGCGAAGCCGACGTCGCGTTGCGGCTGCGCGAGCCGATACAGCCCGACCTCATCCGCCGCCGGCTGTTCACCGTGCATTTCCACGCCTACGCCTCGGCGGATTACCTGAAAAAGAGCGGCCAGCCCAGGGCGGCGGAAGATCTCGACCACCACCGCCTCGTCGCCTTCGGCGCGCCGACGGCGACCCATTTTCTCTACGACCTGAATTCGCTGCTGACGGTCGGGCGCGACCCCAAATCGCCGCGCGCGCCGCATATTTCCATCAACAGCCTCGCCGCGATCATCCGCGCCGTCGAGCACGGCGTCGGCATCGCCGTCCTGCCCGACTATTGCGTCACCCCCAATTCCGGCTTGGTGCGCCTGCTGCCGCAGGCGGACATGCCGGAAATGGACTGTTTTCTGGTCTACGCGGAAGAGATGAAGAACGTCGCCCGCGTCCAGGCTTTTCGGGATTTTCTGGTGTCGAAGGCGCAGCGCTGGCGGTTCTGAGCGCTTGCGCCGACAAACTTCCGAAAGCTTTTTGCCAAACCTTTACAAATCCGCTTCTTTTTTCGCCAAGCTTTTCCAAGCTTTCCTTTGGCGGTTTTGAGCGTTTTCAAAGGCTTGCAAGTCTTTTCGGCGCGACTCGTGTTTCTCCAAATTTTTGATCGCTCAGGGCCGTGCGCGGCGGGCGGATCGGGTATCTAAGTGTGAACGCAATTATCAGGTTACCACAATTTGTTTAAATCAGAAAGAAAAAAGCGTATGTCGTAACGACGCCCGCGTCTCAACGCGGCGAAAAGGAATTCGGCATACTTGACTTGAGCCGCCACGTTCCCAGCCCCCAGTAGAGTCCCGCCGTCACCAATCCCGAGACGGGATAAAGGGCGCTCAGTGGATCGGCGGCCCAGCGGATCAGGAACGGCAGGAAATTTTCGGTCGGCGGCCCCGAATCCGGGCCGCTGGCCTTCCACTCCATCAATGTCAGTGGCAGGAACACGACCGCGCCCAGCGCCAGACCGAGCAGGCAGACCTGCCAGCCCGTCAACGGGCGCCACAAGGAAAGCAGGAACAGCGACGGCAGGAAGAGGAAAATCGTCGTCCCGCAGGAGATGAAGCAACTCGGGACGAACAGGATCAGAAACCCGAACGCCGAGTTGTTGCCGGGAGCAAAAACCAAGAACAACGCGCTAAATATCAGAGGCGCCAGCAAGGGCGCCAGGATCAGGCCGGTCCAACTGAACCGCATTGGCGGCGCTCCGGGGAGGAGTTTCGGATAGGGTCGCGGGCGGCTTCGAGGGAGGCCGTCTCAGCGACCTATACTCGCCCGGTGGGCGAAACAATCTGTTAACGGCCCATGGCGGCGCCTGTCGCCAGCCCGGGTTGCAGGAGTAGCGGCTGAGAATATCGACAGCGAGTTGCAAATACCAGGCGAGAAGTTGGGACGGAGAAGTCACCGTAACCTAAGGAAAAACTCGTTGATTGGCTGATGCGGGTCACGGGCGTCGGTGTGGAGGCCATACGGGCGGCGGCGCGGTAGCGTGTCGCGTGTTCTTCGCGCCTTCGTGGTGAAATTTACCACAAAGGCCCGAAGCTAGAGCACGAAGCGGCGAAGGCCTTGCTTGAACAGGGCTACGTTGAAGTTCATCAGGAAACCTAGGCGGTGGCCGGAGAGTTTCAGGTACGTAAGCAACTGCGCCTGATGCACTGGGGCGAGAGCTTCGACCGATTTGACTTCTATCACGATCGCACTGGCGACGAGGAGATCGATCCGGTAGCCGGCGTCGAGTTTTACTGTTCCGTAGACGATGGGTAAGGCCACTTGCCGACCGACCCACAAGTCGCGAGATTCGAGTTCGTAGGCGAGGCAATGCTCGTAGGCGGACTCCAGGAGCCCAGGACCGAGTTCCGAATGCACCCGGAACGCCGAGTCGACGACAATCTTTGCGATCGCCTCAATTTCCGGCGCAATGGGAGCAAAAGTCATAAAATATGTCCTTCGTGAAAACTTGGTGTTCTTCGTGCCTTTGTGGTGAATTTAACCACAAAGGCACGAAGAACACCAAGTTTTCACGAAGTCCCCGCTACTCCTCCGCGTCCATTCCGAACGCAGCGCAACCCTTGACGCCCCGGCTCCGCTGCGTCGAAGGTGCCCGGGGCGCATCAAACGGAAAGGTCGGGCGATGGCGGGGCGGTCGCTGCCCGAGCGCTGCGTCAGGGCGCTG
>Ga0302157_10004449_pt1 | contig 15244 bp, 13 predicted proteins | sample I_Bog_N3_3_FD_193502 | JGI IMG/M metagenome (GOLD analysis project Ga0302157, IMG submission 193502) | Peat permafrost microbial communities from Stordalen Mire near Abisko, Sweden - I_Bog_N3_3 | ecosystem: Environmental > Terrestrial > Soil > Wetlands > Peat | place: Sweden: Abisko, Stordalen...
GCAAGACCCGACCCCTTACCCGGACTGCTCGCGCAGTCCGGGTCAGTGACGACCAGACAGAAGAATCAGACGTTCTTGCGGCGCAGCGCGAGGAAGCCCAGCGCGGCGATGCCGGCCAGGGCCATGCAAAAACCGGGGGCTTCAGGAACGGCGGCGACGTTGTAGCTCAGCACATAGTTGCCGGTGGCAGCGTTTTGCACGAAGCCCAAAGTACCAGCCAGGACCACCGTGTTGGTGGCGCCAGCGCTAGAAGTACCGAGGATCGACGACTGGGCAATCTGCACGCCAGTCGCGCCGATGGCGTTACCGTTGTCCCAGGCGTTGGAATTGAAGTTGCTCAGGTGGAACGTCTGGTAGTACGCATTGCTCGCGACGGTGTTGACTTGCTCATTGACTACCGGCGCCCCAGACACATTCAGGTTGCCGATGGTCGTGAACAGTTGCGTGTTGGCCTGATTCAATTGCGTGTTGTCAGGAGCGAGGGCGGATGCAGATTCACCGGCCGCGACGGTGGCCACAAGGCTCGCCTTCGTCGGCACCTTGTTGCCCGAAGCGATGACCGACCATTCCAGATCACCGGGAACGTTCGACGAAGACGACAGGAAGCTGGTCCAGGTCGAGTCCGTCGACAGCAGCGTCGCGAGCGTAATCGGAGCGGTCGCACTATTCGCGGAATTCACGAACGACGTCAGGTTCATGCCGAGGTCCAGCGTGAACGACTGGTCCGGAGCGCCGTTGGATGCGCCCTGTTCCCAGACGTCGAGCAGGACGTCGCTGCCGCCGGCGGTGGTCGTCGGAACGATCGTGGCCTGTGAAGCCGCGCTGAGGGCCAGGCCGACAACGGCGGCGATGAGTTTCAATTTCATGGGTCTCTCCTAGATTGAGGAAGTCTTTGTTTCACACCGACCGGCAGCGAAGCGCTCCGACGGGAACAACTCGACCACCTGACAGGCCTGTCGCTGGCATCAGACCCCACGTTCGTGGGGCGTGTTGCGGCGCCGGCTGCGGGCAGACGGAGCCGTACCAGGCCCCTGCATAAAAGAACAACGCTGCTTTGGCAGCAGACGCCGAAGTATTTGGGTTCAACGTGACATGGGCGTTTGCCAGACGCGCTAGAAACACGCCGAACAGACTACGCAAACCTGCGGAATTCCCGGAGGTCAGACCAGCACGCGCAAGCCGCCGACAATCGCGGCCACTTGGCGCGTATTCAAGGAATTCACCAACGACAGCGTCGCTCCGGCGAGTTGCGCCACCAGGTCGTTCCAGCGCGCAGCCACTGTCGGTTGCGCCGCGAAGCCCAGTGGGTCGTCCCACGCGTACCAGACCACGCGCTCGACGCCGCAACCCAGCGCCAGCAACAGCGTGCGGGCGATGTAGTCCTGTTGATGCTGCGCGACGAAGGTGTCCAGCGTCGGGGTGATCGCACTGGTCTCGGTGATCCAGATCGGGCGGCCGGCCAGGCCGTGCAGCGCCATGCACTGGCGCACGTTGGCCACCATCTGCGGGATGGCGAAGACGTTGTTGTAGCCATTGTGCGAATAGGCGTGGAACGCGATCGCGTCGACCCAGTCGCGACCGCTGCCGCCGAGGTCGTCCGGCGCCCCTAGAAAGCGGTCCAGGTTGTCGGTTCCCGAACCGTCGCCCGCCACCCAGGGAAATTCGAGGCCCGTGGGAGCGGGCGAGAGCACCAGTGCCTGGGCGTCCAGGGCCTTGACGGCCTGGTAGACCGCGCGCGCCATCGCCGCCAACGCCTGCGGCGTGCCGGTGAAATAGTTGCCCTGGGAGACGCCGCCGCCGTCGGCGTACTTGGGCTCGTTCCAGATCTCGAAGGCAGCGATCGGCGTGCCTTGCCCCAGGTAGCGCGCACACACTGCCGTGGCGAAAGCCCCGATATCCGCCACGCTGGCCGGCTCTGCATCGCTGCCCGGCACGTAGTGCCCGGCTTCCGAGGGCCGCGCCGAGGCCCATGTCGGCGTGCCCAGGAAGTTGAAGATGACATCGCGCCCGCTGGCGGCGGCCGCGGCCACGAAGGCGTCGAGCGCCGTCCAGTCGTACAGGCCGCGGCCCGCGGTCGCGATGCTCCACCACATGCAGCCGGCAAGATCCACGTTGCGTGCGACCGAATAGCTGACGGTCGGCCTCTGCACGTGATAGTGCATGCCGGCGAACCTGGGGTTGACCACCAGCGGCGTGGCCAGCACATTGGAGCCGAGGTGCGCCGCGATGTCAGGCGCGTAGAAATCGTCGGTGGTATCGAAGACGTAGCTGTTCGACGCCACGGCCACGCCGACGCTGCTGGCCGGCACGGATTGCGGCGTGACGATGTTGCCGGTGCGCACGACGGGGATGGTGATGGGCATGGCGCGTCTGTCCTCGATCGCTCAGGCCAGCATCTCGACACTGAACCACTCGAGCATCTGCTGGTCCGCCGTGCTGACCGACGACGAGTTGTTCAAGGCCCCGAAGCCGATGGTGACATCCTGCGTGAAATCGATCGCCGACGCACTGAAAGCATTGCCGGTCGCACCGAAGCCGTAGTCGATCGGACGCACCTGGTTGGAGGCCATCGCGTTCTGGTTCTGCAGCGTGACGTTCAGGAGAACGCTGGCCTGGTTGGAGAACTGGCCGCGGGTATCGAGCAGCGCCGTCGCGCTGGAGGCGTAGCTGCCGACCCCGAAGTACGCGCGGATCTGCGGCGCCTTGTTGGCGATGCCGCCGCCCGGGAAGGAATACGCCGCCGTGATGCGCAGGCCCGACGCCGGTCCCAGCACGTAGGCGGGAATCGTGAAGCTGTCGAGCAGCACGTCGGCGGACGCTCCGACCGACGCATCCATGCGCGCGTTGCTGAACTTGTGCGCCAGGGTCAACGGATTCGATGCCGGCACCCAGACGGTGCCGTTCGAAAACCAGAGCGAGCCCGTCGACCCGACGTCGGGCACGAAGATCACCAGTCCCGTCGACGCGGTCGCGGAAGGACGCGCCGCCCACCCTCCGATGGGGTTGACCGGCGCAGGACTGGCGGCGGGCGGCGCGGGCGCAGGCGTCGGGCCGGGCGCTGGAGCCGCTGCGGCGCCACCGCAGCCTTGCAAGGCGACAAGGCCGAAAGGCACGCCCAGCAACAGCTTGCGGCGTGCGGACAGGGCCTGTGCGGTGGGGAGGGTCTCGGTCAATTCAGGTCTTTCTCGGCACACGGGTGACGCGATGATCGACGCCTTGTGCGACGCCATCGTGAATCGTTCGGCGGGGCGGCATATAGGCCGAATGGCGTTCAAGCGCCCGGCGCGCAGACACCGGTGTGTCAACTCGCGCCTCTACGCTCGCGCATTGCCAGCATGTCGTCCGTCCGCATGCCGCGGCTGGCCCGTGCCGATGTCGAAAGAACCTGCCATGAGAACCCCGTACCGCCGCCGGCTCGTTGCCGGCGCCACCCTGCTCGTGGGCGCCGCCTGGTGCGCGCCGGGCATCGCACAGAGCTCGTCGGGATGGGCATATACCGATCTGGGGTCGATCGACGGCAGCTTCGTCGGCCCGGTGCCGCTCTCCGAGAGCGGGCTTGGCATCGGACAGGCATTCAGCACGAACGACAGTACCGGCTCATTCAGCTACAGCGGCAGCTCGATCGCCGACCTGAGCGCGCTGAACGGGACATCGGGGGGCTCGTTCTATGTCAACGCCGCGGGCGAGGTCGCGGGCCAGTCCTATGCCAGCAGCGGCTCGTCGACGCAGGCGTTCTACTACGCCAATGGCAAGTTCAACACGATCGGATCACTCGGCGGCACCGGCACTTACGTCACCGGCCTGAATGCTTCGGGCGAGGTCGTCGGCTATGGCAACGAAGCGGGCAATGCCAGCACGCATGCGTTCGCGTACAGCGGCGGCAAGATCACCGACCTGAAGACGTTGGGTGGCACCACGAGCGCCGCCGTCGCCGTCAACAACTCGGGTGAGGTGATCGGCAACTCGACCACCAGCGGCGATGCGGCCAGCCACGCATTCCTGTACAACGCGGGCACCCTGACCGACCTGGGCACACTGGGGGGCTCGTCGAGTTCGGCCACGGCCATCAACGCGGCGGGGATGATCGTCGGCAACTCGACCCTGAGCGGCAACACGGCCCAGCACGCGTACGAATACACGTCGTCCGGCATGATGGACCTCGGCACGTTCGGCGGCACGAACAGCAGCGCCGTCGCCGTGAACGCGGCGGGCGAGGTCATCGGCAACGCCACCACCGCCGGCAACGGCGCGACCCACGCCTTCCTCTTTGCCAACGGCAAGCTCACGGACCTGGGCACGCTGGGCGGCACCAACAGCTACGCGATCGGGATGGACTCGTTCGGCGACGTGATCGGCATGTCCAACATCGCCGGGAGCACGGCGCAGCATTCCTTTCTGTACAGCGGCGGCAAGATGATCGACCTCAGCGCGATCGTCCCCGGCATAAGCAACTTCGTGGCCAGCGGCATCAACAATGCCATGCAGATCATCGGCACGGGGACGACGGCGAGCGGCCTGTTGCGCGGACTCATCGTGTCAGCCGTGCCAGAGACCGAAGGTGCCACGATGGCGCTCGCCGGCTTCGCCCTGCTGGCCTGGATCGCGCGCCGGCAACGCAGGCGCTAGGCGCCACATCAGAGCCGCAGCAACTGGCGCGCGGCGGCGACGATGAACAGCGTGTTGGTCGTCAGGTACCGGCGCCACAGCCGGCGCGGCTCGCTCAGCAGCCGATGCAGCCACTCGAGCGACAGACGCTGCATCCAGGCAGGCGCTCGCCGAATCGTGCCGGCGTGGAAGCCGAACGCAGCGCCGACGCCGATCATCACGGAGCGCACCCGATCGCGATGTTCGGCCATCCAGATCTCCTGCTTCGGGCAACCGAGCGCGACCCAGATCGTGGTGGCGCCGGAGTCGTTGAGCATCTGCACCAGTGCCACATCCTCCTCCTCGTCGAGCGCACGGTACGGCGGCGAATGGGTGCCGATCACGCGTAGTCCGGGAAACGTGGCCTCGATGCGCGTTTTCAATCGCGTCAGGGTGTCCGCTGATCCCCCCAGCAGGAAGACCGATTCGCCGTAGACCGCCGCCGCCGCGAAGTAGCGCCACATCAGGTCAGGCCCGGAGACGCGCTGCTGTGCGCCGACGCCGGATTTGCGCATCAGCCAGGCCACCGGTGCGCCATCGGGCACGACCATGTCGGAGCCGCGCAGCGACGCGGCCAGGCGCTCATCGCGCTGCGCCGTCACCACCGAGTGCACGTTGCAGGCGCAGACGTAGCGGCTCTCGCGCGCCGAGGCCCAGCGCAGCAGCGTCGCGACGGCGCCGCCCCAGTAGACGACGTCGATCTTGGCGCCAATCACGTCCTGGCGTTGGCGATAGTCAATCATGGAGTCTTCCGATGGCCGAACGGTCGTCGATCGCCTCGCGATAGATCTCCATCAAGCGCTTGTAGTTGATGTCGGCGGTGTAGAGCGATTCGTAGCGAGCGCGTGCATTGGCGCCCATCGCCGCCATCGGCACAGGATGTTCGGCCGCCCAGCGCAGCACCGCGCCCAGCGCCTGCGCGTCGCCGGGCTCGAACAGCAGGCCTGTGACGCCCGGCTCGATGAGCTCGGCCATCGCGCCCATGCGGCTGGCGATCACGGGCAGGCCGGCGCCGAAGGCTTCGACGAGCGTGCGCGGGAAGTTCTCGTACCAGAGGCTGGGCAACACCAGCGCCAGGGCGCCGCGCATCTCGCGTTGCACCTGGATCTGTGCCAACGACCCCAGCATCGTGACGCCCGCGCATGCCTCCAGGGCCGCGCCGCTGTCGCCGGTGCCGGCCACCCGCAACGCGAGTCCGGGACACGTCCCCCATGCCTCGGCCAACACGCGAATGCCCTTCTCGGGCGACAGCCGTCCGACGAACAAGAAGCCTTCGCGCGGGCCGGGATCGAGGTCGCGATCGATATCCGCGAAGTTCGGCTTGACGACGACGCGTTGCGCCGGCAGGCCTGCCTGCACGAATTTCGTACGGCAGAACTCGTTGAGTGCGATGTAGCGCGACACCTTGTTGCGCCAGGTACCCAGGCCGCGATGCAGCGCCAGCATGCCGACCACCACCGCGGTCTGAACACGTGAATTCCGATAGCACCCGTGCCGCAGCGCCGGCAACGGCAGGCGGCCGATGCAGCTCTCGCACACCCGATCCTCGCGCAGGAACATGGCCTGCGGGCAGGCGAGCCGGAAGTTGTGCAGCGTCTGCACCACCGGGACGCCCGCGCGCGCGCAGGCCCAATACAGCGAGGGCGATATCAGCGGCAAGGTGTTGTGGACGTGCACGACCTGCGGTTGGCAGCGCTCCAGCACGTCCAGCGTCTCGCGGTGCGTGCGCGCCGACCACAGGGTCTGCACGGCCAGGCTCGCGTGACCCATGTCGCCCAGTTCATGGTTGTCGCGTCGCATCTCGAAGACATCGTGGCCTTTGCGCTTGAGCAGAGCAGCCTCGTCGGCGACGACGCTGTCTTCGCCACCGGCATGCTGGTAAGCGTTGTGCACAAGCAGCACGCGTTCGACCTTCATGCGCGAACTTCCTGGCCGACGGCATGCGAGACAGCCGCCGCCACGCCGGCTGCCGCGTTCGCATAGGTGTACGGTTGCACGAGTTCCAGAGCGCGCCGCGACATGCGTCGCCACGTCACGTCGTCGAACAGCACCGTCGCAGCCGCGTCGGCCCATGGAGCGACGTCGAGCGCCAGCACGCGGCCGTTCTCGCCATCGCGCACGAGCTCGCCGGCCACGCCGGCCTGCGGCGAGACGATCACCGGCACGCCGGCGGCGCAGGCTTCGTTGGCGACAACCCCCCACGTGTCGCCGGCAGTGGGAAACAGCAGCAGCTTGCTGCGCGCGTAGTGCGCGGGCAGTTCCGACTGACGCGCAAAACCCGCGAAGCGCGCATCGATCCAGCGCGATGCCTGGTCGACGGCCTGCCACATCTGAGCTTGCAGTTCGCCCGAGCCGACGAGCAGCAACACGACGCGCCGCCCGAGACGGCGCGCCACCTGCTCGGCAACCGCGATCGCGAACAATGGGAGTTTGCCGGCGGCAAAGCGCCCGCAGAAGATCAGGTCGATGTCGCGCTGCGGCCGCGCGGCCGCGGCGAACGCCGGGTTGTTGGCGCACAGGTGCGACTGATACAACGAGCTCTCGGGTACGCCGTACTGGCGATACAGCGCGAACGATCCTTCGCTGGCGCCGATGAAAGCGTGCGAGCGCCGAAACACGAGGCCTCTCAGCCAGCGGTGCAACGCGCTCAGGCGCGACTCGGAGACGGCGGTGCCGTCGGTCATCGCGATGTGTCGCACGCCGTACAAACGTGCGAAGGCGAAGGCGATCAGGTGCGTCGGATTGAAGCCGGTGGTGATGACAGCGTCGGGCTCGAAGGCCCGCAGGCGCGACCACACGTCGGGATTGGCATGGATGTAGCGACCGCGCCAGGTCACGACACGTTCACGCAGGAACGCGTGCGGGGCGCGCAGGCGCTGGAGATCCCAGTCGCGGTCCGGCTCACGTCCGCTGCAGAAGATCAGTTTCAGATCGATGCCCGGCATGTCGGCCAACAGCTCATACATCGGGAGGCGGTACGGTGCCGGGATGTTGGTCACCATCGCGACCCGAACTGCGCGTCGCGCTGGTTGCCACGCGGATTCGGTCGCTGCGTTCATGGAGCGCATCACCTTACCGGGCCTGCGCAACGGGCGTGTGACGGGCAGTTGCATCTGACCCGGCCCAAACGGCTACCGGGGAGCCATCGGCCGGAAGGCTCAGGCTGCGCGATGCGTCGCGATCGACAGGCATCGGCCCGCTCACCGCGTCCTCGATCGAGACCGCGCGAAATGGCCTTGGCATGGTGAATGTTCCTCCGTCGCCGGGCCCCTCGTGCCACGCGATGAACAGGTGATCGTCGCCCCGCGCGCCTTCGCAGCGCACGACGCCGCCCGCCAGCGAGCGACAGCCCTGCAGCGTCGTACCCAGCAACCAGCGGCGCACCGCGGCGTACGCGCGCAGGCTGTCGGTCTCGGTACGTCCGTCAGGCAACAGCATGCCCATGCGGCCGTTGTCCCACGCATACTGATAGAAGCGATCGACGCCAAGCCAGGCCCCGAGGATCAGCGAGCGGGCCAGCAGGACGGCCGCGCGCCGCCGATCGATCGGTGTCTGTCCCTCGGCCAACGGCTGCCCTTCGCTGCCGCGGATCGCGAACCCGCTCTCCGTGTTGAACAGCGGACGGCTTCCGAGTCCATTGCGCAGCATCACACTTCGCACGTCGGCGCAGAGCCTGACGAATTCGGCGTCGTCCTCGACATAGAAGTGGTAGGCCACGCCATCGACATAGCGCGCCCCTCCGGCCTTCAGGAACAGGTCGAGCCGGTTGGTCGCGCCGACGAAGCCGGGGGTGAGCAGCGTCGCCTGCGGGTCCTCGCGATCGATCGCCGCGCGCGCACGCCGCGCCAGTTCCACCATCGATGCCGCCGAACCGCTGAAGAATGCGCCTGGCTGCTGGCGATCCGCGGGAAAGTCCGAAAAGTAGGGTTCGTTCCAGAGCTCGTACTGTGAAATGCGTCCCTTGTAGCGGCGCATGATGGCGCTCAGGTAGCGATCCCATTGTTCGAGGTCGCGCGGCTCCGCAGCACTGCCGGGTCCGTATGGGCCGGCTTCGTTCGGACGGGCGGACGCCCACGGCGGCGGCGAGCCCAGCACCAGCGACACGTTGGCATGATGGGCGCGCGCCTGATCGACCAGCGCATCGAGCCGAGCGAAATCGAAGCGGCCCGGCGTCGGCTCCAGGTCGGCCCAGCGCGTGCTCGAATCCCAGAGTCGCACCGAGCCCACAACGTCGCCCGGCCAAGCCGTGGCCGGGAAGCCGCCGACCGCGTGATCGAGCCGATGGAAGTGCGTGCCGAAATAGTCGGCCGTGACAACACGGGGCGGATGGGTCGCGGGGATGTCGAACAGATCCGCGCCCCGCGCGGGCCCGAGCAGCAGGAAGAGCAGTGTCGGCGCCCACCAGCGGCTGGGCGCGCGTCGCGGGGCGGTACGGCGATCAGCGCGCATCGAGGAGCCCCTGCGGGCGCCGCAACATCGAGCCGCCTCGTGCAGCCGAGGCAGCGCGTCGGCCGTCCTGCGCCGCGCTTGGACGCGGCGCACGCATGAAGTGGCAGGCCATCACGACGAGCAGCACGTGCACGAAGGTGTTCCAGGACAGGATGCCCTCGGTACGCATTGGCGCCTCCGTGACGCAGCGCACCAGCATCAGCGTCAACAGCATCAGCACGATGCCGCGTGACGCGACGAATGTCTTCAGCGCGGCGATCAGCAAGGTGCCGAGATAGGCCAGCAGCAACACCAGGCCGACGACGCCGGCTTCGCCCAGTGTCTGGACGACCTGGTTGTGCGCCTGGCCCACGTAGTACATCTGGTATTCGCGCTGTCGGTCCGGCCCCCAGATGCTCGCGCCGTATCCGAAAAGGACGTTCTCCTGCCAGGCATGCAGCGTGATGTCCCAGATCCGCGTCCGGCCGGTCAACGTCAACAGGTCGCCGCGGTGCTCGATGAAGTCGACGACGTCGAAGGCCACCAATGCTGCGGCCAGCAATACCAGCACGCCTATCACGCCCGACATGGCCAGGACGGTGCGACGGAAATCGCGTCGGCCGTCGCCGTTCGCAGACGCACGCGACAGCGCCAATGGAAACCAGACGAGTGCCAGCATCATCGGCACGGTGGCCCAGACGGTCTTCGATTGGGCGAGTACGAAGACAGCAGCGGCACTGGCGAGGACCAGCCAGCGTACGGCTTGCCAGCGCGACGGCGCATGCAGCTCGATCAGGATGCCCAGGAGCGCGATCGGGCCCAGGGAATTGGCATGCGGCGTGAGGCCAAACAGCCGCCACTCGATGCCTGGGAGCCAGCCCGGCTCAGGACGGTGCATCACGAAGTCGGGATTCAGCCAGATGCCGCCCAGGCTGCCGAGCATCAGCGTGAGAATGACGATGCGTGCGGCCCCCACCACCGGCTCCATGCGCATGGGTCGCTGGTAGAACACCGCGGTCAGCAGGATCGGCACGTAGAGGGCTCGCAGCGAGAACTCCGGGTGATCGGATGCAATCGCCTGGATCAGCGTCGTGCCGATGTAGTAGGCGAGCATGGCGAACAGCAGGGCCCGCGCGGGGTCAGGCGACGCACGATTGCGATCGTGCAGCCAGCCGCGTGCCACCTCGATGAGCGAGGCCATCACCAGGAAGACGCTGAACCAGCGCGACGCGGCAAAACCATCGGCCACGTCGTCGTAGGTGACGAGGGCGCCGCCTCGGGTCTCGTTCAGGTCGCGCGAGGTGAGCGCCACCGACAACAGCGCACCGAAGCCGACCACGAGCAGGATGGTCGCAATGCGCCATTCGGGCGGGATGCGTGCGGTCAATCGATATTGCAACACCCACGTCGTCGCGAGGCCCAGCGCGAACGCGATCGCCAGCAGCGCGGGAATGGCATAGACGATCAGCGCAGCCATGGCAATCCTTCAGGCCAGCTCAGGCTGCGGGACATCGCCGCGGACCACCGCCGCGATGAGCTCCAACCAGCGCGCCTGGAAGACGGGCAACGCGTACGGCCTGACCGACTCCGCAGCGGCCAGGCCCATGCATGGCATCGAGCTACGATCGACAAGCACGCGCGCCAGCCAGGCGACGATCGCCTCGTGCCGGCGCGCGATGACCCAGCCGTTATGGCCGTCGACGATGAACTCCTCCACGCCGTGCACGCCGTCGCACACCATCGCCGGCAAGCCTGCCGCCGCCGCCTGTGCGGCGGCCAGCCCGAATGTCTCGTAGGACGACGGAAACGCGAAGACGTCGCAGACCCACAGAAACGGCCTCACATCGCGCTGCAGCCCGACGAAGCGGACGAGCGCCTCGACGCCGAAATCCGCGGCCAGCCTGACGAACTCCGCGATCTCGCTGGCTTGCCCGCCGATCACGAGCACGCGCAACGCCGCGCGGTCGGCTCCGGGCAGGTCGGCGAGCGCCGCCAGCAGCAGGCCCAATCCCTTGCGAGCGAAGTCGCCGAGCGCCATGAAGCCGAGCACAATGTGACTGTCATCGAAGCCGTGCGACGCTCGCGCAGAGGCGCGATCGAAGGTGACGGGGCGCGTGAAGTGTTCGATCGCCACGGGGTTGGCGATGACGCGGACCTTGGCGGCGGCGGCCGGATAGTCGGCTGCGATCTCGCGGGCGAGCCCGCGCGAAGGCACGACAATCCAGCGAGCGCGCCGCAGGGCGCGTGCCTCGCAGGCCGCGTTGAAGCGGTGCACCGCCCAGCGCGCGATGCGCCGAAGCCCGGATGCGGAGTTACCAGGCCACTGGCGCTTCAGGTAGCCGCGATGGCAGAAGTGCGCGTAGCAGATCGCGGCACCGGGCAACTGTCCCTGCGTGGCCTGGACGCAAGCCGCCCGTCCGCCGCGCAGCCACCAGGCGAGGTAGTGCACCGGCACGCTCAGGTGAAATACCAGGTAGCGCAGCAGCACCGGCCGGTCGGGCGCACGCACGCGCACGAACTCCACGCCATGCATGTCGCACGGGTCGAAGCGCTCGCTGAAGACCGTCACGTCGAAGGTGGCGGCCAACCCCTGGATCTCGGCCATCACGCAACTGCCGGCCGGACTGTCGGAGGACACGGCCATGTCGACCACCGCGATCCGCGGTCGCACCCCAGGGCGTGGCAGGCTCAGCGTGGCAGGCATGCGGCGCCCCGCTTGCGGCCGAACAGCGCGATGTGCGCGCCGTCGGCATGGAGATTCGTGCCCGCCGGCGTCATGTTGCCCATCTGCACGAGATCGCACTGTTTCTGCACGAAGGCGAGGTCGTCGAAGACGGAATACGGATAGGACAACCCGTCTCCTTCGCTGACCCGATAGCCCTTGCCGCCAGTGCGCAGCAGGTACGCTGCTCGCCACAACCCGAGTGCGGAGAGCGCGCGCTTGGTGCGCCGGGCAACCGGCGAACCGGCCGCGAAATGGTTGTCGTCCGAAATGAAGATGCCCATACGCGAGACGCGCAGCATCTCGGCCACCACTTGGCGCGGGTTCTCGACGTGGTGCAACACGCCGAACTCGCAGACGATGTCGAAGCTGTTGTCCTGGAAGGCGAGGCCGGTCGCGTCGCCATCGACCAGCGCATCGGCCGCGATGCCCCGGGCGTGCCCGATGGCGCGCAGTTCCGCCGACGGCTCCACGCCCAGCACGCGCACGTCGGGCTGGTGACTGTTCAGGTAGCGCAATGCTCGCCCCGTGCCGCAGCCCACGTCCAGCACCGAACGGGCCCCGTAGTGCGCGGCCAGGCCCGACAGCCATGCCAGCGCAAGCCCGTGCTCGTCGTTCTCGCTCACGTGCAGCGACTCGTAGCGTTCGGCCGTCGCCGCGTAGTAGTCGCGCTGCAATTCGATCTTCCGGGTCTGGGCGTCCATGGGGCCTACCTTCGCTGTTGGGATGCGTGCCTGAAGACACCTTGTGCGAGCACCTTGGCGTAAGGCATCGCGAAATGAAGCGGCCACAGCAGTCCTGCATGGCGACGCGTGAGGACGAGCCAGGAGCGCCAAGGCAGGCCCTTGCGCGTCATCATGTCGCGCCAGCGCACATGAAGCGGCTGACTCGTGTCGCACCAGGTTCCTTGCGGGGCGTTGTCGCTGCATGTGCCGTGCGTGCCTGCGGCTATCCACACCTGGACACCGCGTCGGCGTGCCCGCAGCGCATAGTCGGTATCGCCCATCGAATGCTCGAACGCCGGGTCGATGTTGCCGACGCGTCGGGCCACATCGCGGGTGATCAGAACGATGTTGCCGGTCATCGAATCGCAGGGTTGCGCGACCTCGCGCGGCTGGAGGCGCTCGATGCGCAGGGGTCGCCACCTCGATAGGCGCCTTTCGCCGCCGTAGGTCACCCGGCCCGTCTGGCTGTCGGTCGTGCTGCCCACCACGATGACGTCGGCATCGAGACGACGTCGCAGTTGCGCCTCGGTTGCCAGCAGCCGTTCGAGGGCGTCCGGCGCCAGCATCGTGTCGTCGTTGAGCCAGAGATAGTGATCGAAGCCCGTCTCGAGCGCGACGCCGAAGGCACGATGCATGCCGCGGCACCAGAACAACGCCCCTTCCGACGGATCGACCCGCAAGACCTGAACCCACGGGAACTCGTCGCGGACGGCCTGGCCCGTGCCATCGGTACTGCCATCGTCCACCAGGACGGCACGCACCTGCATGCCCTGCAGTCCGGCGCTGGCCGCCAGCGCGCGCAGGCAAGCGACGGTCTTGCCACGCCGATTGAAGCACGTGAGCAACGCGCAAAGTCGAACGGGCGGCGAAGCGTCTTGCGGCCACGCCAAGGAAAATGCGTCGGGGCGAAGAGGCGTCTTCGACATCATCGCAACGCCCATCCCGGCTCCTCGTATCGCGATGGCGACGCGGTGCTTGGATCGACAGCTTGGCCGTCGCGCTCGCGCGCGGACGCGTCGACGCCGTCGCGCATGAAATGGCACGAAAACATGATGAGAAGCACGCTCGTGAAGGTCGGCCAACTCTGGACGCCGTCGGTGCGCAGCGGCGCTTCCGTCACGCAGCGCGCGAAAACCAGCACGTACAGGCTCAGCACCAGGCCACGCGAGGCCGCGAACCGGCTCAGCGCCGCGTGCAGCATCACGCCCAGGTAGGCCAGCAGCAGCACCATGCCCATCAGGCCGGCCTCGCCGAGCGTCTGGACGAACTGGTTGTGCGCCTGCCCGACATGGAACAGGCGGAACTTGAGCATGCGTTCGGCGCCCCAGATCTCGCGGCCGTAGCCGAACAGGTCGCTCTCGTGCCAGCCCTGCAGGGTGATGTCCCAGATCTGGGTGCGGCCGGTCAGGGTCTCGATCTGCGCATTGCGGTCGAGGTAGCCCGCGACATCGAATTGCGCCAGTCCGATGAACACGACGACGAGCAGGCCGATGCATCCCAGGAGCGTGAAGACTGCCCGCCCGAATTCGGAGCGGCCGCGCGCGCCGCCTCGGGGCGCCAGGCCCAGAGGCACCGTCACCAACAACAGAACGATGCAACCGGCGACCCAGGCCGTCTTCGATTGCGCCAGGACCAGGACGACCGCGGCGGCCGCGATCTGGAGCAGCCGCAGCACCAGCGATTTCGACGGAAAGTACGCCTCGAGGATCAGGCCGATCAACGCCATGGGCCCGAGCGCGTTCGCATGCGGCGTCAGGCCGAACAGCCTGAACTCGACGCCGGGGATGACGCCGATGTCGGGTCGATGAAGTACGAAGTCCGGCTTGATCGGGATCGCGGCCAGGCTTGCAAGCATCAGCGCCAGGACGGCGAGCTTGGCGATCTCCACGATGTGCGCGATGTTTGAGATCCGCTGGTAGTACACCGTCAGCAACACGATGGGCACGTAGAGCGACTGGTAGCCGAACTCGGGATGTGCCGATCCGAACGCTTGGATAAGGATCGTGCCGATGTAGAACGCGAGCAATCCGTAGAGGATGGGCCGCGCGGGATCCGGAGCGCGCTGGCTTCGGCTGTTCAGCAAGCCACGCAAAAGCTCGACGAAGGCAGCGCCGACGATGAGCACATTCAGGTAGCGCGACGCCGCGAAGCCCTCGTCGAAGTCGGACATCAGTTGACGCCCCGCGGTCTCGATGTCGCTTTCGTTCAGCGTGCGCGGCGTCAACGCCACCGAGATCATCGCCCCGAACGCGATCAGCACGAGCAGCAGGATGATGCGGATGTCGGGCGATACCGAGCGAACGAGCCGGTACTGCACGACCGTGGCCATCGGGATCGCGAGCGCCAGCAGTACCGCGAGCACGTAGGGCAAGGCGATGTAGAACTGCACGGGAATCATGCCGGCTCCCGCTGTCTCACGAGGACGGCCGGATTGCCTGCCACGATCGCGAACGCGGGCACGGACCGGGTGACCACAGATCCCGCACCGACGACGGCACCCTGGCCGATCCGCACGCCCTTGAGGATGATCGCCCGCGCACCGATGAAAACGTCGTCGCCGATCTCGATCGGCGCGCAGGCGATGGCGTCCCAGCCGGCGTCGCGCTGCGCCGGATCGAGCGCGTGGAAATCGGTGTCCGCGATGAGGGCGTCAGCGCCGATCAGGCAGCGTTCGCCGATCCGTATCGACAACGCGGCACAGAACGACCCCCCGCTGATGCCCGTG
>Ga0302157_10004453_pt1 | contig 15239 bp, 10 predicted proteins | sample I_Bog_N3_3_FD_193502 | JGI IMG/M metagenome (GOLD analysis project Ga0302157, IMG submission 193502) | Peat permafrost microbial communities from Stordalen Mire near Abisko, Sweden - I_Bog_N3_3 | ecosystem: Environmental > Terrestrial > Soil > Wetlands > Peat | place: Sweden: Abisko, Stordalen...
TGCCTTAGCCGCATCATGGTGGAATGTCCCTGCGCGGTGGTGATGGTCTCCTCCCTCACCAGCCAGGATGCGGAGGTGACGTTGCAGGCGCTGGCTCTGGGGGCGGTGGATTTCATTCCGAAGCCGGATGGCACCGTTTCGTTGCATATCGAGAAGATCCGCCTCGCGCTGGTGACCAAAGTGCGCGCTGCCGCGCGCGCCAAACCGCGCGGCAGCCGGTTTCTGGCCGAACGCGTGCGCCGCGCGAGTGCCCAGGCGTCCTCAACCGCCGCCGGAATGACCGAAGGTCCCGCCGCGCGGGCGCAAGTGCCGGCCGGCCAGCCGCGCGGTCTGGTGCTGATCGGCGTGTCAACCGGCGGTCCCGGCGCCATCGAGGCGATTTTGCCGCGGTTGCCAAAGCATTTTCCGTGGCCGGTGCTGGTGGCGCAACACATGCCGCAGAGTTTTACTGGCGTGTTCGCCCGCCGGATCGACGCGCTATGCGGGCTCACGGTGAGCGAAGTGGCCAAGCCCACGCCGGTCGCGGCGGGCCAGGTCTATATCGCGCGCGGCGATGCCGACATGCTGGTCACCCGGCGCGCCGGCAGCGTGGTCGTCACCCCGGCCCCGGCCTCCGAGCAGCATCATTGGCATCCCAGCGTGGCGCGCCTGGTGACCAGCGCGCTGGAAACCATGCCCGCGAGCAATTTGCTGGGCGTGATGCTGACCGGCATGGGCGATGACGGCGCCGAGGCGATGGCGGCGCTACGCGCGCGCGGCGGCCGCACGATTGCGGAATCGGAGGAGACCGCCGTGGTCTGGGGCATGCCGGGCGAACTGGTGAAACGCGGCGGCGCCAGCGTCGTGCTGCCGCTGCATCGCATCGCCGACCAGATCACGCGCTGGGCCACATAATATGCCGCTAGTCCGCGCCGACGCCGCCGGGGCGCCCGCCCCGCCGCCCGCCGATTCCGAGTTTTTGGTCACGGCGCTAACCAGCCAGGATGCCGGCGCCCGCCGCCGCGCCGCCCACGAACTGGGCGGCCTCGCCGCGCAGGCGGGCGCCGAAGCCAAGATTATCGAGGCGCTGGCAACGCAGTTGCAAACCGAAAATAACACCGCCGTGCGCGAGGCGATTTTCGCCGCCCTCGGCCAGATCGGCGGCGCCCACGCCGCCGCATTGCTGGCGCCCTTGCTGCGGCTGGAGGATGCCGGCTTGCGCAACGGCGCGCTGGAGACCTTGAAGCGGCTGGCGGATGCCGCGGTTTCGGCGGTGGACCCGCTGCTGGCTGATCAAGATGCCGATGTGCGGCTGCTGGCGGTCGAGGTCATGCGCGGCTGGAAGCCGGACCGCGCCGTGCCCCGGCTGGCCGCGATCCTCGCCAGCGAACAGCAAGTCAACGTGGTGGGTGCCGCGGTCGATGTGGCGTTGCAGGCGGGTGACGCCTCCCTGTTGCCGGCCCTTGTCGCGTGCGCGGCGCGTTTTGCCGGGGCGGGCTATGTCGAATTCGCCATCGCCATGGCTGTGAAGGCCCTGACGGACCGTTCCGCTGTCCACGTAGATGAGCCTTGAACGCGATGCCCCCCATCAAGGCGGCGGCCGATCCGAAGATCTCGGAGGCCGATTACGTCAAATTCTGCGACTATTTCTACCGCCAGACCGGCATTTCGTTCGGCGGCGGCAAGCAATATTACGTCGATAAGAGGCTGATCGACCGCATTCAAAAAACCGGATCGGAGAATTTCGACCGCTACTTCGCCAGCCTGAAACGCAGCGATGCGGCGCCCGAATTTGAAAAGCTCACCAGCCTGCTTACCGTGAACGAAACCTATTTTTTTCGCGAGGATCATCAGTTCGAGTGCATGGTCCTCCACATGCTGCCGGAAATCGTCGCGCGCCGGCGCAAAGGGGAGCGGTTTCGTATCTGGTCGATGCCCTGCTCCACCGGCGAAGAGCCCTATTCGATCGCGATATTTCTTCTGGAAAATTGGTCGTCGGTGGATGATTTTGATATCGAGATCATTGGCTCCGACATCGACACCGGCGCGCTGGCGGCGGCACGGGCCGGAATCTATGAAAAGCGGGCGCTGCACCGGCTGCCCAAGTCGCTGGTGCAGCGCTACTTCAGCACACTGGCCGATGATCGATTCCGGCTGGCCGACAGCCTGCGCGATTCGGTTCGTTTCACCCAGGTGAATTGCATGGATGCGATGGCGATGCGCGCCTTTGCGAACATCGACATCATTTTCTGCCGCAACATGCTGATCTACTTTGACGATCAATCCAGGCTATCAACGGTACAGAATTTTTATGACTGCATGGCGCCTGGAGGCTTCATCTGCCTTGGCCATTCGGAATCGATGAGCCGCATCTCATCGATCTTCGCGCCGCGCCATTTCCCGCAGGCGATGGTGCATCAAAAACCGCTCGGAGGGGCATGATGGAAACGATTCCAGCCCGCATATTGGTGATCGACGATTCAGCACTCGTGCGGCAGTACCATCGGCAAATCCTGGAACAGGCCGGCTACGAGGTGGCCGAGGCGGTCAACGGCATGGACGGACTTGAAAAGGCGCTCGAGCAAAAATTCGATCTCTGCGTGGTCGACGTCAACATGCCGGTGATGGACGGCTACGCCTTCCTGCACGCCCTGCGCGCCGCACCCGCCGCGCACGACCTGCCGGCGCTGATGATTTCCACCGAAGCCGCGGCGGCCGACCGGGACCAGGCGCTGGCCGCCGGCGCCAATGCCTATCTGACCAAACCGGTGCCGCCGGCAGCACTCTGCGCCTACGCCGCCGCCATGCTCGGGGTGGCGTCATGAACGACGATCTGCTGGAACAATTCATTACCGAAGGCCGCGAATTGCTCGCCGAAGCGGTGGAGGACTTATTGGCGCTGGAACGCGCCCCCGACGACAAGGAGCGCATCAACCGGTTGTTTCGCTCCATCCACACCGTCAAAGGCTCATCGGGCCTATTCGACCTGCCGCCGATCACGCGCTTGCTGCATGCCGGCGAAGACATGTTCCAGGCGGTGCGCGAACGCGGCCTCAAACTGACGCCGGACATGGTGGACGCCTCCCTCGCGGCGGTCGATCTCGTCACGCGCTGGATCGATGAACTCGAGCGGACCGAAATTTTACCAGCCGATGCCGGCGCGCTCGCCACCGGCCTGGCAGCCCGGCTGCGCACCTATTTCGACAATCCGGCGACCGCCGCACCCGCCGGCATAGCACGCGCCGGCGTGGCGCCTTCCGGCGTGGCGCCTTCCGGCGCGGCGCCCGCCGGCGTGGCGGCCGCCAGCGCAAACGCGCCGGTGCCCTCCGAAACGCCGCAACTGGATCGCTGGTTCAGCGCCGCAACGCTCGCGCAACTCGCGCGGAGCGGCGAAAAATTTCACCTGATCGTCTATCAGCCATCGGAATCCTGTTTCTTCAAAGGCGAGGACCCGCTCCACCTCGCGCTGCAAACCCCGAACCTGGCGGCACTGGCCTGGGCCTGGCGCAACCCCTGCGCCCCGCTCTCCGAACTCGACCCGTATCAATGCAATCTGGATTTTTTCCTCCTCTCCAGCGCGACGCCTGAGGCGCTGGCGGCGAATTTCCGCTACGCCGCGCAGGATGTAACGTTTTTGCCGCTGCCGCCAGGCAGTTTTTCAGCCGCGGCACCGGTGGCTCTACCCGATATCACCCGCGATCTGTTGCAATTTTGTACCGATATGCTGGCGCACGACGCGCCTCCCGCGGAACAGCCAGGCCGTTTCGCCGCCGCGCGACGCGTTGCGGCCAATGCCCTGCGCGCAGCGGGCCTCACCGAGGCCGCGGTCCAGTTGGCCGAGGCAGATTCGCCGGATACATGTCGCCAGTCCATCGCCGTGCTGCTCGCAACCGGCGCCGCCGCCAGGCCCGCCATCGGGTCCGCTGCCGAATCCGCCGCCACAGGGATCGACACCCCGGCGGAGCCCGCCGCCGAGGCGCTGCACGAAGCCCCCAACGTTCGCAAAGTTTTACGCGTGGACAAGGAAAAATTCGACGTGCTGATGAACCTCATCGGCGAACTGGTGGTCGCCAAAAACAGCCTGCCCTTCCTCGCCAAACGCGCCGACGAACAATATGGCGCGCGCGCGCTGGCGCGGGAAATCAAGGACGAATACGGCGTCATCGACCGCATCGCGCAGGAGCTGCAGGGCGCCGTGATGGCGGTCAGCATGATGCCGGTCGGCCAGGTCTTTGGCCGCTTCCCCCGCCTGGTCCGCGACCTGGCACGAAAACTCGGCAAGCAGGTCGATCTGGTGATCACCGGCGAAGACACCGAGGCCGACAAGAACGTCATCGAAACCCTGTTCGACCCGCTCCTGCACATGGTCCGCAACAGCCTGGACCACGGCATCGAACCACCCGACGAACGCGTGGCATGCGGCAAAAGACCCAGCGCCACGCTCACCCTGGCGGCGCGCCAGGATGGCGACCAGGCGGTGATCGAAATCATCGACGACGGCCGCGGCATCGACCCCGCAATGATCAAGCGCAAAGCCTATGAGCGCGGGCTGATCGACGAAACCCGGCTCGCCACCATCAGCGATCAGGACGCCGCGATGCTGATTTTTGCCGCCGGGTTTTCCACCGCCGAAACCATTTCCGACGTTTCGGGCCGCGGCGTCGGCATGGACGTGGTGCGCGCCGCGGTCGAAAAAGCCGGCGGCGCCATCACGCTCTCCAGCGTCAAGCACCAGGGCACGACCCTGCGCCTCAGCCTGCCGCTCAGCATGGCCGTCACCCGCGTCATGACTGTGCTGGTCGAGGGCCGGCTGTTCGGCATCCCGATGGACCTGGTGCTGGAGACCGTAAAACTGCCGGCGCACAGCATTACGCGCATCAAGAACGCCAAGGCGTTTTTGCTGCGGGACCAGATCATCCCGCTGCGCCACCTCAACCGCCTGCTGCACCTGCCCGACCCGCAGCAGACTCCCGCCGAAATCGCCGTGCTGGTGGTGCGCACGGGTGGTCAACTGCTGGGGCTGGGCATCTCCGCCTTCGGCGAGGTGATGGAAGTCATCCTCAAACCGATGGACGGCGTGCTCGCGCGCATCGCCGGCTATTCCGGCACCTGCCTGCTCGGCGACGGCAAGGTGCTGCTCGTGCTCGACCTGAAGGAACTGATCGCATGATCGAGCGCGACGGCAAGACCATCCTCCTGCTGGGCCATTGCCCGGTGGAAGACGCCGACACGCTGCTCTCTTTCGTGCATGATGGAGCAGACGTGATCGACTGGACTGGCTGCACCTTGCTGCACACCGCCTGCCTGCAGGTGCTGCTCGCCGCCCGCCTGCCGGTTGCCGGCCCGCCGCAAAACCCGGCACTGGCGCAATTTCTAGCGCCCTATTTTGTCCCTTACACCGCGACGGAGATCTAACAACATGGCCACCATTCTGGTGCTCGACGATTCTTCCACAATGGTCATGAGCCTGGCCAGGATTCTGAAAAAAGCCGGCTACGAGGTGGAAACCGCGACGCGCGGCCAGGAGGGGCTGAACAAGCTCGGCGCCGGCCTGAAACCGGCCGCCATCATCACCGACCTCAACATGCCCGAAATGGACGGCATCAGCTTCATCAAGGCGGCCCGAAAACTGCCGTCATGCCGCTTCACGCCGATCATCGTCCTGACAACCGAATCAGGTCTCTCCAAATCCGGCGAAGCCCGCGCCGCCGGCGCCACTGGCTGGCTCACCAAACCCACCGAACCGGACACACTCATCGCCACGCTGAAACAACTAGCGCCGGCGGCCTGAGGCGAGCGCCCGTGGCATCATCCGAGCCTGAAGCGCTATCTGAGGAAGCCAGGCTGATCTGCGCCATTCTGGCCGAACAGGTGGCGGCCCTGTGCGAGGGCATCGCCGCTTCGGCGGTTTTCAATAAGCTGACGGCCTGCGGCGACATCTTGGCTTCCCTTGCATCGCAACTGGAAGTCGGCAGTGCCGCATCCCGCGCCGCTGCACAGCTTGACAAGGCCATGGATGACCTTGGTTTTCAGCATGCCCAGCAACAGGATTTTGCCCACCAGACCGCCGAACTCGTCGCCGGGGCACTGAAAACGCTAGCGACCGGCGAGTGGCGCAAACTCTCTCTGGGTGGGCTCGCCGCCCTCTACGTCAGCGAAAGCCAGCGGCGGCTGCACGACATAGTGCTGGCGGAACGTACAGGCCGCCGAAATATGACAACTCCAGACTTGTGACAGCGGCAAGGCTTGGTCAAACTCTCGAAGTCTGTCTGCCCTTTTTGAACTGTCTTGCCATGGCCTCCGTCATAGTTTCTCTAACGCGCCGTTTTGACTTGCGAGAGAATGTGACCGTTAATTCGATGAGCGGCTGCCAAACCCAAACCAGCATTGCCCGACCCGTTGTTAAAACGGGGTTAGCTAATTTGTCATTATACTGGCCAAGCAGTTCTTCTTAGCCCAGCTCTACAGGAGACACACAACGTCGGGACCGGACCACGACAGCCGCTCGGGCACCAAATCCGCCGCAGAGTCAAATTGTACGCTAGAACCTATTCATACGCCTGGCAGTATTCAGTCGCATGGCGTGCTCTTGGCAATCGATCCGTTAGAGAATTTCAAAATCATCGCCGTCAGCAGCAACGCGCCGAGCCTGCAAAGGCTGCGTCGCGAGGGCCATGAGACATGAGGCAGCGGCATCTCTGATGTCATAGGCTCCGACTTTGAAGAAGAACTCTTCGCTCGCTATTTAGGCGGCAGACTGCGGGGCACCGCACCCTGGCAATCCACCCTTTGCCTGCCCGGCATTTCCGCGGCGCTGCACGCTACAGTCCATGCTCACACCGGCCTGGTGCTTGTTGAGCTGGAACGCGCCATGCAAAGCTATGATTCCGAGGCTCTGGAAGCCTCTCATGTGCTCCGAGAAAGCATTGCCGATCTACAAGATTCAGCGCCCGACATCGCAATCCTTGCGCGCGCAGCAGCGCGTGCGGTACGCGCTCCGACAGGGTACGAGCGCGTCATCATTTATCGTTTCGACGCTGACTGGCATGGCAGAGCGATGGCGAGACTAGCGTCCCACCTGGAGTAGGACTTTGGTGTCACGAGCTGCTTGCCCTAGGCGGCAAGCTGGCAGTCCTTGCGTGATCATGGGCAAGCGGTCCGTCCAGATACAGCGCGGCCATCCGGTCAAAAAATGCTTCAGGTTCGTGCATGGCTTTTGCAGCCGAATCCGGAAAGTCGGGCTAACTTTCCATTAGGGTTTTGTATCTAGAGCGTTGCACACACATTGAGGTGCAACTTTCCGCAGATGGCTGATTATTCTACCACCAAGCAGCCAGATCGTAGCGCATTGCCCTTGGGTGTTGACGTGTCGTCCCCATCCGGCGGAGCGTTGCGGCTCGATATCCTGGCAATGCCGCTGTCTGCGCAACTAAGGGCGCAAACCGCCGCCCTGCATCAACAGACGGAAGCGCTGCTCGGGCTTCCGCATGCGATCCAAAGTTTGCAGGAGTACCAAGGCTGCCTTTGCAAGTTCCTGGGGCTGTATGCGCCGCTGGAGCATTCAATGGCCAGGTTCAGGGAGTGGGATCAACACGGCCTCACCTTGCCGTCACCCAGCCAAACCCAATGCCTCACGGCCGATCTCGCGGTTCTTGGCATCGACCCGGCCAGCATATCGGAGGCTCCGCCGGTGTTGCGACCGGATCTGCCGACCTTCTCTCACGCGCTGGGGGCGCTGTACGTTCTTGAGGGTTCGACACTCGGCGGGCGCATGATCCTGCGTGAGTTGGATGAACGAATCGGCCCGCAGATAAGCGGCGCGACCCGGTTCTTCGGCGGTCGCGGCGCAACGGTCGGTGCAACCTGGCTGATCTTCAAGACGGCGCTGGACGCCTTCGGCGATGCGCGGCCAAGTCTTCGCGCCGAGGTGGTTTCCGGCGCAAAAAGCGTCTTCCAAGCGATCACGCTATGGTTCGCGCCCCTGGCTGGTACGTCCGAGTGACGGTAATAAGCGCGAGTGACCGAGTGCAACCGCAGGATGGTGCGCATGGGCCTGATCTGTCGCTCTGCGAATCAGAGGCGATCCACATCCCTGGCGCAATCCAGCCGCAGGGCGCTTTCATCGCCCTGCTGCCGGAGGGCTTGGTCGTTACGCATGCGAGCGCGAACCTTGCTTCGATCCTTGGGGTGCCGGTGGCAGCGGTCCTCGGCCGGCCGCTCAGCGCCGGGTTTGACACGGCCACAAGTCTCGCTTTGGCCGCCGCGCTCCCGGCCGTGGACAGCAGCGCTCGCGGATGTGTCCATACGATGGCCGGCCCTGACGGCCAAAGCTTGCACCTGCACGCCTTCCGGTCGGGCCGGCACATTTGCATCGACATACGCCCCGTCGAGCCAGCGGCGACGCGGATGGCGCCCGATACGATGCTGCAGTCGGCGATGGCAACCTTTGCGCGGGCCACCCGCCCGGTTGAGCTGTGCGCGCTTGCCGTGCACGGCCTGAAAGCGCTCACCGGTTATGACCGCGTCATGGCGTACCGGTTCGCCGAGGACGGACACGGGGAAATCATTGCGGAGGCCAAGGAACCGCACGTTGAGCCCTATCTTGGACTCCACTACCCCGCCGCCGACGTGCCGGCACAGTCGCGAAGGCTTTGCCTGCGTCAGCCTGTGTGCCAGATCGCCGATACCGGCTACACGCCGGTTCCGTTGCTCAGTGAACCCTCGCTCGAGGATGGCACGCCGCTCGACCTGACCTTGAGCACGCTGCGCAGCGTCTCGCCGATCCATCGGCAATATTTGCGCAACATGAATGGGGCCGCCTCGCTCTCGGTGGCGCTGGTGCGACCAAACGAGCGCAAGGAGCCGACGCTCTGGGGCATGTTCGTCCTCCATCACGAGACGCCACTGGCCGCTGGACCGGAACTGCAATCGGTGCTCGGCATGATCGGCGAGGTCGTATCGATGCTGCTGGGCAGCCTGGAAGAGGCGGAACTCTATGCCCAGTTGCTCGCCCGCAACGCCATGCTGCAGACGCTGGTCGAGCGCATCGCCATGCCGGTGCCGGTGCCCGAGGGGTTCGCCATGGGGGCGGCCGAACTGCTGAAACTGACGGGTGCCAGCGGCGCCCTGGTGCACATCTGCGGCGCCCTCCTCACCGTCGGGCGGACCCCGCCCGCCGCCGCGGCCGAGCATGCCATGGCGCTGCTGCAAGCCGATGCCGGCGGCGACGTGCTGGCGGTTGACAATTTGGGGCTGCGCTATCCCGAACTCGCCGACTGCATCGCCGAAGGCAGCGGCGCGCTGCTGCTGCCGCTGCCACAGGCCGACGGATCGGCGATTCTCTGGTTCAGGCCGGAACGCATTAGGACGGTCAGTTGGGGCGGCAATCCCGATCTACATGCGACGTCGGACCCCGTCACCGGCCGCTTGTCGCCGCGTGGCTCTTTCGCGCTCTGGAAGCAAATCGAGAGTGGCCGCTCGCGGCCATGGGACCGGGCCGATCGCGCGATCGCCAGGGAATTGCGGCGCTCGGTCGAGGCCGCTCTGGCGCAGCGCGCAACCGCGGCGCTGGCCCGGTTGCGCCTCTACGACCCGCTGACCGGCTTGCCGAACCGGAGCCTGCTGGAAGAGCGGTTGGCCGACCAGGCGTTCGGGACGGGCGTCGGAGGGGCCCTCATGTTCCTCGATCTCGACGGCTTCAAGGCCGTCAACGACACGATGGGGCATGCGGCCGGCGACACACTTTTGATCGCCGTCGCCGAGCGCCTGGTCACCGTCGCCGGACGCGACAATCTCACCGCCCGGCTCGGCGGCGATGAATTTGTCGTGCTGTGCCTCGGCCTCGAACAGCACGCGATGGCGGACCTCGGTGAACGCATCAGGCAGGCGATTGCGGCGCCGATTGATATCGCCGGGCGGCCTTGCCACGTCACCGCCAGCATCGGGATCGCGGTTGCGGACCAAACTGGTGGCCTCGATTTGGTCCGTGCCGCGGACATGGCGATGTATGCGGCCAAGCAGGCCGGCGGCAACCGTGCGGTGTTGTTCGAGCCGTCGCTGTACGACAGCGCATCCCTGAGATTTGAGCTCGAGGAGGATATGCGGAATGCTCTGCGCGGCGGCGACGAGTTCGTGTTGCTGTATCAACCAATATTCCGTCTCACCTCGCGCACCCGGCGGCTCGCCGGTTTCGAGGCGCTCGTGCGCTGGCGGCATCCGCGCCACGGCTGGATGTCCCCGGCGCTGTTCATCCCGCTTGCCGAGAAGTCCGGCCTGATCCTGCCACTGGGCGACTGGGTGCTGACAACCGCGCTACACCGCGGGCTGTTGCTGCGGCAAGCCCACCCGGATGCCAACCTGCAGATGAACGTCAACGTCTCGGTGTTGCAGATCCCACAATCGGGCTACTGTCATGGCGTGGCGGATGCGCTGGCGGCAGCAGCCTATCCCGCCGAGGCACTCTGCCTGGAAGTTGTTGAAAGCCTGCTGGCCGACGCCGCGGCAGGGGCCGTGCTCACCGACATCCGCAAGCTTGGGGTCCGGGTGGCAATCGACGATTTCGGCATTGGCTTCTCGTCACTGTCGTATCTGCGCCGGCTGCCGGTTGACAAGGTCAAACTCGACCGCAGCTTCCTGGAAGATATCGAGGGCGATCCGCGCGGCGTTGGATTCGTCAGCGCGGTGATCGCATTGGCCCATGCGGCAGGCAAGCCGGTGGTCTTCGAGGGCATCGAGACCCAGGCGCAGTTCGACATCGCGCGCGGCACCGGCGCCGATCTGGTGCAGGGATTCTTCTTCGCGCCGCCGCTATCAGCCAATGCAGCCTTGGAACTCGCCGTGCAACAACGGCAACTCGACGAACATCGCGCCGAGTAGCGATCAAGACCAATTTTTTTCACGCCATGGGAGCTCTGCCGATCGTGATCTTCGAGGCGGCAGATGCCAAACTCTATCCTGCCAAACGCGGCTCCAAATCCGCGCCGCGCCGGCAGATTTGGCGACCAACTGCGCAAATTATACCAGTCATCATAGCCTCTGACTCTTGCGGGAATTTGCGGTGTTTGTCGTCCCTGGCAAAGGCCGGCCAGGTGGTGCGCCGGCTTTTGGCGCTGCGCCCGGCCTCGCCAAGATGACTCGCCGATTTTTGGAGTTGACGCCTAGTTCCTGCGGCCACCACCCCCGGCAGCCATGCGCCTCACCATTGCCGTTTAGGTAAGCCGCGATTCTCCAGAGCAACCGTTCACAGGTGAGCAACAGCCGAAAGCCTCCATCCTCGCCGTTTCCTGGCACAGCGAGCTTCCCGAAAGATGCCATTGGTGCCTTAATCCGGGGCAGCGCTTTCGTTCAGCTCAGGTTAGAGTTTTGCGTGGCAGTATCCCTTTCTGGCGATACATGCTGACACGCTGGTGCAGGAGATGGCGCCGTAACACATGATGAATTGTCGGCGCGGAAGCCAGCGGAACGGCGCATGTGCGCTCAACCTCGTCGTTCGCGGGCAATCTCCGACTACCGGTAAGCGGCCATTCGTTCCGCCTTCGATGTGCGGGATTGGCTGTACCGCCGCTGCCGCCGGAGCGGCATATCCACCTACCAAGCCACCAAACAGCCCCTCGGCAGCCTAACGCCATTTGTCAGCGCGCTGCACTGTCGGCGCTAGGACTTCGTGCTGCATCGGTTGGCCGGTTCGGCTCATCCTTAAGGGCGCACAGCCTTCATGGTTGTAAGGTGATCGCAGGCGGCGTGGCGGCCGCAGGGGTAACTAGGCTGGCGGTGACCCAGCCATTTGGGGAAATTGCCTGGGTGACTGCCATGGCGTGCTGGGCGTTGGCATAGCACAAGCAGGCGGCACCTAGCGCCGGTGTGAAGTCGCGCAAAATCGCCGCCGGCCCGCTGGCGTGGGAGGGGGCAAGCATTGTCATACGCGGTGTTGTCAGCGCGATCGCGGTGGCAGCGTGCGGCGCGGCTGGCGGGTTGGCCGAGAGGCTGATCACGGTGCCACCGGCGCCGGCTTTCACCTTGAACAGCTTGTTCGAGAAATCACCAGCCAGGTCGAGCGTGATGGTCTGCGCGCCATTGAACAATTCCAGTCCCACGCCGCTGATGAAGCTGTGCGAGGTGGCGGAAAAGCCTTTGACGTCGATCGTGTCGGTTTTCAGGAACCCGGAGATCACGTTGCCCGGCGGTGGTGAACTGAGCCCCAGGTCGCCGCCGGTGCCGGTGAAGGCGAGTGGGCCGCCGAGCGTGCCGCCGGCCAGAATGTCGAGCTCACCGCCGGCGATCGTGCCGCCCGTGAGGGTGCCGCCGGATGCCAGCGTGGCGGCGCCGCCGCTGCTGACGGTCAGGCCGGTCGCGGTACCGCGCAGCACTTCGGAGCCGCCGGCGCTGATGGTGACGCCATCCGCGGCGCCGCCGGCACTCACGGTGAGGCTGCCATGCTTCAGGATCGTGCCGCTGGCGGTGCCGCCCGCCACGACGATCTGCGCGCCGCCGCTGTTCACCACGGCATGATCGGCCACCGCGCCGGAGGTCACGATTTCAAACGCGTCCACCCCCAAAGTGAGGGCGGCGGTACCGGCGATGCCGGTGATCGTGGAACTGGCGCTCGGACCATGCACCAGCAGGTCAACGCCGCCGGCGAGGCCGAGGCTGACGCTCTCCGTCGCGCCGTTGTTGAACAGCGCCAAATCGCCGTCCGCATAGGTGCCGCTGAGGCCGCCGAAACCCTGCATCGTCAGCGCGTCACCGGCCGCAAAGCCGGCAAAACTCTCGCCGTTGGCGATGCCGGTGATGTTGCCTTCGAGATGCCAGGCGGCCCCGGCCGCGAAGGTGATGTGCTCAAAGCCATTGATCGTGGTGCCGAGGCCGCTGAGGACGGCGCTGGACTTGCCGGTCAGCAGCAGCACGTCCGACGATGAGGCGCCGACGGCGAATGTGCCGGGCACGACGGCGCCGCCGTCCAGCTGCAATGTGCCGCCGCCATTGCCGAGGTGCAGGCCGTTCAGCAGTTTCGCCCCCTTGGTGAATTCGAGCGTGCCGCCAGCGAGCGTGGTGGCGCTGGCGACGCCGCCGGCCCTGATGATCTCGCGGCCGCCGGCCTGGATCACGCTGCCCGAGGCGCTGCCGCCCGAATAAACCTCTAGCAACCCGGCGGAATTGATCACGGCGGCACTCGCTTTGCCGCCAGCGAAAACTTCGAGCACACCGCCCGCATCGACCGCTTCATGGCTTTGCTTGCCGCCATTCAGCATGATTTCGACATCGCCGGTGCCTAGCGTATTGATCGCCCCGACGGCTGACAGAGTGGTGGCCCCGCCCGCGGCGCGCAGCAGGAAATCGCCTTGCAACTTGCCGGTGGTGCCGAGTTCGACCTCGGTGGCGCCGCTGAACAGCTCAAAACCCTTTTTGCTGACGTAGCCGGCGCTGCTAAGGCTAAAGCCGTCCAGGATGATCTCGTCTGCCGTCTTGAAGCCCAAAATGGTTTGCCCGTCCGCGAGGCCAGCGACATCGCCTTCGATGGCGGCGGTGGCGCCGCCGGCGAACTGGATGGTTGTGAAGCCGGTGATTTCGGTGCCGATGCCCGCGAGCACGGCGGTGCGGGTCCCGGTCAGGTCGAGCCGGTTGCCGGCGGCGCCGTCGGCGATGACCTGGCCGATCAAGGTGCCGGAGGCACCCATGGTGAGGCTGGCGACGGCGGTGCCGAAATCGATCGCGATGCCGGCCGCACCCTGGCCGCTTTCGATGACGCCGCTGTTGGAAATGGTCGCGGTCTCGGCGAAGCTGGCGGCCTCGAACAAGATGCCGTCGGCGCCGCCCTCGATCAGGCTCAGCGTCCCGTTGCTGATCCGCCCGGAGGCGAAAATCTGGATCCCGTCGGTGCCGCCGGTGATGGTATGGCTATTCTCGATCACCGCCATCGTATCGGCGGCGTTGGCTTCGAACGCGATGCCGGCCTTGTTGCCTTCGATCAGCCCGGTATTGACGATCTGGCCGGCGCCATAGGCCTGGATCGCCTCATTGCCGGCGCGGATGGTGCCGGCATTGGTGATGGAGGCCGCAACACCGAAGACCACGCCGTAGCCCAGCCCGCCCTCGCCATAGACATAACCGGTATTGTTGAACGTGCCGCCGCGATACAGCACCACGGCATTATTCCCGCTTGAGAGATTGGCGGTGATGATGGCCGTGTTGTCCACCACGCCGCCATTGCCCAGATAGGCCCCCAGCAGCGAACCCGCGAGCAGGCCGTGATTGACGATCAGCCCCACGCCATACTTGATCCCGGCGGCATCGAACCCTGACACGGTACCGCCGGCCAGGTTGGTGATGGTGCCGGCGCCATGCAGGTCGATCCCGGTCTGGTTGTACGAGGTGTTGCCGCGGTCGCCGGCATTGGGCGCGATGATCTGCCCGCTATTGGACACGTCCCCGCCGCTGCGCATGAACACGCCGAAGCCGCCGGCGTTGACAATACCGGCATTGGTGACGGTGGCGAAGTCCTTCGTGTAGATGCCGAGATAGCCGCCGGTGATCTCGCCCTGCGCCTGGTTGACCACCAGCCCGCCATCGGTGAGCAGCACGATGCCGTTGCCGTGGGTGGCGCCGACATCGGTCGCGAGGATCTTGCCGTCGGTGATGACGGTCGCCGCGGTCGTGAGAAAGCTGGTGATCGCGTTGTAGCCGGCCACCGTGATGGCGCCGGCGGCGCCGATGGTGAACGGCGAGCCGAACGAGCTTTTTGTCGCAAAGAAATTGACCGGCTGGTAGAGCGTGTTGTTCAGCGTTTTCGTGACCACCGGCGGCGCGATGCCGGCCGGGTCGATGCTGTCGGGCACACCGTCGAAATCCGTGCTGGTGGCGCTGTCGAGGTAGAGTGACTGGCTGTCAGACATCGAGGATATGGTCACGCGCGCTCCGTTCCGGTTTGTAAATCTCCAGGTTTGCCTCCGCACGGCTACGTGGCTCGGAACGGCAACCCCGAAACGCTATAAGTGATCACGCGTGGTAAAACAGCCCTCATTGTGTTGGTAGAGCATTACAAACCGTTTTCTCGCGTGTGACCTGGTCGGGTTGTTCGCGTCAGAGGTGTGGTTCCCGGGCTAACTCGGCCCGATAGCTGCCGTTCGGCGCGAAGCCATGACGGGCATGGCAAAGCGCCGCAACGGCGATGTGAACGTTCATGGCGCGTTGACGCCTTAGAAAGTTAGAAAGAAAAGCAGCGCTTTTTGGAAAAAGCGCGCAAAAACTTTTGCTCCTGGGGGCTT
>Ga0302157_10004465_pt1 | contig 15217 bp, 16 predicted proteins | sample I_Bog_N3_3_FD_193502 | JGI IMG/M metagenome (GOLD analysis project Ga0302157, IMG submission 193502) | Peat permafrost microbial communities from Stordalen Mire near Abisko, Sweden - I_Bog_N3_3 | ecosystem: Environmental > Terrestrial > Soil > Wetlands > Peat | place: Sweden: Abisko, Stordalen...
CGGGGTGAGACGGCAAGGCATCCTCCTCCGTTCCGCTTCTCGACACGATCACCCCCAGCCCTAAATCCAAAATGTGCGGCTCTTTTTCGGATCGGCAGCCAATCAAACACGGGCCGCTGAGGCAGAAACAATTAAGCGGAAAACCGGCGGTAAGCAAATCAAAACTCGGGCCCGGCAGTCTGAAAATCGTAACGGAAGAGTGTGGCAAAAATTGGGAAAACTACGTAAAGTAAATACGGCAACAATTATTGCGATATCAGGTGAATTTACCTGATATCGTTTCTGGCAGTATGAAGCGCAGGGAGAATGGCGCAGGGAGATCCCTGCGCCAAGGTATCAGACGGCGGCGATCGCCTTGATGCGCGCGGACAGGCGCGAGATCTTGCGGGCCACAGTGTTGAGGTGAATCACGCCCTTGGTGGCGGCGCGCTGGGCCTCAGGCTGGGCCAGGCGCAGGGCCTCGACAGCCTGTGTCTTGTCGCCAGCCGCAATCGCCTGCTCGACCTTCTTGATGAAGGTTCGCATACGGGACTTGCGGGCCGCATTGCGCTCGGTGCGAACGGCGATCTGGCGAATGCGCTTGCGCGCTGAGGCGGTGTTGGCCATGGGCTCTCTTCGTTCCGTCAGGGTTGGATATACCAACCCGGTTACAATTACGTGACTGTCATCATGCCATCAAACACGCGGCTTGAACAGCGCATGAACGGGGACGTGATGGATAACCTGGGCTGCTCGGGCGACCGGACAGGGAGCGGTGTCTTAGGCAGGGTGGGCGGATGAGTCAAGAAATCCGCGCCGTCGCAGTCCCCTGTTTTACCACCGGCAGCACTGCGTGGATGCGGGCGCGGCGAACACCTAAAGCGTGATGATGTCCGGTAGAAACATTATCAGGCTTTAGGTCTTTGTTTTGGCGATCATTTTGATGAGTTTGGATGAAGGATCGAAACTCACGATGATTTAATCGTGAAATCTGGCTGGGCGTTTTTCCACGAAAGCCGCCATGCCTTCACGTTGGTCGGCGGTGCCGAACAGCGGCAGGAACAGCGAGCGCTCGGCGCGCACGCCCTCGGTGAGTGTGGTCTCGAAGGCGCGGTTGACGGCCTGTTTGGCGATGACGATGGCCGTGGTGGAAAGGCTTGCGATCTTTTCGGCGATGGCCAGCGCCTCGGTGATCAAGCTGTCCGCGGGAACGATCCGGCTGACGAGATTGCAGCGTTCGGCTTCGGCGGCATCCATCATGCGGCCGGTCAGAATGAGATCCATCGCCTTGGATTTGCCGACGGCGCGGGTCAGCCGCTGGCTGCCGCCGGCGCCGGGGATGACGCCAAGGGTGATTTCCGGCTGACCGAATTTGGCGGTGTCGGCGGCGATGATCATGTCGCACATCATTGCGAGCTCACAGCCGCCGCCGAGGGCGAAGCCGGCGACGGCTGCGATCACCGGCTTTTGAACGCGCAGGATGGTCTCCCAGTGCGAGATGAAATCGTTCAAAACGATTGCGGGGTAGCTGCGGTCCTTCATCTCCTTGATGTCGGCGCCGGCGGCGAAGGCACGTTCGGAGCCGGTCAGCACGATCGCACCGATGCCGGGGTCGGCGTCGAACGCCAGCAGGGCGGCGCCAAGTTCGTCCATCAGTTGGTCGCACAGCGCATTCAGCGCCTTGGGGCGGTTCAGCCGGATCAGGGCCACTCGGCCGTGGGTTTCAGTGGTGATCATTTCCGGTGCGGACACTGGCGTGGCTCCCTGTTGTTGGGACGAAGGCTTAGCTAGCGCTGGGTGCGCGGGCAATAGAACGAGCTGCGGCCGCTTTGCACGATGCGCTGGATGCCGGAGCATTTTGGCGGCCCTGGGCAGTGCTCGCAGGGCTCACCGATGCGGCCGTATACGCGGAAGGCGTGCTGGAAGTAGCCGAGCTCGCCGTCGGGCTGGGCGTAGTCGCGCAGGGTGGAGCCGCCGGCGGCGATGGCCTCGACGAGGGTCTGCTTGGCGACGCGAACCAGGCGCTTGATCTCGGCGGGCGTGAGGCTGCCGGCGAGGCGTTCGGGGCTGATCGAGGCGCGGAACAGCGCCTCACAGACGTAGATGTTGCCGAGGCCGGCGACGTTGGACTGGTCGAGCAGGGCCGCCTTGATCGGCGTGGCGCGGCCGGCGAGGCGGGCTTGCAGGTGTTTGGCGTTGAAGTCGCCGCCGAGCGGTTCGGGGCCGAGGGCCTGGAGCAGGCGATGCTGGTCTTCGGCTGCGGTGGGGATGAGGTCGACGGAGCCGAAGCGGCGGGGGTCGACGAAGCCGATGCGCCAGCCGTCGTCGGTGTGCAGGGTGACGTGTTCGTGCAGCGGGATCTCGTTGGCGCCGACCGCGGCGATGTTCATGCGGCCGGACATGCCGAGATGGATGAGCACGCTGTCGGCGGTGCCGTCGCGCTCCGACAGCCGCATGAGAATGTATTTTGCCCGCCTGCGAAAGCTGCCGATGCGCGAGCCTTGGATGCGGGCGGCGAGGCCTTGGGGGAACGGCCAGCGCATGTCCGGGCGGTGGGTGGCGGCGTGGGTGATCGTCCGGCCCAGCAGCCGGGCGGACAGGCCGCGCATCACGGTTTCGACTTCGGGGAGTTCCGGCATGAGAGAATGAGGCTATACACTTGCTTTCATGAGCGACAACCCCGGCTTCCCAGATACCGCCCCTGATGAGATCGACTTTGGCTTCCGCAAGGTGAGGCTGGAGGACAAGAAACCGCTGGTGCGCGCGGTGTTCGACAGCGTGGCGCCGAAATATGACCTGATGAACGATCTGATGTCGCTGGGCATCCATCGGCTGTGGAAGCGGATTTTTATAGGCGTGCTGGCACCGAGCCGGCGGCGGACGCTGCTCGATCTCGCGGGGGGCACCGGGGACATCTCGTTCGGCTGGCTGGAAGGCGGCGGTGGGCCTGCCATTTTGTCTGATATCAACGCCTCGATGCTGAGCGTCGGGCGGGATCGGGCGATGGCGCGCGGGCTTGCGGGGGACCTGACGTTTCTGACGGCGGATGCCGAGACGCTGCCGTTGCCGGATCGGTCGGTGGACACGGTTTCGATGGCGTTCGGGCTGCGCAACTGCACGGACAAGGACGCCGTGCTGGCGGAGGCGCGGCGGGTGCTGAAGCCGGGTGGGCGGTTTGCGTGTTTGGAGTTCTCGCGGGTGCAGGTGGCGGCGTTGGCGCCGGTGTACGATGCCTGGTCGTTCAAGGTGTTGCCGCGGCTGGGACAGGCGATCGCAGGCGACGCCAACAGTTATCAGTATCTGGCCGAGAGCATTCGGATGTTCCCGGACCAGGAGACGCTGGCGGATATGATGGGCAAGGCCGGGCTGTCGCGGGTGAAGGTGCAGAACCTGTCCGGTGGGATTGCCGCCATTCACACCGGGTGGCGCTTGTGAGCCTCGCTGGAAAGCGGGTTCTGCTGATCGTTTCGGGCGGCATCGCGGCCTACAAGGCGCTGGAACTGGTGCGGCTGTTGCGCAAGGCACACTGCACCGTGACGGCGGTACTGACACCGGCGGGCGCGCAGTTTGTGACGCCGTTGTCGTTGCAGGCGCTGACGGAGAACCCGGTTTATACTGATTTGTTCTCGCTGACCGATGAGAGCGAGATGGGGCATATCCAGCTTTCGCGGGCGGCGGATCTGGTGGTGGTGACGCCGGCATCGGCGGATATCCTGGCGAAGATGGCGGCGGGGCTGGCGTCGGACCTGGCGACCACGTTGCTGCTGGCAACCGACAAGCCGGTGCTGGTGGCACCGGCGATGAATGTGCGGATGTGGCTGCATGCGGCGACGCAGGCGAATTTGGCGACACTGGCGGCGCGCGGTGTTGCGGTGGTGGGCCCCGACGAAGGCGCAATGGCCTGCAACGAATACGGGCCAGGCCGGCTGTCGGAACCTCTCGCTATTTTGGCTGCCATCGAGGCCCTTTTGGCGGCCAGGAAGCCGCTGGCCGGGCTGCATGCTCTGGTGACGAGCGGGCCAACGCATGAGCCGATCGATCCGGTACGCTATATCGCCAATCGCAGCTCTGGCCGGCAGGGCCATGCCATCGCCAAGGCGTTGGCCGATCTTGGCGCGCAGGTGACGCTGGTCAGTGGGCCGGTGTCGATCGCCGATCCAGTGGGGGTCGATGTGCGCCATGTGGAAACCGCGGCGGAGATGCTGGCGGCGTGCTCCGCCGCGCTGCCGGCTGACGTTGCGGTGTTTGCCGCGGCCGTGGCGGATTGGCGGACGGAAGTGGCCGGTCTGAAACTGAAGAAGGCGCCGGGTGCGGCACCCCCTGCCCTCGCGCTGGTCGTCAATCCTGACATTCTCGCCACCATCGCCCAGGGCACACCGCGGCCACGGCTGGTGGTGGGGTTTGCGGCGGAGACCAACGATGTGTTGGCGCATGCAAGCGAAAAGCGGCTGCGCAAAGGCTGCGACTGGATCGTGGCGAACGATGTTGGCGCCGGCAGCGACATCATGGGTGGAACGGAGAACGAAGTGCATCTGGTGACCGAAGCAGGCATTGAGACCTGGCCGCGACTGGCCAAGCGCGACGTGGCGGCCCGGCTTGCAGCCAGGATCGCGGAGGCCCTGGCATGAGTGTCCCGGTACGTATTCGCCGGCTGGCGCACAGTGCCGGCCTGGATCTGCCGACCTATGCCACGGCGGGTGCCGCCGGCATGGACCTGGTGGCGGCGGTGGCCGCGGACGTGACGATCGCGCCGGGCGGGCGGGCTTTGATCCCGACCGGACTCGCCATTGCGTTGCCGGCAGGACATGAGCTGCAGGTGCGGCCGCGCTCGGGGCTGGCGCTGAAGAACGGCATCATGCTGGCCAACAGCCCCGGCACCATCGACGAGGATTATCGCGGCGAAATCGGGGTGATCATGCTGAACGCCGGCGATCATCCGTTTGTGGTGAGCCGGGGCATGCGCATCGCCCAAGCGGTGCTGGCACCGGTGGTGCGGGCGGCGTGGCACGAGGTCGAGACGCTGGATGACACCGCGCGCGGGGCCGGCGGTTTTGGCAGCACGGGGGTCTCGACCGCGCCGGGTTCATGAAAATGCCACGCCCGAGGCGCGTGACACCCGTTAGGGACTGCGATACCAGCAGGTATTCCTGATCTCGGTTTCAGGCTGCCGCCCCATCCGGACTGTTTTTGATGTCGAGATCGCTCCCCGCCTCGCTGACCGCTGGCAGACGCTTGCCCAATGTCTGGGACGCGGTGGCGGTGGCGTTTGTGTTCGCGGCGATCGTGGCACTGGTGCACGTGTCGCCGGACACGCTGAAGCCGCTGGACGCGCCGGATGCCACCGTGGTGACGCTGGATCCGGCGAACCTGCCGGCCTATGCCTTGCGCACGACGATGCGGATGTTTGCGGCGCTTGCGGCGTCGCTGGTGTTCACCTTCACCTTCGCGCCGCTGGCCGCCAAGAGCCGGCGGGCCGGTCTGATCATGGTGCCGTTGCTCGATATCCTGCAATCGGTGCCGATCCTGGGGTTCCTGACGTTCACGACGGCGTTCTTCATGAGCCTGTTTCCCGGGCGCGTGGCGGGGTTGGAACTGGCGGCGATTTTCGCGGTGTTCACCAGCCAGGCGTGGAACATGGCGTTCTCGATGTACCAGTCGCTGACGACGCTGCCGAGCGACCTGGTGGAGGCGACGCGGGCGTTCCGGCTGTCCGGCTGGCAGCGGTTCTGGCGGCTGGAAGTGCCGTTCGCGATGCCTGGGCTGGTGTGGAACATGATGCTGTCGATGTCCGGCGGCTGGTTTTTCGTGGTGGCGTCCGAGGCGATCACGCTCGGCGACCAGAGCTGGAAACTGCCGGGGATCGGCAGCTATGTCGCGACCGCGTTGGATGAGCGCGACATGAAGGCGATCTGGTATGCCATCGCCGCGATGTTCGTGGTGATCCTGGCCTATGATCAGCTGCTGTTCCGTCCCTTGGTGGCCTGGTCGGCGAAGTTTCGGGTGGAGCTGACGGCGGGGCTGACGGCGGAGGATCCTTGGGTGCTCAAGCTGCTGCGGCGGACGCGGATCCTGAGCCGGATCGCCGGCGCCGTGGCGGGGGTGTTCGGGGTGATCGGCAGCTTGCGGCTGGAATGGCCGACGCTGCGGACGGTATCGGCTCCACGCGGGCCATCCAAGCTGGGTGATGCCATGTTCTTTGTTGTCGCCGCGGTGGTCGCGGCGGCGGCGGCGTGGAGCATCGTCGCCTATGTTATCGCGCATGATGTCGGGCTGTCGGATCTGTTGGAGACGGTGGGGCTAGGGCTGATCACCATGGTGCGGGTGATGGTGCTGATCGTGCTGGCCAGCCTGCTGTGGGTGCCAATCGGGGTTTATATCGGGCTGCGGCCGGACTGGGCGCGCCGGGTGCAGGTGGTGGTGCAGTTTGCCGCGGCGTTTCCGGCCAATTTGTTCTTTCCGGTGTTTGTGATCCTGATTGTGAAGTTCCACGGCAATTCCGACATCTGGCTGACGCCGCTGATGATCCTCGGCACGCAGTGGTATATTTTGTTCAACGTGATCGCCGGCGCCTCGGCATTTCCGGGCGATCTGCAGGAGGCGGCGAAGAACTTCCGCGTCGGCGGCTTCCTATGGTGGCGGCGGGTGATCCTGCCGGGTATTTTCCCCTACTTTGTGACCGGCGCCATCACCGCGTCCGGCGGGTCATGGAACGCTGCCATCGTGGCCGAGGTTGCCAGTTGGGGTGATACCAAGCTGCGGGCGCATGGCCTGGGCGCCTATATCGCGCAGGCCACCGATGAGGGGAATTTTGCCCATGTGGTGCTCGGCGTGGCGGTGATGTCGATCTTTGTGCTGGGCTTCAATCGGGTGTTGTGGCGGCCGCTGTATGCCTACTCCACACGCCGCCTCACGCTGTAAGGACAATGGCTCGATGGACGGAACACTCGCCAAGGCGCCGCTGCTCGAAGTCCGCGGCTGTCGGCAGTCCTATCACAAGGACAGCGTGTCGGACCTGCTGGTGCTGGATGACGTCAACCTGACGCTGTCGACCGGCGAGATCGTCGGCCTGCTTGGTCGCTCCGGCTCCGGCAAATCGACGTTGCTGCGGATCGTGTCGGGCCTGCTGGTGCCGACGGCGGGCCAGGTGAAGTGGCGTGGGGCCGATCTGCATGGGCCGGCCGATGGCGTGGCGATGGTGTTCCAGAGCTTTGCGTTGTTTCCGTGGCTGACCGTGCAGGAAAATGTGGAGCTGGGGCTGGAGGCACAGGGGGTGCCGAAGGCCGAGCGCGAGAAGCGGGCCGAGGCCGCGATCGATCTGATCGGGCTCGGTGGCTACGAGAGCGCCTATCCGAAGGAATTGTCCGGCGGCATGCGCCAGCGCGTTGGCCTGGCGCGGGCGCTGGTGGTGCATCCCGATCTGCTGTTGATGGACGAGCCGTTCTCGGCGCTGGACGTGTTGACGGCGGAGACGCTGCGCACCGACCTCATCGACCTGTGGTCCGAGGGCAAGCTGCCGATCAAATCTGTGTTGATGGTAACGCACAACATCGAGGAGGCGGTGCTGATGTGCGATCGCATCCTGGTATTTTCCTCCAATCCCGGCCGTGTCGCGAGCGAACTGGTGGTACCGTTCGCGCATCCGCGCAACCGGCTGGATCCGGCGTTCCGGCAGATGGTCGACGACATCTACGCGCTGATGACGCGCCGCGCGGTGAAGCCCGCGGTGTCGGTGCCAACACCGGCCGCCGAAGCAGGCTTTGCCACCCCACTGGCCCCGGTTTCGACCAACCTGCTGGCCGGTTTGCTCGAGACCCTCGCAGCGCCGCCGTATGATGGCCGCGCCGACCTGCCGGCCTTGGCCGGATCGTTGCAACTCGAAGCCGACGAACTGCTTCCGATGGGGGAGGCGTTGCAGCTGTTGCGGTTCGCCGATCTCGCCGATGGCGACCTGCATCTGACCGAGGCCGGGCAGCAGTTCACGCTGTCGGATACCGATGGCCGCAAGACGATCTTCGCCAAGGCGTTGCGCGACCACGTGCCACTGGTGGCCGCCATCAGGCGCACGTTGGATGAGCGTTGGAACCATCGCGCCTCCGCGGTACGGTTTCGCGATGAGCTCGAGGATCACATGTCGCCGGATTATGCCGAGGACACGTTGCGCACCGCGATCTCCTGGGGCCGCTATGCCGAGCTCTATGCCTACGACGAGGAGGCGGCACAGTTCAGCCTTGAGGAGATCGAGCCGGCCGACTGATCAGCTTTCCGAGAATGCCAACTAGGGTCTAAGCTGCTGGCTTCGCTTGAAGGAGCCCTGCCGTGCTGACACGTCGCCATCTGTTGTCCGCCACTGCCGCCAGCCCATTGCTGCTGGCCATTCCACACGGCGCCTCTGCCGCCACGCCAAAGGGCGTTGTGGTGATGGCCAAGCAGATCGACGACGTCATCAGCTTCGATCCCGCCGAGGCCTATGAATTCACCAACAACGAGGTGAACGGCAACGTCTATCGCCGTCTGGTGGCGCCCGATCATGCCGACACCAGCAAGGTGGTTGGCGATGCCGCGGCGAGCTGGACAGTCAGCCCGGATGGTGCCGTGTTCGTGTTCAAGCTGAAGCCGGACGTCACGTTCGCCTCCGGCAAGCCGCTGACCGCCGAGGACGCGGCGTTCTCGATGCAGCGCGTGGTGAAGCTGAACAAGACGCCTTCGTTCATCATCACGCAGTTTGGGTTCACGAAAGACAACGTCGACCAGATGATCGTGGCCAAGGACCCCACCACGCTGGAGATGACGCTGCCGAAGCCGGCCGCCCCCAGCTTTGTGCTGTTCTGCCTGTCGGCCGCCGTCGGCTCGATCGTCGAGAAGTCCACGGTCATGCAGCACGATGTCGGCGGCGATCTCGGCAATGCCTGGCTGAAGGGCCACTCCGCCGGCGCCGGCGCCTACCAGCTCACCGAATGGGTGGCCAGCGACCACATCACCATCGACGCCAACCCGCATTCCGGCATTCCCGTCGGCGCCCGCCGCATCGCCATCCGCCACGTGTCGGACCCATCGGCGCAGTTGCTGATGCTGCAGAAGGGCGACGCCGATATCGCCCGCGACCTGACGCCAGACCTCATCACCAAGGTGAAGGCCGAGAAGGCCTACACCGTCACCAGCTCGGGCCAGGGGGCGTCGCTGTATATTGCGATGAACCAGACTATGCCGGAGTTGCAGAAGCCGCAGGTGCACCAGGCGATCAAGTGGGCGATCGACTACGACGCCATCGCCAAGAACATCACGCCGAACCAGTGGGTGGTGGCGCAGGGCTTCCTGCCGCCCGGCCTGCCCGGCGCCATGACCGACAAGCCGTTCCACAAGGACGTCGCCAAGGCCAAGGCGCTGCTGGCTGAGGCCGGCCTGCCCGACGGGTTCTCCGTCACGATGGACTACATCTCCCAGGCGCCTTACGGCGACATCGCCCAGGCGGTGCAAGCCGATCTCGCCGCCATCGGCATCAAGGTGTCGCTGCTGCCCGGCGAGCAGAAGCAGGTCATCAGCAAAACCCGCGCCCGCACGCACCAGCTCGCCATGCTGAAATGGGGCACGGATTATTTCGACCCGAACTCCAACAGCCAGGCGTTCTGCGAGAATCCTGACGACAGCGACAACAGCAAGCTCAAGATCCTCGCCTGGCGCAGCCACTACGTTGATAAGGACCTCAACGACATGTCGCAGGCGGCGGCGCGCGAGCTCGACGGCACCAAGCGGATCAAGATGTATCAGGACATGCAGAAGATCTTCGCCCAACGCGCGCCTTTCGCGATGATGCTGCAGCAGATCGCCGCTGCCGCTCTTGGCAAAGGCGTCAGCGGTTTCACGATTGGGCCGTTGCCGGACTTCACCAAGTTCTCCGACATCAAGAAGGCATGAGGCACGCCGCCGGCAGGCTGGCGGGCGTTGCCACCAGCCTGCTGATCACGCTGTTTGGCCTGGTGCTGGTGACGTTCCTGATCGGCCGCGTCATGCCGATCGATCCGGTGCTTGCCATCGTCGGCGACCACGCGCCGGAGGATGTGATTGCCCAGGTGCGGCTCGATCTTGGCCTCGACAAACCGCTGGTGGTGCAGTTTGCGATCTACGTGGCCCACCTGCTGCACGGCGATCTCGGCCGCTCGGTAATGACCTCCAACCTCGTCACCGAGGACATCGCGCGCTACTTCCCGGCGACCATCGAGCTCGCCACGGTGGCGATTGTGTTGGCGACCGCGATCGGCGTGCCGATGGGTGTGCTGGCGGCGGTGCGCCAGGGCAGCCGGCTCGACCAGGCCATTCGGGTGATCTGCCTGGCCGGGCATTCCATTCCGATCTTTTTGCTCGGGCTGCTGTCGTTGCTGGTGTTCTACGCCAAGCTTGGATGGGCCCCCGGTACCGGCCGAGCGGACGTGGCGTTCGAGGGCATGGTGCCAGTCGTCACCGGCTTCCTCACGGTCGACTCCCTGATCGCGTTGGACTGGGACAGCTTCTATGACGCCTGGGCCCACCTCGCCCAACCCGCCGGCGTGCTGGCGTTCTTCTCGATGGCCTATATCGCGCGGATGACACGCGCCTTCATGCTCGATGCGCTGTCTGGCGAATACATCATCACCGCACGCGCCAAGGGCCTGTCGGCCCTGCGGGTGATCTGGCGGCATGCCTTCGGCAATATCGCGGTTCGGCTGATCACCGTGCTCGCCCTCACCTACGCTGGGCTGCTTGAAGGCGCCGTGGTTACCGAGACCGTTTTTTCCTGGCCCGGCCTTGGCCAATACCTCACCGTCTCGCTGCTCAACGCCGACATGAACGCCGTGCTCGGCGCCACGCTCGTCGTCGGCTTGGTCTACATGTTGCTCAACACGCTCGCCGATTCCGCTTACCGTCTGCTGGACCCCCGCGTCAGATGAGCGGCGCTGTGAACCGCGAGTGGCTGCTGACGGACGCGCCGACGTCTCGCGCGCAGGCTGCATGGGGGCGGCGCTACCGGCTATGGCTCGACTTCCGCGCCAATCGCCTTGCCATGGCCGGGCTGATCGTCGTGCTCGCGCTCGTCGTCTGCGCCGTGCTGGCGCCGTGGCTGGCGCCTTACGATCCCTCATCGCAGGATCTCACCAACCGCCTCGGTGTGCCGCAGCCCGGCCACTGGCTTGGCACCGACGAACTCGGCCGGGACGTTCTCTCCCGGCTGCTGTTCGGCGCCCGCGTCACGCTCGGGATGGTGCTCGCCGTTGTTATCACCGTGGCGCCGCTCGGCCTCGCCATCGGCTGCATCGCCGGATACTTCGGCGGCTGGATCGACACGGCGCTCATGCGCATCACCGACGTGTTCCTGGCGTTTCCCCGGCTGATCCTGGCGCTGGCCTTCGTCGCCGCGATCAGGCCGGGCATCCCAAGCGCGATTCTGGCCATAGCACTCACCACATGGCCGCCGTATGCGCGCCTCGCCCGCGCGGAAACCCTGGGCTTTCGCAACACCGACTTCATCGCGGCGGTTCGCCTGACGGGGGCTTCGTCCAGTCGCATCATCCTGCGCCATATCGCGCCGCTATGCGTGGGCTCGCTCATCGTGCGCGTCACGCTGGACATGAGCTCGATCATCCTGTTCGCGGCCTCGCTCGGTTTTCTCGGTATGGGAGCGCAACCGCCATCGCCGGAATGGGGCACGATGATCGCAACCGCGCGGCGCTTCTTCCTTGACCAGTGGTGGGTGCCGCTGGTGCCGGGTGTTGCGATCTTCGTGGCCTCGCTTGCCTTCAACCTGCTTGGCGACGGCCTGCGCGACGTGCTCGATCCGAAGCAACGCTGATGCTGGTTGAAATCGACAACCTGAACGTCGCGTTTCCGTCGCCACAAGGCCTTGCGCCGGCGGTTCGCGGCGTATCGCTCAGGCTTGGCGCCGAGAAGCTGGGGATCGTCGGCGAGAGCGGGTCCGGCAAATCGCTCACCGCCCGCGCTTTGCTGCGGCTGCTGCCGAAAGCAGCCGTGATGACCGCCGACCGCATGACCTTCGACGGGATCGACATTCTCGCCGCCAAAGAACGCCACATGCGCGAGATCCGTGGCAAGCGTGCCGGCCTCATCCTGCAAGACCCTAAATATGCGCTGAACCCGATCATGACCGCTGGCAGCCAGATCGCCGAAGCGGTTCGGCTGCACAAGAAAACCTCCCGCCGCGAAGCCGTCCAGGCCGCCATCGACCTGCTCGCCCAGGTGCAGATCCGAGACCCCCACCGCGTCGCCAACGCCTACCCGCACGAACTCTCCGGCGGCATGGGCCAGCGCGTGATGATCGCCATGATGCTCGCCCCCAACCCCGAACTGCTCATCGCCGACGAACCCACCTCCGCCCTCGATGCCTCCGTCCAGGCCGAAATCCTTCGCCTCATGGAAGACCTCGTCTCCCGCCGCGGCATGGGCCTCATGCTGATCAGCCACGACCTCCCGCTCGTCAGCCATTTCTGCGACCGCGTCGCCGTCATGTATGCCGGCCGCATCGTCGAAAACCTCGCCGCCGGCGAACTCCCCCGGGCACAACACCCCTACACGCGGGGCCTGCTCGAATGCCTACCCACTCTGTCCCACCCCAAGGCCCGCCTCCCCGTGATGTCGCGCGACCCGGCCTGGCTCACATGATCTCGGTCCAGGACCTTCGGGTGACATTCAACGGCATCGACGCCGTCAGCGGCGTGACCTTTGCCGTCGCCGAAGGGGCCAGCTTCGGCATCGTCGGCGAAAGCGGCTCGGGCAAATCGACCGTCCTGCGCGCCCTCGTTGGCCTCAACAACGACTGGACCGGCCGCATGACCATCGCCGGCCGCGCCCTCAGCCCCAAGCGCGGCCGGGACTTCTTCCGCCGCGTGCAAATGGTGTTCCAGGACCCCTACGGCTCGCTGCACCCGCGCCAGACCATCGACCGCGCCCTCAGCGAACCCCTCCTCGTGCACGGCATCCCCGACATCGATCGCCGCATCCGGCTCGCGCTGTCCGAAGTCGCCCTGCCCGCCACCGCCCGCTTCCGCTACCCCCACCAACTCTCCGGTGGCCAACGCCAGCGCGTCGCCATCGCCCGCGCCCTGATGTGCGAACCCGAAGTGCTGCTGCTCGACGAACCCACCTCGGCGCTGGACGTCTCCGTGCAGGCCGAAGTTCTCAACCTCCTCGCCGACCTGCAGGACCGCCGCAAGCTCACCTACGTCATGGTCAGCCACAACCTCGCCGTCGTCGCCCACCTCTGCCCGACCATCGGCGTCATGCAGGCCGGAGAAATGGTCGAGATGCTCTCCGCCGAGGATTTGCGATCGGGCCATATCCGACACAAACATACCGCCGATCTACGAAGGCTCAGCACAGAGCTGGAAGAAGCGTAACATCGAGCCGCGTCCAGCGGCCGAATGCCAGGGGAACACCACCATGCCGCAACCCGACCACATCTCCGCCCTCGGCGTGCCTGACGCCGCCACCCTGCCCAACGACCTCCAGGCCATCTGGGCCAAATGCGAGGAGAAGCTCGGCTTCGTGCCGAACGTTTTTTCCACCCTCAGCCTGAAGCCCCAGCGCCTGCGCGACTTCATGCAGATGTTCAACGAAATCATGCTGTCCGACAGCCGCCTCTCCAAGCTCGAGCGCGAAATGGTCGCCGTCGTCGTCTCCTCGGTGAACCGCTGCTACTACTGCCTGGTCGCCCACGGCGCCGCCGTCCGCAAGCTCTCCGCCGATCCGCAACTCGGCGAAATGCTGGCGCTCAACTACCGCGTCGCCAAACTCGAACCCCGCATGCGCGCCATGCTCGACTTCGCCTGGAAGCTCACCGCCACCCCCGCCGAAGTCATCGACGCCGACCGCGCCGCCCTGCGCGCCCACGGCCTCGACAACGAAGACATTTTCGACCTCGCCCAGGTCATCGCCTTCTTCAATTTGTCGAACCGAATGGCAATCGCCAGCGATATGATGCCGAATACGGAATATCACGTAACCGCACGCGACTGACCTGTCGCGGCAGTCCAGGAGGATTGGGCGATGACATCGGGCAGAGCGCTGTTGAGCCTGGTTCTGCTGGCGGCCTGGCCCGGCCTTGCCAAGGCCGAGAAATGGGTCGGCACGATCGAGTGCTCCGTGCTGCAAGGCGTCGGCAACAAGGCCCTGCACGGATATTTCGAGATGCACACCGACGGCAGCCACCTCACCTACTCCCGCCCGGTGCACGTCAACGATCTGGCCGCCTCGTCCGGGGTTGACGAAATCGGCCAGGGCGACTGGACCGGCAACACCGTCACCCTCACCGGCGGCGCCACCGGCCAGGGCTACAGCTACACCGCCAGCTACAAAGGCGGCATGGACAACGGCCGGCTGGTGCTGGTCGGCGAGCAGATCTGGCAAACCCGCAAAATCCAGGAACCCCACCGCGACTGCCGCATCGTCCTGCACCGCGCCCCGCCCTGATCCCATCCGCCGAAAGGAGCCCGCGCCATGCCAGACATCGTCGAACCCGCCATCATTGAAAGCTGGCACGCCCACGTCTACTACGACCCCGCCACCACCAGACCCGTGGCAGCGGATCTGCGCGCGGCGGTCGAAGCCCGCTTCCCCGTCACCATGGGCCGCTGGCACGACGTCCTCGTCGGCCCCCACCCCCAGGCGATGTACCAGATCGCCTTCGCCAACGAAGTCTTCCCGGAGATCGTCGCCTTCCTCGCCCTCAACCGCGGCGGCCTCGCCATCCTCGTCCATCCCGAAACCGGCCACGAACGCATCGACCACCGCGACCGAGCCCTCTGGATGGGCGAAGTCCTCACGCTGGACCTGTCGAAGCTGAAACCGGAATGAGCTGAAGGTCTTCAGCAAGTCGTTCTTTTTGTGAACAAAAAGAACCAAAAAAACTTCATTCATGGCCTGCCGGCCTTGGCATATTCCATACCTCAGCCCCGAGGCACTTTTCCAAAACCCTCCCGCTTCGCCCGCGGCGTCCGCACCCGAACCCTCGCCACCTTCGGCACCGGCGGCACATCCACCATCGGCCGCAAAACCTTTGTGTCCACCATCAACATCCGACACAACGGCCGCAAAATCCTCGCCGCCTGCGGAGCAGCCACCAGCAACTCCACCATCTCCGGCGTCTCCAGCACCATCCGAAGCTGCCCGCCATAAACCGCCGCCCGCCAAGCCGCTGATCGACGAACGCAGCGCGTGAACCACCGACGCCAGCGTCACAGTCACGGAAGGGGAT
>Ga0302157_10004467_pt1 | contig 15217 bp, 13 predicted proteins | sample I_Bog_N3_3_FD_193502 | JGI IMG/M metagenome (GOLD analysis project Ga0302157, IMG submission 193502) | Peat permafrost microbial communities from Stordalen Mire near Abisko, Sweden - I_Bog_N3_3 | ecosystem: Environmental > Terrestrial > Soil > Wetlands > Peat | place: Sweden: Abisko, Stordalen...
CGGGCGACGTCATCGTCACCGGCACGCCGGCCGGCGTGGGCTGGAGCCGCAAGCCGCAGCGCTTCATGAAGCCCGGCGACACGGTGGAAGTCGAGATCGAAGGCATCGGCATCCTGCGCAACCCCGTCGTGGCCCAGGCCTGACGTCTGTCCCAAGGAAGTCGCCATGTCCCTCGTTCAAATCCGCAAGCGCAACCTCACAATCGAGACCGTCTTCCATGAAGGGGGGCCGGCGCCGGCACAACCGCTGCGTCTGGGCGCATCAAGCGCCGTGATCCGAAATCCGTACACCGGGCGGTTCGAGCCCGATCTGCTGCCCTTCATGGCGGAACTGCGTGATCTCGGTCGATCGCTGGCGACTGAACTGGCAGAAGCGCTTGGCGGCCCCGAGCGTATCGAGGCCTACGGCAAGGCCGCCATCGTCGGTGTGAATGGCGAACTGGAGCATGGCGCGGTCTGGCACGAAGCCGGTGGCTGGGCCATGCGCCAGGTGCTCGGCGAGCCCAAGGCCATCGTCCCGTCGGCCAAGGCGATCGGCCATACCGGCTTTCGCCTGATGGTTCCCCTGCACTACATCCACGCGGCCTACGTCCGCAGCCACTTCAACACGATGGACCTCGGGATCCAGGACGCACCGCGCCCGGACGAAATCCTGTTCGGGTTGGTGATGGCCGATGGCGGGCGCATCCACGCCCGGCTGGGTGGACTCGCCAAGGACAAGGTGTCCGTCAACGACGGCCAGCGCTGAGCGCACGCGGACACTTCAGAACGATAAGGAGACGCCCATGCCCTCGACCTTTGCTCCCAAGCTGTCGCACTTCGGCGTGTTTTGCCGCGACATCGACAAGCTCAGTGCCTTCTATCGCGACGTCTTCGACATGGTCGAGACCGATCGCGGTCAAGGCATCACGTTTCCCTCCACGCTGGTATTCCTCAGCGGCAGCCCGGATCAGCACCACCAGCTCGCGCTGGCCTCGGGCCGTCCGGCCGAAGGGCCGAGCACGGTCATGCAGCTTTCGTTCAAGGTGCAGTCCATCGACGATCTTCGCGAGGCCCGCAAGCGTGCCCTCGCGCGCGGCGCATCGCGCATGCGTGGCCTGAATCACGGCAACGCGCTGTCGATCTATTTCAGCGATCCGGAGGACAACACCGTCGAGGTCTATCTCGACACGCCCTGGTACGTCTCGCAACCTCACGGTGATCCGCTGGACATCGACCGTCCCGACGACGAGATCTGGGCCGATACGGAACGCAGCTGCCGCTCAGATCCGACCTTCAAGCCCAATGACGAATGGCGAGCCGGGTTCCTGCGCTCGCAGGGGTAGATGGCAGCCAGTCCAAGCAGTACACGATACCGAGGCACGAAATGGTTGAAGTCGATGTGATCATCGTGGGCATGGGGCCCACCGGGGCCACCCTTGCCGGGTTGCTGGGTCAACGTGGCGTTCGCGTCGCGGTCTTGGACCGCCTTCCGGATCTTTTCCCGCTGCCTCGCGCGGCTGGGCTCGATCATGAAGTGATGCGCATCATGCAAGAGCTTGGCATCGCCGAGCGCCTCGCATCGCACATTGAGCCGTATCGACCGAGCGAATACCGCGGCATGGAGGGGCAACTCATCCAGCGTCTGGACTCCACGCCGCCGCCATTTCGTCTGGGATGGGCGCCGAACTACGTGTTCGAGCAGCCGGCGTTCGAACGCGCCATCCGGACGCGGCTCGCCGAATTGCCCAACGTCCAGGCCGAGTGCAACGCTGAGGTGGTGGCTGTCGGACAAGAAGCCGATCACGCCTGGGCGGACGTAAAGCTCCCGGGCCACGATCTGATCGAGCACTACGTCGGCCGTTACCTAGTTGCCTGCGACGGCGGCTCGAGCCCGATTCGCAAGCAGCTCGGCATCAAGCTCGAAGACCTCGGCTTCGACGAGCCCTGGCTGGTCGTCGACGCGATCGTGTCGGATCAAAAGCTCGCCGAGCTGCCGCAAACACAGGTGCAGTACTGCGAAGCAGCTCGCCCCGCCACCTATGTCGTGGGCGTCGGCAAACACCGTCGCTGGGAAGTGATGCTGCTGCCGGGCGACAGTCTGTCTGCGGAATTCCCGTCCGAAGAACTCTGGCCCTTGCTCGAGCGTTGGCTCAAGCCCGGGGAGGGCGAGATCTGGCGCGCCGCGGCGTATCGGTTCCACGGCCTAGTGGCCAATGAGTGGCGCCGTGACCGCATCCTGCTGGCCGGCGACGCGGTGCACATGACGCCGCCGTTCATGGCCCAAGGCATGGTTCAGGGCCTGCGTGATGCTCTGAACTTGGCGTGGAAGCTGGAGCGGGTGCTCACGAATACTTCGAGCGATCAACTCCTCGACAGCTACCAGATCGAGCGTCGACCACATGTGGTTGCGACCACGGGCACTGCGATGCAACTCGGCCGCCTGATCTGCGAGCGCGATCCCTATCGCGCCAACGAGCGCGATGCCCGCTTGCTCGCCTGTCAGGGCGGGAAAGTGACGACTCGTTTCAGGCAAGATCTCATCCCAGGACTGCGCGCCGGTGTCATTGAAGTCAACTCCCCGGGCGCCGGCGCGATCCTGCCCCAGCCTCAGGTGCAGACTGCCAATGGTCTCGAGCGACTCGATGATCTGACCCAATGCCGCTTCCGTGTCGTCGCGCTCGGGCCGCTCTCGCAGGACGAGCGCGATGTTCTGGTCGCCGCGCTGCCGGAACTCGAAGGAAGACTGGTGGAAATTGGTCACGTCGACTCGCGACGAGACGGCTCCTTCCAGGTCGTCGAATTCCAACCCGTGCTCGAACCGTGGCTGAGCGAGCTCGGACAACGTTTCGCGGTCGTGCGACCCGACCACTACGTCCACGGAACCGCGACCTCGGTCGAACGCACCGTTGACTTGCTGCGATCGCTCGAGGCCCAGCTGGCCTGACCTCCTGAGTCGCGCTCCAAAGCGTTCACCAGAGTCGCGCGGACGTCGATCGCGCGCCTTACGAAACATCCGCACCCAAAATGAAAGCACTCATCCCCGTCAAGCGCGTCGTTGACTACAACGTGAAGGTTTGCGTCAAGTCCGATGGCACCGGCGTCGACATCGCCAACGTCAAGATGAGCATGAACCCCTTCGACGAGATCGCCGTCGAAGAGGCCGTGCGCCTGAAGGAAAAGGGCGTGGTCACCGAAATCATCGCCGTCTCGTTCGGCGTCGCGCAGTGCCAGGAGACCCTGCGCACCGCGATGGCCATCGGCGCCGATCGCGGCATCCTGGTCGAGACCCCGGCCGACCTCGAGCTGCAGCCGCTGGCCGTCGCCAAGCTGCTCAAGGCGCTCATCGACAAGGAACAGCCGAGCCTGGTGATCCTGGGCAAGCAGGCGATCGACGACGACTGCAACCAGACCGGCCAGATGCTGGCCGCGCTCGCCGACCTGCCGCAGGCCACGTTCGCGTCCAAGGTCGAACTGACCGCTGATTCCGTCACCGTCGCGCGCGAAGTCGACGGCGGCTCCGAGACCCTCAAGCTCACGCTGCCGGCCATCGTCACCACCGACCTGCGCCTGAACGAGCCGCGCTACGTGACGCTGCCCAACATCATGAAGGCCAAGAAGAAGCCGCTCGAGGTGGTCAAGCCCGACGCGCTGGGCGTGGACGTGACGCCGCGCATCAAGACGCTCAAGGTCAGCGAGCCGCCCAAGCGCGGTGCCGGCGTGAAGGTGCCGGATGTCGCGACGCTGGTCGCCAAGCTTAAGAACGAAGCCAAGGTCATCTGACCGTCGCACGGAGACATTGATCAAATGACCACCCTCGTCATCGCAGAACACGACAACGCGACGCTCAAGGGCGCGACGCTCAACACCATCACCGCCGCGGCCCAGGTCGGCGGCGACGTCCACGTGCTGGTGGCCGGCGCGAACGCTGCCGCGGTCGCCACGGCGGCCGCCACCATCGCGGGCGTCACCAAGGTGCTGCACGCCGATTCACCGGCCCTGGCCGAAGGCCTGGCCGAGAACGTCGCCGCGCAGGTGCTTGCCGTCGCGGCCAGCTACAGCCACATCTTTTTTCCCGCCACCGCCCACGGCAAGAACGTCGCGCCCCGCGTCGCCGCCAAGCTCGACGTGGGCCAGCTGAGCGACATCAGCAAGGTCATCTCCGCCGACACCTTCGAGCGCCCGATCTACGCTGGCAACGCCATCGCCACGGTGCAGTGCTCGCAGGCCGTCAAGGTCGCCACGGTGCGCACCACGGGCTTCGATCCCGCCGCCGTGACGGGGGGGGCGGCCGCCGTCGAATCCATCGCCGCGGTCGCCGATTCCGGCAAGAGCACTTTCGTCGGCAAGGAGATCGCCAAGCTCGATCGCCCGGAGCTGACCGCGGCCAAGATCATCGTCTCGGGCGGCCGCGCGATGGGCTCCAGCGAGAAGTTCAACGAGGTGCTGACGCCGCTGGCCGACAAGCTGGGCGCGGCACTCGGCGCCTCGCGCGCCGCCGTCGACGCGGGCTACGCCCCCAACGACTGGCAGGTCGGCCAGACTGGCAAGATCGTCGCGCCGCAGCTGTACGTGGCCTGCGGCATCTCGGGCGCGATCCAGCACCTTGCCGGCATGAAGGACTCGAAGGTCATCGTGGCGATCAACAAGGACGAGGAGGCGCCGATCTTCTCGATGGCCGACTACGGCCTTGTCGCCGACCTGTTCGTGGCCGTGCCAGAGACGATCAAGGCGCTGTGAGCGCGCTGGCTCAGCCAAGGCCTCGATGCAGTGTCAAAACACGTTTCTAGAACGCAATCCTATGGGCGTTCTAGGACACCGTCGCGCGACTCTCGAGCATCCGACACGCTCCGGCGTTCGAACCTGTCGTCCCTGCAGTCTGAGCTACTACGCACGCACGCGATCGCGCGCCTTCGCAGCGGCTTCGTACCGCCTGAATTCAAGCGCTTCGCAAGGCTCATTCGCCAGATTGGCCTTTCGGATCATCGGCAGGCACTTGAGGAACTCGTCCCTGCGGGCCCCCGAATCTCTTGGTACCGAAACTACCTCCTGGCACCGCAACGCTGATGCCTTTGGCATGACAATCACCAGATGCGGCTGCAGGCGGCCGAGGCTGTGTGAAAACGCGTCGACAAGCTAACTACTCGCTTAGTCGCAGCGTCAGAACGCGGATAGCGCGGCGATCGCAGCCTTGGGAAGGGTAAAGCGACCCCCGAATTTGTGCGCGGGACGCGTTTTCACACAGGTGCGCCGGGAGACCGGCAAGGAGTAGGTGGTGCGAGTCCACTGCGATGAAGGAGTAGCGAACCACATCGGCCCCGAGCCGTGCGCTGTCATCCGCGAGGGTGTCGGCGAAGCGTCGGCAGGGGAGCGTGCAGGCCAGCCATTGAGCCGCGATAGAAAACTGTTCCCGGGTGCCGACGCTGTCTGTGTAGCGGAAGGCCATATGACCGAGCGCGTCAACGCAAGCGCTCGGGTGACCCGGCGTGGTCGGAGAACCTGGCATGTACGTACGCTCCTTGCACGGGAACCGGGAGATCTCGGGTTTGACCAGCCGCCGTCCTGGGCTGGCCCGCATCGGGAATGCGAGGAGCCGTAGCCGATGATGAACGAACCCGAGAAGTCAGACTCGGCCATAGTAGCGAAGAAGCCTGCGAACAAGGCCGCCTCGGCGGCTGCGGAGTGGGTGGAGCCAAGGGCCGGGACCAAGGGGAACACGGGCCAACCGCGCACGCAACGGACTCAGCGCCGAGCAAGTGTGTCACCGGGGCTGGAACGTGTACGGAACGCTGCACGGCAGCGGAAGAAGGAGCAGTTCACGGCGTTGCTGCACCACGTTACGGTCGATCTACTTCGGGATGCGTTCCTGGCGCTCAAACGCCGTGCCGCCTCCGGGGTCGATGGCGTGACGTGGCAGGACTACGAGGCAGGCCTGGAGGGCAACCTTCAGGATCTGCACGCGCGCGTCCAATGCGGCACGTACCGGGCGTTGCCCGTCAAGCGGAGGTTCATACCAAAGCCTGACGGCAAGCAACGTCCCCTGGGGATCACGGCGCTGGAAGACAAAATCGTCCAGCGCGCGATGGTCGCGGTGCTCAACGCGATCTACGAGGGGGATTTCCTCGGGTTCTCGTACGGATTCCGGCCTGGGCGCAGTCAACACGATGCGCTCGATGCATTGGCCTACGGAATCGGCGCTACCCCGGTGAACTGGATTCTCGACACCGACATCAAGAGCTTCTTCGACAAGCTCGACCAGACCTGGTTGGTCAAGTTCCTGGAGCATCGAGTCGGCGACGAGCGCGTCATCCGCCTTGTGCGCAAGTGGCTCAAGGCGGGCGTCCTGGACGACGGGATGTGGAGCGTCAGCGAGACGGGGACTCCGCAAGGAGCGGTGATCTCACCGCTCCTGGCAAACGTCTACCTTCACTACGTCTTCGATCTCTGGGCCCTGCAATGGCGACGGCGTGAAGCCACCGGCAATGTCATCGTCGTGCGCTATGCCGATGACATCGTGGTCGGCTTCGAGCACGAAGCTGATGCCGGGCGATTCTGGGACGCGATGCGAAAGAGGTTCGAGCAGTTCGCACTCGAGCTTCACGGGGAAAAGACCCGGCTGCTGGAGTTTGGTCGCTTCGCGGCGGCACGGCGCCAGCGGCGTGGGCTGGGCAAGCCAGACACCTTTGCCTTCCTGGGGTTCGTCTTCATCTGCGGGAAGTCACGGCGCGGAGCCTTCCAGCTCCAGCGCAAAACACGGGGAGACCGAATGCGGGCGGCACTTCAGGAAATCAAAACGCAGCTACGTGTCCGCATGCACGACGCCATACCGACCCAGGGCCGGTGGCTGAGAACTGTGGTCACGGGGTACTTCGCGTACCACGCAGTGCCCACGAATTCTCGGGCACTCGGGGCATTCCGCCATCACGTCACCGATCTCTGGCGGCGCACGCTTCGGCGGCGAAGTCAGAAGGATGCTCTGACGTGGGAACGGATGACGAAGATCGCAGCTGCCTGGCTTCCACCACCCCGAATCCTTCATCCATGGCCTGACCGGCGGTTTGCCGTCAATCACCCGCGGTAGGAGCCCATTGCGTGAATTGCGCACGATGGGATCTGTGCGGGGGGCGCTCAGTAATGGGCGTCCCTACCGCAATCCTCGGCCAGCAGCAGCCGTTCGCGACCGTCAGCTTCGGAGGAAGCGAATTTTCTTTCTTGGGAGGGTGCCCACGTGGAGCGATGCCCAGCATGCTTGAATTCCTGCATCCCTGCATGGCGCCGGATGTTCAGCCAGAAGCGACGCTTCAGATGCCTACGCTGCTCTACTTGGCTCCGGTTTTCGAAGTTGCGGGTTGCACGAGACCAATCGGCGTGGCCGTCTCGGCACCCGTATCTTTGGTCCGTCCTATTGGGCTTGACTGGGCCGGCTCTGTTGACGGGGGTAATCTGTCTTGCGGCGATTCTTGGGTGTCACCTCTCCTTGTCGCAGCTAGGTGCAGCCTTCTGGCCCCTTTTGGGCGTCGCGCTTTTGGCTAGCTTGCGAAGCGAATGGAGACAGAAAATGCGGGCTGCATTGGTGGTAGCACCTTATCAGGATGCATCGCCAGCCCGGGATGGCCAGCGGGACTTGAGGGCTTCCATGCGGACATCGGATGGGCGGAAGTCGTATTTACTTCTGCTAGCCTTCTCGGTGACGTTTGGAACAGGAACAGTCGCAGTGCCTGTGCTTTTGAAGAAATTGGGCGTGCATCTTCCTGCTGTCTGCCCTGTCGATGGTGCGGACGGCAGTCCGTCGCCCTAGGGATTTGCTGAAAAAGGGGTCCACCGATCGAAGGTCTGAAGCGTTGAATCAAGATGAAGCAACAGACTCTTGCCATGGCCGCAGATCAGAACGCCGGATTTGAGCAGTTTCGCAAGCCGACCCGACGTGACGAGTTTCTGCAGACGATGAACTCGATCGTTCCTTGGGGCGAACTGTGCTCGGTGATCGAGCCGTTCTACCCGAAGGGCGTGGGCGGGAGGCCACCGATCGGCCTGGAACGAATGCTGCGCATTCACTTCGTCCAGCATTGGTTCAACTTGGCCGATCTGGCGTGCGAGGAAGCGCTGTACGACAGCACAAGTCTGCGCCGGTTTGTCGGCATCGACCTTGGCAGTGAGCCGGTGCCCGACGCGACGACGATGCTCAAGTTCCGACGCCTGCTCAACGACAACAAGCTGGGCGAGGCGTTGTTCTCCAAGGTCGGTGAGGTGCTGCAATCGAGCGGCTTCAAGCTCAAGACCGGCACGATCGTGGACGCCACCATCATCGGGGCGCCGAGTTCGACCAAGAACAAGGAACGCAAGCGCGACCCCGAGATGCATCAGACCCGCAAGGGTCAGCAGTGGTATTTTGGCATGAAGATGCACATCGGAGTCGACAGCCAGACCGGCCTCGTGCACAGCGCGGTGGTCACTGCTGCCAACGTCCACGACAAGCATCCCCTGCCTGATCTGCTGCACGGCAACGAGCGGCGCGTCTACGGCGACAGTGCGTACTCGAGTCAGAAAGATCTGATTGCAAGCAAGGCGCCACACGCGAAGGACTTCACCAACGCGCGAGTGCGCAATCGGTTGGGCGAGGTCGACGAGGTGGAGCGCTCGAAGAACCGCAACAAGTCGCGCATCCGCGCTCGCGTCGAGCACGTGTTCTGCGTCGTCAAGCGACTGTGGGGATTCAACAAGGTACGCTACCGCGGCCTGGAGAAGAACGCCACGCGGTCGTTTACCGCACTGGCCCTGGCCAATATCTTTCTTGCCCGAGTGCCGTTGATGGCACAGGTGCGTCCGTGAGACGCATTACGGGGCCGAAAGGCCCAGCAATCCGGGCCAGAGGGGCCGCATTTGGGTCGAATTACTTCCTCGAAGTGCCGTCGGGCCCTGTTGGCTACTCACGAACTCGGAAAACACGTACTACTTCAGCGCATCCTTAGCCGAAAAGCGCTTAAGGCTATGCTTGCAGCGCTTCCGGAATTCCTGGATGAAAGGCTGCGATGTACCGATCGATTGGGAGCCGGGCGCCGGCCAGCTCCGGCCGTTCGCGAGTGGCCGGTCTGGGGTAGGCCAACGGGTCGCGCGACGCCGGTTACCCCACCGCGTCGTCACCACGATGCCGTCGAGATCGACCGGGCCGAGTTCGGCGTGCATCGCCGCGAAGTCGAATGCGGGTGTCGCGCTCGCCGGTCGCGGCGCGGCGCCTCGCCTCGCCTCGCCTCGCCTCGCCTCGCCTCGCCTCGCCTCGCCGCGCTCACACCAGGTAGTAGCTTCCTTCGGGAACGCTGAACGCCGCGTTGCCATGCGTGACCCGGACGCGAAGCATGCGCGTGGCGTATCGCCTTCAGGGTGGCCGACAGGTCCAGGTCTTCCTCGGGGAAGATCCGGTCGGGCGGCAGGATCTGCGGGATGCCGAAACGCCGCAATGCGGCAAGCAGGTCGGCACGCACGCCGGCCAGCGACACGGCCAGGCCGACGTCGCGGGCGCCGCGCAGGAACTTGTCCAGCACCTCGAGACTGACGGCGTCCGCGTTGCGCAGCCGCTTCACGCGAAGGATCAGTTGGGTCGCGCCACGGCTGCGGGCGAGGGCCGCGGAGCGATCGAGCTCACGCTCGAATTCCGGCGCGGCGCCGAAGAAGAGCTCGCCCTCGATGTCGAGGATGACGAGGTCGCCGCCGTCCGGATCGCCCGGCAGCCGTTCGCGCACCACTCGTTCGGGCGTGACGACCAGTTCGGTGACGCGAAGCCTGGCGGCGCGCGGCATGTAGCCGAGCAGTGACACGGCGACGCCGATCAGGATGGCCAGCTCGATGTCGATGAACACGCCCGCGGCGGCCGTGGCCGTCAACAGCACCGCGTCGTAGCGCGAGCCGCGGAAGATGTAGCGCAGGCGCTCGACATCGATGAGCCGCAGGGCGGCGACGATCAGCAGGCCCGCCAGCGCGGCCTTGGGGATGTAGGCCGTCAACGGGCCCAGCGTCAGCACGACGACCGCGACGATGACGGCCGTGAACACGCCCGAGATGCGCGTCAGCGCGCCAGCCTGGTAGTTGATCGCCGTGCGTGACAGCGATCCGGCGCCGGGCATGCAGTGGAAGAAGCCGCCGACCAGATTGCCGACGCCTTCCGCGAGGATCTGGCGGTTGTAGTCCAGCTGCTGCCCGGACTTGTGCGCGATGGCCTTGGCGATGGCAAGCGCCTCCAGCAACCCGAGCACCGCGATGGCCACCGCGCTGCCCGACATGTCGACGAGCCAGTGCCACTGGATCTGGGGGACGTGGAAGCCTGGCAGGCTCGCCGGCACGGCCTCGATCAGCGACACGGCCGGCTTGGCCGCGCCGCCGTGCCGCGACCATCCGGCCGCCCACGCCGCGGCCGAGACCACGACGAGGACGGCGAACATGTCGAGTTGCGGCAGGCAGTAGCGACGCACGAGGCGACGCGACAGCACCGCCAGCACGATCGCGCCGACGCTGATCGCGATGGCGCGCGGGTTGGCCGCCGAGTTCTGCGTCAGGGTCAGCCACAGCCGCCACAGCACATGCTGGTGGCCCGTGCCCAGCGCCTTGACGCCCAGCGCGTTGGCCACCTGCCCGATGACGGTGAGCGACGCCGCCCCGACGATGAAGCCGGTGACGACGGATTCCGAGATGTAGCGCGTCAGGTCGCCGAGCTTGAGCACCGCGATCGCGATCTGCACGCTGCCGATCAGCACGGCGAGCAGGAAGAGGGCCTCGTACGCGTCCAGGCGCGCATCCGGATCGATGAAGGCCAGCGCCGAGAAGACGACGAGCGACACGGCGCCCGTCGGACCGTTGACCAGGTGCTTCGACGATCCGAGCAGTCCGGCGACGGCGGTGAAGACGATGGCCGCGTACAGCCCGAAGCGAGGATCGACGCCCGCGATCAGCGCATAGGCGATGCTTTGCGGCAGCGAGATGGCGGCCACCGTCAGGCCGGCGATGGCGTCGGCGCGCGCGGTCGCGAAGGGATAGCGCCATCGCGTGAGCCCGGGCGTCGAGGCCGGAGTGGCCGGCGAGGCCGGGAGGGGAAGGTCGTTCAACGCGGCGTCTGTCATGGTCGGGTTCCTGGATCGGACGAACGACGGTTCAGCGCGGCTTCGGCCGGTAGACCGTGTCGATGATGGCGTTGTCGGCGAAGAACTTCTCCTGCGCGTCCGCCCAGTCGCGCGCGATCGCCGTCACCGCGAACAGCTTCAACTGCGGGAGCGTGTCCGCGTGCCGCGCCAGGACGCGCTCGTCGAACGGGCGATAGCCGTCGCGCGCGATCGTCTCCTGCGCGGCGTCCGAGTAGAGGTACTGCAGGAAGGCCTTGGCGAGCTGCTCGGTGCCGTGGCGCGCCACGTTCGCGTCGACCCAGGCCACCGAGGGCTCGGCCAGGATGCTCACGGGCGGATAGACGATCTGCAGGTCGCCGTGCGACTCGGCGACTTCCCGCAGCGCCTCGTTCTCCCAGGCCACGTGGACGTCGCCCAGCTTTTCGACCGCGAATGCGGTGCCGGCCTCGCGCGCCGCCGTCACCAGGAAGGGCGCATGCTCGTACAAGGCCTTGAGGTACTCGCGCGCCTGGTCCTCGCTGCCGCCACGGGTGACGACCGCGCCCCAGGCCGCCAGGGCCGTCAGCTTGCCGTTGCCCGAACTCTTCGGATCCGGGGTGATGACCTCGATGCCGGGCTTGATCAGGTCGGGCCAGTCGAGGATCGCGCGGGGATTGCCGCGCCGCACGACGAACACGATCGTCGAGGTGTAGGGCCGCGAGGCGTTGGGCAGCCGCGCAGCCCACCCCGCCGCCACGAGGCCGCGCTTGCGCAGCGCGTCCACATCGGACGGCAGGCCCAGCGTGACGACGTCGGGCTGCAGTTCGCCGGCGATCGCCAGCCGCGCCTGGCGCGACGAGCCGCCATGGGACTGGCGGATCTCCACGTGTGCGCGCCCTGCCTTGTCCTGCGCCGCGACGAACTGGGCGTCGATGTCGCGATAGAGCTCGCGGGTCGGGTCGTAGGACACGTTCAGCAGGTGCACGGCCGCGCGGCCGTGCACGTTGCCCGCGACGATCAATGTCGCCGCCACCGCCACGCCTGCCAGCGCGGCCACATTCAGCCAGGGAACGGTTCTGCCCGACATCGTCCGCGTCCGCAGTTGGGTTGAGCGGAGTCTGTCGGATGCGGCGGCGCTTGCCGAGCAATCAAAACGCGCTTGGATATGAGCGGCTCGCCTGTATCCGCGGCGACGCCATCTCATGGGGAAGAGGACGGCTCCCGGCTCGCTTCGCCGCGCCGCCGCTCGCGCCAGCGATGGGTCAGCGCCCCGACGGCCAGCGCCGGCACGAACCACGCGGCCTCCGGATCGTGCAGGCCCAGCGACGCGATGGCCGGCCCGGGGCAGTAGCCGGCCAGGCCCCAGCCGATCCCGAACAGCACGGCGCCGCCGATCAGCGCGGCATCGATCGACGTGCTCGCGGGCAGATGGAAGCGATCGTCGAACAGGGGCGTGGCCCGCCCGAGCACGATGCGATAGCCCGCGAACGCGACCACCACCGCGCCGCCGAGCACGAACAGCAGGCTGCCATCCCAGTGACCGGTCAGGTCGAGGAAGTTCAGCACCTTGCGCGGATCGGTCATGCGGGCGATGCTCAATCCGGCGCCGAACACGGTGCCTGCGAGCAAGGCGGCGACACGTGCCCGCTCGCTCATGAGCCCGCGACCTGGAAGAGGTGGCGCGCCACGAAGGTCGTGGCGAACGCCGTGACGAGGAAGACCGCGGTCGCCACCAGCGAACGCCGCGACAGGCGCGCGATCCCGCAGACGCCGTGTCCGCTGGTGCACCCGTTCTCGAGGGAGGTGCCGTAGCCGACGAGGAGGCCGGCCGCCACGAGGAGGCCCGGCGGGAAGCCGCTGCGTGCCGGCGCCTGCGCCACGCCCAGGACGTTCGACCCCCACGCGCCGAGCACCAGCCCGGCGAGGAACAGGACGCGCCACCACCGGTCCCCGGAGCGGGCGAACCAGAGCCGGCCCCCGATCCCGCTGACGCCCGCGATGCGGCCGTCGAGCCACAGGAGCAGCACCGCGGCGAGGCCGATCAACAGGCCGCCGACGAGCGCGGCGATCGGCGTGAACGGCGTCATCGCGTCAGATCTTCCAGGCGTACGAGAGGCCGACGATCGTCTCCTTCAGCCGCACGTTGGCGTTGCCGCCGCCGAAGCTGGCCGGGATCGAGCCGCTGCCCTCGACCGAATGTCCGCGGCCGTGGGCGAAGAAGCCGCTCCATTCGCTGCGGGGGGACGGGGCCCACGTGGCCCCCGCCGTCAGGTGATCCTGGACGACGCCGGGCGCGAGGATGTTGAAGAAGGTCTGGCTGTTCGGCACCGGTTGGCGGGCGTGGCTGATGCCCGCGCGCAACACCAGGTCTGGCGAGACGCGCATGCTGGCGCCCAGCTTGAACACGGTGAGGTCGCGCCAGCCGAAGCCGGGCCCGTGCTCGGCGCCCAGCGCAACGCCCTGCAGGAGCGGCGCGATCGAGTCGCCGACCGCGGCCACGCGGCTGTAGAGGATGCGCTGGACGTCGGCGCCGAGCGTCCAGTCGGCGCTCGGCCGGAACGCCAGTCCGATGCCGTAGTTCTCGGGCACGTCGAAGCGACCGCCGTCGGCGAACAGCCCGCGGTAGTCCTTGAACTGCCCGTGGATGCGCGACGCCCAGGTCGCGCCCAGCGTCAGGTTCGGCGCGACGACGCCCGTCCACCCGAGGCGCAGGCCGACGCCGACGCTGCTGTCGGGCCCCTGGTCGCTGACTTTGCCGGGACTGGCCGAGAAGCCTTTGAACAAGCCGATGCCCTGCGCGGAGAATCGCTGATAGGCGACGTTCACGCCGGCCCCGATGCTCTGGCCGGCGGTCGGCTTCCAGGCGATCGAAGGCGTGACGAACAACTGCTCCAGGTTGACCCCGGCCGTTCCCGTGGCGCCGAAGCGTGCGTACGGGTTGTCGTGGTAGATCGTGTTGAGGCCGCCGTTGCCGTAGAGCGCCACGCCCGCTGACAAGGTGTCCGACAACTGGTGCGTGAGCCCGAGGGACGGCAGGAAGAAGTTCTTCTTGCCATCGCCGCTGTAGCTCGCGTCGGCGCCGAAGGCGTTGCCGACGATCTCGGCGCTGCGCCGCGGCGAGAACCAGTCCGCGCCCACGTCGACGCGGTTGCCGGCGTCCGCGGTCCCGGCGGGGTTCGTGGCCGCGGCCAGCGAATCCTGTGCCCAGGCGATCGCGACGCCCGCCTGGCCTTCGCCCGCGGCGCCGTAGCCGTGCGAGAAATAACCATTGGTTGCGTGGGCGCCGAGCGGCAGCAAGGCGGCCGCCAGGGCGATGAGGGTCGGAGAGGGGGGGTGTCGCATGCGGCAGGTCTCGTTGAGATGCTGGAATCTAGGTCCGCCGCCGCCTTCGCGTATATGAAGAAAAAGGAATATGGATCGGCTTGCGTTGACGAAGCGACGGCCCTGGCCGCGGAGGGCGCGGCGTGCCCGGGCCGGCGACGGGCGGCACGAACCGGTTCAGGCCGCGGCTGCCAGATCGCTTGCGCTCGTTGGCGGGGACGTCTGCGCGTACCACACGCACCGTCCCGACGCGAAGACACGAAGCTCGCCGGGTTGGAAGGCCTGCCATGACTCGCCGACCGTCAACGGCCGGGTGGCCACGACGACCATCCGGTCCGATGGCCCGTTCGCGCTCGCCAGGTCGATCTCGACATCGCAGTCGACCAGCTTCGCGCGGGTGAACGGATGGCCGCGCTCCACCCAGCTGAGCTTGGTGGAGGCATGGGCATAGACCGCCTTGCCGTCCGTGAGCAGCATGTTGAAGATGCCGTTCGCCGAGAGCTGTGGCACTAGCTCCGCGAGCACGGGCGCGAGTTCGGGCCAGTCGGGCGCCGCTGCGAAACGGCGCTTGAGTTGCGACAGCAGCCAGCAGAAGGCCCATTCGCTGTCCGTGCCACCGACGGGCCGCGCGCCGCCGTCCAGAGGGGGCCTGAACGTGCCGAGGTCGCCGTTGTGGCAGAACAGCCAGTTCCGTCCCAGCCATTCGCGCTGGAACGGGTGGCAGTTCGAGAGGTCGACGGCGCCCTGCGTCGCCTTGCGCACGTGCGCGATGACTGTCCTGGCGCGCAAGGGCTGGCGGCGCAGGAAGTCGGCCAGGGGCGCGTCGCAGGC
>Ga0302157_10004469_pt1 | contig 15213 bp, 4 predicted proteins | sample I_Bog_N3_3_FD_193502 | JGI IMG/M metagenome (GOLD analysis project Ga0302157, IMG submission 193502) | Peat permafrost microbial communities from Stordalen Mire near Abisko, Sweden - I_Bog_N3_3 | ecosystem: Environmental > Terrestrial > Soil > Wetlands > Peat | place: Sweden: Abisko, Stordalen...
GCAGGTTGAGATGCCCGGTGCCGGTGTCGTCGGTCACCGTGAGCAGCTTCTCGGTCGTCGTGTCGTAGGCGTACTGGGTCACCTTCCCGGTGGGATCGGTGGCGCCTCAGCACCTGGCCGCGCTGCCATGCTGCAGGGCCTCATTAAATGGTGTTCTTCGAAGCATGCTGTGACCAATATTCGTAAATTTCTTTCAGGCGAATCCCCGTTTGCTTCCCACTGGCAATACCATAAGCAAGCGTAACGATTATCCGGATTGGATTAAGGGGAACGCGCCCAAAACCAATCAATACGGGCTGACCGAAATCAACGAACTTTTTATCATCTAGTGGTTGATGCCACTTAATATTCGGATAATTATTAACTAGGACCTGGCTAAGGTACATCCCGATATCTAATGATAATGAAAAGGTCTTATTAGTCAGTTCCTCTTCTGGAGAGTCAGTTTTTAGGGTTGATAGCCCCTGAATTTTATCGACTTCTTCGCTAGTTCGCTGTCGTGTTTCCACATTTTCTGCAAACCAGACCCCAAGTGCATCCAATGAGACGGCACTTAGATCAGGTGACCAAGTCTCGAAACTAGGCGTTGCGGTCACCGCGCCTTCCAGTTCGCATATTCTCTTAGGAATCATGCCAAGAAACCACTGATAGTAGTCCTTCAGCTCTTGTTCAGACATCTGTCTGAATTTCAGCGTGAAAGGGGGTTGGATTATTGAGTAATGCATGTCAGTGAATGACCGTAGTAATTCCATTTTGCTGAAGAAAATTTGCCAGTGGTGCTGACGGACCTCCCAATCCAGTAACCGGGCTAGTGAAAAAATGCCATGTAGATCCTTGAATCTGCCCAGATTGCATCAAATCCACATCTTTCAAAACTTGCAACTGATTGCTCTGCGTCAAGGCTTGATAGCCTACCTTCGATTCGTTCGCGACCCCGTTCACAAGTTGGTCAACATAGCGGGCACCTAGATTGGTCTGGAAGTAGACCTGTGATTCCCCACCGAGCTGCTGAAGCGCGGCCTCGCCGATCTGTCCGGTAGAACCGATCGCGGTGAACCCGGTTGCTGTAGCAACTTTCGCGGTGCTGCTCAAGGCTCCGTCAAGGGCAAGGAAACCGCCAACTTCGCTCGCGACGTCAGCGACAAACCCTCCGACAAGGCCTCCTACCGCGCCAACCTTCTGAGCCGTATTGCCGTTGCTCAGGACATTCCACAGGCCGGAGTCATTCCCGTTCCAGCCAGCGACGAAGCCCTGCCCGCCGCCATAGGCGATCCGCCCTGACGGATCGGTGAGGTTGAGTGGATCGCCGCCGACATATGCGTAGATTCTCCGCGCCGACGCATCTCCGTCGCACGGACCGGCATTTTTCCTAGTCGCTACAGAAGCTTAGCCGCCATTCTCCCGGATGCGCCGCCGGCCTCGCCGGCAGAATTGCCCTGACGCGCATCCTGGCCCCGCGCGCGCGTCGCGGGCAAGCGGGATCGGCGGCTAAAGGAGGCGGCGGGCCGCCGGGGACGGGGCAGGGAGAGCTGCGGTCCTGGCCGGGGCCGCAGGGCCGTTCGCGCACGCCCGGATGTGCTCGCCGGCTGGGTAGAGCAAAGGGTGCTGGCCGCAGCCGGCAGGGGCCGCAATGCGGTCGGAGACGGCAGTGATTCGGCAGTCGGGTGGCAGTCACGCGGCAGTTGGGTGGCAGTCACGTGGCAGTCAGGGCTGTCCATATGCACCAATGCACGCGCCGTGCTGGCGGGGCCTAACCACTGGTTAGCCCCAAAGGGTCCGAACAGTGGGCGGCCCCTTTCATTGGCGGCCCGCGCCGCCGGCCCGAGGCTGTCGGAACAGCCTCTTGGGGCGATCGGGTGGACGATCTTTGGCACTCGGAGGTGTCCAGGATTGGCTCGCGAGGGCGCCAGCCGACACCCCGCCGGCACCTTGGGTGCAATGGTGTATGGGACCCTTCGTTTTCCGTAGCTTTTTGGTTGCACCTTTGTTCGCTGGTGTACACTGTGGTTACGACCCTGTACGCTTGCGGCAGCTTCCGGAGGCAGGGTTCACGGAGGCGTGAGCCGGCCGTGGCCTTCGGCCTCGCCGATAGCGACGGTAATCAGCCAACTGCAGAGGCGGCACGGCAAAAGGCCAGGGGTCAGCCGTCCGGGTCCTCGGGCGTCGCTGGGTCCTCGGGGGTGGCCTGGGGCGGCGTAGCCGGCGGCAGGCTTGCGGCGGGATGGGTCCTGGCGTGGACCTCCTGCAGCTTGGTGATGGCGACATGGGTGTAGCGCTCGGTGGTGGCGAGGCTGGCGTGGCCGAGCAGGGCCTGGATGTGGCGCACGTCGGCGCCGCCGTCGAGCATGTGGGTGGCGCAGGCGTGGCGCAGCAAATGGGTGGCACCCGGCTTGTCGATGCCGGCGCGTGCCTTGGCCCGGCGCACCGCGTTGGCGGCGTGCTCCGGGGTGACCGGCTGGCCCCAGTCGGTGACGAACAGCGCCTCGCTCGCCCCGCCGAGCAATCGCGGCCGGCTCTCGACCAGGTAGCGGTCCAGCCAGGCGGCGGCGCGTGCGCCGAGCGGCACCACGCGGTCCTTGCGGCCCTTGCCCTCGCGGACGAACACCACCTGGCGCGCAAGGTCGGCGTCGTAACGGCGCAGGTTGGCCAGCTCGGTGCGGCGCAGCCCGGTGCTGTAGAGCAGTTCCAGCATCGCCCGGTCGCGCAACCCCTCGGGAGTGGCCGGGTCGGTCGCGGCCAGCATCGCCTCGGTCTCGGCCACGCCAAGCAGCGCGCGCGGCAGGTGTTTGGGCAGCCGGGGCAGGACGATCCCGGCCGCCGGGTCAGCTTGGATGGTCCCTTCGGCCGCCAGCCACTTGAACCAGGTGCGCAGCGGGGTGAGGCAGCCGAACTGGCTGCCGAGCGTGAGCGGCGCGCCGTCCGGCTTGCGATGCGCGAACAGGTGGCGCTGGTAGCGTTCCAGGATCGGCTTGGTGATCTCGCCCGGCGCGGCGAGGCCGCGTTCGTCGCACCAGGCGATGAACCGGCGGAGCGCGATGCGCCGGCCGCGCACGGTGTCGGGGCTGTAGCCGGCGATCAGCAGCGCCGCGAAGTGCGCCTCCATGCTGCGGGTCAGCGGCAGCGCGGCGAGCGGGTCGGGCGGCTTGCCGGCCCCGGTGGCGCCGGCGCGGTGGCGGGGCTTCTCGCACCGCACGCGGCGGGGGAGCATGGCTCAGCGCGACGCGGCGGCCAACGGCAAGGCGGCTATAACGGGGGCCGGTGCGTATGATCCGTTCAACCGCGCCGCCGGCAAGAACAGCGAGTCCGGCGCAGTCCCCGGCACATCCCCGCAACCCCCTGAACCAGCGTCTTCTTTAGCCGCTTCCTCGCTCCGTCCGGACCCCGGCCAGACGCCGGCCAGGTCCCGACCGGCGGGCGCCGGCTGGCCGTTCTCCCCCGGCCGCCCGGCTTGCGGCCCCGACCGCCGCGCATCGTAGCTGGGCGAGCCGAGCGCGGCCGGGTCGATCAGCCCCGACAGATGCGGCGCCGCCGAGAGATCGCCGTCGTACAGCAGCTCGTAGACGAAGCCCTGGCCGCGCTCGGCGCGGTGCACCAGCAGGTGTTCCAGTTCCACCAGCCGGGCCAGGTGCAGCTTGAGTTGGGTGTCGCCCCAGCCGGTCGCCTCGCGCAGCGCGCGGCGGGTGAACCGGATGTCGCCGCGCGCGACCGCCTCCGCCGTGGCGCGCCCGGCCACCAGGCCGGCGATCAGCGCCAGCAGCCGCCGGCTCTGCGGCGGCAGCGCGTCCAGGCTGCGCCCCAGCACCTCGTGCGCCAGCCGGTTGGCGTGCGCAATGTCGGCGACCGTCACCTCGACATAGGCGATGTCCGTCCCCGCCGTCCGCCGGATCGGCCGCTGGTGCTGGTGCAGCAGCGCGATGGCGTCGATGAGAGACAAATATTTCTCGTGGTCGCGCCGCGCCCGCGTGCGGTCGGACAGGAAGGTCAGCCGGTCGGCATAGGGGTTCACCACCGCCAGCGGCGCCAGCAGCGTCTGCGCGTTGCGGTGCAGCGTCAGGATCTGGTCGCGCGCGGCGCGCGCCAGCAGCCCGTCCAGCGTGCGCCGCTGGCGTTGCAGCCGGTGGATCGCCTCGGTCTGCGCCCGGCCCTCATCGACCGAGAGCACCAGGCAGCGGTTCAGCAGTTCCTCGTCCAGTTCGATCGCGGTCGTGGTCAGGAACAGCATCACCGGCCCCTCCACCCGGTAGTCCTGGGTGGTCAGCGCCCCGCTCACCGGGTCCTTGCCGGTGCTGGCGATGGTCAGGCTGCCGTCCGACTGCAACAGCTTCAGCGCATAGGCCGCCCGGCTCGCCCCCTCCTCCTCGCACAGCGCGAGGATGCGGTGCCGCAGGTCGCGCCCGCCCATGTAGAACAGCGCCTGCCCGGTCATCGCCGAGTAGCGCACCCGCTCGGCTTCCGGCACGAACGCCAGCACCGCGTCCATCAGGCTGGACTTGCCCGCCGCCGAGGAGGACTGCACCAGCACCGCCAGCGGCGCCGCCAGCTTGCGCGACACCGCGGCGAGGTAGCCGACCAGCTTGTTGGTCTCCTCGCCCACCAGCCCGCACGCCGCGAAGTCGGCCGCGATCCGGTCCAGCAGGTCGGGCTGGCGGAGGAAGGCCAAGGCCGCGTCCCGCTCGGCTTCCGTCATCGCCGCCGCCTCGGGCGGGGCCGCCGGCTGGGCCGCCGCCGCCGCGCGCGCTTCCAGCACGCCTTCCACCGCCAGCAGCACCTGGCCGAGATCGGCCTTGACCGTCGCCGCCGGCACGCCGAGTTCCGCCGCCGCCTGATCGACAAACCCGGCGCGGGCGCGGGCGCTGTAGAGGTCCAGCGTATCGACGTGGAACGCCTCTCCGGCCGCCGCCATCAGGTTGACCTTCAGCGCCTCGCCGCCGGATGCCCGGTCCAGCCCGCGCACCCGGTAGCGCCGCGTGCCGAACCGCAGCGTCACCTCCTGCTGGTTCGCCGTCACCTCCGGCGGCGGCCGGGCCGGGGCGGCGTTGGCCGATTCGCCGGTGCCCGCCGGTGGACCGCCGGCGGCAGGGTCCGGGGCGTATGATCCGCTCAACCGCGCCGCCGGCAAGAACAGCGATTCCGGCGCAGTCCCCGGCACATCCCCGCAAGCCCCTGAACCAGCATCTTCTTTAGCCGCTTCTTCGCTCCGACCGGACCCCGGCCGGACGCCGGCCAGGTCCCGACCGGCGGGCGACGGCTGGCCGTTCTCCCCCGGCCGCGCGGCTTGCGGCCCCGACCGCCGGGCATCGTAGCCCGGCTCAGTGAGCGCGGCTGCCTCGCTTGCCGCCGGCGCCGGCGGCTCCCCCGGTCCTATTCCGCCTTGGCCCGTCCCGGCTTGGCCCATTCCATCCTGGCCCATCCCGCCCGCCTTGCGCAGCAGCACGCCGAGCGATTGCGCCGCCGGCGTCACCTTCAGCGCATAGGCGTTGGCGTCCAGGCCACGCGGGAACTCCACCCGGCCGCATCCGATTCCGGCAGCCCGCAGGGGCTCGGCCAGCGCCGCGGCGCCCCGCTCGCCCGCCTCGTCGCGGTCGTAGGCGATCAGCACCGTTCGCACGCCATGCGCCTGCAACGCCGCCAGATGCGCCGCGGTGAACCCGTCCACCCCATACGACGCGGTGACGTGCCGATACCCGGCGCACCAGAAGGTCAGCGCGTCGATCAGCGCCTCGCACAGGATCACCGTGCCGTCGCTCGCCCCGGCCGCCGCGATGCCGGGCAGGTTCCACACCCCGCGATGCGGACCCGGCAGATACAGATGCAGCGGCGTCCCCGCCCGCAGGTTGTCGGTGATCTTGCGCCCGTAGACCTCGGCGACCTGGCCATGCTCGTCGAGCACCGGGATCACCAGCGAGCCGGTGAAGTGCTCGTGCCCGCTCGGGCGGAACAGCCCCAGCCGTTCCAGCCGCGCCCGCAGTTCCGCCCCGTCCCGCTTGCGCTTGTCCGGCAACCGCAGCCCGAGCGTGCGGTCGGCAAAGCCCAGCTTGAAGGTCTCGATCGCCGCCGGATCGGCAATCCCCCGTCGTTCCAGATACGCCAGCGCCGCCGGCGTCCGTTTCAGGCAGGCGTGGTAGTAGTCCACCACCCGCGCCAGCAGCGCCGCGTCGTCCTCGTCCAGCGACACCGGCGCGGCCAGGCCACGCACCGGCGCGGGCGGCTCAGAAGAAGCGGCTAAAGGAGACGGGCTCGGCGGCGGGGCGCCTGGCACCGGCCCATCTGGCACAAGACCGTCCGGCGGTTCGCGCAGCAGCTCGACGGCGTGGCGGAAGCTCACCCCGCGGCGCTTCATCACCCAGTCGATCGGCCCGCCGCCCGCACCGCAGCCAAAGCAGTGCCAGAGGTTCTTCCCAGGCGTCACCTTCAGCGACGGCGTGTCCTCGGCATGGAACGGGCACAGGCCCGCCAGGTCCGCACCCTGCCGCGACAGCACAACCCCGTCCGACGCCACCAGATCGGCAACCGATACCGACGCCTTCAGCCGATCCAGCTCCGCCTCCGAGATACGCGCCATCGACCGTCTCCACTCAAAAACGTGACACGGCCCAAAACCTGTCAAGCCAAAAATGGGCCGAAAACCCGATTACATTCACGTCCAATGGGAGTAGAGTCAACGTCAATCTTTGATCTCGGAGTTACGCTTGTGCCTCAAGCGATGACAGGTGCGACCGCCGTGCCGAAGCCGATGACCACCGAGGAGGCAGCCTTCTTTCAGGCGATGGGCAGCCGCATTGCGGCTGCCCGCAAGGACGCCGACCTTACCCAAATCCAGTTGGCCGAGACACTCGCCATCTCCCAGCAGCAGGTGGCCTCCTTCGAAGTTGGCCGACGCCGCGTGCCCGTCTCCATGCTGCCAACCTTGGCCCGCACACTCGGTGTCAGCATCGAGGAGCTGATGGGCGAGGAAGCTCCCCAGCCCGCTCCCAGCCGCCGTGGACCGCCATCCCGCATCCAGACCCAGCTCGAACGCATTCAAGCGCTGCCCAGAGCCAGACAGCGCTTCCTCGCAGACATGATCGAAATGGCTCTACAGCAGGGGGAGCAAGCGGCCAGCGGATCGCACGGCTAAAATGCTTGTCGGCTTGAGCACTCTAAGCAAGAACGCGCTCATCAAACGTCGAACCAGGCTTCACGGCCTTGGCAGTTAGCAGCGCTATATCAGACCATAAGCCGAGCAACAGTAAGGCACCTCGAGCCGCCGAAAAAACTCCAAATCTACCAGTAAGCAGAAGACCGGCAAGATCGCGTTTTGCAAAAACATGTCCTTTTGACCATGCTTCCTCAAGAAGTCTTTTATACTCGAATACGTTTTTCGCAGTGCCATCGCCATGCTGATACATCTTAGCTAGTCTATAAATAGCTGGAGCATAGCCTTTCTCAGCGCCCTTGGAAAAAGCTTCCAATGCGCCTTCATAATCATGCGATTTGTAGCGAAGCCGGCCCAACATATATGACGCTTGAGGAACGCCCTGCTCATGAGCCTTCGTATACCAGAATCTAGCTTTATTTTCGTCTTTATGATTCCCCATGTAAAAATCAGCTAGGTACAGCGTGCTCGCCGCAGATCCTTCCTGAGCTAGTTCCTCAAGGCCAGGGAGAGCGTCGTGAGGATTGTTGCTCAAAAGAGCATGGAGTCGACGAAGCCGCTCCAAGTCAGGCTCTTTTCCCCAGTCCATGTTATCCATCTACAAGCCCTCCATCACTGGTCAGTGCGTTCAGGACGACCCCGGATTCGGCGGAGCCGATATCGGAGGCGGAGGCGGAGGCACTGGACGCGGACTTTCAGGGAACCTCTTCCAGCATATAATGCAGTACATGATCTTTGCCCAGTCTCGCCAATCTCTTAGGTCGGCCTGCTGGAAGCTGCCGTCAGATGGCGTAGTTGCCTGCGTGCTCTGGGTTGGGGTCGTCCCTGTCGGAAGGCTTACGAGTTGTATGCCTGGCCCCGCAGAGCTGACCGACGGTGGAGCGCTTGTCGCCGTAGCGGTCTGGTAAGACTGCGGCACTTGACCTGCAATCGTCGCCGAAGCCGTTTGCTGCGGGATCAACTGATTGGACGAACTTGCCACCTCGGAGGGCGAGTGACCGGTCGGATCGGTCAGGTTGAGCGGGTCGCCGCCGACATATGCGTAGATTCTCCGCGCCGACGCATCTCCGTCGCACGGACCGGCATTTTTCCTAGTCGCTACAGAAGCTTAGCCGCCATTCTCCCGGATGCGCCGCCGGCCTCGCCGGCAGAATTGCCCTGACGCGCATCCTGGCCCCGCGCGCGCGTCGCGGGCAAGCGGGATCGGCGGCTAAAGGAGGCGGCGGGCCGCCGGGGACGGGGCAGGGAGAGCTGCGGTCCTGGCCGGGGCCGCAGGGCCGTTCGCGCACGCCCGGATGTGCTCGCCGGCTGGGTAGAGCAAAGGGTGCTGGCCGCAGCCGGCAGGGGCCGCAATGCGGTCGGAGACGGCAGTGATTCGGCAGTCGGGTGGCAGTCACGCGGCAGTTGGGTGGCAGTCACGTGGCAGTCAGGGCTGTCCATATGCACCAATGCACGCGCCGTGCTGGCGGGGCCTAACCACTGGTTAGCCCCAAAGGGTCCGAACAGTGGGCGGCCCCTTTCATTGGCGGCCCGCGCCGCCGGCCCGAGGCTGTCGGAACAGCCTCTTGGGGCGATCGGGTGGACGATCTTTGGCACTCGGAGGTGTCCAGGATTGGCTCGCGAGGGCGCCAGCCGACACCCCGCCGGCACCTTGGGTGCAATGGTGTATGGGACCCTTCGTTTTCCGTAGCTTTTTGGTTGCACCTTTGTTCGCTGGTGTACACTGTGGTTACGACCCTGTACGCTTGCGGCAGCTTCCGGAGGCAGGGTTCACGGAGGCGTGAGCCGGCCGTGGCCTTCGGCCTCGCCGATAGCGACGGTAATCAGCCAACTGCAGAGGCGGCACGGCAAAAGGCCAGGGGTCAGCCGTCCGGGTCCTCGGGCGTCGCTGGGTCCTCGGGGGTGGCCTGGGGCGGCGTAGCCGGCGGCAGGCTTGCGGCGGGATGGGTCCTGGCGTGGACCTCCTGCAGCTTGGTGATGGCGACATGGGTGTAGCGCTCGGTGGTGGCGAGGCTGGCGTGGCCGAGCAGGGCCTGGATGTGGCGCACGTCGGCGCCGCCGTCGAGCATGTGGGTGGCGCAGGCGTGGCGCAGCAAATGGGTGGCACCCGGCTTGTCGATGCCGGCGCGTGCCTTGGCCCGGCGCACCGCGTTGGCGGCGTGCTCCGGGGTGACCGGCTGGCCCCAGTCGGTGACGAACAGCGCCTCGCTCGCCCCGCCGAGCAATCGCGGCCGGCTCTCGACCAGGTAGCGGTCCAGCCAGGCGGCGGCGCGTGCGCCGAGCGGCACCACGCGGTCCTTGCGGCCCTTGCCCTCGCGGACGAACACCACCTGGCGCGCAAGGTCGGCGTCGTAACGGCGCAGGTTGGCCAGCTCGGTGCGGCGCAGCCCGGTGCTGTAGAGCAGTTCCAGCATCGCCCGGTCGCGCAACCCCTCGGGAGTGGCCGGGTCGGTCGCGGCCAGCATCGCCTCGGTCTCGGCCACGCCAAGCAGCGCGCGCGGCAGGTGTTTGGGCAGCCGGGGCAGGACGATCCCGGCCGCCGGGTCAGCTTGGATGGTCCCTTCGGCCGCCAGCCACTTGAACCAGGTGCGCAGCGGGGTGAGGCAGCCGAACTGGCTGCCGAGCGTGAGCGGCGCGCCGTCCGGCTTGCGATGCGCGAACAGGTGGCGCTGGTAGCGTTCCAGGATCGGCTTGGTGATCTCGCCCGGCGCGGCGAGGCCGCGTTCGTCGCACCAGGCGATGAACCGGCGGAGCGCGATGCGCCGGCCGCGCACGGTGTCGGGGCTGTAGCCGGCGATCAGCAGCGCCGCGAAGTGCGCCTCCATGCTGCGGGTCAGCGGCAGCGCGGCGAGCGGGTCGGGCGGCTTGCCGGCCCCGGTGGCGCCGGCGCGGTGGCGGGGCTTCTCGCACCGCACGCGGCGGGGGAGCATGGCTCAGCGCGACGCGGCGGCCAACGGCAAGGCGGCTATAACGGGGGCCGGTGCGTATGATCCGTTCAACCGCGCCGCCGGCAAGAACAGCGAGTCCGGCGCAGTCCCCGGCACATCCCCGCAACCCCCTGAACCAGCGTCTTCTTTAGCCGCTTCCTCGCTCCGTCCGGACCCCGGCCAGACGCCGGCCAGGTCCCGACCGGCGGGCGCCGGCTGGCCGTTCTCCCCCGGCCGCCCGGCTTGCGGCCCCGACCGCCGCGCATCGTAGCTGGGCGAGCCGAGCGCGGCCGGGTCGATCAGCCCCGACAGATGCGGCGCCGCCGAGAGATCGCCGTCGTACAGCAGCTCGTAGACGAAGCCCTGGCCGCGCTCGGCGCGGTGCACCAGCAGGTGTTCCAGTTCCACCAGCCGGGCCAGGTGCAGCTTGAGTTGGGTGTCGCCCCAGCCGGTCGCCTCGCGCAGCGCGCGGCGGGTGAACCGGATGTCGCCGCGCGCGACCGCCTCCGCCGTGGCGCGCCCGGCCACCAGGCCGGCGATCAGCGCCAGCAGCCGCCGGCTCTGCGGCGGCAGCGCGTCCAGGCTGCGCCCCAGCACCTCGTGCGCCAGCCGGTTGGCGTGCGCAATGTCGGCGACCGTCACCTCGACATAGGCGATGTCCGTCCCCGCCGTCCGCCGGATCGGCCGCTGGTGCTGGTGCAGCAGCGCGATGGCGTCGATGAGAGACAAATATTTCTCGTGGTCGCGCCGCGCCCGCGTGCGGTCGGACAGGAAGGTCAGCCGGTCGGCATAGGGGTTCACCACCGCCAGCGGCGCCAGCAGCGTCTGCGCGTTGCGGTGCAGCGTCAGGATCTGGTCGCGCGCGGCGCGCGCCAGCAGCCCGTCCAGCGTGCGCCGCTGGCGTTGCAGCCGGTGGATCGCCTCGGTCTGCGCCCGGCCCTCATCGACCGAGAGCACCAGGCAGCGGTTCAGCAGTTCCTCGTCCAGTTCGATCGCGGTCGTGGTCAGGAACAGCATCACCGGCCCCTCCACCCGGTAGTCCTGGGTGGTCAGCGCCCCGCTCACCGGGTCCTTGCCGGTGCTGGCGATGGTCAGGCTGCCGTCCGACTGCAACAGCTTCAGCGCATAGGCCGCCCGGCTCGCCCCCTCCTCCTCGCACAGCGCGAGGATGCGGTGCCGCAGGTCGCGCCCGCCCATGTAGAACAGCGCCTGCCCGGTCATCGCCGAGTAGCGCACCCGCTCGGCTTCCGGCACGAACGCCAGCACCGCGTCCATCAGGCTGGACTTGCCCGCCGCCGAGGAGGACTGCACCAGCACCGCCAGCGGCGCCGCCAGCTTGCGCGACACCGCGGCGAGGTAGCCGACCAGCTTGTTGGTCTCCTCGCCCACCAGCCCGCACGCCGCGAAGTCGGCCGCGATCCGGTCCAGCAGGTCGGGCTGGCGGAGGAAGGCCAAGGCCGCGTCCCGCTCGGCTTCCGTCATCGCCGCCGCCTCGGGCGGGGCCGCCGGCTGGGCCGCCGCCGCCGCGCGCGCTTCCAGCACGCCTTCCACCGCCAGCAGCACCTGGCCGAGATCGGCCTTGACCGTCGCCGCCGGCACGCCGAGTTCCGCCGCCGCCTGATCGACAAACCCGGCGCGGGCGCGGGCGCTGTAGAGGTCCAGCGTATCGACGTGGAACGCCTCTCCGGCCGCCGCCATCAGGTTGACCTTCAGCGCCTCGCCGCCGGATGCCCGGTCCAGCCCGCGCACCCGGTAGCGCCGCGTGCCGAACCGCAGCGTCACCTCCTGCTGGTTCGCCGTCACCTCCGGCGGCGGCCGGGCCGGGGCGGCGTTGGCCGATTCGCCGGTGCCCGCCGGTGGACCGCCGGCGGCAGGGTCCGGGGCGTATGATCCGCTCAACCGCGCCGCCGGCAAGAACAGCGATTCCGGCGCAGTCCCCGGCACATCCCCGCAAGCCCCTGAACCAGCATCTTCTTTAGCCGCTTCTTCGCTCCGACCGGACCCCGGCCGGACGCCGGCCAGGTCCCGACCGGCGGGCGACGGCTGGCCGTTCTCCCCCGGCCGCGCGGCTTGCGGCCCCGACCGCCGGGCATCGTAGCCCGGCTCAGTGAGCGCGGCTGCCTCGCTTGCCGCCGGCGCCGGCGGCTCCCCCGGTCCTATTCCGCCTTGGCCCGTCCCGGCTTGGCCCATTCCATCCTGGCCCATCCCGCCCGCCTTGCGCAGCAGCACGCCGAGCGATTGCGCCGCCGGCGTCACCTTCAGCGCATAGGCGTTGGCGTCCAGGCCACGCGGGAACTCCACCCGGCCGCATCCGATTCCGGCAGCCCGCAGGGGCTCGGCCAGCGCCGCGGCGCCCCGCTCGCCCGCCTCGTCGCGGTCGTAGGCGATCAGCACCGTTCGCACGCCATGCGCCTGCAACGCCGCCAGATGCGCCGCGGTGAACCCGTCCACCCCATACGACGCGGTGACGTGCCGATACCCGGCGCACCAGAAGGTCAGCGCGTCGATCAGCGCCTCGCACAGGATCACCGTGCCGTCGCTCGCCCCGGCCGCCGCGATGCCGGGCAGGTTCCACACCCCGCGATGCGGACCCGGCAGATACAGATGCAGCGGCGTCCCCGCCCGCAGGTTGTCGGTGATCTTGCGCCCGTAGACCTCGGCGACCTGGCCATGCTCGTCGAGCACCGGGATCACCAGCGAGCCGGTGAAGTGCTCGTGCCCGCTCGGGCGGAACAGCCCCAGCCGTTCCAGCCGCGCCCGCAGTTCCGCCCCGTCCCGCTTGCGCTTGTCCGGCAACCGCAGCCCGAGCGTGCGGTCGGCAAAGCCCAGCTTGAAGGTCTCGATCGCCGCCGGATCGGCAATCCCCCGTCGTTCCAGATACGCCAGCGCCGCCGGCGTCCGTTTCAGGCAGGCGTGGTAGTAGTCCACCACCCGCGCCAGCAGCGCCGCGTCGTCCTCGTCCAGCGACACCGGCGCGGCCAGGCCACGCACCGGCGCGGGCGGCTCAGAAGAAGCGGCTAAAGGAGACGGGCTCGGCGGCGGGGCGCCTGGCACCGGCCCATCTGGCACAAGACCGTCCGGCGGTTCGCGCAGCAGCTCGACGGCGTGGCGGAAGCTCACCCCGCGGCGCTTCATCACCCAGTCGATCGGCCCGCCGCCCGCACCGCAGCCAAAGCAGTGCCAGAGGTTCTTCCCAGGCGTCACCTTCAGCGACGGCGTGTCCTCGGCATGGAACGGGCACAGGCCCGCCAGGTCCGCACCCTGCCGCGACAGCACAACCCCGTCCGACGCCACCAGATCGGCAACCGATACCGACGCCTTCAGCCGATCCAGCTCCGCCTCCGAGATACGCGCCATCGACCGTCTCCACTCAAAAACGTGACACGGCCCAAAACCTGTCAAGCCAAAAATGGGCCGAAAACCCGATTACATTCACGTCCAATGGGAGTAGAGTCAACGTCAATCTTTGATCTCGGAGTTACGCTTGTGCCTCAAGCGATGACAGGTGCGACCGCCGTGCCGAAGCCGATGACCACCGAGGAGGCAGCCTTCTTTCAGGCGATGGGCAGCCGCATTGCGGCTGCCCGCAAGGACGCCGACCTTACCCAAATCCAGTTGGCCGAGACACTCGCCATCTCCCAGCAGCAGGTGGCCTCCTTCGAAGTTGGCCGACGCCGCGTGCCCGTCTCCATGCTGCCAACCTTGGCCCGCACACTCGGTGTCAGCATCGAGGAGCTGATGGGCGAGGAAGCTCCCCAGCCCGCTCCCAGCCGCCGTGGACCGCCATCCCGCATCCAGACCCAGCTCGAACGCATTCAAGCGCTGCCCAGAGCCAGACAGCGCTTCCTCGCAGACATGATCGAAATGGCTCTACAGCAGGGGGAGCAAGCGGCCAGCGGATCGCACGGCTAAAATGCTTGTCGGCTTGAGCACTCTAAGCAAGAACGCGCTCATCAAACGTCGAACCAGGCTTCACGGCCTTGGCAGTTAGCAGCGCTATATCAGACCATAAGCCGAGCAACAGTAAGGCACCTCGAGCCGCCGAAAAAACTCCAAATCTACCAGTAAGCAGAAGACCGGCAAGATCGCGTTTTGCAAAAACATGTCCTTTTGACCATGCTTCCTCAAGAAGTCTTTTATACTCGAATACGTTTTTCGCAGTGCCATCGCCATGCTGATACATCTTAGCTAGTCTATAAATAGCTGGAGCATAGCCTTTCTCAGCGCCCTTGGAAAAAGCTTCCAATGCGCCTTCATAATCATGCGATTTGTAGCGAAGCCGGCCCAACATATATGACGCTTGAGGAACGCCCTGCTCATGAGCCTTCGTATACCAGAATCTAGCTTTATTTTCGTCTTTATGATTCCCCATGTAAAAATCAGCTAGGTACAGCGTGCTCGCCGCAGATCCTTCCTGAGCTAGTTCCTCAAGGCCAGGGAGAGCGTCGTGAGGATTGTTGCTCAAAAGAGCATGGAGTCGACGAAGCCGCTCCAAGTCAGGCTCTTTTCCCCAGTCCATGTTATCCATCTACAAGCCCTCCATCACTGGTCAGTGCGTTCAGGACGACCCCGGATTCGGCGGAGCCGATATCGGAGGCGGAGGCGGAGGCACTGGACGCGGACTTTCAGGGAACCTCTTCCAGCATATAATGCAGTACATGATCTTTGCCCAGTCTCGCCAATCTCTTAGGTCGGCCTGCTGGAAGCTGCCGTCAGATGGCGTAGTTGCCTGCGTGCTCTGGGTTGGGGTCGTCCCTGTCGGAAGGCTTACGAGTTGTATGCCTGGCCCCGCAGAGCTGACCGACGGTGGAGCGCTTGTCGCCGTAGCGGTCTGGTAAGACTGCGGCACTTGACCTGCAATCGTCGCCGAAGCCGTTTGCTGCGGGATCAACTGATTGGACGAACTTGCCACCTCGGAGGGCGAGTGACCGGTCGGATCGGTCAGGTTGAGCGGGTCGCCGCCGACATATGCGTATAGGTTGAGTCCGCCCTGATACCCGATGGGGTCGGGTTGCAGGAAGCGGCCGAGCCTGGGGGAGTAGTAGCGGGCGCGGTAGTAGTAGAGGCCGGTTTCGGCATCGACGCGGCGCCCGGTGTAGCGGAAGGCGTTGCCGGCGAGGCTCGGGCTCTCGCCGTAGGCGCTGTAGGTGT